>Ga0209571_1000420_pt1 | contig 49096 bp, 52 predicted proteins | sample EBPBio102011_DNA_FD_185866 | JGI IMG/M metagenome (GOLD analysis project Ga0209571, IMG submission 185866) | Wastewater treatment Type I Accumulibacter community from EBPR Bioreactor in Madison, WI, USA - Reactor 1_1/10/2011_ DNA (SPAdes)... | ecosystem: Engineered > Bioreactor > EBPR >... | reverse complement strand
CAGGTTCATCATGTCGTCGGTCATCGGTGCTCCTTCCAGTGAGGACTTGGCTTCGACAACCAGACCCTACCGGAAAGCGCCGATGACCACCGCGCTACCCAGCTACACCACGTCCAGGGACGTCACCTCGCCACCAGTGCAGCACCGCATCCTGTTGGTGAATTGGGACAATCGTCCAGCAGTCATCGGTGAAGCCGGAGCATTGGCCATGCTCAAACCCAATTCGCCTTGGGTGGAAGTCAACTTCAGGGATGTGTTGTGGACCGCTCGAAAGCTCCGCGAACCAGGCTGGCGTGGACACTTCAAGAGCTTCGGCGAACTCAACCCGCCGACGCACTTGCTCGACCAGATTTCGCGTTCACCCAGACAGCGGGAACCGATCGTCCGGTCCGTTGCGGCGCCCTCTGCTTCGACGCCGCCATCGCCTGCGCTGCCGGCCGGCGCAGCCGAGGAATCCGCAAGTGCTGCATCACCGGACACGAAACCCTACAAGCGCCCCACCAATTTGGTGAATTGGGACAACCGTCCGGCGATCATTGGTGATGCTGGAGCATTTGCCATGCTCAAGCCCAACTCTTCTTGGGTAGAGGTGGACTTTTTGGATGTCTGGAGAACCGCCGACATACTCTCCGAAGAGGCCTGGCGCGAACGCTTCAAGCGCTTCGGCGAACTGAACCCGCCGATGATCGACCAGGTTTCGCCTGCAGCAGCACGCGACATCGAATAGAATCGGCAGCTTCCATCTCCAGCGAAGGCTGCCCGCCTACCGCCATTGGCTACTGTCGGAGCCGATGCCATGTTGTTGGGCCAGCGTCCTCAGACTTTCCGGTTCCGCTGGCTGCCGGCAAACTCCGCGCGGCTCCGGCATCGCCTGTTGTAAGACCGCCGGACGTATCCACCGTTCGGTAGGGAACCGGCGTGCGGGAATCGGGCAAAGCGGCCCCTTCCATTTCCCTCGGCAGTTCCATTTCCTTCCACAGTCCAGCCCCGACATATGTCGACATGAGTTGCAGCCAGTTGCCGCCCCCTGGAAAGCGCCGCCCTATGCGGCGAGGGAGGTGAGCTCAGGCTCGACACCTCTGAAATCGTCCTGCAGCCCGAAGCCACCCTCGATGAGCCAGCGCCAATAGGGCAGCGTCAGGAACGGCGCCATCCTGGAGCTGCGGTCAGCGTCCTCAGGCGACGCGTCGAGGTCGCCTGATGAGGCCTGAGCGGGAATGCCGAGCAACCGCGCCGCATCTGTTCCAAGCCGGAATGACGGGCCGAGCCGAGAGCCGTAGGCGTCCTGATCGGCGACGCGCGAGGCGGGCCGACCTGCGTAGGCTGTCGGATCGGGCAATTGCCCGCTTGCCGAGGCCAATGCATGGAAGCCGGGGCCGCCCAGCTTTTCCCAGGCGTTGTTGATCTCCATGCCGACCGACATGATGCCGGAGCGGTCCAGCCCTTCGGCAATCCATGTTTCGGAATCCTCTGCAAGCTCGCGGCCCGATTCCATGGCCTCGAGCCAGTAGACCAGCATGCCCAGCGCAGACATGCCCAGCGTGCCCGAGACGAACGAGCCCGGACCGTCTTGCAGGCCGTGCATCGATGCACGCTGATTGGCGGCCAGCGCGAAGCTCGTGAATTGTTGCAAGGCCCTGCCCTCCGGCGTGTGAGCAAACAGCGGCACATCCGCCAGGTTCTCGGTGACCACCATGGTGTCGACGTCCGTGTTTACCGCGGCAGTGAAGGCGCGGCGCGCTTCGTCATCGGTCCAGCGCCCGATCAGCGGAATGTGGACAGTGTCTTCGATCTGTCCGAACAGTGAGTATTGTGCCGCAATTCTTGAGGCCATGTCCTCGTCGATACCGACAAATTCCATGTATTTGCGGTCGGCTGCCGAAAGGCCCGCATAGCCCCGGATTCCCGGCTGTGTTACACTGTTTCCAAACAAGGAATCCGATATGCGCCCCACCAATTTAGTGAATTGGGACAACCGCCCAGCAGTCATCGGTGAAGCCGGAGCATTCGCCATGCTCAAGCCCAACTCACCTTGGGTACCGGTTGACTTCCTGGATGTCTGGAGAACCGCCGACATACTCTCCGAAGAGGCCTGGCGCGAACGCTTCAAGAGCTTCGGCGAACTGAACCCGCCGATGGTGTCGCTCGACCAGGTCTCGCCTGCGGCAACCCGCGCCGCCAAATAGAGAGCCTTTTCCTCCTTTTCCAGCTTGAGGAATTCCTCGGACGTGGGATCGAGCTTTCGAGTGAGATTGTACAGCTCCTCTCCGCGTCCGAACTTCGCGTCACGCAGGTTCGATTCCCACAGCTGGACCTCACCCACGGTTCCATCGTCAAAGCGCAGGATGACCTTGCGGTCGAAGTAGCCGTTGGTCTTTTTCTTCCAGCCTTCGTCCAGAACGTCGTATCGCTCCGCCAGCTTCGCAACCACTTCGTCGGCCTGGGCCGGTGTCTCGACCACGAAACCGGCCCGGACCACATCCGTCAGGTAGGACGCGTCGTCATATCCCTTGCGCGCAATCTTGACTGCCGCTTTCTCCTTGTCCTTGAATCCGGAATTTACGAAGGTCGAGCCAGTTGCCTCGGCGACTTCGCTTCCCGCAGCGACGAGCTCGGCCTGCCGTTTGCCGACCACCGCATAGAGCTCGTCGAGAGACACAGTCGGCTGCTCGAAGAAATCGCCCACGACAAGCTCCCGCTCCGGCAAGGAAGTGCCATCGCTCGCCGCCTGCACATTCTTCAGGATGCGGTTCTGGACCAGCGCTGAAGAAACGTGCGTGCTCATGTCGGTCAGGAACGGCAGCAGCGTCATTCTGGAGAAGGTGGTGCCCACATTGTCGATCAGCTGCTCGAAGGGCGGATTCACCGCATGAGGATCGGTCAGCCCCGCCATGGTGGCGATACGCGAGCGCAACAGGTGTTTCACCACCGCACAAAGGCGCCTGGCATCGGCATCCGCGAACTTGATCGCGCCGAGGTTGGTGATCAGCGGCGCGATACCTTCGTTCATGTACCGAGCGAGCCCGTGCACCATTGCCGGCCGCACGGCATCTCCCAGCGACGAAACCAGCATGCCGGCGAGCCGGCCCATGACCTCGAACAGCCCCGCCATCCGCAACACTCGGGCGAAGTCCGTGTGCCGGCTGTCGAGCCCGGACTGCCCACGCAGAAGATCGCGCATGGCAGTGACGTCCTCGATGTCGCTGCTTTCCCGGCGGGTCAGGTCCTGGAGTGCCTCGGCCTTGGCTGCCTCGTCCAGGTCGGATGCCTGCACCTGTTCACGCAGCTGCCGGTAATCCTCTTCCAGCCGGCTCAGCTGGCTCTGAAGCGTCGGCTTGCCTGGCCCGCCAAGGCGCCTGTCCAGGCGCGTCAGTCCGATGTCGGCCGCAATGACGCGTGCAAAGCGCCGGCCGATCAATTCGATATCGTGTTCAAGAAACTCCTCGATGAGATCCCAGCCGATGTCGAAGGGGCGTCCCTTCAGCAGTCCGTGCGTCGACATCACAATGTCATAGAACGGCATGCCCTGGTTTGCCCGACTGGTGACCTGGGAAAAGATGTCGTCGACAACGCCGTTCACATAGTCCGCCCGCTCCTCGGGCGACCGAAACCGGTGGGTATTCGGCCTGGCCTCCGGCGCCATCTTTTCGAGCGTGTCGGGCTTGCCGCCGGCCGGCATGCCGGTCTTGTCAGCCTCGCGCTCGAGGCGGGTAAGCGTTTTATCAAGCCACGGCCTCACAATGTCCTTGAAGCGGGCTTCGCCGGCTTTCAGCCGCGGGGCATTGCCGAAGCGAGCCAGAAACAGAATAGCGCCCTGGTCGCTCACGCCGGCCGGCAGCAGCCCCGCCTTGACTGCCAGTTGCTTCAGCGGACTGAACACCGCCTTGCTCCAGGAAACGCCGGCCTTGCGCACCGCTTCGTTTTTGCTGACGGTACCCCAACGCATGTCCTTGCCGACGGCAATGTTGAACTCTTCCCGGCTCATATTGAAACCGGCAGCCTTGCGCGCTTCGTCGTAGATCGCGCGCGCCCTGGTCAGGGCCTTGGCGACTCCGCCGCGACCCCAGAATTTCACTTCACTTTCGACGGCAATATCGCCGTCGCCGCGCGCATTGCTTTCGAAATGGGAGCCGGTATCGACCAGGTCGGCCATGAGCGAGCGATGAACGGCAGACGGACTATCCAGGGCGCGCCGCACCGGCCCGAGATGATCTGTGGCCGGGCCAGCCGTCCCGGCACCCGCGGCGTTGTCGGCATCTTTGATGTTGCCGTCCGCAGCGACGCCCGCGCTCTGTCTTTCGGCAATGCCCACCCTGAATTCAGCCAGCGCCTGGCCGCTGTTGTCGGTCTCCGCCATGACACGGTCGACCGTGGCCAGCGCCGCCTTGCGTTCGGCGGTAGAGAACAGCGCCCCGACAGTGCCACCAAGCAGAGTGCCGAGTACCGCGCCGCCACCGATCGCCATTGCACTTTCTTCGAGAGGCCGCGTCTGCTGCGTTGCCTGCAGGGCGACTTCCGACACACCAGCACCAAACGCGCCGGCAAGGCCGGTCGAGACAGCAGTCCGGGCGATGGTGCCGCCGACGGTCGCGCCCTTCACCAGAGCGCCACCCGGCAGCAGGGAGGGCCAGTCGAACAATGACACGCCAAACTGCGCTCCCACGGCAGTCAATCCGCCCGCATCGAGAATGCGCCGGTCTTCCCGCTCCATGTCGATCTGGCTTTTCATCGCAGCGTGCGCGCGCCGGTTGCGCAGCACGGTAAAGCGCTCCCAGTGCGCCTCGTAAGGCGTGCCTCGAATGTCCTTCCACGCCCACTCGCCCGTATAGCCCTCTTCAGGTGCGGTCAGGTCAATGCCAGCCAACTTGTTGTTGCTGGATGAGCCGAAGGTGTTGTCTTGCCGCCAGGCCGCACCCAGGATGGACATGGTGTCCGGGGCAATCTCCGGCTCTTCTGGGATGTAGTTGAGCGCGCGGAAAGTGCCCAGCGCCGGACGTTCATCGGGATACTCAATTTGGGGCATCGTCGCTCCACATGGCGTCGTTCATCGCATGACCGAAGGTGACCGGCAGTGCATTGGGATCGACAGGAGCCGGCTCAGCCTGCTGCTGGTCTTCTTTCTGTTTGATCCTGAGATCATCAGCATCCATCGCCCCCTGTTGGAGGATCGTGGTCGCGCGCATCGCTTTCAGCCAGTCAGGCGCCGACGGATCGGCGGCAAGTACCTTCTCAGCGTCAGCCCTGGAAGCACGCACGACGTCGTTGACGGCATCTTTGCGCGCACGCTCGGCAATCGAGCGCTCCCCGGCCTTATCGCTGTATTTCTGGAGCGTCGCCGTATCGACGGCCCATGGCGGGCCAAGGACTTCGTCGTACTGCGTCTGGCCGCCGGAGGTGTATTGGTAGAACAGGCTGTAGCGTGGCGGCCGGCCCGCCTTGACCCCGCCAGCCTCGATATCGGCGCGGGTCTTGTCCGTCGCCAGGATCGCAACGTTCTCGACTTTCCGGCCGAGCTTCGCAGCGTAATCGGTGGCGGTCTTCATGGCATCTTCGCGCAAATAATCGCGGCTGTCGCCAATCGGCGGATAGTGCAGCTCGGGCGGCATCCGCATCAAATTCGGAGAGCCCGAGACGTTGCTGATGTTCCAGCGCGATTTGAGGTTGGCCAGCGCTGCGGCCTTCGCTGCACGAGCGTCGCCGCCGTACTCATAGAACTTGTCCTCGGCAATCTCGCGATATTCGGCCAACAGAGCGTTGGCGTGCTTAGGGACCAGGCCGGCACCGGGCGCTGACGCCCACAAGCCCGGATCAAATGCCGCCGTCACGTCCGACACCTTCAGATCCTTGGCGAACTTCTCGACTTCGGGCTTGAGCACTTCGCGATTGGCCTTTGTCGTTGGGTCATTCATGCGCAGGATGCGTTTCGCCGCCTCTTCGCCGCCAAGACCGAGGTCATTGACCATGTGCCGGAACACGGCGAGCTTGTCGCGCGCTTGTGAGCCACCTTCGAAAGCGCCGAAAGAGATGGGTGCAATACGCTCGACGGCGTCGGCCGCCGACATGGCGTTCGCAAAAGTCGCCGGATCGGTCGACGCCACGCCTTGTCGGATAGCCGCCTGGACCGTCTTGGGGATGTACTTGGTGCGGCCGACAAAGTCGGACGTGATGGCCTGTCGCTGATCGGCGTCTTCGGCCCGGGCGATCAGCTTGTCATAGGTATTGTCGGCGACCTTCGTCTGGTCGTTGTCGAAAGAATTCACCGACACGTCGCCTTTTGCCATGGCGCCGATCATGGCATTCACTGCGCCGCTGTCCTTCTGCGCAGTGCGGAGAGCATTCACCAGAACGGCCTTGTCGCCGTTGTCGAGCTTCGGGTCATCGAGGATCACGCTTTCCCGAACCGTGTCCGGCTCGGTGGCAATCAGGTCATCATAGTGATGCTTCGTCGTGGCGCGGTCTTTCGTCACCTGCTGGCTGTATTCCTCCTCGCCCCAGGCAGCCAGGACTTCGCGGCGGTTGTGGGGGATTGCATCATATTCGGTCGTGACGCCGGCACCGCCCATCTTCTTGTCGGCCCATGCGATGAGGTCGGCCGCGCTCTTTCCCTTCAGGAGCGGATTGGCGTTGACAGCATCCTGACCCAGAATCGAAGTGATTGGAGTCGACGGGTCGGACTTCAGAACTTGTGCCGCGCCACGCGGGCCGAGGAAGTGTGCCAGATAGGTGTTGCCGTCCGTGGTCTGGAGGCCCTGGTTCTTAAGGAATGCCTGGTTCTCGTCGACATAATGCTGGGTCATCTCGCGCGACAGACTGCCGTCCCGTTTCAGCGCGATGATGTCCTTGGCCGACTTCCCCTCTGCGATGTCTGGCCGGTATTTCTTGATCATCGCCAACCATGTCGAGTCGATGAACTGACCAAGCCCCTCCGCCGACGAATTCGGGTTTTTAGCCGATGGGTTGCCGCCACTCTCGACGGCGATGATCTTGTCGACCAGCGAACCAGACTGCCCACGCATTCGCTGTACGGCCTGCGTCGGGTTCTGGCTGAAGTCCCACATATACTGGCTTTCGGCGGCATCCGCTTCCCACTGCTGCCGGCGTGCCGCCTTCCAAGGCTCCGGCCTGTCCGCCGAGTTGATCGAGTCCAGCCCCCGGCGCTTCAGATCCTCGAAATTGCCCGCGTTGTTCCGGATCTGGGTTCGCAGTGTGTCCAGGTTCGTGTTGGTGGTGCGGTCATAGTAGGCCGACTTCGTGGTGTTCTCGAAGCTGTTGGCCTTCTCGAACAGCGAGTTGCCACTCGACAGGATGTTGTTGAGATATCCGGTCTGCGCGTCCTTGGTCAGGCCCTCGAAATTCTCCTTGGCAAAGGCATTGGCGCGCTGCTGGTAGCCCTCCATGAACTGGCGCGTGAAACCGATGCCGCTTTCCGAGCTCTCTTCGCGCGCCTTGAGGAAACGCTGTTCCTCGTCGTCGAGAAACCGTGTCAGGCTGGTCGAGACGGCATTCGAACGGTCGTTGATACGGTCGATCTTCTCGCGGTCGGCCAGGTCCATGAGGCTGTAGCTTGCCTGCACGATGGACTGGCCAGCGTCCTGCATGGCAGCGCCGACCATGGGCGTCGGCCCGGAATTCGCGATGCGGCCCGAGCGCGGGTTGTTGTAACCGACATCACGAGCGGTAGGGATGTTCACCATGTGCTATTCACCCTTAGGAGGGATAGGGAGGCTCGACCGTCGACGAGGTCGCGGTCTTCTTGTTGCTTTCGCCGAAGCGGCTGAACATCGTCGACATGCCGGAGAAGAGCGTGCTTGCGGCCTTGATGCGCGCCGCTCGCATCGCGCTTTCGGCGTTGTAGCCGGCCACCTTGGCGGCGTCGTTGTAGCCGCGCGCCTGCTGTTCGCCCTTGTAGATGTCCGTTTCTGCCGCGAGCGTCACTTGCTCGGTTGTGTCGTCCATGATGCGCATGACCGACGGATCGGTCATGTTCCCGCCAGAGCCGGCAATGGCTGCCTGCTGCTGGGAGAGCAGGTATCGGCCCTCACGGTAGCGGGCCATCGCGTCACGCTGGCTTGCCGCGGTCGCTTCGTCGGCCTGCTGGGCAGCGACCTTCTGTTCGTACTGGTATCGCGCCTTCTGTTCGCGACCCTCTTCCATCGTCCCGGCAACCGACACGATGGTCCCGATTGCGCCAAGGACAGGTGCTAGGAATCCCATTTCCAGATCGCCTTTCCGTCCAGTGTTTCGTCTGTCGGCTTGAAGCCAAGCTTCGTCATCAGCGCCTCGGCGCGTGGGATCGACGTGTCGCAGGTCGCCCTGATCGTGCGGGCGCCGCGCTTTTTCACCTCGGCCATCACCTTGAGGATGTGGCGGAAGATGAAGGGCTTGCGCGCCTCAGTCGGCACTTCCAGGAAGGCCATCCATTCGCCCTCGGCGGTCTCGATCACACAGCCGAAACCAGCCAGGAGCCGACGACGCCAGAGCGCGCGGCCGATCCACTGCCCCGTCACCCGCACGCCGCCGTAAAAACGCGCGAAGTCGATGTCGTCGGCCGGCCTGATGTCAGCCATTGGTCTGCACATCCATGACCAGCGAGCCGGCCGTGAACGGGTATGGCGAGCGATGTTCGAGGCACAGGCGGCTGTCGGTGCTCCAGTCGCTGGACACCGACATCATGTCGGCGTCGAAGCTGTTGAACAGCGTGTTCGCAGCGATCGGCTTGTCGCCCTTGGTCACCGTCAGGCGGCGGAGGCTGTCGAAATCCTTGCCGACGCGCAGGCCGTCAAGCATCGTTTTCACAAGATACAGGCCGAGCTGCGCCACCCGCTTCTTCTTGAACAGCGCCGTGCCGTTGGCAGCCCCATAAGCCAGCTTCGTCGACTTCCAGCGCCCGACATAAGGCAGCCCGATGACGACCGCCTTGCCGGCCGGTTGCGCCGGCAGGATCACCTGGCCCGCGGTCACGGGATAAAGATTGTCCTGGTCATGGAGTGCTGCGCCATCGACCCATACGGTCACGCTTTTGCCTTGCAGATGCGGCACGGCAAATGTCGTCTGCCCCGCTGTCGTGGTGAAGCGCGTGAAGCCGTCGGCCAGGCAGTTGGCCTTGCCGCCGCGGCAGTCCTTCAGGTCGGCCAGCCGCTCGAGCCGCTGCGTGCCGTTACGGACGATGGCGAAATAGACATTGTCCTGGCCCTTGCCCCGGCAGGCGATGACCTGCTTGAACTGGCCGTCGGTGACCACGCGCGACCAGGCGACCACCTTCTGCGAGGGCCGGTATGTCAGGGCGCGCGCTTCGCCGTTTTCGAGAATGAACCACACGACCGTATCGGGCTGGCGCTGGACGGCGACGCTGACGACAGGCGAGCCGTCGCAGATCTCCTCATGCATTTCCGTCAGGTCCATGGCGCTGTAGTCCAGCGTGCCCTGCTCGGCGATCAGCGCAAAAACGCTGAGCCCGGTGCTCTGCACGAAGATGCCGTCCTTGTCGCACTTGACCGAGCGCAGGTCGTAGCTGCCCTGCGTCGATCCATCGACCGGAAACCAGCTCGACGCCGTCAGCGGTTCGTCGAAGCTCGACGACTTGATCGAAATCTCGGAATTGTCGGTGCCGGCGATGAGGCGCTGCAGGCCGAGCAGCCACAGGATGCCCCTGTCGGTGCTGGCGCCGATCGAACGATAGATGGGCGCGCTGTCGCCCTCGACATTGTCGTCGAAGCTGTGGAAAGCATCGGGCACCGAGCCATGCACAAAGTCGCCCTTGCCCCAGTAGAGGCGGCCGCCGAAAGCCTCGATGCCCCACGGCCAGCCGTCATAATCGGACCATGTCGAAAAATCCCATTCGAATGTCGGGCTCAAGGAGTAGAAGCGGCTCAGCACCTCCATGCTGACCGCCGTCCCGCTGGTGTAGCCGGTCATCCTGGCCACGCCGACCTGGCTGCCGCCGGTGTAGATGAGCGAGGTGTCGATGGTGCCGCTGGTGTAGGTGACGGCCACGAAGCGGAAGAACTTCACCACATTGTTGTCGGTGTCGGTGTAGTTGGCCGCAGCCACATTCGCGCTGAACGTGCTGACGGTGCTCCAGGCGCCGGGATTGCCGCTGCCGTCGTCGGTGGCGACCTCGAGGCGGACCGTGCCCGCCCAGGTGCCGGACACCTGGTAGGTGAAGGTTCGCGCCGCGTTGACGCCGGAAACACGGATCGACGCGCCGTTGGCGGGGGCTGCGGTGAAGCTTTCCTGCACGGTCTGGCCGGACTGGAACAGCCTGAACAGGCGCCCCACCATGCTGGCTTCGAAAAACGGCCGGCTCGCCGAAAGCGTGCCGTTGCCGGTGTAGACGGAGGGCGTCAGCGCCACGGTGCCGTCGGCGGCCACAAAGGGGCCGTCATCGACCTTGTAGCGCTGGATGCCCCAGCTGGTGTCGCCGCGGCGCTGGATCTCGCGCTGCTGGAACTGGCGCGAGGCCAGGTAGAGCACGTCGATATTCTGCTTGTGACGGGGTGCGGCGAGATCGGCGGTCGCCCAGGGCGTCGACAAAACCAGCGGCCCGGGCGCATCGATCTGGCAGCGCGTGACAAGCGCCTGGCGCGCCTTGTCGGTATAGATTTCGAGATAGACGCTGCCGGTGGTCGGCGTGAACGCGATCGAATGGTCACCGTCATTGAGCACCGACAAAGCAAGGACGTCGCTTGCGCCGACAGAAGTGCCGATATGAACCCAGACCGGCCCGCGAACGACCTCGACACGCAGGCCATGTTCCTTGCCCTGGTCGCCAACGGCCACCGTGATCGTCTGGCGCGCGGCGGCGCGGCCCTGCGTGGTGCCGGTGAGTACGAGATTGCCGCCCGACACATTCGCCGAGGCACCGGCGGCACTGGCGTTGGTCCAGCCGGTGAAGGCATTGAAGTCGCCATTGGCGATCGTGGTCGCAACAGCCACGCGCGAAACGAAGGCATTGTCCTTGAGAACGCGCATCTCGTTGTTCGACAGGATCGGCACCAGCATGGAGGCGTTCGAGCCGGCGAAGGAATATTCGAGCAGCCGGACATCGCCCAGATTGATGTCGGCGATGTGTTCGAGGCCGGGGCGCAGCGTCATCGAGCCGACGACGCGGGGCAGGATGTTGGAGCTGAGCGCCGAAGCGAACTGCATGCGCTCGAGATCGAGGCGCGACAGGGCTTCCTCGCCGACTTCGCCGCCATTCAGGGCGTAGACCGGTGCTGAAACGCGAGGCATCAGACGTCGCCCTCGCCAAAGGTGATCTGCCCGCCGACCAGCGTGCCGCCGGAACCACCAGAACCACCGGCGACACCGGCGCCGCGCCGGGCGCGCAGCCAGCTGCCCGGCTGGATCACCTTGTTGTTTTCATTGCGGGCATCGACGTTCCTGGCCTTCAGCAGGGCCTTTTCCATGCGCACACGCAGCTTGTCCTCCAGCGTGTCGCCCGACGTCAGCCGGCCGCAGGTGTCGAAGGCGAGCTTGAGCGCGACATAACGCCAGAACATCGTCGGCCAGGTCGAAACCCTGTCGTCGGCCGCGTTGGCGGCGCTGATGAAGCGCAGATAGAGCGCAGGCGCGCTGGAATGCAGGTAGCCGCCCTCGTCGGCATAGTCATGGAAGGTCGCAAAGTCGGGCCTGTCGGAGACGGCGATCGTGCGCAGCCAGCTCGGGGGATAGTCGAAGGCATGGGCCCAGCCGAGCGCCGGCACCAGCGCGCCATTGGCCGCCAGGGCCGTCGACGCCTTGGCGAAATTCCAGTCGCCCGCGTTGAAGGCCTCCTCGACCACGCCGGCCCAGGCGTTGCCGAAGGCATAGACGGCCTCGGCATCGTCGTTCAGGGTGACGATGGTCTCCTTTTCGAGATGCACCAGCGCCTGCTTCCAGACCTCAAGCTTTGTCGCCATGGGGATTGTCAGCCCTTCATCAGCTCGATGTATTTTTCGGCCGCCTTGCCGGCGGCGTCCCTGCTTTCGAAGCCGGCCTGGATCACCTCGCCGCCATGGAGGAAGCGCCATTTCTGGCGCGGACCGCCGAAGCTGACCTCGGGCTGGCTGATATCGGCCGCAGCAATCCTGGGAGCGGCCGCCTCGTCGAAGAGCCTGATCACCCGCACTTGCGCCGACGTCCTGGTGATCGCCAGGACGCGCAGCGTGCAGTCGAGCACATGATCGTCCGAAAGGATGTCGATGGTCATGCCGGGCCGGAAGACCGCCAGGTGATTGGCGAAGAATTCGGGATGCGTGACGTCGGCGAGCGTGGTTTCCGAAGGGACGGTCGCGGCATAACGGCCGATGGAATAGTCGGCCTGCGCAAAGCGATGCCCCGCAAGTTTCACAAGCTGGTTCATGATGTCACCGTGGATCAAAGGGAAATGAAAAAGGGAGGCCCGAAAGCCTCCCCCGTTGCCTTGGCCGGCGTCAGTCGGTGTCGGTCGCCGTGATGGCGAGGCCGTCGGTCAGGTCGATGCCGAGACCGTCGGCGCCGGTCTTTTCGTCGATCACCCAGCAATGGTTGATCGCCGTCACCGGGCCGGACAGCGTGGTCGTGCGGGTGCGCACGATGACGATGTCGCCCTGGCGCGCGCCCTTGGCGAAACCGTCGCTGATGAAGTTGTTGGTGTTGACCGTCGCGATGGCGTCCACGGTGTCCAGCAGCCACTGTTTCATGGTGCTGGGGCCGGAAAGGCCATCGCTCAGGAGCTTGAAGCCGTTGGTATCGTAAGCCATGTGCAAGCCTCCTTACGAGAATGCAGCGGTGTCGTCGGTGACGACCTTGATCACGCCGGCCTGCTGCAGGATGGTGGCGCCGTCGTAGATGGTGGCGCGGTCGAAGGAGTAATCGTCCTCGCCGTTGTAGCCCGCATCGACCTTGACATCGCCGGCGATGGCATGACCCACGGCCGGCTTTGCGAAGATGAAGTTGGACGCCGTTGCCGTGCCCTTGCCGGGCAGGCCGTTGTGCATGATGTGCTTGGCGCCGAGCCAGATTTTCGGCTTGTCGAGCGCCAGGCCGACGAGCGGCTTGGCGTCGATGTAGTCGGCCGACTTGAACTCCTGGAAGGTCAGGAGGCGAGCCCATGCCTTGGGGGTCCACAGGCAGGTGATCTCGTTGCCGACCATGACGTCGAGCTCGAAAAGCTCGGTCAGCGCATCGACGGTCTTGCCATAGGTCAGGGTCTGGGCCGCGCCGCCGGCATAAGAGTTGGTGGCGGCAGCCAGCGCGTCGATGATGGTGTGGTCGATTTCACGCGAGGCCGTGAGCGCGCTGGCGTTCTGCATCGCCTCCCGCAGGTTTGCCGGTGCGGTGAACACGTCGAAGCCGGTGCGGGTCTCCTTGGTGTGCTTTTCTTCCAGCGTCACCGTCGGCTGCGTGTCGGCGCGGTTGCGCGACGGGATGAGCCCGTTGGTGCCGCGCCTGGTCATGCGGCCGGCAGCGCCCTGGAGCGCAAACGACGCCGTCAGGCCACTGATCATGAGTTCCTTGGTGACGCAGTCCTTGAGGTAGGTTTCGCCGCGCTGAAAGGCGACGACCCACTCATCACGGTACTGGGTTTTCGTGATGGCATAGGCCATTTTTGAATTCCTTCGATGATGATTGGAGGGGGGCTTCCAGCCGTGATCAGGGTGCCGCATCGGGGCTTTCGCGGGATGCCGCGCCGAAGCACGGGGCCGCTACTCGCGCCTGTCGCGGGGCATCACATCAGCTTGCATTTAGGCAGGGTGCGGGGCCGGAAACCGGGATGCCGCACAAGCAATTCCAGGAAAAGTGCGAAGCGGTTTTTCGTCCGGAATTGCGTCAGGAAAAGAGGCAATTCCAGGAAAAGTGCGAAGCGGTTTTTCGTCCGGAATTGCGTCAGAAAAAGAGGCAATTCCAGGAAAAGTGCGAAGCGGTTTTCCGTCCGGAATTGCGTGAGGAAAGGTGCCAAGCGCATTTCCATCAGGAATTGCACAAGAACAAAGAGAAATTACGTGCGGGCGCTGACCTTTTCGAGCTGGGCGTAGATCTTGGTCAGCTTGCCCTGGACATCGTCGCTCTTGAACTTTTCGGGGTTTGCGACGCGCAGCGCCAGAAGCTCCTGCTTCTGCGCTTCCAGCGTCTTGCCGGCGACCTCGATGTCGCCGGTGAGGATGGCCGTCGAGCCGTAATAGTCGGCGCCGATGGTCGCCATCATCTTGACGAATGGCAGGCTGTCCTGCAGGCGCGAGCCGTCCATCAGGCGCAGGCTCATCATCTCGCCGAAACCGTCCTGGCCGAGATGCGCCTTCATCAGCTCCTGTGCCGCGCCGATCTGGCCGTCATAGTCGCCGCCCCATTCGGCGCGAAGGGTCTTCTGCGTTTCGCCGGCAACCCTGGCGAGCTGGGCGTTGAGGTCCTGGGCCTGGGCGGCGGCGAAATCCTGATACCAGTCGAGTGCTGCGGCCGCCATCTTCGGCGGGACGTTGCGCTCATGCATCGCCGCCTTGAAGTCGGACAGGATCGCCTTGTCGGCGTCGGTGACCTCGAAGTCGTCGCGGAACGCGCCCGGATACTCAGTTGCATCTTGCGGGATGCCGTTGGCCTCGCGATAGGCCATGACCTCTTCTGATGTCGAAGCGTCGGTCAGTTCGATCTGCCGGCCGCCGTTCTTGGCGTTTTTGTAGCCCTCGCGGAACGCCTTCGAAATCTCGTCGGTCGACCTGTAGCGCTCGAGCTGCTTCATCATGGCGGCGTCGCCGCCGGCGAGCTGTTCGCGCAGCGACTGAAGTGCCGCGTCCGGAGCAGCGCCCGGGGCCGGAGCCTGGGCGGACGCGGGTGCTGGATCAGGGTTTGGCGCGACAGGCGTTGCGCTCGTCGGCTGGTTTGCCGCTGCGGCGGTCATGGGCTGGTCGGTCATTGCTCTCACCTGTCAAAATGGAAAGGGAATGGGTGATCAGCTTCCTGATCTGGAAGCCGACATGCTGCTTTCCGGCGGCAAAGCAGCTGTCGCGCTCGCCGCCATGCTCGGCCGGCATCCAGGCCGGCTGGTGCAGGCCGCAAATGTGCAGGATCGCGCCGAGTGCGCGCTTTTGCTGGTCCTCATTGGCGATGCCGGCGGCGAGCGCCTGGAGTGCTGCGCAATCGGCCTTGCGGATTTCCAGGTCGTTGCGCGGCATCTCATTGTCGGGGCGAACAGTGAGAGGATGCCAGGGGCGATAATGCTTGTGGGTCATTGTCCGAGCGCCGCCCGGATCGACTGCGCCGCGTCCCCGACCTGGGTGGCCACCGCAGCACCGTCGCCGACCTGCTGCATCTGCTGCTGCTCGGCCATGGCCTGCTGTGCCTGCTGGCGGTTGGCCGCCGCCTGCTCGGCGTCGATCAGCCAGTCGGCGCGGCCGCCGGGCACCGCGGCAAAGGCGTCGCGGAACATGGTGCGGGCGTCGACCTCGCCGGCAAGCGACGGATCGAGCGCCACCCCGGCCTGCAACACGCCGGCACTTTCCTGGAAGGCGTTCAGCACCTGGCGGTCGCGTGCTTCCTTCAGCACATTGTTGAACTCGTACTGGATGTTCTGGCCAAGCAGGATGTCGGGCATGTCCAAGGGAACGCCGTTGCGGTCGACCGGGCCATAGCCGCCGGCCCGCATCACCTTTTCGGTGGTCAGGTCGAGCACCGCACCTGTCCATTCATGCTCGATGGGGCCGAACAGCGGCATGGCGTTGCGGATCCATTCCTGGACGCGCTGCGCCGCCTCATAGGCCGTCATGGTCTTGTCGGCCTGCGCGATCGGCTGGAGCTTGCTCAGGAAGAACGCATCGCCGAGCTGGTTGCGCTGGTCGTTGATCAGGTCGACGCCCAGGCCGACATTCTTGCCGAGGTCGAGCACGCGCAGTGCAGCACCCAGGCGTTCGTCATATTCGCTGTCGATGAAGGTCACGCCATTGGCGCCGAGGTCGATGGGCGACAGGACGGCGTCCTGGGTGGCGATCAGCGGCGGGTCAACCTGCTTTTCGCCGGCCTCGATGATCGTCATCTTCATGCGCTGCAGCATGCGGCTTTCGGTCAGCCCGATCGAGGCCGCCGTCGACACCGCATAAAACTTGCCCGACAGGAGCCACCAGCGCGGCACCACGTAGTCGAAAGTGAAGGCCGGCAGCTCCTGGAGGATGGTGCCGTCTTCGCTGACATAGATGTCGGCCCATCTGGCGCCCCTGGGGAATTTGCGGTGCGGCTCGTAGAGATCGAGCGGAATGAAGATGTGGCGGACCTTGAAGGTCGTCTTGAGGTCCTTGTCGCGCAGCGCGTTCTTCACCGCCTGGGGAAGTTTCGCCTCGCCGAAAAGATGGGCCATGGCCGGGGCCGTCATGTCGCATTTGCGGTGGACATGGTTGACCTGGCCGTCGGGACCCTCCTGCCCGGCCATGTGCTTGGGGTGATGGCAGCGGTAGAGCAGGTTGTCGCGGTTTTTGTTGTAGCTGACCTGAAGCCAGCCCATGCCGAAGGTGGCGAAGTCGTGCTCGACCTGCTGGGCGGCGCGGCGAAAGCCGCTGTCGCGTGAATTCAGGATGGCGCTGTTGACGTCGGTCATGAATTCGAGGAACGACGCCGCCGCGCGATCGCGCCCGACGCTCTTGTTGGACGCCGCCGCCTTGAACCACTGGCGGCCGTCGGGCCGCACCATCGAGCCGATCTGGTCGCCAAGCTCGCGCCGCATCAAGACCGGCGTGGCGTCGGTCAGATGCGCGGCGAACTCCTGGCCCAGCACGATGTCGGTCGTGAAGTCGGCCCGCTCGGGATACAGGAACTCGGCGATTTCCTGGTACAGGTGATCGAGCGAGCCCTTCGCGGCGAAAAGGCGCGCATCGATCTCCATCAGGTCGCGGCCTGCCTGATCGCTCATCAGACAGCCCCGAGCGTTCCGCGCGAGAACTCACGCCCGATGGTGCCGGGCACGGGCGCGAGGCGGTCGGTGGCGGCACTGCTTCTGGCCGCCGGCGCCAGGGAGCGCGTCCGGCTGCGCTGGCGCTTGGCCAACGGGTCCTCTGGGTCCGGCATCGTCGCCGGCGGCTCCGGCTCGGGATAGGATTGCTTCTTGCTTCCGAAAAGTCCGCTCATGGGCGTTTTCCTCGCAGTTTGGCCTTCAGGGCACTGTTCGATGTCACCGACTGGAGCCGCATCCTCGATTGCTCCCGCCGCTCCTGCGCTGCCCTGGGGCGCTTCAGGCCGCTGAGGCCTGATGCCGACAGCATGATGGTGGTGTCGCCCTTGTCGGGCGAGCGGCCGAGCTGTTCGCGCATCAGCTCCTTGGGCAGGACGAGAATTTGCTCCGCACCGCCGCCGGCGCGGATTTCGAAGCGGAAGGCGGCCAGATCGGCCTCGAGCTCGGGATCGGGCGGCAGCGCGATCCGCGAGCCATAGGCCGGGTCGAGCTGCTCGCGGAACTGCCACACCGCCTGCGCCCTGAGATTGGCGAAGCCGTAAAGCCCCTCGCGCGTCGACGACACCGAGCCATTGCCGCCCTTGAAGCCGAAACAGTCGATGTCGGCATGGGCGAGCTGGGTCAGCGTGTCGCCGCCATAGCCGCCGCCGGCATCGACGACGACGCGGCAGCGGTCGCGCATGTGCTTGATGATGAGGCCGGCGACCGTCGGCCCATCGGGTGTGTCCTTGCCGGGATAGCTGGAGAAGCGCGAATACCACCAGTCGCGCCGGCTCTGGATCTGCGTCTTGTCGGGTCCGCCCTGGGCGATGTCGGCGGCGACCGCCGTCATCGGCATGTCGGGCGGGTTGTCGGTCCAGCGCGCCTGCGCCTGCCTGATCCAGTCGGTCGGGATGACCTGCCAGGGATCGTCCTTGCCGTCGGGCTCGAACGAGCCATAACGAAGACGCTCCCGGATGTCGTCGGGCAGGCCTTCGAGCTGCGCGGCGTAGCCGGTCGCCATCAGGTCGGGATTGTCCTCGAGATGCGAACGGATGAAGGTTCGGGACCTGGGGCGTTCACCCTTGGGCCCGACATAATCGGCCTCGACTTCCCGGTCTTCGCCGCCGATCGTGGTGAACCATCTCAGTTCGCCTGACGCGGCCGGGTTTGGATGGCTCCTGTCGAGCCATGGCGCCCAGTATCTGACCACCCACATGCCCTCGGCCGAGGTCGGTGGGTTACCGGTGGCAACGACACGGCAGCGCCGTCCCTGCGCATCGCGCAGCCAGCCGATGATGTAGCGATACTGGCTCTCGGTGAACTGGGTGATCTCGTCGAAGGCCTTCAGGCGATGCGGCCGCCCCTGGTATTTTTCCTTGTCGGCCTCGTTCTGGACGCCGCCCAGCTCGATCTTGCCGCCATTGGGCAGGCGCCAGACATGCGACTGGCTGTTGTAGCCGCTGCGGGTGCCGAGCATCCGGGCCAGCTCGTCCTCGATGCCCTTGAGCTGGGTTGCCTGCCGGCGCAGGATCAGCGCCGGCTGGTATTCCTCGAGCCCAAGGCCGCAGATCAGCGTCGTCTTGCCGCCGCCGGCCGCCCCGCCATAAAAGGTTTCATCCGCCTCGGAAAACCATGCCTCGGTCTGCGGGCCGGGATTGGGGATCATGTAGCGTCCGACCGAGGCCTTCACCGCCTCGTCGATCACTTCCTGCCTGGCCTCGGGCGCCAGCGCGTCGAGGGCTGCCAGCACCTCACTTAACTGCATTGTTCAGCCCCTGCGCCAGGAGAAAGGCGATGCGGCGGGCGATGTCGTTCTTGGACAGTTCGTCCATGGGGGCTGCGAGGCCGGCGCCATCCTTGCCGGCCGGGTCCGCCTTGTCGACGAGCAGGCCGTGCAGCTTGGCCTTGGCCATGATCGCCGAGATCGCCACCGACGCCCCCTTCTCGTCCGCCATCGCCTTGAGGCGGGCCTCTTCAAGCTCGTCCGTCAGCGTGCCGATCGACACCATGGCGAGGTCGCGGGCCTGCTGCTGCAGGTCCTTGACCCGTGCCGACACTTTCGGGGTGGCGAGCAGCCGGCTTGCCGCACTCCACACGGTTCCCGGCTTGGTGTCGTCACCGACCTCATAGGCGCGCCGATAGGCCTCCGAGCCCTTGCCCGTCTCGATGTAAGCGAGCGCGAAGGCTTCCTGCTTAGGCGTCAGGTCAGACATAACCGTCCCTTGGTTCGAACATGCACAGGCGTTCGTTGGCACCGATTCTGGCGCGACCTGGGGACGAGAGATGCACAACAGGGGCGGCGCAGGACATGGACACCCCCAATTCTCTGGCGCATGCGCAAACATCACCTGCCCGATGGCTGGAACTGTCGCCCATGCATCACTTGAAAAATCGTGTCGCTCCAAGGCTTGGGCGAGAAATCCAAGGCTTGGTAAGGGCCGGCAGTCGCAAATGAACGAAGTCGGCGAAGTTAGGATAGACCTGCCGGTAAATCCTGCCGGTTGCCCGGATTCGGAGTCGGAAATCGCAGACGCAAGAGTTACGGGGCAAGAGTTCCAGCGGCAGGACTTGAACCTGCGGCCCAGAGCGCCAGAGACCGGCGGGCAGCCTGAAATGCAAAAGGGCCGCCGAAGCAGCCCTTTTCGACGCAATGCGCCATCTTGGTTCCTGCATGCCATATCAGGTTACCGGACGCAATCCCGGAAGCAATACGATGCCTGTGAATGAAGACCGGCGGCCTCTGTCATCTCGTCGCGCCGGCTTTTTCGGCCTTGGGATTGCGCATGAGCGTTGCTGCGATCCTGATGATCGTTTGGGTACTGCTTGGCCTTGATGAGCGAGCGATGCGGCCTTGTCCTCAGCGTTGTCGCTGACGGCCTTGATGAGCCCTGTCTTGATGGTCGAAAGGGGTTGGCCGGGTCCATACCAGGCGAAGCCGGTGGCCGTTACTATGTCGAGACCGAGATGAGCAATCAAACACGCTCCGGATGATGGAATTCACCGTGACGACAAGCTTTGGTATGCTTCGGAGCAACGTGGGGGAACTTCCATGACGTTCGAACGCCGCTTGCAGGCCGGCAGCAATTTCGTTTCGGTACTGATTGGGATCGCTCTCGGTGCCGCGATTGCATCGGCCGATGGAACTGCAGCATTTCTTAGCACCTGGCAGACGCTTATCGCTGGCATCATGGCGGTTGCGGCAGCGGCAATCACGATCATGCAAATGCAGAAGACCGACGGAGAGCAGCACCGCCGCCATGCCGAGGTGATTGCGCTGAACCAGCAAACTGATCAGAACCAGCAGCTCCGCCACGATGACATTGTTCGCCTCGGGCTCAGAGCAGACCGCCTCCGGGCCGAGCGGCTGAGAGATATCTGGTCCAAGACCCTGACCGATTTTGCTGACAACGTGCGGCCGGCCACCAGCGAAGGCCGTAAGTTCTTCCAGAAGCAGACCGGTGAGAAGCCATTCAAAATACCGGTCGAGCTCCACCTCATTTTCAAGGAAATGTGGGACGGGTTCCTCGAGTTGAACCAGAACCAGACGAACGACCTTTTCGGCGGCGCGATGACCGTGACCTACAACCGCTTCCTGGCCAAATACGAACAGATGAAGAAAGACGGCTCGGATATGTTCTTCTTCGCTGGGAACACCGTAACCAGTCCCAGCGAAAGGACGCGAGAAGGCCTGAGGCAGGCTATGGATGCCTTCGACAGCCTTGCTGACGACGCCCGACAACTCGCCAAAGACATGGACGAACTGGCCGCGAAATACCGCTGACTGGGTTTCAACCTTCGCCAACGAACTGCTGCGCCGCTTCGGCGAACGGATCGCCATCTTCGTCGCCGGCCTGGATCAGTTCGTCGCCTGACGCCGCTTCTTCGTTCTTCTTGATGCCGGCGAAGAGCGCGCCCTGCCCGTCGTGTCAGGCACGGGCGTAGTCCTGCCCTTCGGCCGAGGCTTCGTTGTAGGGATTGCACAGGCTGTCGCCGCGGAGACCGGCTTCCTCGCCATCGCGATAGGTGCGCTCGGTCAGCGGCGCACGATCGGACTTGGGTATTTCACTCGCTGCGCATCCAATACCGCTCTTGAGCCTTCACCCTGTCCTTTTCAGGATAGCAGCCTTTTATCCATGAATAGCTGACGGCGGATCCGGAAAACCCCGCCCCTTCCGAAGTCGAGGGCGTTTCAGATACGTTCCATTGCAGGAGCACACTTCGCCAGAAGAGCCGCCCTTTGCCACAACCAAATCTAACGCATTGAAGTGGTTCGGCGCGATTCTTCTGAATGCAGGTGAAACCCATCAACTCGAGTCTTGACGCCATAACTGCGTCACTTCCACCCGCTTCCGCCGCCATTTGTTGAACGAACGCCTCGAATTCGTCCATGGCGAGCGGCAAAGCGGGCGCCGCATCATTTCGGGTACCCGCGGCAAGAGCCACGCTTCCGTTAGACATGCAGGCAAACAACATGACTGTGACAGCAGCCCACTTTCTGGGCGCACTCGCCTGCCGTCTCAGCCCGGCAAAGAGCCTGAAAAGATGCCGGTCCATTGTGCCTGTGCTGTCGTAACTCACTCGGAACCGCCCCGATCTGGTTGCAGGGGGGCGCCCGCAGGCGATGTTTCGTCCAGACACCGGTCAATATGGTCGTTCACTCGGCCTGGATCCAACCACATCCAGCAAACGCCGGTAAAGGCGGGTGCTGGCAGCACCCACCTGCTCCATCGCCACCAAGTCTGTCCGCCGGCCTGACTAGGCATCCTCTTCAATTGCCATCTGCGCGATCTTGGTTGCGCCGCCGTTCAACTGGGCCCCGATGAGGTGACCAAGAGCGACGGCGCCCACACACACCACGACCGACGCCACCACGTTGACTGACGCTCGAACAATGGCGCCGTCGCGCATCAGATCCAGCGTCTGCAGGCTGAACGATGAGAACGTCGTAAAACCTCCGCAGAGCCCGATCATCACAAAAAGCCGCCAGCCTTCAGAAGCCGGGTACCTGCCGTCGGCAAGGGTGAGCGTGCCGAACAGCCCGATGACAAAGGAACCCGCCACGTTGATGACGAAGGTTCCCCAGGGAAACTGGCCGGAGATCGGCAGTGCCCACCAAGACAAGGCGTAGCGGGCGAGCGTCCCGAGCGCACCGCCAACCATGACCAGGATGCAGCTTGTGAATGACATGATCGATCCTTCCTTGGCGGCAGGATCGTGGACACACTCCTACCGCGTTGTTGCGCAGCAGGAGTCATCAGCCTCTATCGGCGGTTTCGGGAGAACTCCATTCCCATCAAGGGCAATGTGACCCCAGCGCGCCTGGCTTGCAAGCGTCGATTTGTTCGACGGACGAGACGGCCCACGCCGCCCGTTCCGGGTGCGATGAGGCAGCCGCCAGCATGGCAAAGCCACTGAAGAAGAGACCTCGGAGCGTTCGAACCATCTGAATGCTTTTGGGAGATCGCCGGGCGCCCGGCCGGGCAAGACGTCTCGACAGGTGCCCAAAGTGATGGGAGTATCCGGCCGTCCAGGGGGATCGAGAATGGACTACAGCCTCGCACTCAATCTGCTGCTGTCGGTGCCAATTCTGCTCGCGGGCCTCATCTGGATCGGCTCATTCTTCGTCGCGTTCGTGTCGATGGCGAGAATTATCTTTCTGTCCGGAATGCTGCGCACGCCCGATGCCGAAAAGAACCTCAGTTGGGGCGAGAACAAGGCACGGGAGAATGCACGCCTGGGCCAGATACTGATCGCACCGGAGTTTGCCAGGGACCGAAAGCGCATTGCATGGTCTTTCGCCATCAGCTTCGGCGGACTGGTCGTCGGGTTGCTGTTCATACTCATTCAAAAGGCGGCGACTTGAACCTCCGGCTTGCGGGGCTGGCGAGCTTTGCCCTGATTTGAAACCGGAAGCCGGCTATCCTGCCGGGTCGCTGCCGGCCACGGCCCGAAGCCATGACGGAGAGATCAATGCCAAGAGGCCTTTACCGCGACGTCGCCGATCGAGTGATGGTGCTCTACGACCACAACTCCATGCTCATGGCCAATGAGGACTACGTGGCCCGGGGTTACCTGCCTGATATCGACGAGCTGCCGACGCACGCGCAATGGGTCGCGTGGCATCAGGCCAACGGGAGCGAAAGCCAGACACACGCCGAATGGCTCGAGTGGCGGAGCAAGAACGGCCCCCTTTAACCCCTGCCCTGTTCGACACTCGGCCTACCAGGCCTTCGTCAGCCTTGAGCCGCACCCTCTCCTGCCTGATCTGGCGCATCGTCGTCGCCAAATCCGGCAAGTGGACCGAAAATGCGTTCGAGCCGATCGAGTTCATCACCACTCAGTTTCGTCAGGTCGACTGTCTGGATTGGCCCTACCACCAGGGCCGGTGTGCTGATGAGCAGCGAGCTTGGGGGCACATATGGCGCCGCGGCCTTGGCCATGTCATCGCGCCTAGGGCATCTGCCTTGCTGTCGCGCATGACCTTCAGCGTGTATTCGAGCGGCGCATCGCCGGTGGCTGCCACCTTCTTCTGGCGCTCTACTGACGCTTTATTCGGTGTACCACTCTTGCGCCCTGCCCCAGGCCTATTGCCGCCGCGAGACATGTTTGATTTCCTGCATCGGGGTTTGATTTTTTTCAAAGGGGCGAAGTAAAATGGCGCGAAGGCCAACACCACAAGAAGCGCGGAGTGCGCAACTCTCCCCCGAGCAGATGCGCCTGGGCATTAAACGATTAGAGAAGCGTCTCGCGAAACTGGATCAATTTGATCCGAAGTCTCTAGACCCAGCCGATCCATCAGCCACTACTAGACCGCTGGAGACCGACATCCAGACCGCTTTAGCAGAGACTTTCGGCCACGACTCGATCGAATACCAGCGGTTCAGCCCAGCAATCCACTTCAACTGGCCAATTAATCTCTACCAGGAGACGCCCCACTGGGAGAAAGTGGACGCGGTGACCAAGCAGAAGCAGCGATCCATCCAGCTTCTGTCGGGAGCAATAGAACTGCTCAAAGAAAGGCTTGAATATTTCGGCGAACTAGCCACGGCCGATGAGCAAACGTTCGAGGCGGCCTACTCCAACCGGATATTCGTAGTTCATGGTCATGATAACGAGACCAAGGAAGCCGTTGCGCGCCTTCTGAGTAAGCTTGGCTTCGATCCGGTCATTTTGCACGAACAAGCCAACCGGGGCCGGACCATCATTCAGAAATTTCAGGACGAGTCCGCTGACGTGGGATTTGCGGTCGTATTGATGTCTCCTGACGACGAATTAGCCTCTGGGTCGAAGCACGCCCGGCAGAACGTTGTACTGGAATTGGGCTTCTTTCTTGGGCGACTCGGCCCCGCACGCGTCGCTGCGCTCAAGCGCGGTGACGTTGAAACACCAAGTGACTTTGACGGTGTGCTCTACACTCCTGTCGACGAAACCGGCATGTGGAGGTTCCAACTTGCCAAGGAACTGAAGGCTGCCGGTTATATGGTCGATATGAATAAGATCGCCTAAGTCGACAGTTTTCGTCCATCCCCCGTCCTAATTACTTGATCCGTTCCCGCTCTTCGACGGGCGGATCAAACTTGATGAAGCCGATGAAGAAGCAGCCGCCGAGGCTCAATTCGAGACTTCGGAACGTTCGAACCATCTAGATTTCCTTTCGGGGTTGATTGCCGGGATTACCCGCCCAACCGGGGACACGTCTCGACAGGTGCCAAGAGTGATGGGAGGATGCGCGCTTCAACGGGAGACGCGGACCCAAATGGGGCTGTTTTCAACGATGTTTCGATCTCTGAAAATGGCGACCACCGGGGCGGTTGTCCGCCAGATTGACACGCCAATTTCAGACGGGGTCTGCACGTTGTCGTTGCGCTTGAAGCGCGATGGACAGGACAGACACTATGTCGTCCTCGCTGGCATCGCGCCGGGAAACTACCAATACTTCCCGCTGGAACTGTCGGAGTTCTCCGATTTCGCCAGCGCGACTATGAGGGCCTCGATTGCAGCCGACGTCCGCTCGCTGTCTTGATCTGGTTGCAGGCCCTCCGACTGGCAACTAGGGGCATTCGGCGGCCCGCTCGACATCGTTCCTGATGTAGGCAGGCGAAGAGTCGTCCGAGCACCGGTCAACATGGTCGTTTACTCGACCTGCTTCCAACCAAATCCACCAAATGCCGATAATGGCGACTGTTGGTAGCACCCACCTGCTCCACCGCCACCAGGATGAGCTTGAAGAACGAAACATGGCTCGTTGTACCCAAATGCTGGCTGGCGAGCTACCGGGCTGCTCCACCCTGACTTGATGCTGTCGACAGCTCGTGCCACATCGCCGCCAGACAGGAGACGAAGACACCATGGTGCTGGTTGCAACAACCTCCGAGGAGTTGGAGGACGAAGCGTCCCGAATGAACGAACTTCTTCAGGGCAAGACAGTCGCCTACATCGACCGCCCCAAACCAGGCGTACTTGTCGTGGGCTTCGAGGATGGGGCACGGCTGTTTGCCGACCACCGCGTCGATGGCTTCGAATTCTCAATCACCGGCGGTGCTGCCTGAACCAGAAGTCCAGGGAGACGCCGGGGCCTGGCTGCCCCTGGAACTGCCATGCTCCCCATGGCCATTCCCACAAGCACCTGGATCGAGCTAAAGATGCTCTTCCGAGGGGAAGGATTCATGGCTACCGAGACCACAAGTTTGGCGGAAGATCAGGCCAGGCTCGATAAAATGCTCACGCGCGGCGTCGTGTATTCGATTATCTGGCTCGCCGGTCTCGGGTCCTGTTATGCGCTTTACCAGGGCATTGCGGCGCGGCGGATGATCAAGGAGAACCCGACGCTCGAGGGAAGTGGCCGCGCCCTGTGGTGCATCATTGCCGGCGGGATCGGAGCCGCCGTTTTGGTGTTGGTGGCAGGCATCGGCATTTTCAACGCCCTGACCCGACCCTAGGGATTGAGGCGGGCGCTGTCCGTCCGCCTGTCGGCGTCTCGCCGGCGCCTCGTCGCACAAGCCAGGAATTCGTTGTCGCGCCAAAGCTTCATCATGCCCGAGCCCTAGGCGTGCGCAGCTTCGCCCTCGACGTCTCGCGCCGTCCCCGGCATGATGCCCAAGGGGCAGCGTTGCGGGGGAGACTGGGGCATGGGGCTGGAGTTCTATGTGGGAATGGCCTGTGCCGCCGTCGTCGGGTTGGCGCTGTTCTGGGCCATACCGGAAGGCGCAATCGCCTGGCTGACCAGGCGCTTCATCCACAGCGAGCATGCCAAGCTGCTCGCCGGCATCGCCGGGTTCATTGCCTTTGCCGGCGTTGTCTTCACTGTCTACCAAATCCTGATCGACCTCAGGGATCGTGCCGACGAGCGCGTCATTCGCCGCGACGAGGCGATTGCGCGCGCGTGGGACCGCCTGCTCGCGCCCGGCGTGGGCAACACCGGCAAGGGAGAAGCCCTGTCCATGCTGGTGCGCGAACGTGTTGGGCTCGACGGTGTCGACCTGTCCTGTGAGGCCCTTGGCAACTGGGATCATCAGACAGCGACATGTCGGAAGCCCATCATCTTCGCCGGTGTCCAACTTGTCGGCTCGCCCTACGAGTTGGCTTTCACGGGTGGCTCCATCGCCAAGGTCGACATGCGCCATGCCGAACTCAGCTCGCCTGTCCTCACCGACTTCAGCCTCCACGGCGACTTCCGCAATGCCAGGGCGGCCGGCATGGCAATCTACGGCACCGTCATTGCCGGCGCATTCGATGGCGCCACCCTCGCCCAGGGCCACGTGATCGCGTCCAATCTCGAACTCGATGAAGGCGCAACGCCGCCGACCTTGGAGGCGGTCAATGTCAGCGGCACCAGGATTGGGTGGATCGAGAAGCTAAAGCCCGCTGAGCTCAATCGTCTGTTCGCCTGGGCCGACATGCCGCCGCGGCGCGCGATCCGGCTGCCTATCCACGTGCCCCTCGACAATTACGGCCTGTTTGAGGACACCAATGTCGGCCTCGACATCCTCAGGCACATCCGCCTGTGCAAGCCGCCCCTGGACAAGAAGGGCAACGCGCTGCCTGTTGCCCTCCGCATCGAGGACATGGGCGGCGCCATCATCACCCTGCCCTGCGAAGACATGTCGGCCGAGGCGGCAATGCGCCGCTATCCCGAGGCCTTCGCCATCAAGTCTCCCTGGCGCAGTGCCGGCGGTTTCGGTGGATAGTGCCACCGGCGTCATTCCGCAGCCTTTGCCATCCGATCGCTATGGACCTCCGGCGGTAGGTTCGGTGGCAACGAGCCTTGCCACCAGGCGTCCCGACGAACCGCCCTTTCCATGCCTTGACGTCGTCCCGCAGCAGCCGCCAGGCTTGCGCGGTACGCGCGCAGTTTCATGGCGTCGGGAGAAAGCGTCATGCAACCACCCCTTGCCGAATGCGTTGGTGGGCATGGAAATCGTTCCGTCGATACTGATCAAACGCCCGGGCGTCTCCTTTCAGGAGATTCGCACTGTGCCGGAAGCTGTTGAATTCCTTGAGGAATGGCCGCAGAACGCGCGCAGCCCGTTCTGGTATCTGGCCGACAACGCCATGCAGGCGGCCATCAACGGCTCCATATCGGTGGACGAGGCGCGCGACACGTTCCAGACCTTTTGCGACGAGGCTGGAATTCTGCGGGAGCAACCCTTTCGCGCTTGATGACGAGGCATGAGCGCGCCATGTGTTCAGGTGTCCGCCACGCATGGAGGCGGACTTCGCTTGCTCAGTCGCGCGACAGCGGCTTCGGCGTGAAGCTGAATTGAACCTTGTCGTTCAGGCCTATGACGACATGGACGTCAGCGGTGTCGGACAGGCCACCAAAAATCATCAACCTGTGCCAAGTGGTTCGGCGCGGGCCGGAACCGGCTGGCTCTGTCGAGCTGTATCCGGCCGGATGGTCGACATCAGGCGGCCCGAAAGCCGCCACGACATCCTCCGACGTCTTCAGATCCCTTGCCGCCTGCCTGAGCCGTTCGAACTCTTCACGGCTCACATGTTTGAAAAGCTCAGGCCTGCGCGAGGCAGGCGTGCGGCCGCCGCAGAAGATGCAATGATAGATCTGCACTTTCTCTCCGGCCGCTCCAACGATGTGATACTCGTTGAGCTCGGCATCGAAGACGATCGGGATCGACGGCTCCCGCGAAAGCGCCTCGAGCGAACCGCACTTACATTCGGGGGCCGCGAAATCGGGTTCAAACGCCAACCGAACCTCCATGTGATCGAACATATGGCAGGACGCCCACCTGCCTTTAGCACAACCGGCGCTTGCGACGCCTGCTCTATGGCAATAGGCCGAGGCAACATAAGTATTTGCAGACAAGCCTGTCGAGGGCATTGAAATCCGGTGAAATCGCTATTCTAGTCGATGGATCGCAATGCGAGGGCGAGGTGGGGGATGACTTGGTTTCGTGCGCGCTGGCGCGAGCTGGCAACCATTGCTGTTGCCGTTGGACTAGTCGCGACACTGTCAACGCCATTTGCCTATGCGGCGGAAGCAGCCAAGGCCAAGATGAGCTTCCAGGTCGTTCGCAACTCCGATGTCTCCTGCGAGCCGCTCTGCACCGAATGGATCGCTGCCGCCGGGGTCATAGATTCTTCATCTCCCGCGAGATTGAAGAAGTTGCTGGCGCGACTTGGGAAACAGCGCCTTCCGATCATTGTGACCTCCAATGGCGGCAACCCGGTCGCAGCCCTGGAGATGGGCAGACTCATTCGACACTATGGACTGGATATTGGCGTGGGCGACACTGTGGTGGTGCCCTGTCTTCCAGAGGTGCGGAAATGCCCGAAAGTGCCGTATGTAAAGGGATATACGACGTCTTCCATGGCCAATTGCGATTCTGCGTGCGCCTACATGCTGGCTGGTGGCGTTAACCGTCAGATCAGCTCTTCCAATTTTATTGGCGTTCATCTGGGGACGCCGCGCAAGGCGATGCGACAATTTCGGCCCAATCTCGAGCGGTACGTCGAAGAAATGGGGGTGAGCAAAGACTTGGTTGAAAAGGCTTTTGCCACAACCGAACTGGTCAACCTGTCGATTGGAGAGATGACAGGCTACAGGCTTCTGACCGATACCGGGGGCTCGGAGTATCTCACCAGCCCAAAGATTTGCGGAAGCTATCCGGTACCAGCCAATTGCGCGAAGCGGTCGAGCGACGGCATTCTCATACCAGATGCCGATTAGTGGAAATGCGTGACCCGAGGCATTTGCCCCGACCTCATCAGGTGTGCTGCGGAGGCAACGAAGATGCAGTATGGCGGCACGCCGTTCAGCACCAGTCGGTCATCGACGGCGGCGCGCCTCGCGGCCTGTCGGGCAAGAGCGGCTCGATGCCGTTCGAAGCCGGCCAGGTCATATCGGCTCAAGCGGAGCCAAAATCAGAATTCGCCGCGATATCACAGCGGCCATGCAAGGACGGGATCAGCCTCTTTGCCTGAGGCCGTCGACAACGACGGCGAAGGCCGGGGAGATCTGCCGCCGGCTTGGGTAATAGAGGTGATATCCGGAGAAGGGTTCACACCAGTCGTTGAGCAGCAATACAAGCCGTCCCGCCCGAACATGCTCGGCGGCGAGATCCTCCGGTACGAAGGCGATGCCATAACCGCCCAGGGCGGCGTCGACGATATCGATGGATGAGTTGAATGTCAGTTGCCCGTCGACCCTGACGCGCAGTTCGTGGCCATCCTTCTCGAACTCCCAGACGAACAGGCCGCCGCTCGTCGTCTGCCGCGTGTTGATGCAGGAATGGCCAATCAGGTCTTGCGGGACGACGGGGACCGGCCTTGCCGCCAGGTACTCCGGCGCCGCGACCACCACCATGCGCCAGTCCGGCCCGATGCGGACGGCGATCATGTCCTTCTCCAGGCGCTCGCCCAGCCGCACCCCGGCATCGTAGCGCCCCTCGACAATGTTGCGGATGCCATTGTCGCTGAACAGTTCGATCCTGATGTCCGGATAGGCCGCAAGCAGCGGCTTCAGCTTCGGCCACACCGTGGTGCGCAGTGCGTGGTCCGACAGCGTCAGCCGCACGGTCCCCGCCGGCTTGTCGCGATAGTCGGCGAGCCCGGCGAGCTCCGCTTCGATCTCCTCGATGCGTGGGGCGATCGTGTTCAACAGGCGTTCGCCGGCCTCCGTCGGGGCGACGCTGCGTGTGGTGCGCGTCAGCAAGCGCACCCCGAGCCGCGTCTCCAGTTGCCTGATCGTGTGGCTCAACGTCGACTGCGAAGTTCCGAGCCTGGCAGCCGCCCTGGTGAAACTGCGGTCCCTGGCAACGGCGAGGAACCAGAGCAGGTCCTTCATCACCTCACGCTGCATGATCGCTCCATTCATATTGTATATCGATAAGTCCATGCGGATTAGCATGGATACTCAGGCAAGTCTCCGCCCCATACATTCCACCTCGAAACAGCCGCCGAACGTCACGGAGACGCCTGAATGGCCATCGCCTATGAGCACAGTCACATCGACCAGCGTGCAAGCTGGAGCGCGGTTCTGTCGATGTCGCTCTGCGTCGCGGTTTTGATCGCATCCGAGTTCATGCCTGTCAGCCTGCTGTCGCCGATCGCCTCCGACCTCGCCATGACCGAGGGACAGGCCGGACAGGCGATTGCCGTCTCCGGCATCTTTGCGGTCATCACCAGCCTGACAATCGCCTGGCTCACGCGTCGGCTCGACCGGCGTCTTGTCGTGCTCGGCCTCACAGGCCTGCTTGTCGTCTCGGGCATCATCGTCGCTGCGGCTCCGGGCTATCTCGCATTCATGGCCGGCCGGGCGGTGCTCGGCATCGCCATAGGCGGGTTCTGGTCGATGTCGACGTCGATCGTCATGCGCCTCGTCAGCCATGGCGAGGTTCCCAAAGGGCTCGCGATACTCAATGCCGGCAACGCCATCGCGGCCACCGTGGCAGCGCCGCTCGGCAGCTTCCTCGGCGCCTATGTCGGCTGGCGTTGGGCCTTCTTCCTCGTCGTCCCGCTCGGGCTCGGTGCGCTGGTCTGGCAGAAGGCCAGCCTGCCTTCGCTGCCGCCGTCGCAACGCGACAGCGCGGGCAATGTCCTTCGTCTTCTCGGCCGCCGGCACGTCGTGCTCGGGATGGCGGCGATCTTCTGCCTGTTCATGGGGCAGTTCGCGCTCTTCACCTATCTGCGGCCGTTCCTCGAACAGGTGACGCGGGTCAGTCTCCCGGGCCTGTCCATATTGCTTCTGATCATGGGGGCTGCGGGCGTTGGTGGAACCTGGGCAATCGGCCGCCTGCTTTCGACACGTCTCTTCAGCATCCTTGCCGCGATCCCACTCTTGATGGCCGGTCTGGCAACGGCCCTTGTCGCATTCGGCAGCCATGTCGCCACGGTCGCGCTGCTGCTGACGGCCTGGGGTTTCCTCGGCACTGCCGCCCCGGTGGGCTGGGGCACCTGGATCAGCCGCGCCTTGCCGGATGACGCAGAGGCGGGAGGTGGGCTCCAGGTCGCGGTCATTCAGCTTGCGATCACTGCGGGTGCGGCGACGGGCGGATTGCTGTTCGACGCCATCGGCTGGCAGTCGACATTCTTGCTGAGCGCCGCGTCTCTGGCCGCGTCGTCGGCCCTGGCGGGCATCACATGGCGCATCACGGCCAGGAGGCGGGCATGCCGGGCCTGAACCGCCGCGCCTTTGTCGGATCGGTTGTCGCAACGTCGATCTCCCCGACAGCAGCACTCAGCCAGCAGCGCCGCGACCCCAACAATCAGGACCCCACGCCCATGCGCATCCGGATGACTTTCGGCAACCGCAGCATGTTCGCCACGCTCTACGACAACCCTGCCGCCCGGGATTTCGTGACCATGTTGCCGCTTGATCTCACCATCGAGGATTACAGCACCAACGAGAAGATCGTGAGACTTCCGCGCAGGCTGACGGAAGAAGGCAGCGGCCCCTTCGGCAACGAGCGGCCTTATGACCTCTGCTACTTCAAGCCGTGGGGCAATCTCGCCCTCTTCTACGACGACTACAGACATCCCGGCCTGATCCGGCTGGGCCGCTTCGACGAAGGCCATGAGGCCTTGCACGTCAAGGGCGAATTTCCCGTGCGCATCGAGCGCATCGACCAACTCACCGACCAATCCATCCCCCAAGACCAGGAACCATGACCATGACCGGCAATGACCACGACTTCGCCCTCAACCGCCGTACCCTGATGGGCGCGAGCGCCATCGCGGCAGCTTTGGGTGCCGTGCCTGTGGTGCTGGGCGCCACCACAGCACATGCGCAGGCACCCGCATGGGACAAGACGTTCCCTAGGAGCGAGACGGTCGATCACCAGAAGGTCACCTTCACCAACCGCTACGGCATCGAACTCTCCGGCGACCTCTACCGGCCGCGCGGCCGCGACGGCGAGCGCCTGCCGGCGATCGCGCTCTGCGGGCCGTTCGGGGCCGTCAAGGAGCAGTCCTCCGGTCTCTATGCGCAGACGATGGCCGAACGCGGCTACGTCACGCTGGCCTTTGACGCCTCCTACACCGGAGAGAGCGGCGGCCTGCCCCGCAGCGTCGCCTCGCCGGACATCAACACCGAGGATTTCAGCGCCGCAATCGACTATCTCGGCCTGCATTCCGCCATCGACCGCGAACGTATCGGCGTCATCGGCATCTGCGGCTTCGCCGGCATGGCGCTCAACGCCGCAGCCGTCGACAAGCGCATCAGGGCGGTCGCCACCACCAGCATGTACGACATGTCCCGGGTCATGGCGCGTGGTTACAATGACAGCACCACCAGCGAGCAACGCGCCGCGGCGTTGGAGCAGATGAGCCGCCAGCGCTGGGCGGATGCGGAAATGTCTGCTCCCAGATTGGCGGGCGGGCTTCCAGAGACGCTCGACGGCGTCGATAACCCCGTGCTGCGCATGTATTTCGACTACTACAAGACGCCTCGCGGCTTTCACCAGCGCTCGGTCAACTCGACGACCGGCTGGACCGTCACCAATCCGCTGTCGTTCATGAACATGCCGCTGTTGTCCTACATCAAGGAGATCGCGCCACGCCCCATCCTGCTCGTCGCAGGCGAGCACGCGCATTCCCGCTACTTCAGCGAGGACGCCTTTGCGGCAGCGGCCGAGCCCAAGGAACTGATGATCATTCCCAACGCCGACCATGTCGATCTCTACGACCAGGTGGACGTCATCCCGTTCGACCGGCTGCAGGCATTTTTCGAAGAGCACCTTGCGACAGCGTGATGGAAGGCGGGGCCGGGCAACCCCGGCCCCGCTTTCCCAGCAAGGCCCAAGTCTCGATTGCCCCCAGGGTTGACTCGGCAAGGCGGGGAGATAAGTTCCGCGCTGCGAGGTAACGTCCTCCCCCGCAGCGGGAAAGAATGTCCGGGAACGGCCCGGCCCACTCAAAGGGTCGAGGCATGTACCGCTTGTTCTTCCAGCTTGCCGCCGAAGGGCTCCGTCACGGATCCGCCGCCGCTTGTCGCGGCGTTCGCAACATCCGGACCCGGCAACGGTGCGCCGCCGGCCGAATCTGCCCAGCATGACCGACACCCACGATTCTCATCTTCAGGCAGACAGTTCCTCGAGCAACGGGGCCCCGAGCCGCTGGCCGCTCGTCCGCTGGTTTGCCTCGTCTGCAACCATGTCGGTGCCGCAAGCTGCCGGACCTGTGGCCTTTTCGCTGCTGGCGCTGGCCATGCTCGGCGACGCCAGAGGCGGAGCCGCCATCATCCTTGCGATGACGCTGGCGCAGGTGGCCGGCGCCATTCCGATCACGCGACTTGGCAGGAACCTGCCGAGCGCCACGTTCCTCAGGCTCCTGGTGGGGTTTCGCACCATTGCCCTCGCCGGCATCGCTTTATGCGCCTATTACGAAGCCTCCTTCTTCTGGCTCGTGGTGCTCGCAGCGCTTGCCGGATCGGTGAACGGGGCTGCATTCGGCTATCTGAGGTCGCTGCTCAACCACTTCACGCCCGCCTCGCGCCTGCCGCGTGCCCTGGGCATTGCCTCCACGCTCAACGAACTGACCTTCGTGCTCGGGCCTGTCGTGGCATCGGGCCTGGGCTCCATATCGCCCGTCTTCGCGCTGCTGGCGATCACCGCACTTGGCGCGATACCGGTCCTGCTGGTCCCGCAGGCGGACATGGCCGAAGTCGCAGAGGTTTCGCGAACCGACGGCTCTGTCTTGAACCCGTCCATATTGCTGTGGCTCTGCTGCGCTGCAGCCGGCGCCTCGACGGTGGCGGCCATCGAGATCGGCGCCGTCGCCCTGGCCATGCAGTTCGGCTACGAGCCGGCCTTCGCCATCCTCTTTACGGTGCCGCTGTGCCTGGCCTCGGTCGCCGGCGGAATCTGGGTGAGCGTGCGCAACCGGATGGCGAGCAGACGGGCCGTCATCATCCAGCTGTCGGTGATGACGCTGGGGGCGGCCCTTGCCGCGTTCGGGCCGTCCATCGTGACGACGGTGGTGGGCGCAATGCTCGTCGGCTTCGTGCTGGCGCCGCTCGGAACGCATTATGCCCTCGTGCTCGATCACCTGGCGCCGCCACGAAAGCGGCCCGAGGTCTTTGCGCTTTTGCGCACCGCAAACGCGACCGGCATCATTTTCGCCAGTGCCGTCATGACGGTCATCTCGCTGTCCGGCGCCCTTTTTGTGGTCACCGGCGCGATGATCGCGGTAACGCTTCTGGCCGGTTTCGCGCCCGCTGGCCGCAGCCAGGCTGCCTGGAAGATGAACGCCTGAAGCATTCCAGGAAAACTGCGCAGCGGTTTTCCGTCAGGAATTGCGCCAAAACAAAAAGATAGAGGGTTCCGCGTTTCGAAGAAAAGCGGAACCCTCTAGAGCAATTCCAGGAAAAACGCGCAGCGGTTTTCCGCGATTTCGCCTAAAGGGGTGCGCGCCTCACATTGGTCGAGAGGCTGGAAACCTTGACGGCGCCGGGCGTGGCGGTCTCTAGTCTGGGCACGCTCGGCTGACGGAAAGGCGCGCTCATGGAAAAGATCATCCTCGACTGCGATCCCGGGCACGACGACGCCATCGCCATCCTGCTGGCGGCGGGCAATCCTGGCATCGACCTGCTCGGCATCACCACCGTGTCGGGCAACCACACTGTCGAAAACACCACGCGCAATGCGCTGTCGGTGTGCACCGCCTATGGCATCCAGGTCCCGGTTGCGAAGGGATCGCCCGGTCCTCTTGTCAGCGACCAGGTTCTGGCCATCGAGATCCACGGCGACAGCGGGCTGGACGGTCCGGTGCTGCCGCCCCCATCCTTCGAGCTCGACAAGCGCCATGCCGTGGATTTCATCATCGACACCGTCATGGCGCATGAGCCCAGGACGGTCACGCTCGTGCCGGTGGGGCCCTACACCAACATCGCGCTCGCTGCCCGCAAGGAGCCGCGCATCGTCGAGCGGGTGAAGCGGGTCGTTGCCATGGGCGGCAGCTACACGCGCGGCAACATCACGCCTGCTGCCGAGTTCAACATCTACGGCGATCCGGAAGCCGCCGACGTGGTGTTCCGCGCCAACTGGGACGTCACCATGGTGGGCCTCGACCTCACCCACCAGGCCCTGGCCACCCCGGAGCTTCAGGACAGGGTGCGCGCCGTCGGCGGTCCGATCAGCAAGTTCATCCTCGACATCTGGGCGTTCATTGCCACCACGCATGGCGGCCTCCTGCAGATCGCATATCCTGCCGTCCATGATGCCTGTTGCGTCGCCGCCCTGATCGACGCCTCCGTCTTCACCACCGAAAAAGCCGATATCCGCGTTGAAATAGCCGGCCGGTGGACAAAGGGAATGACCGTCTGCAACTTCGAGAAGATGGGCGGCATGCGCCATTTCGGCGGCACCGCCAACGAGCAGGTCGACTTCCGCCACACGGTGGCGATGCAGCTCGACCACCCCAAATTCTGCGACCTGATCGTCGACGCGCTGGAGCGCCTCACCAGCGCGAAACGATGACCTCAGGGCGCATGCCACTTGCCAGGCCGGATGCGGACCGGCAGCTTCAGGCGCTCGAGCTCCGGAGGCCGAACAGCCGGCGCGGCAGCCCCCTCGTCTCTGAAGGTCTGGCGTCGGCGACACGATCCGCGCCCCGGCAACGACCTGATTTAGCCGCGCGAGGTCAGCCACACTCCCACCAGCGTCACGGCAAGCCCCAGAAACATGGCCGGGGTCAACGGTTCCGAAAACAGCGCCCATGCCCACAGCATCGTCACCGGCGGGCTCAGATAGATGGCCGCGCTGACCTTCGCCACCGGGAACATGCGCAACATGGTGTAGTAGACCGAATAGGCGGCAAAGGTAGAGATCAGCACGAGCCAGACCATGCCTATGGCGAACTCGCGGGTCATCGGCGGGGCGATCCCGCCCTGAACGAGCGCGCAGATGCCGAACAGCACAGCGCCTGTCAGCGAGTGGGTGCACAGGCTTTGGTGAACGGGCATGTTCAGCGTTTCCCGCCCCCGGCGCAGAACCGAAGCAAAGGCGAACACCATCATCGAACCGATGGTCAGGACGTAGGCCCACAAGGGGGCGGTTCCGAAACTCAAACTGTCGAAGGACACGATCAGCACGCCCGTAACGGCAACGGCGGTGCCCAGCCACTGCCGTCCGGTAAGCCGCTCGCCCAGCAGCGGTTGAGCCATGACCGCGATCGCCAGCGGCACAAGATCGGAGATCAGCGCGACCAGCCCGGTCGGGACACGCTGCTCGATCGCCACCGCAAAGCCGCCCAGATAGATGAAAACGGCCATGACGCCGAACCCGACCTGGGACATCACCGCGCGCAGACGCATCCTCGGCCCGAAAGCCAGGGCGAACGGCAGCAGCAGCAGCCCCGACAGCAGCGTGCGCCAGAACAGCAGCACGGCCACGCTCGCCTGTTCGCTGGCATAACGGACGCCGACGAACCCCGAACTCCAGCCGATCACCAGCAGCGTTGCCATCAGGGGCCACAGAAAGCGGGACCTGGCCTGGCCCGTGGAAGACAGAGAAAAAGCGGTCATGGCATGCCCCAATGGATACCACCTGGGCTTACGCGTTCCCCTGCAGACGCGCACATGACAAATTTCGATCAGATGATGACATATATCGCAAAATGATAATCATTCCTTGCCAAAACCATATCTAGAAGCGATGTAATCATCATATAGAGCGAACTGGCGTCGAGGCCGGCAATGAACGAGATCAATGCGAGGCGACTGGACATCGACGCGCTGCGCGCGCTTCGGGCGATCAGGCTCCACGGCGGTGTCACCCGGGCCGCCGAGGCGCTCGGGCTGACGCAATCCGCCGTGAGCCACAAGATCAAGCGCATGGAAACGAGCCTGGGCTGCCAGTTGCTGGACAGACGGCCGGGCGGCGGCATGTTTACCTCAGAAGGAGCAGCACTGCTCGACTACGCCGCAAGGATCCTCGACCTGCACGACGAGGCGCTGATCAGCTTCGCCAGATCGGATCTGGCCGGCCGGATCCTGCTGGGTCTGACGGAGGACACGACATGCTCGGACCTGTCGCGCATCCTCGGGCGCTTCCGGCGCCAGCACCCCCATGTCGCGGTCAGAACGAAGGTTCGCATGAGCCTGGTTCTGCGCGCGATGCTCGAGCGCGGCGAGATGGATGTGGCCATCGTGCAGGTTTTCGCCCATGAGGTGCGACCGACAGACCTGGTGCTGTTTCGCGAAAACCTGCATTGGGTCAAATCCCGCGAGCTGTCGCTGGCGCCTGAGGGACCGATCCCGTTCCTCTCCTTCGACGACGACTGTTTCTACCGGCGCTGGGCAATCGACATTGGACAGGATGGCGGGGCGGAGCTCGAAACCGTCTTCGAATGCTCAAGTGCTGCAGGCATCGTCGCTGCGGTGAATGCGGGACTGGGCGTCGCACTCCTCAGTGACCGCCATCTGCGTCCGGACATGGAGATCGTCGACAACGGCCTTCCGGAGCCCCCTGAGCTTGTCTACGTGGTGCGCCGGGCGAAAAAGACGAGGAACCCTGCCCTCGAAAGCCTGATCGCCGAGATCGGCACCGAGGTCAGCCGCTACGGCAAACTGGCCTTGGCAGGCTAGGCCAACCAGCCGGCAGCCCGTCGGGCCGCCACCGAATTGTCGTGTCGTCACCGGATGGCGTGGTGGGTTACCAGCACGCCCTTGCCACGCGCAGAAAATTGCCACCCAATGCCGCCTCGATGTCGGCCGTCGCATATCCGCGTTTGTCCATAGCCTCGGCTATGTCCGGGAAGCGTTCCGGCGCCATGTAGCGCATCTGAGAAAGATCATATCCGAGCGAGGCGGGCCACCAGCGCTCCAGCGTTTCGCCCTCGGGAAGATCGCCCGTCAATTGCTCGAAGGTAAAATCCAGGCCAAAGCCGATGTGGCGTGGTCCGACCCGTTCGGCCAGATAATCGACATGGCGCATCAGCGTGTCGACCCGGATGTCGTTGTCTCCAAGGAAAATGCCGATGCCGGAAAGCCCGATGACACCGTCTGTCGCGGCGCACGCTTCGATCTGATCGTCGTCGATGTTGCGGGGATGATCTTTCAGCGCCCGCACATTGGCGTGTGAAAAGACCACCGGCTTTGTCGAGACCTCCATGATCTCAAGGCTTGAGCGCCGGCTTGCATGGGAGCAGTCCATCATCATGCCGACTGCGTTGATCTCTCGCACGACGTCGCGTCCAAGGCTGGTCAAACCCCGATCCAGATCGTGACATCCGCCTGCAATGGAATTGTCCCTGTTGTAGGCCAGATGGATCTGTCTCACCCCGAGATCACGGAACAGCCGGATCATGGCGAGGTCGTCCTCAAGCATCATCGAGCCCTCCAGGTCGAAGGCGACAGCGACCTTGCCATTTGCGTGGGCAGCAATGACATCTTCGACGCTTTCGACCAGCGTGAAACGATCGCCATGGCGCGACAGCCAGTCACGATAGCCTGCTATCACCCTGATGATGTGCGCCAGGGGATTGAAGTCCATTCCGACATTGATCGAAACGAAGCCGGCGCCGATGGCGTGATAGCGCTGCAGTTCCGACAGGTCCTGGTTGGGCTGGATCGGCATGCACGCATGGGCGTCCCAAATCAAGGGACGGCGGGCTGCCGGGATGATTGCAGATGATGTCATGCTGGATTGCTGCTTTCTTCCAATGCGCGGTGCGATCCAAACTCGCGTCCTGGAACGGCTGCAAGCAGGGCGCGGGTGTAGTCGCTCTTGGGGTGCCCGAAGACCTCTTCAGTGCTGCCGATCTCCACGATCCGGCCGCGTTGCATCACAGCGATACGGTCGCAGATTTGCGCCGCCACCCGCAGGTCATGCGTAATGAAGATGAGAGAGAGCGAGAGCCTGAGCTTGAGTTCGCGCAGGAGCTTCAGCACCTGTGCCTGCACTGACACGTCCAACGCGGAGACAGGTTCATCGGCGATGACGATTGCCGGTTCCAGGGCAAGCGCGCGCGCGATGCCGATGCGTTGGCGCTGGCCTCCGGAAAACTCCCGCGGGTAGCGATCCATGGCTGACAGATCGAGGCCGACGAGTCCCAACAGTTCGGCTGCCTGCTCCAACGCCTGATTGTGCGCCATGCCATGGACGGTTGGGCCATCCGCGATGATGCGGCCGATCCTGCTTTGCGGATTCAGCGACGCGAACGGATCCTGGAAAACCATTTGCATGCGCTTGCGGAATGGTTGGAACTCACGATCTGACAGTGTTCGCAGGTCCTTGCCGTCCACGATGATCTCGCCGGCATCGATCTCGGAAAGCCGCATCAAACATCGACCGAGCGTGGACTTGCCCGAACCGGACTCGCCCACGATGCCCAGCGTCTCACCACGACGGAGATCGAAACTCACATCGGCAAGTGCTGCGACATCGCGGCGATTGAAGAGCCCGCGACCACGATAGGTCTTGCTCAGGCGGCGAGCCGACAGGACCACCGGGCTATCGCCTTCCTCGACGCCTGGCGGCGGCGACAGCGCGGGCACAGCGGCAAGCAGCCCTTTTGTGTATGGCTCCCGCGGATTGTTCAGCAGGTCGGCCGCTGGCCCGCTTTCAACGACCTTGCCTCGATGCATGACCACGACCCGGTCCGCGATCTCGGCGACCACACCAAAATCATGCGTGATGAAGAGGATCGCAGTTCCATGCTTTTCCCGCAGCCGTTTCAGCAAGGTGAGGATCTGCGCCTGGGTTGTGACGTCGAGTGCCGTCGTCGGTTCGTCGGCGATGATGACGTCGGGCTCCAAGGCAAGCGCCATCGCGATCATCACGCGTTGCCTCTGGCCGCCAGACAGTTCGTGGGGAAATGCGTGAAATGCCTTTTCGGGATCGGGCAATCCGACCTCGATCAACAGTTCGAGCGCTCGCGCCTTGCGCGCACGCTGGCTGTGCAAGTCGTGCGCCTCAAACATCTCCATGATTTGCCGACCACAGCGCAGCACGGGATTGAGCGCCGTCATCGGTTCTTGAAAGACCATCGCAATGCGTGCGCCGCGGATCTTTCGCATGACCATTTCCGGCGTTTTCAGCAGGTCGATGCCGTCAAAGAATATCTTGCCCGCGACAGGCGTAAGTTGCGGAGAGAGGAGCCCGGCAACGGCGAAGGCCGTGATCGATTTCCCTGAACCGGATTCGCCGACCACGCACAGCGTTTCGCCCCTCTTCAGTTCCAGGCTGACATCTTCGACGGCCAGTCTGCGGTCAGCGCCTTCGGGGAGAGCAACAGACAAGCCCTGAATGGAAAGTACGGTTGCGTTCATGCTCGCCCCCTTGCCCCAAGAAGATCGCGCAGGCCGTCGCCGAACACGTTGATGGCCAGCACAAGCGACAACAGGGCAAACCCGGGCAGGTAGATCAGCCAGGCGTCAAAGAACAGCTGTTCGCGTGCTTGCGACAACATCAGCCCCCAGGAGGCTGTCGGCTCCTGCACGCCAAAGCCGAGAAACGAGAGAGCCGCTTCCAGCAAGATGGCCGACCCCATTTCAAGGGTGGCGATTACGACCACCACACTCAAAATGTTGGGCAGTATTTCCTTGAAGATGATGCGGGTATTGGAGAAGCCGATGCTCTGCGCGGCAAGAACGAAATCTTGTGCGGCGACCTGTTGCGTGGCGCTGCGAACCACGACGGCGAAGCGGTCCCAGAGGAAAAGCCCCAACGTCAGGACCGTGGATGTCAGCGATGCGCCAAAGACGACGACCACGGCCATTGCTGCCAGGAACACGGGCATCGCCAGTCGCGTGTTGATGACAAACATCAGCACCTGGTCGACCTTGCCGCCGAAATAGCCGGCGATCATGCCAATCGTCGTGCCTATCAGGCCGGCAATGAACACGACCGAAAATCCGATCAGCAGCGATATGCGCGTTCCATAGACAAGCCGCGAAAGATAGTCGCGGCCAAAGCCGTCTGTGCCAAGCAGGTGCGCCGCGTCATGGTTTGGATAGCCGATCGGAGGCAACAGGCGCCGCGACAGATCCTGGGCGTAGGGGTCGTATGGTGCAAGAAGCGGTGCAAGCAGGGCAATCAGGAGCAGCAGCAGGAGGAACCCGCCACTGATGGAGACAGCTGGCGTCGACACGATGCGTCGCATCAGCCCAGGACGTTGGGCAGCCGCTGGCGCCTGTTTGGAAGAAACCGACATTTACCAGTTCTCCCTGATGCGGGGATCAAGGATCGCGTTGGCAATGTCGGCCACCAATGTGAGCAACACGTAGAACACGGCAACGATCAAGGTAATGGCCTGCACGATCGGTAGATCGGCGCGCAGTGTCGCGTCGTAGCTGAGCGCGCCGATGCCTTGGAGGGCAAAGATCTGTTCGACGACGATCGAGCCGGACAACAGCGCGCCAAGCTGCACTGCCGAGATTGAGACCAGCGGTATCATCACATTGCGCAGCGCGTGCCGAAACAGGATCTTTGCCGGCCCCAGGCCCTTCGCCCGGGCGGTGCGCACGTAGTCTGCCCGCAGAGCGTCAATTGTGCCTGCCCGGGTGATGCGCAAAAGCGCCGGCAGCGCAAAGAACCCAAGAGCGATCGTCGGCATGATGAAGTGTTTCCAGGTGGTGTTGCCGGAAATCGGCAGCCAGCGAAGGTTCAGGCCAAAAAACACGACCAGCAGAAGGGCCAGCCAGAAAGTCGGCATCGCCTGTCCCAGGACCGATAGAGCGAGCGCCATGCGATCCACCAGCGAAGCTGGTCGAGCCGCGGCGGCGACGCCGAGCGGTACGGCAATCGCCAATGCGAACACGATGGCGGCGAGGCCAAGCCCGAGCGTGATCGGCAACCTGGCAGCCAGCATGTCGGCAACCGACTGCTGATAATGGTAGGATTGGCCGAAATCGCCCGTCAGCGCTTTGCCAAGCCACTCCCCATACTGGACGGCGACAGGGCGATCGAAGCCGTAATGCTCTCGCACGCGTGCGATGTCTGCGGCCGATGAATCCTTGCCCGCGATTGCGATTGCGGGATCGCCGGCAAGGAAGGCAATCGAAAAAGTAAGCGCGGAAACCACCAGGATGGTCAACGCCGCGCTCACCAGGCGTTTGATGATGAAGCCGGTCATCCAAGAATACCTGACATCCGCCCCGTTATTTCCAGCTGTATTCGTAGAAGCGGGGAATTTCGTCTGCAAAGGGTGTGAAGTCGAGGTTGGCGTCCCAGGCGTAACCGCGCACGCCGCTGAACAGCGGTATCCAGTAAGCCTGTTCCGTTATGCGCCTGACCGCACTTGCATAGGCCTCCTTGCGCTTGCCCGGATCTGTTACAGAGTCACCAGTATTCAGCCATTCGATGACATCCTTGTCCTGGGCGAAGTCGTCATCGCCGCCCTTGAAGAAGAAGCTGATCGATGCCGCCGCATCTGCAAGCGAATAAGAGCCCCAGTTGAACAGGAATGCCGGCGCCTTGCCGCTCATCGTGGCGTCGCGATAGGCCTCGTATGGGACGCGATTGAGCTTTACCTTCACACCCACCGCATCGAGATAGCCCATGATGGCCTCGGCTTCCTTGGCCGGCGCCTCGGCATACATGGTCAATTCCAGCCCATCGGCGAACCCGGCCTCCCGTAGCAGGGACTTGGCCTTCTCGGGGTCGTAGGGATATTTGACGGCCGCCTCCTCCGCGCACCCGAACTGCAGCGGGTGGCAAGGCGTGCTCAAGGGGCGTGCGGCTCCTGCCATCAGGTTCTTGACGATTGCCTCCCGGTCGATCGCATAGTTCAGAGCCTGCCGCACCCTGACGTCGTTGACGGCAGGATTGTTGGCGCGCTTTGCAGCGTCCAGGCCGATGACGAAGATGCGCAGCGTTTCCGACATCTTGGCGGCAACGTCAGGAACGCCGCCAAGCTTGGTCACAAGATCCGGTGACATGTCGGCGGTCACATCGATGCCGCCCGACATGAGCTCGGCCACCTGCGTCTGCGCATCGGGGATTTCGCGGATGACAACGTTGGCGATCTTCGCCTTGCTCTTGGGACTGCCCCAGTTGTAGTCGTCGTTGCGGACCAGCGTGTATTGTTCGCCCGGCCTCATCTCGACCACCTTGTATGGTCCGGTCCCCACGGGTGCGTTCGACATTCCCTGGCTGCCGACCTCGGCGTAGTATTTGTGAGGGTAGATCGGCATCGGCCCGGCCAGGAATTCCAATGCCTGGGGGAACGGCGTCTTTGTGTGGATGCGCACCGTCTTTGCGTCGACCTTCTCGACGGTCTCGATCCAGTCGACGATCGCCCGGAAGCGCGCCTGGGAGTCCTTCGCCGACATGGTGTTGTAGGTGTACACGACGTCATCGGCGCTGAACGCCTCGCCATTGTGGAACTTCACGTCCTGGCGAAGTTTCAGCTCGAGCGTCTTGTCATCGATCCATGTCCAGTCGGTGGCCAGTTCACCCTTGTACTCGCCGGTGGTGGGGTCACGCTCGACCAGCGTGTCCCAAACCATCTTGGTGAACCAGATGCCGGTTCGGGTGCCGCCGAGATAGTTGTCAGCATTGATCATCGCGCCGTCGCCGCCCCAGCCGATGCGAAGCGTGTCGTCGGCCTTGTCGGCAAATGCGGCAGGCGCCCCCAGTGCAAGGATGCTGGCGCAGGCCAACAGCATACGAAATCGCGACATGGTGAAAGTCCCCATTGTTGTTGTCCGGCTTAGGTAGTGGACAAACGGCCTCATGAGAAATATCAATTTGGCACCAATTAATGCCCCAAGAGCATTAATTGACTCGCCTCCTGGCGGCTGAGCCCGGCGCCGACATCCATGTGAAGATCCGAGCAAAGCGATGATCGAAGTTCGACACCTCAGGGCGTTTCAGGCCGTTGCCGAAGAACTCAGCTTCGTGCGGGCAGCCGAGCGTCTATCCCTGGCGCAGCCGGCGCTGAGCCGCACGATCAAGGATCTCGAGGTCCAGATGTCCGTGCAACTGTTCGAACGCTCGACCCGGACCGTCACAATAACCGCTGCGGGCAGGCTGTTTCACAACTCTGTCAACGAGCTGTTTGCCAGCCTGGCCACCGCGATCTCCCAGGCTCAGCAGGCGCAGAAGGGGGTCGCGGGTGAATTGCGGGTTGGTTACAACGATTTTGCGATGAACGGGCTTTTGCCCATGATCGTGCGGCGCTTCAGGTCTGAATATCCGATGGTGTCAGTTTGGCTCGGCCAGGTGCCGTCACCAGAAATGGTTCGCCATATAGAACAGGGGAAGCTGGACGCCGCATTTCATATGGGGCCCGTAGTGGCCTCGTCTGTGGAGAGCATCCTGGTCCGAGACGAGCAGTTGCTCGTTGTGGTTCCCGATTCCCACCCTCTTGCGAAAAAAGAGACGATCCGACCAAGCGAGCTCGCCAACGAAAAATTCGTCATGGGGCGTCGCGACACCTGGAGGCAGTTCCATCAGGTCATAGTCGGTTTCTGCAGGGCCGCCGGTTTCGACATCGACATCGTCCAGGAATCCCTCAACAGCGACGGGATCATCGGGCTGGTTGCCGCAGGCCTTGGGGTGACGCTCTATGTCGACAGCGACTGGCTTTACACAACCCGCGGCATATCGGCGGTTCCGCTTGACCGTGTCGGTCCACGAATTGAGACCCTGTTGAGTTGGAAACGCGGCGGCGACCAGCAGAGCCCGACGCTGCAGCATTTCTTGCGTATTGCTGCCGAGGTGGTCGCCGAAGAGGGCGTGAACAGGCGCAAGAAAACCCTCATGTCGCATCTGGCAGGACCAGGCTCTTGATAGCCATAGACAGTCCATGCACTCGCCTGGCCTCGTGGGCATTGGCTGCTGAAGCGGAACTTGAGCGCAAGCCCGCTCGTCTCTGAAGGTCTCATGGCGCGCGCGCCCCTCCCCCATCAAGAGTGAGGCGGCAGGCAACGCGATCCGTTGCGCGCGAATGCAACAGAACCTATCCGCGCGAGGTCAGCCAGGCCAGCGTCACACCCAAACCGATTGCCTGCGTCGGAACGCTCGAAATCATCCAAGGCCGATCCCATTCGGCCGCTCGGCGAATGCCCTCGTGACATGACGCGTTCAGCGCGTCGGAGCTGTCGATCCAACCACTCGAAAATTGCGGCTCTCCACACTGATGATGCCGCCGCAGTTCGGGCATTCGAGTTGAGTGTGGATCCGGATCCAGGCGATGGTTTTCCTGGTTTCGTGGCTGCAGCTCGAGCAGACGATTCCAATTTGCTGGGTGTCGGAGATTTGTACTGACATCTGTTCAATCCACCTTTGAAAGCGCCGAGCTAGCCTTTTGCGAGCGCTGTCTCGCATGCAATCGCAACCGCAGAGAGCGGTTTGTCGGACCCAAGCGGAGTGGCCCAGCCGGCACGTTCGATGACCCCGCGGCGATCGAAGCCCCGGCTGGCCTCCAGCTCCGACAGAACCTGTGAGGCAAGCGGGTCCGATCTTGAACGTTCAAGACAATACGGCGTCAGCACCGACGCCACAGCCATTTGCGACGAGGCCTCCGCCATCGAGCGGGCCGTGCCTGCGCTCACCCATCCGCCGGCAGTGAAGCCGATGGTTGCCGTGGCCAGAGCGCCGATGGCGGCGCCGTAAAGCGCCACGATCGAGAGCATAGGGGACCTCATGATTTTTCCGATCGATGAAACTGCAGGCATGGCGCTGCAACAGGCTCGATCTTAGCACAGATCGCGGTGGAAATTGCGCTCGTGCTGTAAAGTCAAAAATAAATCAGATGTTCTATCGACAACAACCAAATATGATCTGGAGGTTTATCATTACAAGATATCGCGGCGAGGTTTAGACATGGCTTTTCCTATGGAGAGTGCGTCTTCCAATGTCTCGGAGTAGCGTGCGGTGTCCTCGAGGCCACCAAAGCTGTTTAACCGGATTGTCTGCCCCTTCTTGCTCATGACTATTCCAAGCGGTCGCAGGTACTCTTGAAGTTCGCGATATTTCATGTCGGCCTCCCTCTCGTTGACGCTGTGCACATGCCGTTGTTCGGAACCCCGGTTCCGATCTTGCGGGCAATCACCATTGCCTGGCTGTGTCGGTTGAAACTTTGTCGGTCGTGGAAACATCGCGCGATACGCATTGGCCAGGTTCAACAGACACAGTGCTCGACATCGCTGGTTGTCGGCCCAGCGGTCGGCCAAGTGACCGGCCCACCGGTCGGCCCGATGACAGGCATGTCAGGCAATGGCCTAGACCAGCTGATGTCGCGTGTGCGTTTCCCTTGCCCTGCGCCTGATGCCGTTCGTGTCGTTTTCGCTCCGTCGCTGGGCCTCGGTTCCCGGCGCTCTTGCAGCAGCGCCCGCATAGCCTGGTTTTGCGCTGTCCAGCAGCCTTGGCGCAGCATCGGAATTCACGCCGGCTCCAGCCGTCGCTGCGTCACCTGCTGTGGTGTAGGCGAGCCTCATGGCCGATGTGTCGAACGGGAGCATTCGCCTGGCTGCTCCAAGGACCTCGAGCATGGCGGACGGACGGGTTGCCTTCTTGCATGTGTTCACCAGAGCGCGGCTTGCGGCGCGCGCGTCATGTGGGATGCCCTTCATGAGGAAACTCCAGACCAGATTTTGAGTTGCTCGTTTTGGCTACATCGCCCTTCGATCTGGTCGATGCAGCCAACGGTTTGAACGCCGGGCGTGCGCTGCGATCAGTCGCAGGCTGGCCGTCATCGGAAATCGGCGGCTGTCAAGGTGTAGTCGGTGCGGCGACCGTGGGAATAGGCTTCGCGCGCGACATCATGGATTGATCTGCGCGCTGCGTCGAAGGCTGTCAGGCATTCCGACTCCGACAGCTGTGATTTGCCCGTGCCGGCCCCTGCCCTCGCCAAGGCGCCGGCCTCGACGAAGAAGCGCACTTCGAACATACCGTCATGACCGATGAAGCGGACTGCCTTTTTGACTTCGTCGAAGCTGCGGCTTGGATTGAGAAATGCAAGCGTCACCTGTTTGCTCCTGTCGTGCTGTTTGGTCCGGATGCTCCCGGCCTGATCCGCTCCTTGTGGCGGGCGGCATTGCGAAGATTGAGAAACATCATCCCGCTCGTCGCGCGAGAGCGGGTCAGGCCCGTCATTGACTGGCCGTCGACATGCACGGGGATGCCCGTGAAGACATGATAGACGGTCCAGGAGCGATCCGCTTCGATGCGCCGGCCGACTTGATGATCGCTGGAGCAAGGCGCCTCGCCTTCATTGTCCCAGACGCCGATCGCGGCGGCATCGCGCCTGCGTTGGCTTTCGTTGCGGTCGTTCATGGTCGTGACCTTTCTTGACAAAGGGCATCGATGTCGATGATCCCGGAATAGAGCACCCTGCCATCCGCGTCGGTGATGGTGATGGCGTCCGGCCGCTGCGGCAGGTCGAGGGTTTGCGACAGGCGCCGTGCACGCTCTATTGCAGCCTCGACGTCGGCAGCTTCATCGGCCTGGCGGCCCACGACCGCATGTGCGTCGTCCTTGTCGCGGGTGCGATAGAATTCGATCGCGATCTTCATCGGCTGCCCGGGGCCGCCTTTGTGGCGAGCTTTACCTGGCTGCCGAACGTGACGTCAGGCGTCGGAGGCGTTTTCACCTTTGCCTGCTTGGGCTTTCGAAGCTCGCGATTGCTGCGCTTTTGTCCCTTGGCCATCGCCGAATGTCCTTTCGATGAGACTTGCGTCGTCCTGCCCCAGTGGTGCGCTGACCAGTTCGATACTGTCTTCCGAGGTCACGCGCTCATGAAGCTCTCCTTCATTGCGGATGCGGTACTGCGGTGAGTTTTCCCGCGCCGGCAACGTGCCGGTGATGCGGTACGCCGGCGTGCCGAAGCTGCGCTTCAGCCGCACGGTCTGCCCTATCGAAAAACGATGCATCGCCGGGTCGCGCCGGGTTGGATGCTTGCCTCGCATGAGGGGGGTCGCGGTCATGACTGCTGGTCCCTTTCCAGTGCGGCCTCGAGGTCTGCCGGGCTGATCGGCAAAATCTGTTGCCTGGGCCCCGGCGTGTCGATCGCCGGCAGATGGAGGAATGTCCTGGTTCGCAGCCAGGCCACTTGGGAAGCGCCCTCGATCAGCTCCTCGTCGCGATCGACACGGTAAGCTCCTGCCGGTTGCGGTGCATCGAGGCCCGCAAACGAAAACGCGGAGGCGAAGTGGACGACGGTTTCTATGGTGCGGCTGGTCACGGCTGCGTTCTCCGCAGATTGCGCGGGATACGCCCCGCAACGCCCGACGCTGCTTCGTGGGCAGCGTCAGAGATCATTCCAAGGCTCGAGCCGGACGAAATAGGCGCCGGATCGGTGCCTTGCATTCGCTTCGAAAATTCGGTGGTGATGGCGGGTCGAAGGCCTCTGACACCGCGAAAAGCCAAGTCGGCCAAATCAACGAGTTTTACATATACGCTCGCCCAAAGTTTTTTTCAACGTAAAATCTAAAAATGTAGAAATGAGATAAATATTTCATCGCATTCATTTAATCATCAGATTTTGATTATGATCTTGAAACATCACGATTTTACTTAATATACATGGAATCTATGCGATATTTTATTTTTGGAGCTGCTGCCAATTGAGCGTCGCAGGTGCCACATACGCGGCGGAAGTGCCCCCTGCACCGACCGCAGAAACAATTTCCGCGAAGTTCCAGCCCCAACGAAAGGACCGGCGGAAAAGGTCGGCAACCGAATGGCGGCCATCCGCCGGGTGACGTCCCTGGACGTGGTGTAGCTGGGTAGCGCGGTGGTCATCGGCGCTTTCCGGTAGGGTCTGGTTGTCGAAGCCAAGTCCTCACTGGAAGGAGCACCGATGACCGACGACATGATGAACCTG
>Ga0209571_1000418_pt1 | contig 49178 bp, 42 predicted proteins | sample EBPBio102011_DNA_FD_185866 | JGI IMG/M metagenome (GOLD analysis project Ga0209571, IMG submission 185866) | Wastewater treatment Type I Accumulibacter community from EBPR Bioreactor in Madison, WI, USA - Reactor 1_1/10/2011_ DNA (SPAdes)... | ecosystem: Engineered > Bioreactor > EBPR >... | reverse complement strand
GGTTCGCCGTTTCGCCGCCCGGGCTCTGCGCGGCCATGGCTGGTCGGTGACCGAAGCAGCCGACGGCGAGAGCGCCCTCAAGGCCTTAGCGAACGGGGCAGCCTTCGATGTCTTGCTGAGCGATCTGACGCTGCCCGACATGAGCGGTCTGAGTGTGATCGAGCAGGCCCGCCGCAGTCACCCGCTGTTACCCATCGTCATCATCTCCGCCGACCTGGCGGACGAGGCGACGGCCGAAGCGCGCGACGACAAACGATTCCAGCTGCCGAAGCCGTTCTCGCTGGCGGAGCTGGTCTCGTTTGTGGAGCGCGTGCTCGCGGAGAAGACCTCCGCGCAGCCCGCCGATCTCTTTCTATATCCGCATTCCGGCCGGACCTGACGTCAAGGTGCGGATCAGTTCAGCCTGGCGATCGGTGCCCGTCTTAGCGAAAATCTGCTTGAGGTGTTTGCGCACCGTCTCGTAGGTCAAGCCAAGTTGCTGTGCCGATTCATCGAGCCGCATGCCGCGCGCCAGAAGCACCGCCACCCGCGCTTCCGCGCGGCTCAGGTTGTACATCCGCACAAGCTGGCGCGGGTCGATATCGACCGGACGGTCGGGATCCCCGATGAACAGCACCGCCCCCGGGTCGCGATCGCTTCGCCGGTGCGTCCTGTCCTTGACCGGCATCACCAGCAGCGTTAGCGGGCGTTTCCCGCTTTCACGGGGGATCGAGAACGTGTGCGTGTCGCCGATGGGGTCCGGCTTCGACTCGCCGCCAGAGCCCGCCAGGAAATCCCGAAATCGGAATCGGCCAGCGGTCAGCTTCAGGCCGAGGCCGCCGCTGCCCAGGTAAAGCGCCTCCTCGTGATCGATGATCTCTCGTGCTGCGCGGTTGGCGTTGAGGACGGCGCCGGAGCAACTGAGAACAACAATGCCGATCGGCATGACGTCGAGCGTATCGAGAAGAATGCGCTCGGCATCCTGCACACGGCGAATCATGCCACCGGAGCGGATTCCCTGCCTCAGATAGGGCAAGAGACGAAATAACAGCTCGGTGTCCTCGTCCCAGAAGGCACCTTTATCGCGCGCCCGGGCGAACGATAGCAGCGTGACCTGTGATCCCTGCGTCTCAAGCACCCCCAGAAGATGGTGAAACAGGTTCTGCGGACGTAACCAGTACCGGTAGAAGTCCGTTTCCATGACGCTTGCCGAATCGATGATCTGCCGACTGGTCAGCACCGTGCCAGCCTGACGGAAGTGCTCAGGGTGCTGCAGCCAGACGTTCTGGCGACCATAGAATTCGCGATAGGCGGTCACGAACATTGCATCAATGCTAACCGAGTGCTCCAGCTGTCCGCGCCCATGCTCAAAATCATGGGAGATCACGGCGGCGGCGTCCGCATGCAGCGCGTCGCGCAGCTTGCCCAACACCTCCGGCCACAGCTTCGGGTCCATACTGGCTTCGTAGAAGCCGGAGACCACAGTGGTCAGCACGGTCCCGATCCCGGCCAGAAAGTCATTGATGGTTGCCGGATAGCCGAAATTTCCTCCCGGGCCGGCCGACCTCGCGGTCGCATCGCGAAACGGCACGCGCTGATCCAAGCGGAGATCGCTGCTGGATCGCACTGACCCAAGCTGGTCGCTCCGCCGCCGGTCATAGCCGGAGCGGCGGTCGTCTGACTGCTTAAGATCCTGAATGCTCCGACGATCATGCCCGGACCGTCGGTCCACAAACTGCCCCTTACTGTCCAACCTCTTAACCCTCCGCTCCTCCTCAGGCAGTTTCGTCCCCGCACTGCCGTGCATAGCCCGCCGCGCGTGCTGCTCGCGCCCATTCCGCGCCACATTAACGGGAAATTTGACGACGGGAAATGCCTAATGTGTAGTCAATATCACCCATCACAGCCATCTAATATTACCACATCGGCATTTAGCCGTTTGCGTAGCTCACCCTTTGGGGTTAATTATAACCTGTTTGAGTGTCAATTAAACCTTGTAGTGCAACATGTTAGAAAAAAGGCTTCCGAACGAGAACACAACGTGTACAATTGCCGGGACATTGCCATTGGTGCGGGCGCGTGGAATAAGGGGAATGACGTAATGCTGGTTGGCAAGCTGCAAGTGGTGGACAAGGACGCTACGGAAAAGACGCGCGCCATCGACGCGGCGGTGAGCCAGATCGAGCGAGCCTTCGGCAAAGGCTCGATCATGCGGCTGGGTCAGAGGGAAACCGTGGAGACCGAAGTGGTCTCCACCGGTTCGATCGGGCTCGACATCGCTCTCGGCATCGGCGGCCTGCCGCGCGGACGGGTCGTCGAAATCTACGGTCCGGAAAGCTCCGGCAAAACCACGCTCGCGCTGCATGCCATTGCAGAGGCCCAGAAAAAAGGCGGCGTCTGTGCCTTCGTCGATGCAGAACACGCTCTCGACCCGGTCTATGCCCGCAAGCTCGGGGTTTGCGTCGACGACCTGCTGATCTCACAGCCGGACGCTGGCGAACAGGCGCTGGAGATTGCCGACACGCTGGTGCGCTCTGGCGCCGTTGATGTGCTGGTGGTCGATTCGGTCGCGGCGCTCGTCCCACGCGCCGAGTTGGAAGGCGAAATGGGCGACAGCCATGTGGGCCTGCAGGCGCGGCTGATGAGCCAGGCGTTGCGCAAGTTGACCGGCTCCGTCGCCCGCTCGCGCACGACGATTATCTTCATCAACCAGATTCGCATGAAGATCGGCGTCATGTTCGGCAATCCGGAAACCACCACCGGCGGCAACGCCCTGAAATTTTATTCCTCGATTCGAATGGAGATCCGCCGCATCGGTGCGATCAAGGACCGCGACGAGGCCGTTGGCAACCAGACGCGCGTCAAGGTCGTGAAGAACAAGCTGGCGCCGCCGTTCAAGATGGTCGAATTCGATATCATGTATGGCGAGGGCATCTCCAAGTCCGGAGAATTGCTGGATCTCGGCATCAAGGCCGGCATTGTCGAAAAATCCGGATCGTGGTTTTCCTATGGATCCGAGCGTATCGGGCAGGGCCGCGAGAACGCCAAGCAATATCTCAGGGCTCATCCGGACCGGGCGGCGGAGATCGAGGCAAAAATCCGCCAGAACGCCGGTCTGGTTTCCGAATCGCTGCTGACCGGAGCCGCTGATTCCGACGATCTGCCGGCACCAAGCGAATAGGTCTATTCGATAGCGCCGCCGCCGGGTCCGCAGAGCCGGCGGTCGGCGTCTGCGTGCTTGTCGCCGCCGGCCTGCCACGCGTCGCGCGCGCCCGGCAAACGTCACTGAGAATGGTCAGCTTGCGCGGTCTTCGCTTTTTCCGCTTCCTGGTTGCGCAGGATGAAGCGCTGGATCTTGCCGCTTGGCGTTTTCGGGATATCGGCAACGAACTCGATTTCGCGCGGGTAGGCGTGCGCAGCGAGCCGGGTCTTGACCAATGCCTGCAGCTCCTCGGCCAGTCCCGGTGTCGGCTCGATACCCGGACGCAGGACGACGAACGCCTTGACCAACTCGGTCCGCTGCGGATCGGGCTTGCCGACCACGGCCACCTCGGCCACGCCCGGATGCTCGATCAGCGCGCTTTCGACGTCGTAGGGGCCGATCCGATATCCGGACGAGGTGATGATATCGTCGCTGCGTCCGACAAAGCTGATCGTGCCGTCGGCGTTCTGCTCGACGGTGTCGCCGGTCAGATGGTAAGCGCCGATCCAGTTCGTCGTCGGCTGCCGCCAGTAGCCCGAAAACCAGAACAGCGACGACCGCTCACGGTCTACCGCGAGAATGCCCGGCGTACCGGCCGGCAACTCCCGGCCATCGTCATCAACCACCGCGAGCATGAAACCCGGCATGGCGAGCCCCGCCGAGCCGGGATGCACCGGATGAGCGAGGCCGTGGTGATTGCACAGCACCATCCCCACCTCGGTTTGCCCGTAGTGATCATGGATCGGACAGTCGAGGGTTTGCGCGAACCACCGGATGACCTCCGGATTGAGCGTCTCGCCGGCGCTGCTCACCACGCGCAGGCGGCCCTTGATCGGCCTGGCCGCCTGTTCGCCGGCAGCAATCAGCAGGCGAAAGGCAGTGGGCGCCCCGGCGAGGTTGGTGACGCCATACTTTCTGATCATGTGATAGGTGCTGTCGGCGGTGAAGGGACCGTCGTAGAGCGTCGTCGCGTGCCCCAGCAGCAGGGGGCCGATGACGGCATAATAGAGGCCGTATGCCCACCCGGCATCGGCAATGTTCCAATAGACGTCATCATCCCGGAGATCGAGTGCCCACCGGGTATAAACCAGGAAGGAAAGCAGCGCTTTCAGCGGGACGAGAACCCCCTTTGCCGGCCCGGTGGTGCCGGACGTAAACATCATCAGGAACGGATCGGCGCCGCGCAACGGAACCGGCTCGAACATCGCTGACTGTCGCTCCAGTTCCGCTGGAAAATCGTCCTCGTCGACCACGACAACCGGCGGACATCCCGCCACGTCCGCCAGCTTGTGCCGGTTCTCCCGGTTGGTGAAAATCAGCCGCGCCTCGCTGGATTCGATGCGATGCTCAATCGCCTTCGGGCCGAACGCCGTGAACAGCGGCTGGTAGACGGCCCCGGCCCGCCACGTTCCGAGCGCGACAACCAGCAGTTCGGGAATCCGGGGCAACAGCCCGGCAACCCGATCGCCCGGTCGGACGCCCCGGGCACGGAGAAAGTTCGCCAGCTGCGCCGAGCGCTCCTTCAGCCGGGCGAAGGTTACGCGTGCTCTCTGAGCGTCCTTGTTCTCCCAGACGAGGGCGACCCGGCCGGGTTGGACATGGCGATCACAACACTCGACGCACGCATTCACTCCGCCCTCAAGACGGCCGGCAAGCTGGGCTTCAATGGCGGCAGCCGAGAAGCCTGCCGAAAAATCCTGGTACCTCGTGGCGGACATAGCTACGCCAGACTCAGACGCCGGCATCCTCCCCTCCCCGTTCTCTTGGTGTCACGGCACGAAAGGTTCCGTCACCCAGGAGACACCATCTCCACGCCGTATTTTTGAGCTGCTCCGCCCCGCGTCGCAATGGGTAATGCGACCACGTCCGGCTCAAGCGAGCACAATCTACAGTGTCGTCCATCACAACAAAATAAATCTATGGGAGGTATAGTCCGACCTTGCGGTTCGGATCGCGCCTCGGCAGCGGCCGGCGCTCCAAACACTTTCCTGCCGATCGGGTCGAGACATGGGCACCTCGGAAATGCGGCTAATGCTTGGATATTCGCACGTCGGCGGACTTACCCTCGCCGGGAGCGACTCTTCATACGAGGCTCCCCCCAAGGTTCTCATCGTCGTCGAAGCGGCTGGCGGCGGGTCCGGCCGCCACGTGATCGAGTTGGCGGAAGGCCTAGTCGCTGCCGGCTGCAGCGTGCATCTGATCTATTCCGAACTGCGAATGGATGCCAATTTCAGGTACGGGCTGGCAGGACTGAAGGGCGTTCGGCTCCTCAGTGTGCCGATGCGGCGCGAGCCGCACTGGAGCGATCTCTCCTGCATGATGCGCATCCGCCGGTATATCCGCACGGCGGGCGGCTTCGACGTCATTCACGCGCATTCGTCGAAGGCGGGCGTCCTGGCGCGGTTGGCCGCCGTCGGCTGCGGGGCCGCAAGAATTTACACCCCACACGCCATGCGCACGATGGACCCGACGCTGAACCCGATCCTGCATCTTTCCTGTCGCATCACCGAGGTTGCACTTGCCCGGATGTGCTCTGATTCGGTCATCGCCGTCTCGTCATCCGAGCGGAATCACATCCTGAGCCAGGGGGTTCCCCCCAAAAAAACGTGCGTTGTCGTAAACGGAGTGCCGCGGCTCCCGGCCGCCGACCGCCAGGCCATTCGCCGCTCCCTGGGGATTGCCGAAAACGACTTCTGCGTCGGGTTTATCGGCCGTCTGGTGGTCCAGAAAGCGCCCGAGCGGTTCATCGACGCCTTCGCTGCGCTGGCGCGGTCCGTGCCAAACGCGCGCGGCGTGATCGTCGGATCCGGTCCCCTGCAAGAGTCGGTTCGTAGGGCGGCCGAGAACGCGGGCATCTTCGACAAGATCGCGTGGATCACCGATCAGGCGGGTCAAGCGGTGCTGCCGGCCTTCGATGTTCTGCTGCTTCCCAGCCTCTACGAGGGAATGCCCTATGTCCTGCTGGAGGCCCTGGCCGCCGGCGTGCCGATCATCGCCACCGACGTGGGCGGTGCCGAAGAGGCCATCGAGGACGGCCTCACCGGCTTTATCCTGCCCCAGAATGCGGCGCAGGACCTGGGGGCCCGTCTGGCCAGGCTGGCGAAGGACGAGGTGCTGCGCCAGAAAATGAAAGCAGCAAGCCTGCGCAAGAGCCTCGATCTTTCTCTGGAGCATATGGTCGGTCAAACGATGGCTGTTTACCGCGATGTGCTGCGCTCGCAGCATCCGGATCGTCCGCGGCTCGCGGTCTCCCTCGATCCCAAGCGTGTCTAGCCGATGCAATCTGAAGCCTGAGCCCCGGCTGCTACCCGCATTGCCGCCGCGCGGCGCGTCGGTATACTGCGCCCCGATTCCGGAACAACGGCAGGACGGGTGGGATGGCGGAGAGCCTTTATGACGTGGTCGGCATCGGCAATGCCATCGTCGATGTGATCGCCGCGGCGGACGATGCGTTTCTGATCCGCCATGAGTTGAACAAGGGGACGATGACGCTGATCGACGCCGCGCAGGCCGAGGCGCTCTACGCCGCCATGGGCCCCGCCGTCGAGGTCTCCGGCGGCTCGGCCGCCAACACCATCGCCGGCATCGCCTCGCTCGGCGGCAGCGCCGCCTTCATCGGCAAGGTCCGCGACGATCAGCTCGGCGCCATTTTCCGCCACGACATCGTCTCGCTCGGCGTCACCTTCGCCGCCGCGCCAGCCAGCAACGGCCTCTCCACCGGCCGCTGCCTGATCATCGTAACGCCGGATGCGCAGCGGACGATGAACACCTTCCTCGGTGTGAGCTCCGAGCTGGGCCCGGAGGACATCGATGTCAGCGTCATCGCCGCCGCTCACACCACCTACCTGGAAGGCTACCTGTGGGACCGGCCGCGAGCCAAGCAGGCGTTCATCAACGCCGCCGGCATCGCGCATGACGCCGGCCGCACCGTCGCGCTGAGTCTCTCCGACCCATTCTGCGTCGACCGCCACCGCGCCGACTTCCTGCAACTGGTCGAGCGCCACGTCGACGTGCTGTTTGCCAACGAGGACGAGATCGTCTCGCTCTATCAGGAGCACGCCTTTGACGCGGCGCTGCAGCGGGTGCGCCACCACTGCCCGATCGCGGTGCTGACCCGTTCGGAGAAGGGCGCTGTGGTGGTGGCAGGGGACGCGGTGCACGTCATCGACGCCGAGCCGGTCGCTCACGTCGTCGATACCACCGGCGCCGGCGATGCCTACGCCGCGGGGTTCCTGTGGGCGCTGGCACGAGGGATACGCCTGGAGACCTGCGCCCGCATCGCTGCGGTGTGCGCGGCCGAGGTGATCAGCCATGTCGGTGCCCGCCCGGAGATCTCGCTCGCCGAATTGGTGCGGCAGAAGCTGGGGTGAGCGATCCGGCACCGTCGGTCCCCGCTCCGCGCACCGTCGCGCCGGCCACGTCGCCCGCCCCATCGTCCCGGCCGGCACGGCTGCGCGCTTGGCGCGAGTCGTTTGCCATTTACCGCGACCGCCGCGTGCTGGCGATGCTGTTCATCGGCTTCTCCAGCGGGCTGCCGTTCGGCGCGCTGGCCGAGCCGCTGTCGGCGTGGCTGACCGGCGCCGGCCTCGACAAGACCGCCATCGGCCTTTTCGCCCTGGTCAGCCTGCCGTATTCGCTGAAATTCCTGTTCGCGCCCTTCGCCGACCGCCTGCCGTTGCCGCTGCTTGAGCGAAGACTCGGCCGCCGCCGCGGCTGGGCGCTGGCAACGCAGGCGGCGCTGATCGCCACCCTGCTTGGCCTCGGCGCCACCCAGCCCGGCATCGATCCCCTTGCCACCGCCGCTCTTGCGTTCGCCGTGGCGCTGGCGTCGGCAACCCAGGACACGGTGGTCGATGCCTACCGGGTGGAATTGCTCGACGACCAGTCGCAGGCGGCGGGTGCTGCGACGGCCACCTTCGGCTGGCGCCTCGGCCAAATGGCGGCTGGCGCCGGCGGCCTGATCCTCGCCGACCTCTTGCCGTGGTCCACCGTTTACGCCTTGATGGCGGCGGCGGTGATGGTCGGCGTCGTCGCCATCCTGGTCAACCCGGAGCCGGCGGTCCGCACGACGCCGGCGGCGCGGCTGCTGGAGGAGAAGGCGGCCGCCTGGTTGCAGGGCGGACAAGGGGCGCGCTGGCCGCGCGCGCTCGCCACCGTCGCCGCCTGGCTGTGGGCAGCCTGCGTCTGCCCGTTCCTGGAGTTCGCCACCCGCCGCGGCTGGGTGGTCGTGTTGCTGTTCATCCTGCTCTACAAGTTCGGCGACGCGGTGCTGGGGGTGATGAAGGTGCCCTTCTTCCTGGAGCTGGGCTTCAGCAACACCGACATCGCCGAAGTGGTGAAGCTGTTCGGCTTCGTCGCCACGGTCGCCGGCAGCCTGATCGGCGGCCTGGTGCTGGCGCGGCTCGGCATCATGCGCGGCCTGCTGGTGTGCGGCATCGCCATGGGCGCCTCCAACCTTGTCTTCGTCCTGCAGGCGTGGGCCGGGCCGGATCTCGCCGTCCTCGCCATTACCGTCTCGGTGGAGAACATCACCACCGGGATGGGGATGACGGCGTTCGTCGCGTATATGTCGAGCCTGTGCAATGTCGCCTACACGGCGACGCAGTACGCGCTGCTCACTTCGCTGATGGCGATGGGCCGGACGGTGCTGTCCTCCGGCGCCGGCTGGCTCGCCGATCAGGTGCCGTGGACGACGTTCTTCGTGCTGACGACGCTCGCCGCCGTCCCCGGCCTGGCCCTCCTGCTGGTGCTGATGCACCGCTACCAGCCGCCAGAGGACTGAGCGCAGGCGCCCGGCCCCTTCTCCCGCCGGGTGGCCCGCCTACAACGCTCCCGCCACCTCTGCCGAGCTGGCATAGCGATCTGCAGCGCGGGCGTCGCGGATGATCTCACCAGCGGCTTTCTGGCTGATCATGTAGATTGGCATCAGGATGAAATAGCCGGGGATGCGCGGGAACACCGAAGCATCGACGATGCGCAGACCTCGCGTGCCGCGCACCCGAAACCTGCTGTCCACCACCGCCTTCGGATCATCGGCGGCACCCATCCGGCAGCTGCATGAGGCATGATGCCCCCAGGCCTCGTCGCGCACCCACTGGGCGATTTGCGCCCGCGTCCGCACATCCGGTCCCGGCCAGTTGTCGCCGCTGGAGATGCCGGTGAGCCGGGCGTTGATGCGGCGCGAGAACTGGATGGCGTCCACCAGCGAGTTGAGATCATTGCCCTCCTGGTCGGTGCCTTCCTCGAAATAGTGGAAGTTGATCACCGGCGTATCGCGTGGATCGCGGGAGCGCAAGGTAACAGTGCCGGCGCGATTGCGGGTGTGCGCCTTCAGGATTAGCCAGGTGAGCTTGTTGTGCGCATCTGGCGCCGCCAGATCCTTCACCGAGTAGCCGGGATAGTAGCCCTTGAACCGGGTCAGGGCGACAGAGATGAGCAGGTCGGCATTGGGCCGGCCGTCGCGCCGCTGCGTCGGCGAGGTGTGCAGGATGCCAGCCACGTCGCCGTAGCCGGTGTAGGGGCCACTGCCGTTGAGCCATTGGGAGAAGCAGGGGTCCACCTGCTGGCCCGGCCGGCAGGCAGCGGCAAAGGTGAAGGGCTCGTTGAACTCGGTGACCACCCCGATTTCGTAGCGGTCCTGCAGGTTGCGGCCGACACCGGGCAGATCGACGATGGTGCGGATGCCGAAATTGTCCAGCTCATCGCGCGGACCGATCCCGGAGAGCTTGAGCAGTTGCGGCGTGTTGAAGGAGCCGGCGGCGAGGATCACCTCGCGGCTGGCGCGCACCGACTTGCGCGTGGATGGCGTCGCGACGCCCTTGGCGTTCGGATCGGCGCGATAGAGGTGGCTGCCTCTCAGATATTCGACGCCGACCGCCCGGTCTCCCTCAAACAGCACCCGCGTCACCAGCCGGTGGGTCATCACGATCAGCTTTTCGGGCAGCCGCGCCGCCGTCTCCTGGATGAACTGGCGCGGGCCGTATCGGCGACCGTTACTGGTCAGAAGCGGGATATCGTAAATGCCGTCGCGGTCATGGCGCAGGCGCCAGTCGTTGGGATCGAGGGCACCGGCCAGCAGCTTCGACAGCGAGAACCGGCTGTCGCGCGCCTCGCGCGCCGCAGCCCGCAGGATCGGCGGGATCTGCGGATCATCGGCATAGACGGTGTGGTCGGACATCTCGGTCGGCTGCCAGCCGTTGAAGCCATGGCGCGACGGGTTGAGCGGCGAGCGGGTGACGTAGCGGCACCGCTCCAGTTGCTGGAAGTGGCCGCGCATATTTTCGGCGCTCCAACTGGGATCGCCGGTCAGCCGGGCGATCCCATCCCAGTCGGACTCACTGGGATAAATGTCCACCATAAAGCTGTGCACGGTGCAGCCGCCGAGCGAACCGACGCGCGGATACCAGATGCCGTCCTTGTCGGGGAGGTATTGGGAGCTGCGCTGCTGCTGGGCGGTATCGGCATAATGCCGGACGTAATAGTCCCAGCTGATCCGATCGTCCTCAGTCGTGAAGCCGCTGAAGAACGGCACCGCGGCGATGTCCTCGGCGTCGTTGGCGCCGCCCGCCTCGAACAGCATGACTTTGTAGCCAGCCAGCGCGAGGTTGCAGGCCAGCGGGCCGCCGCCAGCGCCCGAGCCGACGATGATGTATTCCACCGGCGCGTCCGTCACGGTCTCGGCGAACTCGCTGGCGGCGGGGTTGCGCGACGTCAGGACCGCGCACGCGGCTCCCGCGAGCCCGGTGCCGAGAAGCGCGCGGCGCGAAACGGACGCCTGCGTCGGCTGCGGCTCTCCTGCCGGCGCTGTCGGGGGCGTGGCGGCCGCGACAGAAGGGTCGGTGTTCGCGGATCCGGAAGGGACGGCTGAAGGCTCATTGTCTGCGGCGTAGGCTGCGGCGAGGGAGCTGGCCTGTTGGCGATCCATGATGTTTCCTCCCGGAAGAAGGGGCTTAGGGCGACGGTTGGAGGCGGGCCATGCCCGCGCGAGGCTGTCCGTGCGCATCGTGTTCGTCTGGGCTAGTCAGCCATCCTTTATACTTCAAATGAGAGTGAACCGCGAGGTGGTCTCCGCGCAGGCTCGTCGCGAATCCAGGCGCGATCAGCGCGCGCCGCGTCTGCTGCTCCCTGGTGCAACAAGAGCGGAATCGGATTTAAGGAAATTGCGGTTCACGCTCCGGAGGGAGAAGGGAAGGATGTCGGGTTCGCTTTGTCAGTGGGTCAAGAGCCATGCCGTTGCCGGGCTCGTGGCGGTTGCGGCCGTTGCCTGGGCAGCATCCGCGGGCGCTACCAGCGGAATGGAGCCGCGGGTGGGACGTGATGAGTGCCGCACCAATGTGCCCGGCAGCATCACCATCCAGTCGAACCTGCAGCAGGTCCAAAAGAGAAGGACCATCGAGCTGACCTGCCCGGCGAACAAATTCTTCTGGAACTGGTCGGCCACGGTCAGTCCGCATGTGCAGATCACCATGATGGGCCTCCGGAAAAGCGCGAAGGGGCGCGTCATTAGTGGCACCTTCCTGATCAACAGGATCAGTGGCGATGCGGTCGGGCTGGCGCAAATCTATCTCGGCTGCTCGGCACCCCATCGGGCGGGAAGCTCCGCGAACGCCGCAGCGGGTATGGCTGGCATCCGCATGAGCCGTCGGCCACTTAGACGCACCCCATCGACCGGTTATCCGGTGAAAAAGAGACGGCCCATGACGACGCGTTCAACGGTACGGAAAAGCAACTCTTGGCGCCGCCCTGCGGCGGCTGTCGGCGCGCTGGCGACGCTCCTCGCCCAGTTCGCGGAGCGTCTGCGACGGAAACGAAGACTGCTGGACTGATTGGACGAAATCTGCACCACTTCGAGCGGGGCGACGGACTACTTCTGCTCGAATCCTTTCGGCGTGACGCAGTGCTGGGGCTGTGGTTCCAACTCGGCAAGCAAATAGCGCGGGCGGCGGAAGCTTCGACCCGGGCCGGCTCGGCCCTCGCCTGCAGATCGCCCGCTCTTGAGTCCCCCCGGTTTCGACGCCGCTCAGCCGGAGATCCGCTTGCGCAGCAGAATCTCGGCATGGCCGGGGCTCACCAGATCGTTGAGGGGGGCGACCTCGAAGAAGCCGCGGCTGGCGTAGAAGCGACGGGCCGAACGATTGCCGGCGGACACGCAGGCCCACAGGTTGGCGGCCTCCCCCAGGACCTCCCCTTCGATCCAGCCGACGATGGCGCGGCCGAGCCCGCTGCCGCGCGCCTGCGGGGCGAGGCCGACAAGCTCGATATGGGGGCCGCGGAGCCAGGGGTAGCGCACGCACAGCACGCCGATAAGCGCCTCGCGGTCCACGATTCGGAAGCGGTGGAGGGCAGGATCGGCGCGGAGCAGGTAGCGGCTGAGTTGGTCGCTGCGGTAGCCGAGGGTGCGCCACGGCTCCAGCGCCACCAGCATCGAGGCGATGGCAGCCGCGTCCGTCGCGTCCAGCAGCGGTGCCAGCCGGCCCGCACCCGAGAGCACGTGTTCAGCGGCGGCGAACGGAAAGCGGTCGCTCATCCGGTTCCCTCGCCGAACAGCCGGTCGTAGCGCTGGTTGTCGCCCGGCCGCAGCTCGTAGCAGTCGGGCGCCGCCACGGGCTCGCCGCCGGAGTGCAGCAGCTCGTCGATGGTGACGAGCCGGAAGCCCTTTCCCCGCAGGCCGGTGATGATCTGCGGCAGTGCCTCGGCGGTGCCGTGGCCGTTGCCGTTGGCGTGGAAGACGATGATCGAGCCGGGGCGGGCTTCGCCCAGCACCGTGCGCACCAGTTGCGCTGCTGTCGCCGCCCGGCTGGCGTCGCCGCTGATCACATCCCATTGAATCGCCGCAAGACCGTGGCGGGCGGCGGCGTCGAGCGATTGCGACGAGCAGGCGCCGTATGGAAAGCGCAGTGCCGTCGGCTGTTGCGGCAGGCGGGCGATTTCGTTCTCCGGCACGCCGGCATCCGCGGCTCGTTGGGTGAGCGTGGCGCGCACCAGGGCGAACTCGCGCTGCGTCCAGGCGATCTGCTGTTCGACTTTTTCCGCATCCATCACCCGCAGGTTGCCATGCGTCCAGCCATGGTTGCCGAGCTGAAACAGCGGATCGGCGATGAGCTGCATGGCGCGCTCGGGGTGGTCGTGCATCCACTTGCCGCCGGCAAAGAAGGTCGCCGGCGCCTTCGCCTGGCGCAGCGCATCAAGCACAGCTCCGTCGTAGGCGGTGAGCTGGTCGGCGCGCTCGCACAGATCGAAGGTCAGTGCCACCGGGTGCTCGCCGGCGGCGGGCTTGACCCGGCGGATCGAGCCGGTCACCGGCGGCGGTGCGGCGGCTGCGTCAGGCGGGCCCGCGAGGACACCTTCCGGAAGGGGATCCGGCGGTGTGTGGTCAGCCGGCCGCAGCCGTTTCATCCGCCCGTCTGCCGGCGCTGCCCGCAATTGATCAGGCGTCCACAGCCGCTCGAGCAGGGCCTGCGATCCCGCCAGCGGCGCTTCCGGAGCCTCGGCGGCGGCGCCTGCGGGGATTTCGAGCGCGCTGGCAACGATTAACGCCAGACCTGCTGTAAACAGGTTGCATCCGTGACGCCGACGGCCGAGCATGCGGCAACGGCGGCGAGGCTGCCATCGACGAGCGGATGTACACATGGATCTGAAGAAGGTGCCGGTCGGCAAGAATCCTCCCTACGACGTGAATGTCATGATTGAAATCCCGATGGGCGGCAACCCGGTGAAGTATGAGCTGGACAAAGCCTCCGGCGCCATCTTCGTCGATCGATTCCTGCACACCGCCATGTACTATCCGTTCAACTACGGCTTTATCCCCCATACCCTGTCGGAGGACGGAGATCCGGTGGACGCCGCGGTCATCGGCCAGGTGCCGGTAACCCCGGGCGTTGTCATCCGGTCGCGGCCGATCGGCGTGCTAATCATGGAGGATGAAGCCGGAACTGACGAAAAGATGATCTGCGTGCCCGTAGACGATCTTCACCCGTACTTCGCCGACATCACGTCATACCGCGAGCTGCCGGCGATCATGCGTGAGCAGTTCGCGCATTTCTTCTCCCACTACAAGGACCTGGAAACCGGAAAGTGGGTCAAGGTCAAGCGCTGGGGTGAGCCGGACGAAGCCTTCCAGCTGATTCGCGACGGCATCAGGCGCGCACAGGACGCCGGCTGAACCGCGCGGCGTCCTTAACCCTGCGCCCAAAGCTCCAGGATGTGGACGATGGCATCGATCAGCACCTCCGGCTCGGCGTCGGGGTCGCCCAGGACGTCCATCAGCGGTTTGAAGTCGCTCGTCCGATTCGGGAAGAAGCTGGCGAAATCATCCATGACGATCTTGTAGAGATCGGCCGCAATCGAGCCGGTGGCGCCGACCGGTATCAGCGCCAGCTTTTTGTCCCGGCAAACCTCGAACTCCTGGGCAACCCCATCGGACTTGACCACCGATCCATCCTGCAGTTTGTTCCCGAACAGAAAAATTGCCGCTCCGGCGTAGTTCGCCATGTCCTCGCGGTACCGGCGCGCGACCGCCATCCACTCGTCGCCGCCGATAATATCGTGCGGGAAGGGGCGCAGGATGAGCTGGTCCTCCATCTTTCCGCCCTTGGTTGCGTAGATATGTTGAAGCGCACCGGCAATCACCGAACTCCCGACGCCGTAGCCAAAACCGGAGACCAGGCGATAGCCCCGGTTGACGAGAGTCTTGCTCAGGGTGCGCACCAGCTTTCGCGCCCGTTCAGTCGGCCATCCCGGACCCCATTCGTGCGCGGCACCGGAAATGAATACCGACCGGCTGCGATAGATGCGCTCCAGCCCTTCGAGAATTTCTGTGATCTGGCTATAGCTGTCGAGCAAGAGTGTTTCCACGTTGAAACGCAAAAGATCATTGACGAAGAGCGCCTGCTGCCGGCTTCTGTAAGCAAGCTCTGCCTTGTCCGTATAATCATCTGAATTGAGCCGCTTCATAAGGCAGTAATGGGCTCGCATATTAATATTGTATCCAACCCTTACGCGGCTTAGCACATAGTCTATGTTCGGATCTATAAAACTAAATCCAAGAAATAAGAATGTCTTCGAGACCAAGTCACCAGTTAAGGCGGTTATAAACGCGGAGCGAGATGTATGATATTTTTCGTAATCATCTTTTATCAGTATCGTTTGTGACGGCTCGGATATATCTCCGTGCATTTTATAGACGACTGCATCCCGATGCGGCACGGTCAACGCCAACTGGTCTACGGTATATTTGACATCCGGCCTCTTTCCTGCGTCTTCCAGCGCTTTTTCAATCAGACGATCGTAATTTGTGGTCCAATACGTCGAGATCGGCAGTCTCGCGAGAATTTTGTGATTATCCGTGATCACTGCATCGCGCGAAAATTTATCCAGCAGCAGCTTGTTGATGCGACCGCGGCTGCCCAGCCGGGCGTTACAATAATATTGGGCGAGCGCGACCAGATTTGATTCCCTTTCGATATCCAGTTCCAGCGAAGTCGCAACGGACTTAAGCAATAGTTTCCAATCGACAAAGCCAGCTGGCCTGGACAGGCCGGCGCCGGCAAAAATTGCGGCGTTGTCCGCTTCAATCTCCTCGGAATATGTGATCAGGAATGACTTGATCGCTTCGTCAGACATAGCCCGTTTCCGCCCCGTTCGGTGGCCTTATGCGGTCCTGATTGTCCGACAAAGCGGTGGCGACGCCAAACGGTTTTGTTTGGCGCGACGTCAAGCGTGCGGGTCGTCCTGTCTTTGACGCCCCGCGCGCGTATCCTCTTATGCGATTTCCAGCAGGGCTCCGCCCAGGTGCCGGTGCACTTGCCCACGAAGCGCCGCGGCCGCCGCCGCCTTATAGGGGTAGCGGGGCGTACGCCCCCAGATCGGCATTGGCCAGACTGGGTCGCTGTGGAACCGCGCCACGATGTGCACATGCAGTTGCGGGACGAGGTTGCCGATGGCTGCCACGTTGAGCTTATCGGGATCGAAGATCTCGCCAACGACCTTGGACACCTGCGCGATCTCATTGATCAAAGACAGCCGATCCCCCGGTTCCAGTTCGAAGATCTCGCGAATGCCCGCGCGCTCCGGCACGAGAATGAACCACGGATAGGTCGCGTCGTTCATCAACAGCAGCCGGCACAATTCCAGGCGTCCGATTGAAAGCGTGTCCGCCTCCAGTTCTCGATTGAGCACGAACTCGCTTCCGCCCCGCCCGTTTCCTAAGGCGATCGGCGGCTCGCCGAACCCGGTGCGCGTGTCGTGAACGTGTCTGGTCATTCGAAGGGCTTCTCAATCGCAACAATGGTGTCGAGAGCACCCGGCAGCGAGTTGGTCGTCGTCGGGCGCCCAGTGCACCGCGGCCTGTGGTGAGTCCTGGCAGCTGTACGCTCCGCCAGGACGATGGCTGCGGACGCTCGTCGTGGCCCGTCCATGGTCAGTCATACCCATAGAGCCAGTGGGTTGCATGGCTGTCGATATTACGGACCGAATGGCGGGCGCCCCTTGGAATGAAGATTTCGTCGCCCGGTTCGGCAACCATCCGAACGTCGCGGACGATCACTTCCAGACGACCCTCCGCAACGGCCACCAGCTCGTTTGAACCATGCACAAAGTCGGTCCAGGCGCGGCCCGGCGGATCGACGAAGACGGCGCACGAGTAGCCGCGCATGCGCCAGTCAGCCGCGACCTTGACCCGGTCCACGGGTGCCGGGAACTTGCATCGACTATAGAAGTCCTTCATCCGTTGCTCCGACCGCACCTGCAGAGGACCTGGAAGCGAGCGCAATTGCCTCCTAGGACATCACGCATCCGCTTGGTAAGCAAGAGCACGACCCCCTCGTTTCTTGACGGGCAGGCATCGACGAAAGACAAAGCTCGTTGCCTGCGGCGTCAGGCGGTCGCAGCCCATCGCGAAAGGCAGTCCGGTGACCTTTGACCTTCATCACTTCATCGGCGGAACGGCAGTCGCCGGAACCAGCGGCCGGTTTTTCCCCGTCTTCGAACCCTCCACCGGCGCCGTTCGGGCGCGCTTGCCGCTTGCCGACGACGGCGAGGTCGATCAGGCGGTGCGGGCGGCGCAGCGGGCGTTCCCGGGGTGGGCAGAGACGTCGCCCCTCCTCCGAGCCCGCATCCTCTTCCGCTTCAAGCAACTGCTGGAGGGGCACGCGGATGAGCTCGCGGCGCTGATCTCCGTTGAACATGGCAAAGTTGCCAGCGATGCCCGCGGATCACTCCAGCGCGGTATCGAGGTCGCCGAGTTCGCCACCGGGATCCCGCATCTGCTCAAAGGGGAATTCTCCGCCGGCATCGGCGAAGGGATGGACTGCTTTTCGCTTCGGCAGCCGGTCGGCGTCTGCGTCGGCATCACCCCGTTCAACTTCCCGGCAATGGTGCCGATGTGGATGTTTCCGGTCGCGATTGCCTGCGGCAACAGCTTCGTCCTCAAGCCGTCCGAGAAGGTGCCCTCGTGCTCGCTGCGGCTGGCCGCCCTGCTGCACGAGGCCGGCCTGCCCCCGGGCGTGTTCAACGTGCTGGGAGGAGATGCGCGAACCGTTGACGCGCTGCTGACGCACCCGCTGGTGCGGGCCGTCAGTTTCGTCGGGTCAACCCCGGTTGCGCGGCACGTCTACGCGGTGGCGGCGGCGGCCGGCAAGCGAGTGCAGGCCCTGGCCGGCGCGAAAAATCATCTTGTGGTCATGCCCGATGCTGACCTGAAGCTGACCATCGACGCGCTGATGGGGGCAGCCTACGGATCCGCCGGCGAGCGGTGCATGGCCGTGCCGGTGGCGGTCGCTGTCGGCGCCATCGCCGATCCGCTTGTGTCGCAACTAGCGGAGCGGGTGCGCGCGCTGAAGGTCGGCCCCTCCACCGATCCCGCGGCGGAGATGGGCCCGCTCATCAGCGCCGAACACCGCGCCAGAGTCGCCGGCTACATCGATCTTGGCCTGGAGGAGGGAGCAGAACTCGTCGTCGACGGACGCGAAATCTCGCTGCAGGGCTGGGAAGACGGCTTCTTTCTCGGCGGCTCGTTGTTCGACCGGGTCACGCCCGGGATGCGCATCTACCAGGAGGAGATCTTCGGCCCCGTTCTCGGCGTCGTCCGGGCTCGCGACCTCGACCAGGCGCTCGCCCTGATCGAGGCAAACCGGTTCGGCAACGGGGCGGCCATCTTTACCCGTTCCGGAGCCGCAGCACGGCATTTCGGCCAGCGTTCCCAGGCGGGGATGGTCGGCGTGAACGTTGCCATCCCCGTGCCGCTCGCCTTCCACAGCTTCGGCGGCTGGAAGCAGTCGCTGTTCGGGGATCATGCGATGCACGGACCCGAGGGCGTGCGCTTTTATACGCGACCGAAAACCGTGACCGCCCGCTGGCCGTATACCGGTGACGGCGAAGGGCCGGACGGCTTTGCCATGCCGACTTTCGGCTGAGCCCGGCGGCCGCGGCGCCGCCGGGGCGATGGGCGTTCCGATCACATTCCCGGATGCCAGCCGAGGTCCGGCTCGGCGTCCGGCGGTGGCGAACGGCGCGCATAGAGCCGGCCTTTGTCGAGTTCGCGGACGACCGTATAGTCACTGGCAAGAAAGGCGTCGATCTCGAGGCTTCGCTTCGGGATCAGCGTCATCGCCAATTGATCGACGAAGATATAGCCGGGCCGGGCGGCCATCAGCGCTTGCGGCAGATCCTGCCACAGGCGCGCCGGATAGGCTTCCCAGGACCAGCCATTGACGGGAATCGCTTGCCGGCGTTCGGTGATCAGATAGACGAGCGGATCGCCGAACACGTAGATCGGCTCGCCCCCCGCCGGGTTGCGCAGCGATGAGAGATTTTCGCGAATCCAGCCATAATCCCGGCCGACGGCGCGACGATAGCTTTCCAGATCGACATTCCCGGGCCGCAGCGCCACCGCCTGAAACTGCTCCGCCTGTCGCTGCGCCGCGTAACCGATGGAGCCCATCGCCGGCAGCACGAAGAACAGCGACAGCATCGCCGGCGTCAGCCAGCGGCTGGAACGCGATTCCGTCAGCCCTATCAGCAGCAGATCGATGCCACGCGCCGCCAGCACGGCGATGGGCACGAACAAAAGCAGGAAGTGGTACTTCCAGAACATCAGCGACTGCAGCCCGATCAGCACCGAGCCGACAAGCAACCAGGTCAGCATCAACCGCAAGATGGCCGGTTCGCGCGCATCGTTCAGGCGACACAGGGAAACAAGTCCAAACAGCAGCCAGGGTGCCATCGACACCAGCATCCAGCTGAAATTGCGCGCAAGACGGCCGAGATCCGTGCCCTCTGCCGACGAGCCCAGCGCCAGCAGCGGATAGGCGAAGCTGTTCCACAGCAGGATGTCGAAGGAGCCCTGCCGCCACAGGATCAGCGACACGGCACCGAGGACGACGGCCACACCGATCGTAAACGGCCAGAGTATCGACCAGGCCACGCCGAAGAACGACGGCCGCGGCTGCGTCCGCCACCAGGTCACGACGATAGCGACAAGAACGAAGGCAATGAAGAGCGGAGCATAGAACAGCTTGAAGCTGACAGACATCCCCGCGAATATGCCCGCCAAACCACGCCCCACCGCGGCAGTTCGCGGCGAATTATAAACAAATGCCAGCAGCCAGGCGGAAAGGAAAATCGGAAAGCTGATCAGCATTTCCACCTGCGTCACCTCGCGGGTGCCGGCAAAGGCATAGTAGCTGCCGATCGCCGCAATCGCCACGACACTGCTCAACCAGGGGAAATTGAAACACCGACGCAGACAAACGATCAGGCAGGCCGCAAAGGCCAGCATCCACGCAAGTTCCAGCAGCTTTACGGACAGTTCGGAGAAGCCGAAGATTTTGCCGCCGAGCCAATAGAACCAGAAAACGCCGGGCTGTTTCATGTCCCAGACGTCCACATAGAGCGTCTCGCCGTGATCAATCGCCTGCGCGATGTACAAAAACAGCGCCTGATCGCCATCGAACGGCGTAAACAGCTTCAGGGCGCCGACAGCGACGATGATCCCCAGAGCAACAGCCGCCCAGGCGATCTCCATCGCGGCGGAGGCGAAGGGGTGTGCTGATTTAACCCGGTGTGGCCGCTGCAGCGGCAGCGTTTGGGCTTGCGGCATGTCATTACCACCATGATCTCAGGTTTCATCAGACAGTCTCGACGGAAGCCGATTTGCTTGTGAAGGGCTGCCCCGCTTCGACGCTCGGTCGCCATCGTCTCGCTCGATGGCGATAGCGAATTGGTTCAGCAGGGCTCTCCCATTCTCCCCAACCCCAACGCAGGACCCGACTCACCTCAACCGGCGACGCGGGTGAAGATCAGCTTGCCCACGTCATGCCGGCAGCGGATCCAGTCGCGGTCGTTCGATCAACCGTCCGATTTCAGATCAGTGAAGTCGTATAGAGCGAGGCTCGTTCGCGTACAACAGTTGCGACAAACCGTGCTCAAATGCCGGGGGAAGGATTGTCCCCCGATGGGTGGCCTCTGCGTATGGCATGACCTTATCACTTCGACGCGAGCGCACTTGCGCCGGAACGGGCGGATGCTTGCGTTTCACGAAATTTTGGCTAACGTTCCGACCGCCTGACATGAGGGGGCGCTGCGGGGGCGGCGCGATCACTGCGGAACAAGCCTACGATGATCAACCTAGACCGCCTGACCAAGAAGTTCGGTCCGTTGACCGCTGTCGATGCGGTCTCGCTTGAGGTACGCCAGGGCGAAGTCCTCGGATTCCTCGGCCCCAACGGCGCCGGCAAGACGACGACATGCGCATGATCGCGGGTTACCTCGAGCCCACGGACGGGCGCGTCGAAGTCTGTGGGTTTAATCTTGCCGCCTCACCCATCGAGGCCAAGCGCCGGATCGGATACCTGCCGGAAGGAGCGCCACTTTATGGCGACATGACGGCGCGCCGTTTCCTCGCCTTCGCCGCTGAAGTCCGCGGGTTTGACGGGGCAGAGCGGAAACGCCGGATCGACAGCGTCGCCGCCATGGTGGCTCTCGAAGAAGTGCTCGACCGGCCGATCGAAACGCTGTCAAAAGGCTTCAAGCGGCGCGTCGGCCTTGCCCAGTCGCTGATCCATGACCCGCCGGTGCTGATTCTCGACGAGCCGACCGACGGTTTGGACCCGAATCAAAAGCACCATGTTCGGGCGCTGATCCGCGGCATGGCCCAGGACAAAGCCATCGTGATTTCGACCCATATTCTTGAGGAAGTGGAAGCGGTCTGCACCCGAGCCGTCATCATCGCTGGTGGCAGACTCGTCGCCGATGGAACGGCGGAAGCGCTGCTGCGTCGCCTCCCGGACCACGATTCGGTGGTCGTGGTCGTCGCGGCCGCTGACGCCGCGGCGGCCCGAGCCGCATTGACAGAAGTCGCTGGCAACGGGACGCTCCGCGCGGAGGATTCCGGTAACGGTCGGGTCACGCTCCGCTTGCTCTGTTCGGCCGGGGGGCCCGTACCCATCGCCGATGTGGCGCAGCGCCTCATGGTTGCCGGAGTTGCCGTGGAGACCTTGCGCAGCGAGCGCGGCCGCCTTGATGACGTGTTCCGGATGCTGACCACGGAGAGTGGGGCCAAACATGCTGCGTGACATCCGTGCCGTCGCTCGCCGCGAGCTCGCCAGCTATTTTTCCACCCCGGTCGCCTATGTCTTCATCGTCATCTTCCTGGCGATGGCCAACGCGTTGACCTTCTATGTCGGCGGCTTCTTCGAGCGGCAGCAGGCCAGCCTGGAGCCATTCTTTTCGTTTCACCCGTGGCTCTACCTGTTTCTCATTCCGGCGGTCGCCATGCGGCTGTGGGCCGAGGAGCGCAAGAGCGGGACGATCGAGTTGCTGATGACAATGCCGATGTCCACCACTTCGGCGGTGCTCGGGAAGTTCATTGCGGCCTGGATCTTCGTTGCGGTCGCCCTGGCGCTCACCTTTCCGTTGTGGATTACCGTCAACATTCTGGGCGAACCGGACAATGGCGTAATCCTCGCCGGCTATCTCGGGAGCCTGCTGATGGCCGGAGCGTTTCTCGCTATCGGCTCCTGCCTCTCGGCGGTCACCCGCAACCAGGTGATCGCCTTCATTCTGGCCGCCACCGTGTCGTTCCTCCTGTGCATGGCCGGTCTTGAGCTGGTGCAGGAAGCCGTCCGGACCCTGTTCCCCGTGGAAGTCGCGGATACGGTTGCCGGTTTCAGCTTCCTGACGCGGTTTGGCGCCATTTCCAAGGGGGTCATCGACGGTCGCGATATCGTCTTTTTCGTATCGATGATCGCTTTCTGGCTGTTCGCGACGGTTGTCGTCGTGGATGTCGAGCGTGCGGCCTAAAGACAGGGACATTTCAATGCAGTGGCTGCGCAAGTTTGAAGGCTCACGGTTGGCGCTCGCCGGACTCGTCCTCGGAGCCGTGCTTTTCCTGGCCATTAACGTCCTCGCCAACAACGTGCTGCGCGGCGCCCAGGTTGATTTGACCGAAGGCCAGCTTTACACGGTCTCCCAGGGGACGCGTCAGATGATGGCGTCCATTAAGGAGCCGATCCAGCTTCGGCTCTACTTCTCGCGGGCGCTGGGCGACGCGGCCCCCCCCTATGCCGCCTACCACGAGCGCGTTAAGGAATTGCTCCAGCGCTATGTGGAGCTGTCGGGTGGAAGTCTCAGCCTGCAGTTGCTCGACCCCGAGCCTTATTCCGACGCCGAGGACCGGGCCGTGGCCGACGGCCTGCAGGCCGTTCCGCTCAACCAGGCGGGCGAGGTCGGCTATTTCGGGCTGTCGGGAAGCAACTCGACGGATGGCCGGTCCGTCATTCCGTTTTTCAATCTCGAGCGCGAGGCCTTTCTCGAGTACGACCTGACCAAGATGGTGCATGGCCTCGCCAGCCCCGACCGGCCGGCGCTGGGGGTGATCGATTCCCTGGCGAGCCTGAGCGCGATTGGCGGGCCGCAGAGCGGTGCGCCCTCGCTGCGGGTGCTCGATCAGATCGGCGAATTCTTCACGATCGAAAACATCGAACCCGACGATCTGGTCATCCCTCCCACCGTCAAGACGTTGCTCATCACCGATTTGGCGAAACTGAATGCGGACGGCCTTCGCGCCGTGGATCGCTTTGTCCATGACGGGGGTAGGGCCTTGTTGTTTACCGACCCCTTCATCGAGACGGTTCAGGGCGTTCGTGGGCCGGACGACGGGCCGGCGGCGCCGGAGGAGATGCAAAAGCTGCTGCGCAACTGGGGAGTCGAGCTGCTTCCCGGCATGGTCGCAGGCGACATCGATGCGGCACGGCGGGTCTCGACGGGCGAGAGAGGCGGCGTCGGTTCTTATGTGGCCTGGCTGACGCTCGGCCCGGACAACTTCGACACCGGCGATCCGGTAATGGCGAACATCGAGCGTCTCAACCTTGCATCCAGCGGCATCCTGGAAAAGGCTGCCGAGACGCCCCTGACGGTCACGCCGCTGATCTTCACCGGTCCCAACTCGATGCCGATCGAGGCCGACAAGCTGCGCTTCGTCCCAGACATCGCCGGACTGCTGCGCGCCTTCAAGCCGGGCGATAAGCCGCTGACACTGGCCGCGAGGATCAGCGGCAATGCCCCCCTGGCGCTTGCCGAGAGCACGGAAGCGGGAGATGCGAAGCCGGTCCAGGTGATCGTCGTCGCCGATGCCGACATGCTTTACGACCGTTTCTGGCTGCAGAGTTCGGACTTCTTCGGTCAACGACTGGAAGTGCCAACCGCCAGCAATGCCGACTTCGTCATCAATGCGCTGGAGAATCTGGCGGATGCGGACGCCTTAATCGGCCTGAGGGGCCGAGGCACCTCCTACCGTCCGTTCACCCTGGTCGATGAGCTGCGGCGTGATGCCGAGGCGCAATACCGCAACAAGGAGCAGGAATTGCAGCAGCGGCTGAAAGACCTCGAGCAGCAGCTGCAGGGTGTCCAGCAGCGGGGCGAAGGGCCGGGCGGGGAACTGGTGCTGAGTGCCGACGATAAGGCCGCGATCGAGCGCTTCCGTGGCGAGATGCTGACGGTTCGCCGTGACTTGCGGAGCGTCCAGCACGCGCTGCAGCGCGATATCGATCGGCTGCAGCAGGACGTGAAGTTCGTCAATATCGCCGCCGTGCCGATTATCCTGGTGGCAATCGGCGGTGTCGTCGCCACGATCGGCCGATTGCGGCGCAACCGGGCCAAGCGCCAATCGCAACTAGACTGAGAGCGGGGCGAGCGACAATGCGAGTGCGGTCTTTCCTGTTGCTGGGCGCTGTCACCCTGCTGGTCTCCGGTGCCGCGGTGCTTTCCGTTGTCAATCGCGAGCAGCCGCGCAGCACGATCGAAGCGGTGGGCCCCGTCTTGCCCGGTCTCGCCGATCACCTCGGCGATGTCTCGGCGGTTGTCATTCGGGATGCCAATGGGACGCTGACCATTCACCGCACCGAGGGCGGCTGGGGTCTGGCCGAATACGACAACTACCCGGTAAAGGCGGACAAGGTCCGCGAGATCGCGCGCGCTCTTGTCCAGCTCGAGAAGGCCGAGGCGAAAACGTCAAGTGCCGAGAAATGGAGCCAGCTCTCTGTCGAGGAGCCCGGGACGTCCGGTTCCACATCGAAATTAATCAGCCTGCGGACCGCGGCCGGCGAGCCCCTGGCTCAGCTGATCGTAGGCAAGGCCGGTACGGGGGCCGGCGCCGAAGGCTCGACTTACGTCCGCATCCCCGGCGAGCCGCAAGCGTGGCTGGCGCGTGGTTCGTTACCGGCCGGGTCTGGGGTGAGTGACTGGGTGGATCCCAATCTGGTCGAGATCCCAGTGTCGGACATCAAGCAGGTTCGCGTTGTCCACCCTGACAAGTCGACCGTCACCGTGGTCCGCGAAAAGGACGGCATGTCCTTCCGGCTCGCCGAATTGCCGGCAAAGGCAAAGCTTAAGCGTCCGGATTCGCTTGATGATATCGTGCAGGCGGTCACCGACGTGCAGATGGAGACCCTGACGCCCGAGGCCAGCCACGAGTTCCCCGCCAAAGATGCGATTCTGGTTACCGTCAGCCGAACAGACGGCCCCGATATCGTGTTCGAGGTGGCCGAGATTAAAGGAGAGCGCTGGCTCCGGTTTGCTGAGGGCCGCGTCCCCGCGGGTCTTCCTGCCGCGGCGCAGGGCATGGATTTCCGTGTGGCCGGCTGGAAGCTCGCTCCCCTGCAGCAGAAGGTCGGTGAACTGGTGGAGATACCGTCGGGTTGAGGGCCTATGGACGCGTATCGCAACCTTACCGTGAGTCATTTTTGACGCACTTTCGCCATATCAAATTGCATAGATTGTTCTTGGATTGACAATCCATATGCTATGGCGATCCTCGGCATCAGGGAATCGAGGGTTAAGCTCCGGTGACGATGTTCTGGCGCTTCGGCGTCGCTGGTCTTCTGCTTGGCTTGCTGGTGGTGCTGGTGGCCGACCTCTGGTCGCATGAAGCAGAGGTGACTGCCGTCAGCAAAGGTCAGACCACACCGTCACCTCGGCAATCCCCCACCGGCACAAGTTACGTTGCCGGCTTGCCTTCGCGTTCCCTCGTGGCGAATATCGCTTCGGATCGCGCCAGCGACGTTGCTTCGGTGCTGCCCGTTACGGCCGATGTCGCCGACAACGAGCCTTCCCGGAGTCAGGCTGCGAGCGAACTCGATCGTCTCGATCTGACCCGCCTGCCGCGCGCGCCCTCCGCAGCGGTCGATATCGAATGGCGCGAAACGCCGCTGGACGGAGACATCGCTCGCCCGTCTGCCCCCTCCGACGCACAGGGCCCCGCCGCTGACAAGTATGTCGTCCCCGTGCCACGCCCAAAGAAGACGGCGGACCCGGCGCAAGCCGAGGGACCAAAGGGAACCATTCCGGAAAAGGCGCCACCGCCGCGCCCCGATATCCTGACGGGTGAGCAAGTCGCCGCTGCCCAAAACAAGCTCATCGCAATCGGTTTTGACGTGGGGAAGGCTGATGGCCGGATCGGGGCTCGCACTGAAACCGCCGTGCGGCAGTTCCAGAGTATGAAGGGGCTGGCCGTGACCGGTCGCATCGACGGCCGGCTTCTAACTCAACTCGATGACGAGTTGCAGTATCGCGAAACCCGGCGTCAGCAGGAGTTGGCGGCAGCGGCTCTCCCGCCGCGGAAAGTGGCGCCACCCGAGCCCCGCGGCCTCTTCGGCTCGATGATGGGCGGCCTTCAGCGGATCATGGGGCGGGATTTCGACAGCCTTCGCCGGCCCGACGAACTCGTCACCTATTGCCGTACCAGCCCTGATACCTGGATCTATGATTTTGGGCGTGAGGCGTTTGTCTACTGCGGCAATGTCAATGCAGCCGGCGCGACCGCCTTCGCGTCAGGCAAGCCGGCGGAAACGGCCGGGACTCAGTGAGGCTGGCCAGATCGTCGTCGGCCGAAATGGATCCGGTTTCCACGCCTGGCCGCGACCACACGCCGCATCGCAGTCAGAGATGGCCGTAAACTCGTTCACCCTCGCGTTTGACCGGCGCAGCGCGGCCGCCCGGACAGACGCGCGCCGCCTGCCGGGTGAGTGGGTTAATCGTGCTCGTCCAGCCACGCCATCTGTATGGCCTCAAGGACTTTTTCGTTCGAGCGCATCGGGTCGTCATCAAAGTCGGGAAGTTCCTGAACCCACTTCCATAAATCGGTAAAGCGGAGGTTCACTACATCGGCGTCCGGATGATTTTCATCCAGCGCAATGGCGATGTCTCGGGTGTCGGTCCAGCGCAACTTCATTCCAGGCCCCTTTTGATTGCGCGCCCTTGCCGCCGCTATCCAGATCCTAGCGATCGACCATCATATTGCGGGTCGCCGACGGAAGCGTCACCGTCAGCCCATCGAGTTCTTCGGTCATCTTGATCTGGCAGCCCAGCCGCGAGGTGTGGGTCAGGCCAAACGCAAGATCAAGCATGTCCTCTTCCTCTTCGCTTGGCTCGTCAAGCTGGTCGAACCACTTTGGGGATACCACCACATGGCAGGTGGAGCATGCCAGCGACCCTTCGCAGGCGCCCTCCAAATCGATCCCGTTGCGGTGTGCGATCTCCAGGACGGACAGGCCCAGCGGCGCCTCCACTTCGGTGCGCGTCTGCCCATCCGCCGAAACGAACGTCATTTTCGGCATCATTCTCAGCCCTCATAAGACCATTCAAGGCGTACCGGCGATTTTTCCTTCGCGGTTTGCCGCCTCGAAATCCGTCAGCTCGCGGCCGCTGAGTGCGGCGCGGATTCCCCGATCCATCCGACGCTCGGCGAACGGCCGGGATTGTTCTTCAAGCTTTTCGACGCGAGCGCCGATCGCGTCACGATCCTCGCCCGCGATCGCCCTCTCTACCTCCGCGATCCGTGCTTCGATGCCGCGTCGCTCATCGTCTGTCAACAGATCTCCATCGACGCCTATAGCAGAAGCCAGCGCCGCGAGAACGCGGTGGGCCTCAACACGTGCCTCCGTCAATACTCGCAGACGCATATCCTCGGCACCGTGTTGCAGCGCGTCATACAGCATGCGCGCCATCTCGTCCTCGCTCAAACCATAGGACGGCTTCACTGCCACCTTCTGTTCGCTTCCCGTCGTCTGTTCGCGGGCGGAGACCGTGAGCAGCCCGTCGGCGTCGACCGCAAAGGTCACCTGAATTCGGGCCGCGCCAGCCGTCATCGGCGGGATATCGCGAAGTTCAAAGCGCGCCAACGAACGGCACTGGGACACCAGCTCGCGTTCTCCCTGCACCACATGGATCGCCATAGCCCGCTGGCCGTCCTGATAGGTGGTGAACTCCTGCGCCTTGGCCACAGGAATCGGCGTATTTCGGGGGATGATTTTCTCCACGATTCCCCCCATCGTCTCGATGCCCAGCGAGAGCGGCGTGACGTCAAGCAAGAGGGTCTCGGAGCCTCGCGTCAGAGCTTGCGCCTGCAGCGCAGCGCCGACGGCAACGACCTCGTCCGGATCGATATGGGCAAGCGGCTCCCGCCCGAAGAGCCCCTTCACGCGTTGACGGACGAGCGGCACGCGCGTCGAGCCGCCGACCAGGACAATGCCTTTGACATCGGCCGGTTCAACACCGGCATCCTCCAGCACCTGCGCACAGATGCTGATTGTCCGGGCGACGAGAGGCGCAAGCAGCTCCTCCAATTCACCTCGTTCCAACCGATGAAGGCTATGCCTCCCGCCGACGCTCAGGGACCACTCGCCCCAGCGCTGCGTGCTCAGGCATTCCTTGGCAATGCGCCCGGTCATGAGCGCCAGTTTGGCATCGGAAATCGATAGCGCTTCGCTGCCAAAGCGCGTGACGCGCTGGGCGAGAAACCGGTCGGCCACGGCATGATCAAAATCGTCGCCGCCCAAAGCCGCGTCTCCGCCGGTTGCCAGCACCTGGAAGACACCCTTTTGCATATTCAGCAGGGAAACGTCGAATGTGCCGCCACCCAGATCGTAGACGGCGTAGGTTCCTTCCGCTCCCTCGTCGAGCCCGTAAGCAAGGGCCGCGGCCGTCGGCTCGTTGACCAGCCGCAACACCTCCAGTCCCGCCAATCGGGCGGCATCCCGGGTGGCCGTCCGGGCGCCGTCGTCGAAGTACGCAGGCACGGTGACGACGGCCCGATCCACCCGCCGGCCAAGCTGCTCTTCCGCGCGCTGCTTCAGCGCCCGCAGGATATCCGCGGAAATCTCGACAGGGCTCAGTGTATGGCCGGCGACGACAATCCGCACCATCCGGCTGTCGCCTGCGGCCTTATCTTCCGCACCTTCAGCAATCTCATACGGCAACGTGCCGGCAAGCGATTTCAGATCACCGGCGCCGCGGCCCATCAGGCGCTTGATCGAGCTGACGACCGCTTCCGGGTGATCGAGGATGAGCCTCCGAGCCAGCTCGCCGACGATCGAAGACCCGTCCGCAGCGTAAGCGACCACCGAGGGAACGAGCGCCGAGCCGTCCTCATCGCGCAGCACGCGCGCGCCGCCAGCTTCGCCGACCGCAATGACGGAATTGGTGGTGCCGAGATCGATGCCCACTGCGACAGCGGTTTCGCCTTCTCCCGGCTCCGGCGTCGCGCCGGGCTCGTAGATTTGGAGAAGCTGGGACATGGTCAGTGCGAAGCGAGCTGCAGGCGACGGGCGCGACAATCGTCTGCAAGCTTGCGCAGATACTTCAGTCGTGTCGCCAGTCTCGCTGCGCTTTCGAAGTCATCGGCCGCGAATGCTCTTGAGAGGTCGTTGGTGCAACGATCGATATCATCTGCAGCGCGCCGGGTCAGTGCTGCGATCTCCGCCGGCGTGCCCGCTTCTGCCAGCGCCTCTCGAAGCTCCATTGCCTCCGTCAGCAACTCCATGTCGTTGACGAGATGGCAGCCTTCCGGGGTCGCGCCGCTGAAGCCGAGATGCAGAAGGTAATCCGCCCGTCGCAGAGGGTCTTTCAAAGTCTCGTATGCCTCGTTGATCGATGTTGCCTGACTTTGCGAAAGGGCTCGCTCGCGCGCCGTGCGCGTCGCGAAGCGATCCGGATGCAGCTGCCGCTGCCGCTCGAAGTAACTCCGATCCAACGACCCTGGATCGATGTCAAAGCCCACATCGACTCCAAGCCTCGCAAAGTGGTCGGCCTGCCCCGGCGGCTGCACCGCGGCGCAAGTACCACAAAACAGGGCCAGCCGGGCTACCGGACCATGACAAGACCAGCAGCCGCCGACCCCGCCATCGCCTGCGGTCACCGTGCGTACCGACAGCACTTTTTCTCTGCTCTTGGAGCCGTCCATAATGTCGCCACGCGTCCGACCGATCGTCCGGCCGAGCCGCTCTCTCCTTACCTACACGTGGAAGGACTCACCGCAGCCGCAGCGGCCCTTCTCGTTGGGATTACGGAAAACGAAGCCGCTTTCCAGCTTGTCTTCGACCCAGTCCATCTCCGTCCCCAGGATAAACATCGTCGCTTTGGGATCGATGAGAATGGTCACGCCTTGAGTTTCCACAACCTCGTCGAAGGGAGTGCGCTCGTCGGCGAACTCCAGCGTGTAGGCCATGCCGGAGCAGCCGCGGGCGCGGATGCCGACGCGCACGCCGGCCGAAGGTTTATCACGGCCGGCCAGCAGCGCCTTGACGCGCTCAGCGGCGGCCGGAGTGACGTTCAGTGGCTGCGGACGGGGTGACGACATGATCGACAACGTGCCTCCGTTCTTTCTGGCCTAGGCCACGTGCCCGGACTCTGGCGCTTCGGTCGGCTCGACCGCAGTATCCGCCGTCTTCCGCCGGTAGTCGGTGATCGCCGCCTTGATCGCGTCCTCAGCAAGAACCGAGCAGTGAATCTTGACGGGAGGCAGCGCCAAGTGTTCCGCGATATCCGTGTTCCGGATGGTTTGGGCTTCGTCCAGCGACTTGCCCTTCACCCACTCGGTCACCAGCGACGACGATGCGATCGCCGAACCGCAACCAAATGTCTTGAACTTGGCATCCTCGATGATTCCCTCGGGGCTCACCTTGATCTGCAGCTTCATCACGTCGCCGCACGCCGGCGCGCCGACCAGACCAGTGCCGACCCCGGCATCGCCCTTGTCAAAAGCGCCGACATTGCGCGGGTTCTCGTAGTGGTCGACAACTTTGTTGCTGTAAGCCATCTTGCTCTCTCCTTTTGTCAGCCGCCTCTGAAGCGAAATGTGTGCCGTGCCTTGGGTGCGCGGAGGTCAGTGCTCTGCCCACTTGATCGACTTCAGATCAATCCCTTCCTGTGCCATCTCCCACAACGGACTCATTGCCCGCAGCCGGCGGACTTCCCCGACGATACGCTCGACGGCGTGGTCAACCTCTGCCTCCGTCGTAAAGCGACCCAGGCCGATGCGGAGGCTGGTGTGCGCCAACTCCTCTTCGACACCCAGGGCGCGCAGGACGTAGGAGGGCTCGAGCGATGCCGACGTGCATGCCGAGCCGGAAGAAACCGCCAGGTCCTTGATCCCCATCATCAACCCCTCCCCCTCGACGTAAGCGAAGCTCAGGTTCAGGTTGCCGGGGATGCGGTGCTCAAGATCGCCGTTGACGTATACTTCCGGCAGCTCGGCCGTGATCTTGTCAAGAAACCGGGTTTGCAAGGCCCGCAGGCGTTCCGCCTCGGCCCCCATTTCTGCCCCCGCGATCCGGCAGGCCTCGCCAAGACCGACACACAGCGGGGTTGGAAGCGTTCCGGAACGCATGCCGCGCTCCTGGCCGCCACCGCTGATCAGGGCCTCCAGGCGAACACGCGGCCGGCGGCGCACATACAGCGCGCCGATGCCCTTCGGTCCATAGATTTTGTGGCCGGAGATGCTCATTAAGTCGATGTGCATCGCCTGCACGTCGAGCGGAATCTTGCCGACCGCCTGTGCCGCATCGGTGTGGAAATACACCTTCCGTTCCCGGCAAATTCCGCCGATTTCGGCCAGCGGCTGAATTACCCCGATCTCATTGTTCACGGCCATGATCGAAACCAGGGCCGTTTCGTCGGAAATCGAGTCCCGCAGCTGATCGAGGTCGATCAGCCCGTTCTTCTGCACCGGCAGGTACGTTATCCGAAACCCCTCAAGTTCCAGGTGGCGGCAGCTGTCGAGAACGCACTTGTGCTCCGTCACGCACGTGACGATGTGTCGCTTCTGATCCTTATGGAAGCGCGCCACGCCCTTGATAGCGAGGTTGTTCGACTCGGTGGCGCCGGACGTGAAAATTATCTCCTTCTCGTTCGCTCCGATGATCTGGGCAATCTGCGCGCGCGCCTTCTCGACGGCCTCTTCCGCGTCCCAGCCAAAGCGATGATTCCGCGAGTGCGGGTTGCCGAAGACTTCGGTGAAAAATGGCAGCATCGCCTCGACCACGCGCGGATCGGTCGGCGTCGTCGCCTGATAGTCGAGGTAAATCGGCATGCTTCGGTTCGAACCGTGTGCCTGTTTCGTCGTGAACCCGGCGAAATCGTTCATTCTGTCACCTTCCCGACATCGCTCCAGGGACCGCCGCGCGCTCGCCGAGGCCGGCGACCAGAGAGTAAATGTCTGTCCATACCTGAATAAATCGCTCCACATCCGCCTCGCAGCTGGCCCATCCCAGGCTCACTCTGATGGTGGATCTTGCAAGATCGTCGCCAACACCCATGGCCCTCAGCACATCGCTACGGATAACCTTTCCGGAAGAGCATGCTGCCCCCGCGCTCACCGCGATACCGGCAAGATCGAAGGCGATGACCTGGGTTTCGGCCGGCATTCCCGGCATGGCAATGCAGCTCGTGTTGGGCAACCGCGGCGCCGTGTCCCCGAACACCTTGAGCGGAGGGCACGCCTCTCTCAGCCGGCGCTCCAGCCGGTCGCGCAGCAGGGCCAGCCTGGCTGCGCCCGGCAGACCGAAAACCGCCTCGGCCGCCGCGCCGAATCCGGCGATCCCGAGGACATTCTCCGTCCCTGCGCGGCGGCCCTGTTCCTGGCCGCCTCCGCGCAGCCGCGGCTGTAGCGCAAGCCCGGGAGCAACGATCAGGGCGCCACACCCCGCCGGGCCGCCGATCTTGTGCGCCGAAAGCGACAGGAGCTCGGCTCCAAGGGCCTGAACGTCGAAGCCCAGCCTTCCCGCCGCCTGCACCGCATCGCAATGAAGCAACGCTCCATGCCGGCGGCAAATCGCCGCGATTTCCGCAACAGGCTGGATCACGCCGGTCTCGTTGTTGGCTAGCATCACGGAAACCGCGGCCGGCTCCTCGGACCGTCCCAGCATCTCCTCCAGCGCCGCGACAACAACAACGCCATCGCCGTCAACCGGAATGCGTTCGGCGCCGTCCACGGCCAGCACCACAGAGGAATGCTCGACCGCGGAGACCAGCACGCGGCGCCGGCCGCATCCGGCGAGCGCCAGCGCATTGGCCTCGCTGCCTCCGCTGGTGAAGACAACCTGCGAGGGGGCGGCACCCGCAAGTGCCGCAACGCTTTCCCGCGCATCCTCGACGATGCGACGCGAAGCACGCCCCTCGCAATGAACCGAGGAAGGGTTGCCGACAACCGACAATGCCGCGGTGACCGCAGCCCGGGCTTCCGGGCGCAGCGGCGTTGTCGCATTGTGATCCAGGTAAACCCGTGCGCTCTTCGTCATCGATAGATCCGGCGTCCAACCCACTCAGCCTGCCGCGGCGGCCACGGAGGAACGATCATTGCGCCCCATGCCGAACATGAGACGGCTGCTGCCAAGAATCCGGCGCTCGCAGACGTCCGCCAGGGTGACTGAACTCAAGTAGAGGTAGATCTGGTTGCCAAGCTCCTCCCAAAGGTCGTGCGTCAAGCACCGGCCTTTGTGCGAGTGGCATCCGGTCGGCGAGCCGGGGGTGCAGCGGGTGGCCTTGATCGGCTCATCGACGGCAAGGATGATGTCCGCGATGCGCATTTCACTTGCGTCCCTCGCAAGCATATAGCCGCCACCCGGACCGCGCACGCTGCTCACCAAGCCGCTGCGTCGCAACCGCCCGAAGAGCTGCTCCAGGTACGAAAGCGAGATCTCTTGCCGGTCCGCAACTTCCGCCAACGCCACCGGACGACCGTTACTGTGGTGCGCGAGATCAGCCATGGCCATGACCGCATACCGTCCTTTGGTACTGAGCTTCACCCTCGTGTCCTCCGCTTCGTCTCTTGGGGCCTAAGGCAATCGAATGCACGCGACCTGTCGGCTCTGGATCAGTTCGACGCCGGAGGTTCGAGCCCCATCCCGTCGGACGGCCCGGGCGCGGCATGCACCCCTCTCTTCAGGACCGCCATCTCCTCGCCATCGACCTGCCCCTCGCCGCGACTGAGCACACGGACCTGCGATTGGAGCCGCTCGATCTCCGATGCCATGGTCAGAACTTGTCCGCGCAGCGCCTCGATTGAGGCCAACACCGGATCGGGGCAGCCCCCTGCTGGGGTGCCATAGGCAGAAAATTTGCTGGAGCGCTCACCGTTGCGCGAGGCCACCAAGTGCGCCGGAATGCCGACGGCGGTCGCGCCAGGCGCAACGTCACGGGTAACCACCGAGTTGGCACCCACCCGAGCTTGCTCACCAATGACGATCGGCCCCAGGATCTGAGCGCCCGAACCAACGATGACGCCGGTATCGAGCGTGGGATGCCGTTTAACGTCCACTTGCGCACGCGAATCTACCGATGGAGCGATGCCGCCAAGCGTCACCCCCTGGTACAGGGTCACATCATCGCCAATCTCGGCCGTTTCACCGATCACCACTCCGGTGCCGTGATCAATCACCATCCGGCGCCCGATGCGTGCACCCGGATGAATTTCGATCGCCGTGAGCGACCGCCCGATCTGCGATATAACCCGCGCCAGAAGGAACAGCCGCCGACGCCACAAAAAGCTGCTCAATCTCCATATCAGCAGAGCATGCAGGCCCGGATAACACAGCAGGATCTCCAGCCGCGACCGGGCGGCCGGGTCGCGGGCCATGAATGCGTCAATATCTTCCTGAAGCCTCTTGAATATCATCGCTCGTTCGATATTTTGAAGTGCTTCCGCCTGGCCGGCGGACGGCGCGTCCGGAGGTACGTTCTCCGACCGTCACAGCGTATATAAGATGCCCGAGTAATCTGATCAAGAATTTCTGGACTGGCCTATAGGCGCGTCGCCGGCCTGCCCGCGGGCATGATCGGACTACCAGGGGGAACAGGCCGACGCCACGTGTGGACAGGATGCCGGAAGTAATTTTCAACGGAACGGAAGGGCGGCTCGAGGGCCGCTACCATCATTCGAAGCGCCAGGCTGCGCCGATCGCGCTGATGCTGCACCCCCATCCGCTTCACGGCGGAACAATGAACAACCGCGTCGTTTTCGCTCTGTTCCAGGCCTTCCAGAAGCGCGGCTTTTCCGTTCTGCGCTTCAATTTCCGCGGCGTCGGCCGATCGCAGGGACGGTTCGATAGCGGCCCCGGCGAACTCGGCGACTCGGCGGCCGCCCTTGACTGGATGCAGACCATCAATCCCAACGCGTCTGCCTGCTGGATCGGCGGCTATTCGTTCGGCGCATGGATCGGCATGCAGCTACTGATGCGGCGGCCAGAGATCGCCGGCTTCGTTGCCGTGGCACCACCCGCGGGCACCCTGGACTTCTCTTTTCTTGCGCCGTGCCCTGCCTCGGGTTTGATGCTCCAGGGCAGCCGCGATGATGTTGTGCCGCCCGAAGCGGTCGAAAAGCTCGCGAAAAAATTGGCCCACCAACGCAACGTTGTGGTGGAATACAAGGCCATTGCGGGCGCCGACCACTTTTTTGCGGACCACATGCCCGAGTTGACGAAGGCCATCGACGACTACCTCAATCGGGCTCTCACCTCGGCCGCCTGAGCCTGCTGTTCCGGCGATGCGGGGCAAGGCCGCTTTTTCGTGATGGCGTAAGACGCACGCTGAACCGCTTCCGCAGGCCAAGCTACAGGTGATCCGAGGGGAACAGCTTGTCGAGGCGGTCGATCTCTGAAGCTTCGATCTGGATGGGATTGCCGGCAAGGATGCCTGAAACGTTACGGAACGCCGCGCCGATGTGCATTCCGCTGCTGTCGATCACAAGTTCGCGAAACTCTTTCTCATGGGCCGAGCCGCGCATCTTCAGCACAGCCACACCGCGGCGCATTTCGCCATAGAGTTCGACATATCGGAGCAGCAATATCGTGTCGGTGATCGACGAGATATGCGCCTCCGTGACAGACGCGCCTCCGGTGAGCGTGGGGGTGGTCGAGGTGAAGAGGCCCGTGATCTCCTTGTGCTTGATAAAGGACGTGAGCGCCAGGACGAACTCCCTAAAGCCGCGTGGCGTCGAGACGCGCTCCAGCGCCGAGAGAGAATCGACGGCGATCCGGTTTGGCTTGAAGTCCTCGATCGCGTCCTTGATGCGCACAAGGTGGTCTTCGAGCGCTGCGGATTCCGGATATTCGCAGATCACCCGCAGCTTGTTTCCCTGCTCCAGAACATCGAAATCCGTTCCCCAGCCGATGGCATTCCGGCCAAGCTGCTCGCGACTCTCTTCATAGGCGAACATCAGGCAGCGCTCCCCCATCGCCGCTCCCCCATCGACGAAGTGGGTACTCAACAGCGTCTTGCCGGTGCCGGTGGCTCCCGAGACGAGAATGATGGAGTCGCGGAACAGGCCTCCGCCACACATGCGATCGAGATCGCCGTTCCCGGACGTGACGCGGATGTCGGCGGAGTGCTGCTTCAGCTCAATGGCGGAGAGCGGAATGACGACAATTCCGTCCGAAGCAATCACGGTAAACGGATACTCGCCTTTGTGATGCGTTGTCCCGCGGAACTTTAAGATTTCGATCGTCCGACGGCGCTTTTCGTCCTCCAGCGAGTTGCGCAGGATAATAACGTTATCAGCAACAAATTCTTCTATGCCGTTGGCCGCAACAGGCCCGTACTCCTCGCGCCGCTCTGCGGTCATCACCGTGGTCACGCCCATCTCCCGCAAGGCCGACGCAATACGGAACAGTTCATGACGAACACGGCTATGGGATACGAACTGGCTGAACACGGAGCCGATCGAATCGAGCACGACGCGTTGCGCCCGTGCATTACGCACCGCGTGCTCGACGCGCGCGAGCAAGGCGCCGAAGTCGAAATCGCCCACAATGTTCAACTCGTGGCTTGGCTCTGGGGATGCGTCAACGAATATCCAGACGCCCTCGCCCTCCCATTTGCCTACATCCCACCCGAAGTTGGCGACGTTGCGCCTGATATCCTGCGGCTGTTCTTCAAAAGTAATGAAGACACCGGGCTCGTTATGCTGGCGGATGCCTTCTGCCAAGAACTGTGCTGCAAAGATTGTCTTGCCAGAACCTGCTGTCCCAGCGACGAGAGTCGTCCGTCCCTTTGGCAGCCCGCCGTCGGCGATAAAATCGAAGCCCGGGATGCCTGTCGCGATCTTGATGACCGAGGAGACGGTGTCGGCGTTCTTCATTTTAGTTTTTTCCCTGATCGAGAGTGTCCCGAATGGCGAGATCAAGGCCCACGAGCACCCTCTCCCGATTGGACAAATCGCCAACAACCCGCCGCAGCGGCGGAGGCAGCTCCCTCACCAGCGTTGGCGTTGCCAAAATCTTCTCGTTCTCGGCAAGTTGCGGCCGCTCAAGGACATCGATCACAGAAAGCTCGTATGCGCTGGCCAAGTCATTCTCGCATATTTCCTGCAGGCTGGAGATCGCCTGTTCCGTCCGCTGCGTCCGACCGGCAATATAGAGCTTCAAGACAAACTGTTTCATGGCTCTTTCTTCCCTGAGGGGCCCGCATTTGTGGCCGTCGCATCGTCAACCGTGAAGCGAGTCCGCGGCACAGCCCCGCGCCCCCAGGACAACCTCCTGTAATGTGCAACGAGATGCCCCATAAGTTGAACCAGCAAGAGCCTGCCTTCCTCGATATAGGCTCTGGTCTTCCGCGCTAATTCTCCCTCCAGGCGATCAATCATTGCCGCCTTGTGCAGGTCGACCGCGTCGCGCGGTCCCGCCCCGAAAAGACCAAGACGATTGGCAATATCATCCAGCTCCGCGTCCAGTTGGTCATAGTCCCTTCCCGTCGGTCCAAGCAATGCCCGGTCCAAGAGTCCTTCATAGCGTGCGACCAATTGCTGAAACTCGTCCGGCGCACTGTGCTGCAACGGCACAAGACCGAAGCTGCGCCGCGTAACGGGCAGCGCCGGCTCGGAGTTGATCGCATTGAGCCCGCCAAATTCCCGGTCCCGGGTTTTCTGGTGTTCAACGACATCCCGTTGCACCAGAAAGCGACTCCGCTCGATGGCATAACGGGCCGTCCGGGCAAACCCCGCCCCCTCGATTTCCGGTTCGCTCACGCAATCCTGCGCCCCCGCCCGGAGCGCGAGGATCGCTTGTGCTTCTTCGCTCGCGGGGACGATGGCGATGACAGGCACATCCGGCGCCAGGTGCCGCACCATGGCGATTCTGTCCAGCCAATCCGCGCCAGCCGCCTGCACATCCACAAATAGCAGATCCAGCGCATCCATCTCCGACGCCGCCTCAAACCCGTCGAACGTGGCAGCCCTGACAACGACCGCCCCCTGGCCCGCCGCCAACGCACGCTGCAGCCTGCCCACACTCGAATCGCCCCCAACGACCCATGCATTATAGGGCTTGTTGCGCATCTGCCGTGATAGCCTGCCATGTTAGGAATATGAAATGTACTGTAATGGAGCAGCGCGGCTACCTCCAGCGCCAGGCCGCACTGGCAATACCCATTTTTTTTGCATGCGTTAGGATTGCAACCGGGTAAGTTTGAGGCGATCGAGCCTTTTGCTCGGTGGCGGCGATCGCATAAAACTGCGCCGGAGCGCTCCAGTCGCCGAACGTCTTAGCTAGGCCGCGTTATTGATGCACCGCAAACGCCTGCTGATTGTTGACGACGAGCCTCGCTTTGCCGCTTTCGTGGAGCGAGTGGCGGAGCCGCTCGGCTACGACGTCGAGGTGACCAACCACGGCCGCGAGTTCAAATCGGCCTATCAGCGCGAACAGCCGGATACCGTCGTGATCGACATGGTCATGCCGGATATCGACGGTAACGAACTTGTCCTCTGGCTTGTTGAGCAGCGCTGCGCAGCCGAGATCATTATTATTACGGGCTATCATCCCGACTACGCTGTGAACGCCCGACTACTCGCCGAATTCAAAGGCCTGCGCTCGGTTGCGACACTAAGCAAGCCCGTAAGCATCAGCCGGTTGCGTGAGGCGCTGGCTAACCCCGGTGGGGAGCCGTCGTCCTCGCCGGAGAATGAGAGTGGTTGAGCCGCCCGACTTCTCCAGGGTCGCTGCGATGATCGTCGCCATCACCGCTGCCTCGTGTAGCCCGCTGATCGCCACGGTCGACGATGCCGCTGTTATCGCCCTTATCGTGATCGTGGCCGGTACGGTGTTGTTCATTACGGTCAACACCCGGACAAGACGCAAGCTGCAGGAAGCCGAGCAGCGATTTCGCGACTTTTTCGAGTGCATGCGCAGTGGGGCAGTGATCGCGCGGGCGGTGGGGGACGGCGAAGACTTCGTTCTGACCGATTTCAACCGCAGCGCGGAGCGCATCGAGGGAACCCTCCGCCAGGATATCGTGGGGCGAAAAATCTCCGAAATCCTCCCTGCACCGTATCAGGTCCGGATGCTGGAGGTTTTCCGGCGTGTCTGGCGCACCGGGCAGCCGGAACATGTCCCGCCATCGCAGCCCGTGGCCGGCTCCGGCTGGCGCGAGAGCTACGTTTATCGGCTCCCGTCCGGCGAGGTGGTCTCGCTGTTCGATGATGTCACCGACCGAAAGCTGGCAGAGGAGGCGTTCAAGGAAAGTGAAGCACGATGGCGCTTGACCATAGAGGCCCATGCGCAAGCAATCGTTATCGTCGACCAGCAGCATGAGATCCGCTTCGTCAACAGGGCGGCCGAGGCGCTTTTCAGACAGTCCGCCCAGGATCTGGTTGGTGCACCGTTCGGATTCCCGCTCGTGCAGGGTGACGTGGCCGAAATTGAAATCATCCGATCGGGCCGCAGCCTGGCCTACGGCGAGATGCGGGCAATCCCCATCCGCTGGAGCGGACAGGACAATTTTCTTCTATTTATCCAGGATATCTCAGCACACAAACGCGCTGAAGGGGATCTCCGCAAGCTGTTTCAGGCAATGGAGCAAAGCCCTGCCTCGGTGATGATCACCGACATCGATGGGCGCATTGAATACGTCAATCCGAAATTTACCGAAACCACCGGCTATACCTACGCCGAGGTGGTCGGCAAACGTCCGGGGTTTCTGAAATCGGGTCAAACCTCGCCCAAGGAATACCGGGAGCTTTGGGACGTCATCCGCGGTGGCCAGGTCTGGCGTGGAGAATTCAGCAATCGACGGAAGAATGGGGAGCTTTTCTGGGAGCTTGCGTCCATCGCTCCAGTGCGCGACGGACGCGGCAGCGTCACCCACTACGTTGCTGTCAAGGAAGACATTTCCGATCGCAAGGCGACAGAAGAGCGCTTGCGACATTCGCAGCGGATGGAAACGATCGGCCAGCTTACAGGAGGAATCGCCCATGATTTCAACAACTTATTGGCGATTATCATCGGCAACCTGCAGCTATTGGAGGAACGCAGCGGGCACAGTCCCGAGAATCGCGAACTGATTGCCGATGCGATCTGGTCGGCCGAACGGGGGGCGCAGCTGACCCACCGCTTGCTCGCCTTTGCTCGCCGCCAGCGGCTCAATCCCCGGGTCGCCGATCTCAACCACATTGTCCGGGAAATGACCGGGCTGCTGCGACGCACCCTTGGCGAGCGCATTGACGTTCGGGAGATTTTGACGCCGGGTGTGTGGCAGACGATGATCGACCGCGGGCAGCTCGAAAGCGCCCTGCTCAATCTCGTGGTCAATGCGCGCGATGCTATGCCCGGTGGTGGCGTCCTGACAATTGCCACCGATACCGCAGCATTGCCGCTGGACCTGCCGGCAAAGGGCGAGGACGTGCCACCAGGCGAATACGTCGTCCTCACCGTGACGGACACCGGCGTCGGCATGCCCCCGGACGTGCTCGATCGCGTGTTCGAGCCGTTCTTTACCACCAAGAAGTTCGGCGAGGGGTCCGGGCTGGGGCTGAGCATGGTTTATGGCTTCGTCCGCCAGTCAGGGGGAACGATTACGATGGAGTCGCGGCCCGGCCACGGTACGATCGTCCGGATTTACCTGCCGCGCGCCCTCTCCTTTCCCGACGAAGAAGAAGCTTGCGTCGGCGGGAACGACGAGGACCGAGCGACACGGGAAGAGGTAATCCTGGTGGTCGAGGACGACCCGCGCGTGCGCAAGACCGCCACCAGCATTTTGCGTCGGGACGGGTATACGGTCATCGAGGCGGGCGATGCCGGGGAGGCGTTGCAGGCGGTCGATCGTCTGCCCCGCATCGACCTCCTGTTCACGGATATCGTGCTCGCCAACAGCATCAATGGTTCGGAGCTGGCCCATCAGGTGCTATGCCGGCGTCCTAACACGCGCATCCTGCTGACGTCCGGCCATGCCGAGCAGGTGCCTGCAGTCGAGAACATGATTGCTGCCGGCGTCGACCTGTTGCCAAAGCCCTACCATCGCAACGAACTCACCAGTCGTGTCCGCGAGCTGCTGAATCGCTCGAACTGGTGAAGGCCGCGGATGTTCTTCGGCATCTGTCTCTTGTCCACCGCCACGACGCCACCTGGGCTTGCCCGATCGTTGCTCAGGCGCTAGCCTCGACACTTCCCCTAGCGAATGGTACCTCCGATGCGTCCCTCCGGCAGAGCTCCCGATCACCTCCGTGCCGTCACGCTTGAACCGGGGGTGAGCAAGTATGCGGAAGGCTCGTGTTTGGCACGGTTTGGCGATACGCACGTGCTGTGCACGGCATCTGTGGCGCAGCGCGTGCCGGCCTGGCTCCGCGACAGTGGTCGCGGCTGGGTCACCGCGGAATATGGAATGCTGCCACGGGCGACGGCCGAGCGCACGGACCGCGAAGCGGCGCGGGGACGACAGACCGGCCGGACGCAGGAAATCCAAAGGTTGATCGGCCGCTCGTTGCGAGCAGTAACGGATCTGCAGGCACTCGCCGAAATGCAGGTGAGGATCGACTGTGACGTCCTGCAAGCTGATGGCGGCACCCGAACCGCGTCGATTACGGGCGGCTACGTCGCGCTGTACCAGGCCTGCCGCCGCTTGGTGGATCTCGGGTTGCTGAAGACCGTACCGCTGACGGACCAGGTCGCGGCGATTTCGTGCGGCATCTGCGATGGGGTCAGCGTTCTCGATCTCGACTATCAGGAGGACTCCGGCGCCGAGGCCGATGCCAACTTCGTGTTGACCGGCTCGGGGACCATCGTCGAGGTTCAGGCGACCGCCGAGCAGAAGCCCTTCACCGAGGCGCAACTGCTGGAGCTGATGGCTCTGGCGCGCGGTGGCGTGCGGCGACTTGTCGACCTTCAGCGCCAAGCGCTCAGGCTTTCCGCCTGAACGCCGCGTGATGGCCCGACGCTTCTCCGGGGATCGCCTCGTCCTCGCCAGCCACAATGCCGGCAAGGTCCGGGAGATCGCCGACCTGCTGGGTCCGTTCGGCGTTACGGTCGTTTCCGCGGCCGAGCTCAGCTTGCCGGAACCGGAAGAGACCGGACAGACCTTCGTCGCCAATGCCGAGCTCAAGGCACGCGCAGCGGCCCTGATAACGCAATTGCCAGCGCTGTCCGATGACTCTGGCCTGGTGGTCCCGGCGCTTGATGGGGCGCCGGGCGTTCTTTCCGCACGCTGGGCCGGCCCGGACAAGGATTTCAGCTCGGCGATGGATCGGGTGAGAACCAGGCTCGCCGCGATCGGAGACGCTGAGTCTCGGGCCTTTTTCGCCTGTGCGCTCTCGCTGGCGTGGCCGGCCGGGCACATCGAGACATTCGAGGGCTTTGTCCATGGTCGGCTCGTCTTCCCGCCTCGCGGCACCCAGGGTTTCGGCTACGATCCAATTTTCATTCCCGACGGTCGGCATCTGACCTTTGGCGAAATGGACCCGGCCGAAAAGCACAGGATCAGTCATCGTGCCGATGCTTTCCGCCAGCTTGTCGCCGCCTGCTTCGGTTGAGGCCGCGGCGGCTGCGGCGAACACGCTCGCCATTTACGTGCACTGGCCATTCTGCCGTTCCAAATGCCCCTACTGCGATTTCAACAGCCATGTTCGTGACAGCATCGACGAAGAGCGATGGTGTCGGGCGTATCTGGCGCAGCTCCTCCACTTCGCCGGGGACTTCCCCAAGCGGCCCGTCGGCAGTGTCTTCTTCGGCGGTGGCACGCCGTCCACGATGCAGCCCTCCACCGCGGCGTCGATCCTTGATAGAATCGCCCGGCTCTGGCCGATTGACCCCAACGTCGAGGTTTCGCTCGAGGCCAATCCGTCCACCGCCGAAGCGGAGCGCTTTTCCGCGTTCAGAACCGCCGGCATCGGCCGCCTGTCGATCGGGGTCCAGGCACTCGACGACGAGGCGCTCCGCCTGCTTGGCCGTGGCCATACGGCGGCCGAGGCGCTGGCAGCAATCGAACTCGCTGCGGCGATCTTCCCGCGCTTTTCGTTCGACCTGATCTGGGGCAGGCCGGGACAACAGCCCGCCGCCTGGCGCGCCGAACTGGCCCGCGCGTCCTCCCTCGCCAACGACCACATCTCGGTCTACCAGCTGACGATCGAGCCCGGCACCGCGTTCCATCGGCGGGGCGTCGCGACCGTGGACGAGGACAACGGGGCGGAGATGCATCTACTGACGCGGGATATGCTGCTGGCCCGCGGTTTCCCCGCCTATGAGGTGTCAAATCATGCGCGGCCCGGCAGCGAGTGCCGTCACAACGTCGCCATCTGGCAGGGCGCCGATTACGTCGGTGTTGGTCCCGGAGCCCACGGCCGCATCGGCAAGGGCCATTGCCGCACCCTTGCCACCTCCGGTATCCGCTCTCCCGAGCGGTGGCTGACCGCGATTGAGGCGGGCAGCGACGGGTTGGCTGAACGCATCCGTCTCGAGCCGGACGAGCGCCGGACGGAATTGCTCCTGACCGGCCTCCGGCTGACAGGTGGCGTTGATCGGGCTCGGTTCCTGTCGCAGACCGGTCAGCAGCCGGAAGGTGCGGTGGACGGACAGGCCCTCGCCTGGTTGACCGACGCCGGCTTCATCGAGCACGATGCCGCCGGGCTACGTGCCACCCCGGCGGGCCTGCTGCGGCTCAACGCCGTCCTCGCTGCCCTGCTTGCCTGACAGGCAGCCCGGTGTGACGGCGCAGTTGGGCGCGCGGCCCTCAGCAGTCGCGCGGTCCGACCCGCTATCACCAAGCGAAAGGGAGCCGCATGCCGCACCGCACCTCGTTGATCGATCTCTGGGACCGGCTGCGCAGCTCGTACTGGTTCGTGCCGGCGTTGATGTTCGTGCTGGCGGCGCTGGTTGCCGCCGGCATGCTGAGCATCGACTACGGTCTCGCCGCTTCGCCGCAGAAGTTTCACCCCTGGTTCCCCCGCTTCGGCGCCGACGCCGCACGCGCGACGCTTTCGACCCTTGCGTCCGGTCTTCTCACCGTCACTGGTGTCGTCTTTTCGCTCACCATCGTTGCGCTACAGCTGACGTCATCGCAGTTCGGACCGCGGCTGTTGCGCTCGTTCATGACCAACGTCGGCAACCAGCTCGTCCTCGGAACCTTCACCTCAAGCTTTATCTATTGCATCATCGTCATCGCCAGCATCCGCGGCGACGGTGTTTTCGTCCCGCAGCTATCCACTGCCGCCGGCATCGCGCTGGGTGTCGCCGACATCGCGGTTCTGATCTACTTCATTCATCACGTCGCAACGTCCATCCGCATCGAAACCGTGATGGAAATGCTCATCGCCGACCTTCGCGATGTCATCGACGTTCTGTTTCCGCAGGAGATCGGCGCTGCCCCCGCCGATCCCGACGACGCTGTTCGGCAGGTCGCCGAACTGCCCCGGGAAGCTTGGCCGGTACCGGCAGCCGGCGCTGGCTACATCCGCCATATTGACCGTGAGGTCTTGATGCACGCCGCGACAGCGGACGACATCGTCGTCCGCATCGAAGGGCGGCCGGGCGATTTCGTCGTCGAGGGCTCGGCACTCCTCCATGTCGTCGGCAGGAAAGCGCCCGATGATGTGGTTGGTCGCCTGCGCGACGCCGTGATCCTGGGCCCTGACCGGACGCCGCGACAGGACGTTAATTTTGCCATCCGTCAGCTTGTCGAGGTGGCCCTGCGGGCGCTTTCGCCGGGGATCAATGATCCATTCACCGCCATCGCATGCACCAACCGGCTGGGAGAGGCGCTCTGCCGGGCAGTACGACGGGCGCCGGTTTCTCCCTATCGTGTCGATGCCGACGGCCGCGTCCGGGTCGTTGCCCCGCCGATCAGCATGCTGGCTCTGCTGCGCATGGCCTTCGATCCGATCGCGCGCGCCGGCGGCAACAACGGTGACGTGGCGCTGGTGGTCCTGCAGACGGTGCTGATGGTGGCCTCTTGTGCCAGAAGCGCGGCCGACCGGCGCCTCATCGTCGACTTCGCGCAGGACCTCAAGCAGCAACTGGACGGTCAGCTCCAGCTTGAGCGGGACCGGGCCACCATCGGCGAGCGTTTCACCACCGCCCTCACCATGCTGGCCAACGCCGAAGCAGACCAACCGGAGGACGGCACCACACCCGGCGCCGCGCGCCAGCCGCTCCGCTTCGATACGGAAGCGGTGTGAAGGCGCGGCGCCACACGGGAACTCTGAGCGAGGGTCCAAAACGCCACGCGGCCCCCGCCGGCCTGGCTTGCTTCGCTTCCCGCTCGCGATGACGACGGCGCTGCTGTCATCGCGAGGCGGGCAAAGCCCGCCGTGGCGATCCAGAGGCCCCGCCACCGCCTGGATCGCTTCGCTTTCGCTCGCAATGACGACGGTGCGGACCGCCACCGGGGCTCTTTGCGGCGAGACTTTCGGGATGCTGCCGCCGCTACATGCTTCGCCGGTACTGGCCGCCGACTTCGAACAATGCCCGGGTGATCTGGCCGAGAGAAAGCACCCGCACCGCGTCGACCAGCACGGCGAAGAGGTTGCCGCCCGAGGTCGCCGTCTGCTGCAACCGGTGCACCATGGCCTCGGCCGCATCGGCGTTGCGGGCCTGGAACGCGCGCAGACGGTCGATCTGGCTCTGCTTCTCCGCCTCGCTGGAGCGCACCAGCTCCGGCGTCGGCATTTCGCCGCCGGCCGGGTTGACGAAGGTGTTGACGCCGATGATCGGGTAGCTGCCATCGTGTTTCTTGATCTCGTAGTGCAGGCTCTCGTCCTGGATCTTGCCGCGCTGGTAGCCGGTCTCCATCGCCCCCAGCACGCCCCCGCGCTCGGAAATGCGCTCGAACTCGCGCAGCACCGCCTCTTCCACCAGGTCGGTCAGCTCCTCGATGATGAACGAGCCCTGGTTGGGGTTCTCGTTCTTGGCCAGCCCCCACTCGCGGTTGATGATCAGCTGGATCGCCATGGCCCGGCGCACGCTCTCCTCGGTCGGCGTGGTGATCGCCTCGTCGTAGGCGTTGGTGTGCAGGCTGTTGGTGTTGTCGTAGGTAGCGATCAGCGCCTGCAGGGTGGTGCGGATATCATTGAAGGCGTACTCCTGGGCGTGCAGCGAGCGGCCGGAGGTCTGGGTGTGGTACTTCAGCTTCTGCACCCGCTCGTTGGCGCCGTACTTGCAGCGCATCGCCACAGCCCAGATGCGCCGCGCAACACGACCCAGCACGCTGTATTCCGGGTCCATGCCGGCGGAGAAGAAGAACGAGAGGTTCTGGCCGAAGTCGTCAATGTGCATGCCGCGGGCGAGGTACGTCTCGACGTAGGTAAAACCGTTGGCGAGCGTGAACGCGAGTTGGCTGATCGGATTGGCACCGGCTTCGGCGATGTGGTAGCCGGAGATCGATACCGAGTAGAAATTGCGCACGCGGTTGTGGACGAAGTACTCCTGGATGTCGGCCATCATCCGCAGCGCGAATTCGGTCGAGAAGATGCAGGTATTCTGCCCCTGGTCTTCCTTCAGGATGTCGGCCTGGACGGTGCCACGGACGTTTTCCAGCGTCCACTCGCGGATCTTGTCGGCCTCCTCCTCGGTCGCCGCCCGGCCATTCTCCGCCTGGAACTTGGCGATCTGCTGGTCCATCGCCGCGTTGAAGAACATCGCCAGAATCGACGGTGCCGGCCCGTTGATGGTCATCGACACCGACGTCGTCGGATTGCACAGATCGAATCCGTCGTAGAGTGCCTTGATGTCGTCCAGCGTCGCAATGGAGACGCCGGAGTTGCCGATCTTGCCCCAGATATCCGGCCGCTCGTCGGGATCGAAGCCGTAGAGGGTGACGGAGTCGAAGGCAGTGGACAAGCGTTTCGCCGGCTGGTCCTTGGAAAGGAACTTGAACCTCGCATTGGTGCGGAACGGATCGCCCTCACCGGCGAACATCCGCGTCGGGTCCTCGCCCTCGCGTTTGAAGGCGAAGACGCCGGCGGTATAGGGGAAGCTGCCGGGGACGTTCTCGCGCAGCAGCCAGGCGAGGATTTCGCCTTCGTCCTGCCAGCGCGGCAGCGCCACCTTGGGAATGCGCGAGCCGGACAGCGAGGTGTGGGTCAGCGCGGTGCGGATCTCCTTGTCGCGCATGCGCACGACATATTCCTCGCCGGAGTAGGCCTCCTTCACCGTCGGCCACATCTCCAGCAGCTTGCGGCAGCGCGGATCGAGCTGGTCCTCGCGCTTCGCGAGCGCCGCGCTCAGCGCCGCCGCGATCTCCGCTGTGGCACGATCGCCGAGCAGGCGGCGGGCCTCACGCAGATGCGCGCAGTCGCGCGCCGCTTGCACCTGCCTGGCGCATTCGGCGTGATATCCGCGCACCGCCTCGGCGATCTCGGCGAGGTAACGGCGGCGCGCCGCCGGCACGATGCCTGCCCCTGGCTCGGAAGCCTTGCCGGCGGGGCGCTGCGCCGTCGTCTCCCAGGCGCCGAGGCCGCGCTCGCCCAACTGGCGGACGATCTCGGCGTGAACAGCGGTCACCCCTTCGTCGGCAAAGCGCGAGGCGATTGAGCCGAATACCGGCATTGCCTCGGTGGTCTGCGAGAACGCCAGTCGGTTGCGCTGGATCTGCTTGGCGACGTCGCGCATCGCATCGCGGGCGCCCTGTCGGTCGAACTTGTTGATGACCACGACGTCGGCGAAATCCAGCATGTCGATCTTCTCGAGCTGGCTTGCCGCGCCGAACTCCGGTGTCATCACGTAGAGGGAGAAGTCGACGTGGGGGACGATGCCGGCATCGCCCTGGCCGATGCCCGGCGTTTCGACGATGACGAGTTGGAAGCCGGCCGCCTTGCAGGCGGTGACAATATCGGGCAACCCCGCCGGGATCTCGCGTCCGGACTCGCGGGTGGCGATGGAGCGCATGTAGATCTGCGCGCCGTCGATGGCGTTCATGCGGATGCGATCGCCAAGCAGCGCGCCCCCGCTCTTCCGCCGGGTGGGGTCGACCGCGATCACCGCGATCGCTGGATCACCGGAGTAGAGGCGGAAACGACGGACGACCTCGTCGGTCAGCGACGACTTGCCGGCGCCGCCGGTGCCGGTGACGCCGATCACCGGGACGACGCCGCGGCGGTGCGCCAGCGCGTGCAGCTGGTCGCGGCGATGGTCATCGAGGGCGCCGTTTTCCACAGCGCTGATAATCCGAGCCAGCACCCGCCGGTCGCCGCCGGCGAGGCCGGACAGGTCCGTCGGCAGGTCGGCGGCGATGTCGAAGTCGGCCTGGCGGACCATGTCGTCGATCATGCCCTGCAGGCCCATCCGCCGACCGTCTTCGGGCGAATAGATGCGACAGACGCCATAGGCCTGCAGCTCGGCGATCTCCTCCGGCACGATGACGCCGCCGCCGCCGCCGAATACCCGGATCTCGGCGCCGCCGCGGTCGCGCAACCGGTCGAGCAGGTATTTGAAGTACTCGACGTGGCCGCCCTGGTAAGAGCTGACAGCGATGCCGTTGACGTCCTCCTGCAGCGCTGCCTCCAGCACGTCGTCCACGGAACGGTTGTGACCAAGGTGGATGACCTCGACGCCGGAAGCCTGGAGCATCCTCCGGATGATGTTGATCGAGGCGTCGTGGCCGTCGAACAGCGAGGCGGCGGTGACGAAGCGGACCGGATGTTCGGGGCGGTATGGCGTGGCGGGGGTGGTCTTGCGAGCGGCTGCGAGATCGTCAGGCACGAGCGGTGCTCCCGGAGCATAGTTTCCTTTTGCGGCGGCACAGCGGCCTGGCCAAGTGAACTTGCTGCACCCAGGGCGGGCCGAATTGCCGTCGGCGTTTCCACTTCAGGTTATCACGTGTGCAGCCGCGGTAAAGGCCTAGCAGCGTGCCCTCCAGGGCTATCGCATTTGGCCGAGTACGGATCTGGCGAAGTCGTCGGACCATCCGGAGCGTTTTCGCTTGCGGCGGATGGAGATGCCGGGGCGTGCGCGCTTGAGCATGTTGAGGGCGAGTTTGCGCA
>Ga0209571_1000413_pt1 | contig 49752 bp, 56 predicted proteins | sample EBPBio102011_DNA_FD_185866 | JGI IMG/M metagenome (GOLD analysis project Ga0209571, IMG submission 185866) | Wastewater treatment Type I Accumulibacter community from EBPR Bioreactor in Madison, WI, USA - Reactor 1_1/10/2011_ DNA (SPAdes)... | ecosystem: Engineered > Bioreactor > EBPR >... | reverse complement strand
AGGTGCTGGTGCCGCTGCAGCCCAGCATCTTCGACATCTACGCCACGCGTGAATTCATCGACGAGCTGATGGGCGCGCGCGGGACGCGCCGCGCCGAGGTGGGCCTGGTCGGCATGCGGGTGGACGAGCGCACCCTGGCCGCCGAGCAGCTGCGCCAGTTCACCGACGGCCTGGGCCTGCCGGTGCTGGGCCTGCTGCGGCCGACACAGAACTACGTGCATCTGGCCGCGCGCGGGCTGACGCTGTTCGACATCGCGCCCGGCCGCGTGGCGCGCGACCTGGAGCAGTGGCAGGGCCTCTGCCAGTGGCTCGACCGGTCGCCCGCTTGACAGCGCACGCCACCGCGGCGCGTTACAGTCGCCGCCCATGAGCAAGACCTTCGACACCCTGGCCGAGCTGGCCGCCTGCGTCGGCCAGGAAGTGGCCGTCACCGACTGGTTCACGGTGACGCAGCAGCACATCGACCAGTTCGCCGCCGCCACCGGCGACCACCAGTGGATCCACGTCGATCCCGAGCGCGCCAAGGCCGGCCCCTTCGGCGCCACCATCGCGCATGGCTACCTGACGCTGTCGATGCTGGCGGGTTTTCTGGGCGGCGTGGTGCAGGTGCGCGACGTGCGCATGGGCGTCAACTACGGGCTGAACAAGGTGCGCTTCATGGCCCCGGTGCCGGTGGGCAGCCGCCTGCGCGCGCGCCTGACGTTGCTGGAGGCCAAGCCGCTGGAAGGCGGCATGCAGCTGGCCTGGCGCACCACCGTCGAGCGCGAAGGCGCCGACAAGCCGGTCTGCGTGGCCGAGCCGCTGGCCCAGTACTTCGTTTGAATCGCGCATTCCGCGTGCCGCGCGGGCGGTCGCTCTGTTAGCATGGGTTTTTGCCTGCAAGGAGAAGTCTCATGTCCCACAGCGCTGACCTGATCGATTCCGTCGTCGAGACCAAGGACCAACTGGTGTCCAACCTGCGCCGCGTGGTGTCGGATACCGAAGACCTGCTGGCCGCCACCGCCGGCCAGACCGACTCCAAGATCACCGAGCTGCGTGCCCGGGCGCGCGAAAACCTGCTCGTCGCGCGCGAAAAACTGGCCGACGCCGACGCCCTGGTGCGCGCACGCGCCCGTCAGGCCGCCGCCGCCACCGACGACTACGTGCACGACAACCCCTGGTCGTCCATCGGCGCCGCCGCCGCGCTGGGCATCCTGATCGGCGTGCTGCTGGGCCGTCGCTGAAGCCGGTGCCCGCCGTCGGCACCCGCTCGCCATGAATCCGCCCGCCAGCGACGCCGGCACCGCCGCGCGCCTGCGCGCCCTGCTCGCCGATGTGGTCGAGCTGGTGCAGGTGCGGCTGGAGCTGTTCACCATCGAGGCGCGCCAGGAGCTGGCGCGGCTGGCCCATGTGGCCGCGCTGGGCGCGCTGGCGGTGGTGCTGCTGAGCTTCGGGCTGATCTTCCTGGCGCTGTTCTTGACCGTGCTGCTGTGGGACAGCCAGCGCCTGCTGGCGCTGGGCATCTTCACCACACTGTTCCTGGGTGGCGGCGCGGGCCTGGTGCTGTGGGTGCGCCAGCAGGCGCGCCAGGGGCTGCGGATGTTCGCCGCCACGCGCGACGAACTGCTGCGCGACCAGCAGCGGCTGCGCGAGCCATGAATCGCGGCGCGAGCGAGGACCTGCTGGCGCGGCGCGAGCAGCTGCGCCTGCGCTCGGCCCAGCTGCGCGAGCAGATCGCCACCCGTACCCAGGTGCTGCAACCGGTGTTTCGCGCCACCGACCGCGTGCGCGGCGGCGTGCGCGGCGTGCGGCAGGTGCGCCAGGGCCGCGCACCCTACGTGCTGGGGCTGCTGGCGCTGTCGGCGCTGGCCGGCGCGCTGCTGGTGCGCCCGCGCGTGGCCACCAGCCTGGCGCTGCGCGCCTGGTCCGGCTGGCAGATGTACCGCCGCGCGCGGCCGGTGGTGGAGCGCGTGCTGCGCCAGTGGCGCTGAACGCGCTGCCGCGGCGCACAGGGTGATGCCATGTCCCCGCACCCGTCCGTTGGCCGGCGCAGCTTCAAGATCCCCGAATCGGTGCTGGTGGTGGTGCACACGCCGGCGCTGGACGTGCTGCTGATCCGGCGCGCCGATGTGCGCCAGGGCGAGTTCTGGCAGTCCGTCACCGGCAGCAAGGATGGCGCCGGCGAGGCGCTGGCGCACACCGCCGTGCGCGAAGTGGGCGAGGAGACCGGCATCGACGCGCGCGCCCCGGGCTGCCTGCTGAGCGACTGGCACATTGAGAACGTGTACGAGATCTACCCGCGCTGGCGCCACCGCTACGCCCCCGGCGTGACGCACAACCGCGAACACGTGTTCGGCCTGCGCGTGCCCGAGGGCGCGGCGGTGCGGCTGAACCCGCGCGAGCACGACGCCTTCGTCTGGCTGCCCTGGCGTGCCGCGGCCGACCGCTGCTTTTCGCCCACCAACGCCGAGGCCTGCCTGCTGCTGCCGCGCCTTGCCGGGGAGCCCGCATGAGCACGCAGGGCCGTTCCCAAGTGCGAATCCCGCAGCGCGTAGCGCGGAGGGTAGTCCAGTGAGCGATTCGCACTTCGGCGGCGGGCACCCGTTGCTGCGCGTGGCCACCTACAACATCCACAAGGGCGTGCAGGGCCTGGGGCCGGCGCGCCGGCTGGAGATCCACAACCTGGCGCTGGCCATCGAGACGCTGGACGCCGACATCGTCTGCCTGCAGGAAGTGCGCGCCATGAACCGCAAGGAGGCCAGCTATTTCACCGGCTGGCCCGAGCTGCCACAGGCCGAGTTCCTGGCGCCCGAGGGCTACGAGGCGGTCTACCGCACCAACGCCGTCACGCGCCACGGCGAGCACGGCAACGCGCTGCTGTCGCGCTGGCCCATCATCCACGAGCGCCACGAGGACATGTCCGACCACCGCTTCGAGCAGCGCGGCCTGCTGCACGCCGAGTTGCTGGTGGCTGGCGTCAGCGTGCACGCCATCGTGGTGCACTTCGGCCTGATCCCGGCCAGCCGCATCCGCCAGACGGCGCGGCTGAAGGCCTACATCGCGCGCGAGGTGCCGCGCGGCGCGCCCCTGCTGGTGGCGGGCGACTTCAACGACTGGGGCACGCGCGTGCGCCGCCTGCTGCGCATGGACGCGCTGAACACCTTCCAGGGGCCGCGCACGCTGACCTACCCGTCGCGCTACCCGGTGGCGCAGCTCGACCACATCTACGCCCGCGGCCTCGATCCGCTGAGCCTGGCGGCGCCGCGCGGGCGGGTGTGGAGCCGCATGTCCGACCACCTGCCGCTGATCGCCGAGTTCCGCATGCCGCACTCGAATGCTACTTAAAACATAGCTGCTGGCGCTCGCCAGTCGTGCGCAAACCCCTTTTTTCATCGTCAATCCCATTGCTGCTACCATCGTTGCGCCCATGAAAGCCCAACCCGATTTCCCCACCCCGAGCGGTGCCGACGACGAGCAAGGCACGCCGGTGTCGGTGCGCATCCGCGAGCGCCTGCAGGCGGCGCGCCGGCGCTACCACGCCAACGACAACATCGCCGACTGCATCCGGCCCGGCGAGCTGGAACAGCTGCTCGACGAGGTCACCACCCGGATGGAGGGCGTCCTCGACAGCCTGGTGATCGACACCGAGGGCGACCACAACACGCGCGACACCGCGCGCCGCGTGGCCAAGCTGTACGTCAGCGAGGTGTTCAGGGGCCGCTATGTTCAGCCGCCGCCCATCACCGAGTTTCCCAACGCCGAGCGCCTGAACGAGCTGATGATCGTCGGCCCGATCACCGTGCGCTCGGCGTGCAGCCACCATTTCTGCCCGGTCATCGGCCAGTTGTGGATCGGCATCCTGCCCAACGAGCACACCAACGTCATCGGCCTGTCCAAGTACGCCCGGCTGGCCGAATGGATCATGGGCCGGCCGCAGATCCAGGAAGAGGCGGTGGTGCAGCTGGCCGACTACATCCAGGCCAAGACCAAGCCCGACGGGCTGGCCATCGTCATGCAGGCCACCCACTACTGCATGGCCTGGCGCGGCGTCAAGGACATGGACAGCAAGATGATCAACTCCGTCATGCGCGGCGTGTTCCTGAAAGACATGAACCTGCGGCGTGAATTCCTGGCCCTGATCCCCCAAAAGAGCTGAGCACCATGCTTGTCCGACTCCTGTTCGCCAGCCGCGCGGTCGACGCCTCGCCAGCCGCCATCGAGAGCATCCTGGCCTCGGCGCGCCGCCACAACCCGCAAGGCGGCATCACCGGCATCCTGCTGCACGGCAGCGGCGTGTTCCTGCAGGGCATGGAAGGCGGGCGCCAGGCGGTCAGCGACCTGTACGGCACCATCCAGCGCGACGCGCGCCACCAGGACGTGGTGCTGCTGCACTACGAGGAAATCCTGGAGCGGCGCTTCGGCAGCTGGACCATGGGCGTGGTCGATGTCGGCCGCGTCAACGCCAGCGTGCTGCTCAAGTACTCGGAGCGCGCCGTGCTCGACCCCTACGCGGCGTCGGGCAAGATGTCGATGGCGCTGCTCGAGGAGCTGATGGCCACCGCCAGCATCGCCAGCCACGCCTGACGCGCGGGGCGCCGCCATGTCCGCCCAGGCGCTGGCGCTGGTGCTGCTGGCCGGGCTGGTGCACGCGGGCTGGAACATCGTCGCCAAGCAAAGCGGTGGCGACGCCCGCTTTGCCTTCTTCACCTCGGTGCTGATGGCGCTGGCGTGGGCGCCGCTGGGCCTGTGGCTGGGCTGGCGGGCGCTGCCGCACTGGGGCGGCGCCGCCTGGGCCTGCGTGGCCGCCAGCGGCGTGCTGCACGTGCTGTACTACGTCACCCTGCTGCGCGGCTACCGCGTGGCCGAGCTGACGGTGGTCTATCCGCTGGCGCGCGGCACCGGGCCGCTGCTGTCCTCGCTGGTGGCCGTCACCCTGCTGGGCGAGCGCCTGAGCCCGCTGGCGGCGGCCGGCATCGGCGCCGTGGTGCTGGGCGTGTTCCTGATCGCCGGCGGCCCGCGCCTGCTGCGCCGGCGCGACTCGCCCGCCGCCCGCCAGCGCGTGCGCCAGGGCTTGCGCTACGGCCTGCTGACCGGCGCCTGGATCGCCAGCTACACGGTGGTCGACGGCTACGCCGTGCGCTGGCTGGCGCTGTCGCCGATCCTGCTGGACTACATGGGCAACTGGGTGCGCATCGCCCTGCTGCTGCCGGTGGCGCTGCGCGACCGCGCCGCCACCGCGCGGCTGTGGCGCAGCCAGTGGCGCGCGGCGCTGGTGGTGGCGCTGTGCAGCCCGGTGGCTTACGTGCTGGTGCTGTACGCCATGCAGCAGGCGCCGCTGTCGCTGGTGGCGCCGGCGCGCGAGGTGTCGATGCTGTTCGCCGCCCTGATCGGCGGCCACCTGCTGGGCGAGGGCGACCGGCTGGTGCGCATCGGCGGCGCCCTGTGCATTGCCGCCGGAGTGATGGCGCTGGGCTTGGGTTGATCGGATAACTATGAAAACAATAGCTGCCGGCGCGCGACGGGCGGGCGACAGGGCCGGTTTTGAGGTTTGATGAGTGATGCTCAGATGGCCGCCGCCGCGATGTCCGCCGGCGACTCTTGCAGCCGCGCCAGCGCGGCCAACGCCTCGGCGTCGGTGCGGTACATCCACAGCAGCGGGTGCGCGCCCAGCGCTTCGGCGGCGCGCAGCACGCGCTCGGCCGGCAGCTTCAGGCCGGCCAGGTGCAGGGTGATGCGGCGGTCGTACAACTGGTTCAGCAGTCGGGCGAACACCTCGGCGCCGGTGGCGTCGACGCGGTTGACGGGCTGGGCGAACAGGCACACGTGGCGCGTGGCCGGGTGCTCGGCCAGGTATTCGGTGATGTGGCGCTCGAACTGCCCGGCCGAGGCAAAGTCCAGTGCCGCGTCCATCCGCAGCGCCAGCGTGTGCGGCGCCAGCGGCGGCAGTCGCCACAGGTGGCGGTCGCGCAGGCTGCCGTCGGGGTGCAGGCCGACCTCGATGATGCGCGGGTGCAGGCGCTGGTAGAGAAACAGCGACAGCGCCATCAGCACCCCGGTCAGCACGCCCCAGTACAGCGCCGGCGCGGCCGCCAGGGTGACGGCGAAGGTCAGCGCGGCGATCACCGTCTCCACCCGCGACACCCGCCACAGCCGCAGGAACTCGCGCGGCTTGATCAGCCCCAGCACCGCCGCCACCACGATGGCCGCCAGCACCGCCTGCGGCACGTGGCGCAGCACCGGCGTGAACACCAGCAGCGCCGCCAGCACCACCCCCACCGACACCACCGTGGCCCAGCCGGTCTGCGCGCCGGCATACAGGTTGAGCGCCGAGCGCGAGAACGAGGAGCTGGTGGCGAACGAGCCGCACAGCCCCGAGGCGATCTTGGCCAGCCCCTGGCCGATCAGGTCCTGGTCCTGGTCCCAGCGCTCGCCTTTGCGCTGACTGTCCACCTTGGCGCTGGCGGCGGTTTCCAGAAAGCTCACCAGCGTGATCACCAGGGTCGGCAGCAGCAGCTGGCCCAGCGTGTGCCAGCCCGGCCAGCGGGGCAGGTACGCCGCCGGCAGGCCCTGCGGCAGCGCGCCCACCACGGCGCCGCCGCCGGCCTCGAAGCCGAACGCCCAGCTCAGCGCGGCGGCCAGCACCACGATGACCAGCACGCCCGGAAAGGTCGGCTTCCAGCGCCGCCCCAGCATCAGCAGCGCCAGCGCGCCGAGGCCGAAGGCGCTGGCCAGCGGGTCGACGGCGGGCTGGCGCAGCATCTCGGCCCAGCCGGTCCGAAAGCCCAGCAGCGCCGGCAACTGCGAGCCGATGATCAGCACCGCCGCCGCCTGGGTGAAGGCCATCAGCACCGGCGCGTTGACCAGGTTCAACAGCCAGCCGAAGCGCACCAGCCCCAGCACCACCTGCAGCAGGCCGGCCAGCAGCGCCAGCCACACCGCCAGCGCCACCCATTCGGCGCTGCCGGGCGTGGCCATGGGGGTGAGCGCGGCGGCGATCATCAGGCTGGTCAGCGCCGTCGGCCCCACCGACAGCCGCGCCGAGGCCGAAAACAGCACCGCCACCAGCGCCGGCAGCATGGAGGCGTAGATGCCGGTGACGAGCGGCATGCCCGCCAGCTGGGCGTAGGCCACGCCCTGCGGAATCACCATCAGCCCCACCGTCAGGCCGGCCAGCGCCTCACCGTGCAGCAGCCGCGCACTGGGGCGTGGCCAGCGCAGGAACGGCAGATGGCGGGCAAGCTGGGGCGGCATCAGGTCAGAATGGTAGCCGGGCGCCGGTCGGCGCGGTGGGGGGTGCCGGCGTTATACAGTGCACCTGATTTCCGACGTGCCGACGTGCCGGCGCGCCCATCCATGAACCGTTTTGCCCTGCTTGCCGCCCTGTGCCTGCTGCCCGCCCTGGCGGGTGCGCAGGCCGTGCGCTGCAAGGACCCGGCCAGTGGCCGCATCCTCTACACCGATCAGCCCTGTCCGGGTGGCGAGCTGGTGGTGCCCCGGCGCAGCGAGGCGGAGCTGGCGCAGGACGCGGCCAGCGCCGCCCAGGCGCGCGAAGCCGCCGAGCGCCGCGAAGCGCTGACCGTGCAGCGCGAGCAGCTGCGGCTGGAGGGCGCGCGCCAGGCCGAGGCCGCGCGCGTGCCACCTTCGCCGGCCGAATCCGACGGCTGCCGCGCCGCTCGCGCCGAGGCCAGTTTTCGGGCCGCCAGCCGCACCGCGTCGGAAGAAGAAATCCGCACCGCGCGCGCCAACGCCGCCCTGGCCTGCGGCCAGCCGGCGCCGGCCGAGATCGTCGTCGTGCCGCCGCCGCCCGCGCCGCACTGGCGCCCGCCGCCGCGCCCGCGCCGCGAGCCCTGGGAGCCCCCGCGTCCACCCCCGTCGCCACGCTACGCGCCGGGCACCGAGCCGCTGCCGATGCGCTGACGCGCGGGCCGGCCGGCGGCGCGCCCGCGTCGCCTGCGGCGGTCGATGAGGGCTGGCGATCACTATGTATTTGATAGCTGCTGGCGCTCGTTGTGCGGGCGCCAGAGCCTGAAATCGTCCAAAAGAACGGCTTGGCGTGCACGCTCCTAGCGCTGCGGCATGTCCTTGGCGGAGTACCCCAGGCTCACCGTGGCGTCATCCGGAATCGGCGGCATGCTGGCGTTCCAGGCTTCCCAGTCGGCGCGCATCGCCGCCAGGCGCGCGGGCTCTTTGGGGCCCAGGTTGGCGCGCTCGCGCTCGTCCTGCGGGATGTTGAACAGGTAGTCGTGGCCATCCACGCGCAGGTACTTCCAGTCGCCCGCGCGCAGGGCGCGTTGGCCGCGGTGGTTCATGCGAAAGTGCAGCGGGCGATCAAACGCGTGACCGGCATCGCGCAGCACCGGCAGCAGCGACACGCCGTCCAGTGGGTAGTCGGGGTGCGCGGCCACGCCTGCGGCCGCCAGCATGGTGGCCGACCAGTCCATGGTCATGCACAGCTGGCGGCTGACGCCGCCAGGGCGGATGACGGCTGGCCAGTGCGCGATCCAGGGCACGCGGATGCCACCTTCGGTCAGGTCCATCTTGCCGCCCACCAGCGGCCAGTTGTCGGAAAAGCGCTCGCCGCCGTTGTCGCTGGTGAAGACGACGAGGGTGTTGTCGAGCTGGCCGGTGCGCTCAAGCGCCTGCATGATCCAGCCGATGCCCTCGTCCATGTGGTGGATCATGCGGCGGTAGACGTGGATGTTGCCGCCCGCCAGGTCGAACAGGTTGTCCTTGACCTGGGGCGCGCGGCCGGCGTCCTCGCGCGTCTCCCACGGCCAGTGCGGGGCGGTGTAGTGCAGGCTGATGAAGAACGGCGCCTCTTGCCCCGCCATGCGCTCGACGTAATCGACGGCACGGCGCGACAGCAGGTCGGTCAGGTAGCCTTCCTCGTGCCGCGGGGCATCGTTCAGCCACAGGTCGTGCCGGCCGGCCGAGTCGCAGTGGGTGAAGTAGTCCACCCCACCGGCCAGCGGCCCATAGGCTTCTTCGTAGCCGGACTTGAGCGGCCCGAAGTGGGGCGCAAAGCCCAGGTGCCACTTGCCGATCAGCGCCGTGCGGTAGCCGGCGCCGCGCAGCAGCGAGGGCAGGGTGGGGTGCTCGGGCGGCAGGCCCAGGGTCAGGCTGCCGCGACTCTTGCTGTTGATGGGCTCCTCGGCGGCGCCACGCAGGCGGTACTGGTAGCGCGCCGTCATCAGCGCAAAGCGCGTGGGCGAGCACACCGGCGAGTTGCTGTAGCCCTGGGTGAACTTGACGCCGCCCGCGGCCAGGCCGTCGAGCACCGGCGACACCGGGCCCCAGGACTCGTCGCGGCCGTCGTAGCAGCCCAGGTCGGCGTAGCCCAGGTCGTCGGCGACGATGTAGATGATGTTGGGGCGCTTTTTATCGGTCATGGCGGCAATTGTCGCCCACGCGGTGTGCGCGGTCAGCTATCAAATCAGGATCATTCGACGTGCATGCCGGTGGCCCGGATGACGCGCTCGTAGTGCTGCGCCAGCGCCGTCAGGCGCTGCGTGGCGGCGGCGCCGGTCAGGCCCTCGGCCTGCAGGTCGAGGTCGATCAGGCGCTGCCGGATGTCCGGTTGCGCCAGCGCGTCGGTCATCGCCTTGGCCAGGGTCTGCACCGCCGCGTCGGGCGTGGCGGCCGGCACCATGGCCACGTACAGCACCTCCTGCTCCAGGCCCTTGAAGCCGGCCTCGGCCACCGTCGGCACCTCGGGCGCCAGGCGCGAGCGCTGGCGGCTGGTGACGGCCAGCGCGCCGATCTTGCCGGCCTTGACATGCGGCAGCATGCCGGGCGTGGCCAGCACGCCGCCGTCGACTTCGGCCGCCAGCACGGCGTTGACCGCCGGGCTGTTGCCCTTGTAGGGCACCTGGGTGATCTTCATGCCGGTGGCGTCCTTGAACAGCTCCACCGCCAGGTGGCCGGGCGAGCCCGAGCCGGCCGAGCTGAAGTTCAGGCCCTTGCCCTGCCGGCCAGCGGCCACCAGCTCGCCCAGCGTCTTGAAACCGGTGCCCGGGTTGACGCCCACCAGCAGGCCGGACGATGCGATCACCATCACCGGCTTGAAGTCGGCGGGCTTGAAGGCCAGGCGCTTGTAGATGAACGGGTTGACGGTGAAGACGGTGTCGATGCCCAGCAGCACCGTGGTGCCATCGGCGCTGCTCTTGGCCACCTGCTCGGCGCCGATGTTGCCGGCCGCGCCGGGCTTGTTCTCGACGATGAAGGTCTGCTTGAGCGACTTCTGCAGCTCGGCCGACAGCGAGCGGGCGATGATGTCCGACGGGCCGCCGGGCGGAAAGTTGTTGACGAACTTCACCGCGTGGCCGGGCAGGCCGGCGGGTGTCTGGGCCGAGGCGCCCAGGGGCAGCAGGGCCAGCGCGGCCAGCAGGCCACCGAGGATGTGACAGGGGATGCGGGGCAAGGGACTCTCCGGTCGGGGTTCAGGGTTGATAGCCGGACTTCTGCACCACCGGCGCCCACTGCGCGCGGAAGGTCTTGAGCATGGCGGCGGTCTGTGCCGGCGTGCTGGCCACCGGCCCCATCCTGGCGTCGAGAAACTTGCGGCGCGTGTCCTCGTCCTGCATCACTTCGCGGATGGCGCTGCCCAGGCGCGCCACCCGGTCGGCCGGCATGCTGGCGGGGGCGAAGAAGGCGTTCCAGCCGCTGGCCGCCAGGTCCAGGCCGGATTCCTTGAAGGTCGGCACGTCGGGCGCGAAGGGCGAGCGCTTGGTGCCGGAAGACGCCAGGATGCGCAGCTTGCCCGCCTCGTGCTGCGGCAGCAGGGTGTCGAAGGTGTCGAAGGCCACCGGCACCTGGCCGCCGATGAGGTCGGTCAGCAGCGGGCCCGAGCCGCGGTAGCCCACCACCTGGGCCGGGATCTGCGCCTTCTCGCCCGTCATCAGGCCGAAGAAGTGCGGCAGGCTGCCGGTGGCCGGCACACCGAAGTTGGCCTGGCTGGGGTTGGCGCGCAGCCAGGCCAGCAGGTGCCTGATTTCCTTGACCGGCACGGCGGTGGCGACGGCGACGCCGAACTCGTAGTCGCTGACCTGCGACACCGGCTGGAAATCCTTGTCCGGGTCGTAGCCGTTATCCTTGAACACCAGCGGCGCCACCACCATGGTCGCCGGGTTGGCCAGCACCAGCACGTTCTGGCTGGCGGGCAGGCCCTTGGTTTGCTGCATCGCCAGGCGGCCGCCGGCGCCGGTCTTGTTCTCGACCACCACCGGCCCGCCCAGCCTGGCGGTCAGCTTGTCGGCCACGATGCGCGCCGCGCGGTCGCTGGAGCCGCCGGGGGCGTAGGGGACGATCAGGCGCAGCGTGTTGTCGCTCTGGGCGCGCGCGCCGCCGGCCAGGGCGCCGACGGCGGCGGCGGCGCCGGTCAGCAACAGGTTTCTTCGATTCAAGGCTTGTCTCCTGAAGGTGCCTACTACAGAATGCGCGACTGTAGGTTGACGACCGTCAGTTGACCAAATCAATCATCCTCAGGATTTTCCCGCATGTCACCGGCTCGACTGGACCAGCCTCGGACGCTCGACGACATGGTGCTGTACGTGCTGTGGAACCTGCAGACCAGCGCGGGCCGGGCCGTGGTGCGCTTGTGCGAGACCGAATTCGGCATCAGCCGGCGCCAGTGGCGTTTGCTGGCCCTGCTGGCCGAACAGCCGGACATGCAGCCGTCGGCGCTGGCGCTGCGCTCGGGGCTGGACCGCGCCAGAACCTCGCGCGCCCTGTCGGGACTGGTGCAGAAAAAGCTGGTGCAGCGCATCCCCCGCCCGGGCAACCGGCGCGAAGTGACATTGCGGCTGACCGAGCAGGGCAGTGCCCTGCAGGCGCGGCTGCTGCCGCGCGTGGCCGACATCAACGGCCGGCTGCTGTCGGTGCTCAGCCCGGCCGAGCGCGCCCAGCTGGCCGACATGCTGGCGCGGCTGCAGGCCCAGGCGCAGGTGGTGGGCGGCCCGCCCGAGCCCGCCGGCGCTGACTGAGCACCGGGCGCCTCAGTCGCGGCGGCGCCCCAGCAGCAGGGCCAGGGCGGCGCCCGCGGCGGCGGCGATGGCCATCGACTTGAGCGGTTGCTGGGCCACGTAGGCGCTGGTCTTCTCACCGTAGTCGTTCAGCTTTTCGCGCGCCTGCGCCGAGGTCTCGGCGGCCATGGCCTTGCCGCGCTCGGCCAGTTCCTGCATGCGCGCCGTCAGGGCGTCGATGGTCGGCTGCACGTCCTCGCGCAGGCTGCGCACGCCGGCATCGGCCCGGTCCAGCGCCTCGTTGGCGTAGCGGCGGGCGGTTTCGATGGTGGGTTCGGCCGGGTCGACGGGTTTTTCGGGGCTGTCCTGGGGGGTCATGGCGGGGCTCTCCTGGAGGATGCGTGAGGGTCGAGGGATAACGATTGTGGCACCGCGGTCGGGCGCCGGCTGCGTGGCTTCAACCCGGCGTCGGGTCGGTCGGGCGGGTGGCGGCCGGCACGCTGTCGCGACCCTGGCACACCGGGCAGTCGCACTGGCGCGGCACGCGCAACTCGGTCCATTCCATCTGGCGCGCCTCCAGCATCAGCAGGCGGCCACGCAGCGGCCGCCCGACGCCGGCCAGCAGCTTCAGCGCCTCGGCCGCCTGCAGCGTGCCGATGATGCCCACCAGCGGCGCGAACACGCCCATGGTGGCGCAGCGTGCTTCTTCCACCGTCTGGCTGGGCGGGAACACGCAGGCGTAGCAGGGCGAGTCGGCCTGGCGCAGGTCAAACACCGACACCTGGCCATCGAAGCCGATCGCCGCGCCGGACACCAGCGGCCGGCCGGCGGCCACGCAGGCGCGGTTGAGCGCCTGCCGGGTGGCGAAGTTGTCGGTGCAGTCCAGCACCACGTCGGCATTGGCGGCCAGTTGGGTGAACAGCGCTTCGTCGGCGTGGCGCGCCACGGCGTGCACGCGCACCTCGGGGTTGATGGCGTGGATCGCCGCCTGGGCCGACGCCACCTTGGCCTGGCCGATGCGTGCCTCGGTGTGCATGATCTGGCGCTGCAGGTTGGTCAGATCGACCGTGTCGTCGTCCACCAGGGTCAGCTGGCCGACGCCGGCGCTGGCCAGGTACAGCGCGACCGGCGAACCCAGGCCGCCGGCGCCGACGATGAGCGCGTGCGCGTCCAGCAGCCGCTGCTGGCCCTCGACGCCGATGTCGTCGAGCAGCAGGTGGCGCGAATAGCGCAGCAGTTGCCGGTCGTCCATCGGCGCCTGTCCCGCGGTGCGGCGCGCGGGCTTATTCGGTCTTGGGTTCTTCCTTGCGCAGCGCCAGCGTCTTGCTGGCCTTGACCGGCTGGCCCTTGAGCTGGGCCAGTGCCTGCTGCAGCGGGAAGTCCTGCGCGCTGCCGAACTCGGGCGGGCGGCGCTGCGCGGCGGGCTTGCGCGATTCTTCTTCGAGGCGCTTCAAGGCGGCGTCGCGCTCCTTCTCGAGCGCCGGGTCCTTCTTCTCGGGCTCGCCGCTGCCGTTGAGGTGCTTGTCCAGGTCGGCCTCGCGCATGCGCAGCACGGCAAACGGGCTGCCCTCGGCGGTTTCGTCAACCAGGATGTCGGGCACGATGCCCTTGGCCTGGATGGTCTTGCCGCTGGGGGTGTAGTAGAGCGCGGTGGTGATCTTCAGCGCCGTGTCCGGGCCCAGCGGACGCACCGTCTGCACCGAGCCCTTGCCGAAGGTCTGGCTGCCCATGACGATGGCGCGCTTGTGGTCCTGCAGCGCCCCGGCGACGATCTCGCTGGCCGAGGCCGAGCCTTCGTTGACCAGCACCACCAGCGGCACGCTCTTGAGCGCGGCCGGCAGGCGCCGCAGCGGATCGACCCCGCGCCGGCGCATGTAGTCCTCGGGGCGCGCCTTGAAGACCGACTTGCTTTCCTCGATCTGACCGTTGGTCGACACCACGGTCACGCCTTCGGGCAGGAAGGCGGCGGACACGGCCACGGCCGCATCCAGCAGGCCGCCCGGGTCGTTGCGCAGGTCGAGCACCAGGCCCTTGAGGTTGGGCTCGCGTCGGTAGATGTCTTCCAGCTTGGTGGCGAAGTCATCGACCGTGCGCTCCTGGAACTGCGACAGGCGCAGCCAGGCGTAGCCGGGCTCGACCACCTTGGCCTTGACCGACTGGGTGCGGATTTCCTCGCGCGTGATGGTGACCGGGAAGGTGCGGTTCTCGTCCTTGCGCAGGATGGTCAGCAGCACCTTGGTGCCCGGCTCGCCGCGCATGCGCTTGACGGCCTCGTTCAGCGACAGGCCCTTGACAGCGGTGTCGTCCACCTTGGTGATCAGGTCGCCCGGCTTGAGGCCGGCGCGGTCGGCGGGCGAGCCCTCGATGGGTGACACCACCTTGACCAGGCCGTCTTCCTGCGTGATCTCGATGCCGACGCCGACGAAGCGGCCGGTCGTGCCTTCGCGGAATTCCTTGAAGCTCTTCTTGTCGAAGTACTGCGAATGCGGGTCGAGGCTGGACACCATGCCCGAGATGGCGTCGGTGATGAGCTTTTTCTCGTTCACCGGCTCCACGTAGTCCGACTTGATCATGCCGAACACCGCCGCCAGCTGCTGCAGCTCCTCCAGCGGCAGGGGCGCCAGCGTGCCGCGCGCCACGGTCTGCAGCGAGACGGTGGTCAACGCGCCGGCCAGCGCGCCCACGGCGATCCATCCGGCAATCCTGGTTTTCTGACTCATGGTCTGGGGGTTCCTGCGACGCTGTCGCTCAATATATACCTTCTGCCTGCTTTTGGCCGCATCCGGGGCGCTAAGTTCCGTGACAAAGCGGCGCGGCGGCCCGGGCTCTCGGCCTCAGGCCTTGCCCTGGCTGGCCACGGCGGCGGCGGCGCGCGCGATGGCGTCGGCGTCGCCCAGGTAGTAGTGCGGGCGCAGCGGCCGCAGCTCGGCGTCCAGCTCGTACACCAGCGGGATGCCGTTGGGGATGTTCAGGCCCACGATGTCGGCGTCGGAGATGTCGTCCAGGTATTTCACCAGGGCGCGGATCGAATTGCCGTGGGCCGACACCAACAGGCGCTTGCCGGCGCGGATGGCCGGCGCCATGGATTCGCTCCAGAACGGCAGCACGCGCGCCACCGTGTCCTTCAGGCACTCGGTCAGCGGCACTTCGCCGGGGTTCAGGCGGGCGTAGCGCGGGTCGCGGCGCTCGCAGCGCGGGTCGTCGGGGGTCAGCGCCGGCGGCGGCGTGTCGTAGCTGCGGCGCCACACCAGCACCTGCTCGTCGCCGTACTGGCGCGCGGTCTCGGCCTTGTTCAGGCCCTGCAGGGCGCCGTAGTGGCGCTCGTTGAGGCGCCAGTGCTTGACCGTGGGCAGCCACAGGCGGTCCATCGGGTCGAGCGCCAGGTGCAGGGTGCGGATGGCGCGCGTCAGCACGCTGGTGTAGGCGATGTCGAAGTCGTAGCCCTCGGCCTTCAGCAGGCGGCCGGCGGCGCAGGCCTGCTCGATGCCCAGCGGCGTCAGGTCGACGTCGGTCCAGCCGGTGAAGCGGTTTTCCAGGTTCCAGGTCGATTCGCCGTGGCGGATCAGCACGAGCTTGTACATGGGCGGTCGGGTGGCGCGCCAGGGCGCCAGTGGCGTCGCAAGGGCCGTGGCGGTGCCGGCAAAGGCCACTCGCGCACGGGGCAGAACCCGCCATTCTAGAATCCCGGCGCGCGCCGCTGACCTGGCACGGGCCTTTTCTGGCCCTGGGGCGCCCCGACATTTTTCAAGAAGGACGAACGACGTGGACTTTCTGCTGGCGAACTGGATGCTGATCCTGGTGGCCCTGACCTCCGGCACCATGCTGCTGTTGCCCCTGCTGCAAGGCGGTGGCGCCGGCCTGACGCCGGCCGCGGCGGTGCAGCTGATCAACCGCGAGAAGGCGGTGGTGATCGACGTCTGCGGCTCGGACGAATACGCCGCCGCCCATGTGGCCGGCGCGCGCAGCATTCCGCTGCACGAGCTGGAGGCGCGCCTGCCCGGCAGCGTCAAGAACAAGGCCACGCCGCTGGTGCTGGTGTGCGCCTCGGGCATGCGCTCGGGCCGCGCGGTGGCGATCGCCCGGAAGCTGGGCTACGACAACGCGCAGTCGCTGGCCGGTGGGCTGAAGTCCTGGCGCGACGCCAACCTGCCGGTCGAGCGCGGCTGAGCCATGGCCACACCAGGAAACGCCGCCATGCCCGCCGTGAAGATGTACGCCACCGCCACCTGCCCCTACTGCATCCGCGCCAGGCAGCTGCTGACGCACAAGGGCGTGACCGAGATCGAGGTGATCCGGGTCGATCTGGATCCGGCCCAGCGCCGCGTGATGATGGATCTGACCGGCCGCCACACGGTGCCGCAGATCTTCATCGGCGACACCCATGTGGGCGGCTGCGACGACCTGATGGCGCTGGAGGCCCGCGGCGGGCTCGATGCGCTGCTGGCGGGCTGACCGCGCCGCCGGGGCGCCGCCGCCCCACCTGAGATAATGACCGGCTTTCCATGACGGGCGCGCCGCCCTGCCGGCCGCGCCGCTTTTGCTTCAACCCCTTTCCCATCCAGCGAGAAATTCCATGGCCGATCAGGATCCCGTGTTCAACATCCAGCGCGTCTATCTGAAGGAGGCCTCGCTGGAGCAGCCCAATTCGCCGGCCATCCTGCTGGAGCAGGAGCAGCCCTCGGTGGAGATCAGCCTGGGCGTCAACGCCGAGAACGTGGCCGACGGCGTGTTCGAGATCACCGTCACCGCCACCGTGCAGACCAAGATCGAGGACAAGACGGTGTTCCTGTGCGAGTGCAAGCAGGCCGGCATCTTCGAGGTGCGCAACGTGCCCGACGAGCAGATGGGCGCCGTCATCGGCATCGCCTGCCCGCAGATCGTCTACCCCTACCTGCGCGGCAACGTGGCCGACCTGATCCAGCGCGGCGGCTTTCCGCCCGTGCACCTGGCCGAGATCAACTTCCAGCAGATGTACGAGCAGCAGCAGGCGGCCCAGGCCGACGGTGCCTCGGCCCTGCCGCAATAAGTATCAAACAGGCCTCTTGCGCTTGATGGTAGCGCGCCAGCAGCTATGAAAATCATAGTCATCGGTGCCGGTGCCTGGGGCACGGCCCTGGCCGTCAGCGCAGCGCGCAACCCGGCCGGTCATCAGGTGGCGCTGTGGGCGCGCGACGGCGCGCAGGCGCAGGCCATGGCCGGGCAGCGCGAGAACGCGCGCTACCTGCCCGGCATTCCGCTGCCACGCGAGCTGCACGTGCGCGGCGGCGACCTGGCCGAGCTGCTGCAGGCCGTGCCGCGGGCCGACCTGGCCATCATCGCCACGCCGGTGGCCGGCCTGCGCGAGACGCTGCGGCGGCTGCGCGGCGTGGGCGTGCCGGTCGGCTGGCTGTGCAAGGGCTTCGAGCCGGCGCAGGACCCGGGCGCGGCGCGCCCCTTCGGCCTGATGCCGCACGAAATCCAGCGCCAGGTGGCGCCCGAACTGCTGGCCGGGGCGCTGAGCGGCCCCAGCTTCGCGCAGGAAGTGGCGCGCGGCCAGCCCACGGCGCTGGTGGCCGCCAGCCGCCACGCCGGCGTGCGCGATGCCCTGGTGGCCGGCTTTCACGGCCCCACGCTGCGCGTGTACGCCAACGATGACCTGGTGGGCGTCGAGGTGGGCGGCGCGGTCAAGAACGTGCTGGCCATCGCCACCGGCCTGGCCGACGGCCTGAACCTGGGGCTGAACGCGCGCGCCGCGCTGATCACCCGCGGCCTGGCCGAAATGGCGCGCCTGGGGCTGGCGCTGGGCGCGCGGGCCGACACCTTCATGGGCCTGTCCGGCCTGGGCGACCTGGTGCTGACGGCCACGGGCGATCTGAGCCGCAACCGCCGCGTCGGCCTGCTGCTGGCCGAGGGCAAGACGCTGGAGGAGGCGGTGCGCTCGCTCGGCCACGTGGCCGAGGGTGTGTACAGCGCCCGCACCGTGTGGCAGCGCGCGCGGCACCTGGGCGTGGAGATGCCGATCACCGAATGCGTGGTGGCGCTGCTGGACGGGCGCCTCAAGCCGGTCGAGGCGGTGGCGGCGCTGATGGGGCGCGATCCCAAGGGCGAACTGCTTTAACGCACGTCCGCTGCCGGCGTGCGCCCCGGGTGATCGGCGCCGACCGGAAAGGTCACCACATGGTCCACCTCGGGGCGGATGCCGATCCACTCGCCGACGCGGTGGTTGTGGTGGCTGGGCACGTGCGCCAGCAGCGTCTCGCCGCTGGCCAGCCGCAGGGTGTAGAGGAATTCCGAGCCGCGAAAGGCCTTGCGCACGATTCGCGCCTGCACCGGCGCGCCGTCGTCGTGCACGATGTCGTCTGCGCGCAGCAGCAGATCGCAGCGGCCTTGCGGGTAGGCGCCGGGCAGCGGGCAGTCGGTCAGGTGCTCCAGCGGGCCCAGCGGCGTGTCCAGCCGCGCGCCGTCGCCGCAGGCCACGATCCGCGCCGGCACGAACACGCCGTGGCCGATGAAGTCGGCCACGAAGCGCGTGGCCGGCCGGTGGTACAGGCTGTAGGCGTCGTCCCACTGGTGCAGCCGGCCTTCGTGCATGACGCCGATCTGGTCGCCGATGGCAAAGGCCTCCAGCTGGTCGTGGGTGACGAACAGCGCGGTGGCGCCGGCCGCCTTCAGGATGCCGCGCAGCTCGTGCGCCAGGCGCTCGCGCAGATCGACGTCGAGGTTGGAAAACGGCTCGTCCAGCAGCAGCAGGCGCGGCGCCGGCGCCATGGCGCGCGCCAGCGCCACGCGCTGCTGCTGCCCGCCCGACAGCTCGTGCGGAAAGCGCCCCTGGGCGCCGGCCAGATCGACCAGCGCCAGCACCTCGGCCACGCGCGCGGCGCGCTCGGCGGCTGGCCGCTGGCGGATGCCGAAGGCCACGTTGTGCGCCACGTCCAGGTGCGGAAACAGCGCGTAGTCCTGGAACACCATGCCGACGCGGCGCCGCTCGGGCGCGACGTGCACGCGCGCGCTGCTGACCAGCTCGTCGCCCAGGCGAATGCTGCCGGCGCTGACGCGCTCCAGCCCCGCCACGGCGCGCAGCAGCGTGGTCTTGCCGCAGCCCGAAGGGCCGATCAGCACGCCGATATCGCCCGCGCGCAGTGTCAGCGTGGCGCCATGCACGGCGGGCTGCGCGGCGCCGGGGTAGCGCACCTCGACCTGGTCGATGCGGAGAAACATGATGGGTGCCGATTGTAGATGCGTACAATTCTCATTTGAGAGGCGGCTGCTCGGGTCGGGCAGGTCTTGCCGCTTGCGGCGCCGCAGGCGGCCTGGTGTGCCGTTCAAGAAGAAAACAGCCTTCAGCGCCCGACCAGCGTGCGCCAGCAGCTCTCATTTTGATAACAATCCTGTTTGATTCGCCCGTGCGCATCGCCCCCACCCTGATCCTCGTGCTGCTGGCCGGCGCGCTGGCGCTGCCGGTGCTGATGGTGATCGGCTCCTGGACGCAGTGGAACGCCGAGACGGCGCAGATCCTGCGCGAGATGGCCGCCACCGTGCTGCCCGAATACCTGTGGGTGACGGTGCAGCTGGCGCTGATGGTGGGCCTCGGCGTGGTCGCCATGGGCGTGCCGGCGGCGCTGCTGGTGACGGTGTTCGACTTTCCGGGCCGGCGCAGTTTCGAATGGCTGCTGCTGCTGCCGCTGGCCATGCCGGCCTACGTCACCGCCTATGCCTACACCGACTTCCTGCAGTTCTCCGGGCCGCTGCAGACTTGGCTGCGCGTCAGCTTCGGGCTGGAGGGCCGGCTGCTGCCCGAGGTGCGCAGCGTGGGGGGCGCGGCCTGGGTGTTCTCGTTCTCGCTCTACCCCTATGTGTACCTGCTGGCGCGCACCGCACTGGTCGAGCGCGCGCCGCAGCTGATGGAGGCCGCCCGCCTGCTGGGCGCCAGCCTGCCGCGCCGGCTGCGCGAGGTGGCCCTGCCCATGGCGCGCCCGGCGGTGGCCGCCGGCACCGCGCTGGCGCTGATGGAGGTGCTGGCCGACTACGGCGTGTCGGTGTATTTCGGCATCCAGACCTTCACCGCCGGCATCTACAAGGCCTGGCTGTCGATGGACAACCGCATCGCCGCCGCCCAGCTGGCCACCGTGCTGCTGGCGCTGGTGGTGCTGCTGCTGTGGCTGGAGCAGCGCGCCCAGCGCCGCCTGCGCTTTGCTAGCGCCAGCGCGGCGCGTGCCGGCTCCGGCGAGGCGCGGCCGGTGCGCCTGTGCGGGTGGCGCGCGGCGCTGGCCTGGCTGCTGTGCCTGCTGCCGGTGCTGCTGGGCTTCGTGCTGCCGGTGGGGTTCATGCTGCGGCCGCTGTCGGCCGACTGGTCGGTGCTGCCCTGGGACCGCTTTCTGGGCTGGGCCTGGAACAGCGTGCGCCTGGGCGGCATGACGGCGCTGCTGGCGCTGGGCGCGGCCTGGCTGCTGGCCTTCAGCCTGCGCCGCCAGCCCACGCTGCCGCGGCGCGGCGCGGTGCAGCTGATCTCGCTGGGCTACGCCGTGCCGGGCGCGGTGGTGGTGGTGGGCCTGCTGCTGCCGGTGGGCTGGCTGCAGGCGCGCTGGCCGGACAGCGGCGCCGGCGTGCTGGTCACCGCCACCGTGCTCGGCCTGCTGTGGGCCTATCTGGTGCGCTTCGTGTCGGTGGCATTGCAGTCGGTGCAAAGCGGCTACGCGCGGGTGTCGCGCAGCCTGGACGAATCGGCCCGCCTGCTGGGCGCCAGCGGGCTGGAGCTGGCGCTGCGCGTGCACTGGCCGCTGCTGCGCCGCGCCGGGCTGGCGGCGGCGCTGCTGGTGTTCGTCGACGTCATGAAGGAGCTGCCCGCCACCATCGTGCTGCGGCCCTTCAACGCCGACACCCTGGCCGTGGTGGCCAACCAGCTGGCGCGCGACGAGCGCCTGGGCGAGGCCGCGCTGCCCTCGCTGGCGCTGGTGCTGGTGGGGCTGGTGCCGGTGGTCCTGCTCAGCCGCACGCTGCGCGCCGAGCGGCGCGCGTCGGACCAGGCGGCGCGGGTATAGTCACCGGGCGCTGTGCACAGAGCCCCACCATGGTGAACGCCGACCCCGCCAAGACCGACGCCGCCCTTGAAGCCGACGAGGTGTTCGAGCTGGCGGCCGAGGTGTTTCGCGTCATGTCGGCGCCGATGCGCCTGAAGATCATCAGCGCGCTGTGCAACGGCGAGAAGAACGTCGGCCAGTTGCTGGCCGAGATCCGCACCACCCAGCCCAACATGAGCCAGCACCTGAACACCCTGTACCAGGCCGGCGTGGTGGGCAAGCGGCGCGAGGGCGTGCAGATCTACTACCGCATCATCAACGAGCGCGTGGTCAGCCTGTGCCGCGTCGTCTGCACCCAGATCGCGATGGAAGGCGACGCCGCGCCCGGCTGACGCCTCGCGGTGCCCACGCGGGCCCTTTTCGGGGTTAATCCTGACCGGAATCAAGCGCCCGGCGTCCTATCATGCGGCGGCCATATAAGCGGTAACGAATTTTTGCCGCCCCGCGGCAGCCACTTCCAGGAAGGACACCCGACCATGAAACCACTCCTGCTCTCCGGGCTCGCCACGGCGGCCCTGGCGCTGGGCGCCGGCGCCGCCCAGGCGCAGACCGATCCGCTGCAGGTGCGCGGCTGGGCCGCCGCCTGCGCCAACTGCCACGGCACCAACGGCCACGCTCAGACCGGCAACGAGCCGCTGGCCGGCGGCAACAAGGACGAGATGCTCAAGAAGCTGCTGGACTTCAAGCGCGGCGCCAAGCCCGCGACCATCATGCACCAGCTCAGCAAGGGCTACAGCGACGAGCAGCTGGCCGCCATCGTGTCGTGGTTCGCGGCACAGAAGAAGTGAGGAGGCACACCATGGATCGTCGTCAATTCATCCGGGCCGGTTCGGCCGCTTCCGCTGCGTCCGTGCTGGGCCTCGCCGCGGGCTGCGCCAGCACCGGCGCTGGCGCGGGCGGCCAGGTGGTCGTCATCGGTGGCGGCTATGGCGGCGCCACCGCGGCCAAGTACATCCGCATGTGGTCCGAAGGGCGCGTGCAGGTCACCCTGGTCGAGCCCAACGACAGCTTCGTGTCCTGCCCCATCTCCAACCTGGTGCTGGGCGGCAGCAAGCAGATGGCCGACATCACCACGTCCTACGACAACCTGGGCAAGCGCCACGGGGTGAAGATCATCAAGGACCGCGTCGTGGCCATCGACGCCGACAAGCGCCAGGTGCGCCTGGCCGGCGGCAGCACGCTGGCCTACGACCGCCTGGTGGTGTCGCCCGGCGTCGACTTCATGTGGGACAGCCTGCCCGGCCTGAAGAAGCCCGGCGCGCAGGACAAGGTGCTGCACGCCTGGAAGGCCGGCCCGCAGACCGTGGCGCTGCGCAAGCAGCTGGAGGCCATGCCCGATGGCGGCGTGTACGCCCTCAGCATTCCGCTGGCGCCCTACCGCTGCCCGCCCGGCCCGTACGAGCGCGCCTGCCAGGTGGCGCACTACTTCAGCCAGGCCAAGCCCAAGTCGAAGGTGCTGATCCTGGACGCCAACGACGACGTCACCTCCAAGGGGCCGCTGTTCAAGAAGGCCTGGGCCGACCGCTACAAGGGCATCATCGAGTACCGGCCCAAGCACGCGCTGACCGACGTCGATGCCGCCACCGGCACGCTCAAGTTCGAGTTCAACGACGACATCAAGGCCCAGGTGCTGAACGTCATCCCGCCCATGCGCGCCGGTGACGTGGCGCACAACGCCGGGCTGACCACCGCCAACAAGCGCTGGTGCGACGTCGACTGGCTGACCATGGAGTCCAAGGCCGCCAAGAACGTGCACATCCTGGGCGACGCGCTGCAGATCGCCCCGGCCATGCCCAAGTCCGGCCACATGGCCAACCAGCACGGCAAGGTGGCGGCCGCCGCCATCGTGGCCCTGCTGTCCGGCCGCCAGCCCAACGCGCTGCCGATCTACAACAACACCTGCTACAGCTTCGTCAGCGACACCGACGTGGTGCACGTGGCCAGCGTGCATGCCTACGACGCCGAGAAGAAGACCATGCTGCCGGTGGCCGGCTCGGGCGGCGTGTCGAGCGCCGCCAGCGAGCTGGAGGGCCGCTACGCCATGGCCTGGGCGCGCAACATCTGGGCCGATACCCTGGCATGACGACGTCCCCCCCTGAGTCGCTTCGCGCCTTCCCCCCAGGGGGACGACGCCAGTGGCCGGGCCAGGCCCGTTCCACGGCGTCCGCTGGCATGGCCTGCTCCGCGGCCGCTGGATGGGCGTTGGCGGTGCTGATGGCCCTGGCGTCGACACAGGTGCTGGCGCAAGACAGCGGCGAGGCGCGCGCCAAGAAGATCATCGGCGGCTCCTGCTTCCTGTGCCACGGTGCCGAGGGCGAATCGGCCAGCGAGGTGTTTCCGCGCCTGGCCGGCCAGAACGCCGAATACATCGCCAAGCAGCTGGAGAACTTCAAGAGCGGCAAGCGCAAGAGCACGGCCATGGCCAGCATGGTGACCGAGCTCTCGCCGGCCGACATGGCGGCGCTGGGCCAGTTCTACGCCAGCCGCCCGCCGCACAAGGAAGCCGCCAGGGACACGGCGCTGGCCGGTGTCGGGCGCTACATCTACCAGTCCGGCAACAAGTGGAGTGGCGTGCCCTCCTGCGCCAGCTGCCACGGCCCGGGGGGCGCCGGCAGCACCACCCTGCCGCGCCTGGCTGGCCAGCACGCGGCCTACCTGGAAACGCAGTTGCAGCAGTTCAGCAAGCGCGAACGCAACAACGACAACGCGGTGATGCACACCGTGGTCGAGAAGATGACCGGCCTCGAAATGGCCGCCGTGTCCGAGTACCTGAGCGGCCAGTAACTCCTGATTTGGTAGCTGCTGGCGCACGACAGGCGGGCGCCAGCAGCCATTTTTTTGCCAAATCACAGATCGCCCCACCCATCCCGCGTTCGTGCCGGCCCGCAGGGCCGGCGCCCGAAGGCCGCGAAGCAGGCCATGCGAGGGCACCCGTGGCCGGGGTCCCCCCGGCCACTGGGTGCGTCCCCCCTCCCGCAGGAGAGGGGGGATGGCGCCGCGGGCGCCTCAGGGGGGTGTCCCTATTTCACGGCGCCACCGGCACCACCACCGGCGCCTGCTGCGTGGCCGGCTGGCTGGTCTGCACCGGCTCGGCCAGCAGGCGGTTCATCAGGCCGCCGCCGGCCCACATGCCGACCAGCGTCAGCCAGGCAGTGAGCGCGAAGATGGCGCCGCCCGTCATGCCCGCGCCCACGGCGCAGCCGCCGGCCAGCATGCTGCCGAAGCCCATCAGCATGGCGCCGACGATGTAGCGCGCCATGCTGTAGCCGTCCTTGAAACCCTCGACCTTGAACTCGCGCCCCACCAGCGCCCCCAGCGCCGAGCCGACGAACACCCCGGGCAGCATGCCGGCGTCGAAGCCGAAGGCCGGCGCCGGGCTGGACAGCACCCGCATCAGCCATTCGGCCGACGGGCCGCTGAAGGTCAGGCCCTGGATCTGCACCGCATCGAAGCTGGCGCGCGCCACCGCGTGGCTGAACCACCAGGCCAGCGCCACCGCCACCCCGGTGCCGATGCCGCCGATCCACATCCAGGGCCGGTTGCCGCTGCGCAGCGAGAAGACCACCGCCACCACCAGCCACAGCCCGCCCAGCGCCAGACCGTCGGCGTGACCGGCGCCCACGCGCGCCAGCAGGTCGCGCGCGGTGCCGCCGTCCACCGTCCACCAGGTCGAGATTTCGGTGCGCAGCGGCGCCAGGGCGCCGCCGAGCGCCGCCTGCGCGGTGACGGCGAACACCAGCCCCGACAGCAGCGCGCGCAGGTTGCCGTTGGCCGACAGCACCAGCAGCCGGCTGGCGCAGCCGCGCGTCATGATCATGCCGGCGCCGAACACCAGCCCGCCCACCAGCGCCCCCGACAGGCTGCCGCGGTTGGCCAGCTGGCGCGCCTCGCTCACGTCCAGCCAGCCGGCCACGATCAGCGCCTGCACCACGATCACCGCCGACGCGAAGGCCAGCAGCCACACCGACAGCTTCTCGGCGAACTGGCCGCGCCAGAACTCGATCACCGCCGCCCGCAGGCAAAAGCGCGAACGCTGGGCAAAGAAGCCGAACAGCACGCCGATCACCGCGCCGCCCGCCGCCAGCACCGCGCCGGTGCCGTGCTGCTCCACCAGGCTTGTCAAGTCGATGGCCATTCTTGATAATTAGTTCAGCAATGACTTATGAATTTAGGGCGGATCATGCGGCCTGTGATTGACCGGCGTCAACTTCTTCAGCGCTGTGCCTGTCTGGCGCTGGGCGGCATGGGGGTGGCCTGGGCGCGCTACGCCGAGGCGGCCGACAACCCCGCCGCCGCGCCCGAGATGCGCGCGCGCGAGGCCGCGCCCGGCTGCTGGTACGTCGAGGGCCTGTCGGCGCTGGGCTCGCCCGCCAACCAGAACTTCATCTCCAACGCCGGCTTCGTCGTCACCAGCGCGGGCGTGGTGGTGATCGACGCGCTGGGTTCGCCGGCGCTGGCCGAGCGCCTGCTGGCGGAAATCCGCAAGGTGACGGCGCGCAAGGTCACGCACCTCATCGTCACCCACTACCACGCCGACCACATCTACGGCCTGCAGGTGTTCGCGGACCAGGGCGTGCACATCATCGCCCACCAGGCGGCGCGCGAATACCTCAACTCCGACACCGCGCGCCTGCGCCTGCAGGCCTCGCGCGAGGAGCTGGCGCCCTGGGTCGACGCCCGCACCCGCCTGGTGCCCGCCACTGAATGGATCAACGAGCGGCGCGAGCTGACCGTGGGCGACACCACCCTGGTGCTGCAACCGGTGGGCCCGGCGCACACGCCGGAGGACCTGGCGGTGTACCTGCCGGCGGTCAAGGCGCTGTACGCGGGTGACCTGGTGTTCCGCAGCCGCATCCCCTTCGTCGGCCAGGCCGACAGCCGCAACTGGATCCTCTCGCTCGAGCGCCTGCTGGCCTTCGACACCCGGGTCATCATCCCCGGCCACGGCCCGGTATCCACCGAGGCGCGCAAGGACATGCAACTGACGCGCGACTATCTGGTCTACTTGCGCAAGACCATGGGCGAGGCCGCGCGCGACATGACGCCATTCGACGAGGCCTACAAGGCCACCGACTGGAGTCAGTACGAGCACCTGCCGCTGTTCGGCCCGGCCAATCGCATGAACGCCTACAACACCTACCTGCTGATGGAGCACGAACCGCAATGAACACGCCGCCGCGCCTCTCGCTGTCGCGTCGCCAGGGCTTGCGGGCACTGGCGCTGCTGGGTCTGGGCGCCAGCGGGGTCGCGCCGGCGCGGGCGGCGGGCAAGACGCTGCCGCTGTCGGCCTCGCTGCCCGACGAACTGGCGCGCGCGCTGAAGGCGCGTCAGCCGCTGGTGGTCATGGTCAGCCTGCACCGCTGCCCCTGGTGCGAGGAAGTGCGCAACAACTACCTGGCCCCCATGCGGGCGCAGGAGCGCCTGCCGGTGGTGCAGGTGGACATGCTCAGCCCGCGCCAGACGCGCGACCTGCAGGGCGCGCCCACCACGCACGAGGCGCTGGTGCGCGCCTGGGACGTCAAGGTGGCGCCGACGGTGCTGTTTCTCGGCCCGCAGGGCAGGGAAGTGGCCGACCGCCTGGTGGGCGGCTCGCCCGACTTCTATTCGGCCTACCTCGACCGCCGCCTGGCGCTGGCGCGCGAAGCCGTGATAACCTGAGCCTGCTGCAAGCGTTTCAGGCCGCTGGCGCATGACGGGCAAGCGCCAGCAGCTACCATAATCATAGCGATCACACCGATCGCCGGACCGGAGACAGACATGACCCGCATCCCTGGTTTTCGCGCCGGCCTGATCGGCGCGCTGCTCGGCCTGGCCGGCGCGGCCTCGGCGCAGGTGCCGGCCATCTTCAAGGACGCCGACCTGAAGCTGGGCGAAAAGCTGATCGCCGAGCACAAGTGCAACCAGTGCCACGCCCAGAAGTGGGCCGACGACGGCAAGGCCATCTACCGGCCGCAGGGCCGCGTCAACACGCCGGGGCTGCTGCGCGGCATGATCGACCAGTGCAGCCTGGAGCTCAACCTGAGCCTGTTCCCCGACGAGGTGACCGCCATCGCGGCGGTCCTCAACCGCGACCACTACCGCTTCAAGCCGTGAAGCCGCTCCGCCATTGGGTCGGGGTCGGGATAAACCCTAGTCAGAACGCGCGTATCCGACGCTTAACATCAGCGCTTGCGCATATATAGAAATTAAACCCTCATGCCAGACGATCAATTGCAACCCGCGCCCGCCAGCGTCGCTGGTGGGCGGCTGCGCAAGGCGCCCGAGAACTTCCTCGACCCGGCCGGCGTCCGTGCCGTGTTTGCCGAGGGCAAGCGCGGCCGGCGCGACTTCATCCGCGGCGCCTTCGCCGCCGCCCTGGCCGGCGGCGCCGCCGCGCGCGCCGGCGCCCAGCCGGCGCCGGTGGGCGAGGGCGACCCGGCCATCCTGAACCTGCCGGCGCACAGCACCGGCCTGGGCCAGGCGGTGGCCACCGACGGCTACGGCCGCCCGTCCAGATACGAAGGCAACGTGCAGCGCCGTCCCAGCCCGGGGCTGACGCAGACCAGCCAGTCGTCGGTCTCGTTCGCGCCGCTGCAATCGCTGTTCGGCATCGTCACGCCCAGCGGCCTGCACTTCGAGCGCCACCACCAGGGCTGGTGGGACGTCGACCCGGCGCAGCACCGCCTCATGGTCAACGGCATGGTCAAGACGCCCCGCGTGTTCACCATGGACGAGCTGATGCGCCTGCCCAGCGTGTCGCGCTTTCATTTCATTGAATGCGGCGCCAACACCGGCATGGAATGGGGCAACGTCGCCGTGCCGACCTGCCAGTACTCGCACGGCATGCTGTCGTGCAGCGAATTCACCGGCGTGCCGCTGATCACGCTGCTGGAGATGGCCGGCGCCGACCTCAAGGGCGGCAAATTCGTGCTGGCCGAGGGTGCCGACGGCTCGTCCATGACGCGCACCATCCCGATGGAGCTGGTCAAGAGCGGCCAGGTGCTGGTGGCCTACGGTCAGAACGGCGAGATGCTGCGCCCCGAAAACGGCTACCCGCTGCGCCTGGTGGTGCCCGGCGTGCAGGGCGTCAGCTGGGTCAAGTACCTGCGCCGCGTCGAGTTGGGCGATGCGCCCTGGGGCGCCAAGGACGAGGCCATCCACTACGTCGATCTGCTGCCCGACGGCACGCACCGCCAGTACAGCAGCATCCAGGAGTGCAAGAGCGTCATCACCACCCCCTCCGGCGGCCAGGTGCTGCTGGACAAGGGCTTCTACAACATCAGCGGCCTGGCCTGGTCGGGGCGCGGCAAGGTCAAGCGGGTCGACGTCTCCACCGACGGCGGGCGCAACTGGCGCACGGCGCGGCTGGAAACCCCGGTGCTGGACAAGTGCCTGACGCGCTTCAACCTGGACTGGGTGTGGGACGGCAAGCCCACCATCGTGCAAAGCCGCGCCATGGACGACACCGGCTACGTGCAGCCCAGCATCCGCCAGCTGCGCGACGTGCGCGGCAACCGCTCCATCTATCACAACAACGCCATCCAGTCCTGGCTGGTGCAGGAAAACGGCGAGGTCAAAAATGTTCAGGTTTCGTGACGCCCTGGCCACCGCGCTGATCGCCGCCAGCGCGGCGCTGCCGGCGCTGGCGCAGGACAAATACCCCGGCATCGGCCGCGCCGCCACGCCCAAGGAAGTGGCGGCCTGGGACATCGACGTGCGCCCCGACTTCAAGGGCCTGCCACCGGGCAGCGGCACCGTCGCCCGCGGCCAGGACCTGTGGGAAGAGCGCTGCGCCGTCTGCCACGGCGTGTTCGGCGAATCCAACACCATCTTCACGCCGCTGGTCGGCGGCACCACCGCCGACGACGTCAAGACCGGCCGCGTGGCCACGCTCAAGCGCGCCGACTACCCCGGCCGCACCAGCCTGATGAAGGTGCCCACGGTATCGACCCTGTGGGACTACATCCACCGCGCCATGCCCTGGGACAAGCCCAAGTCGCTCAAGCCCGACGAGGTCTACGCGCTCACCGCCTTCCTGCTCAACCTGGGGCACGTGGTGCCGGACAACTTCACGCTGTCCGACAAGAACATCGCCGAAGTGCAGCAGAAGATGCCCAACCGCAACGGCATGACCACCGCCCACGCCCTGTGGCCCGGCAAGGAACTGCCCGGCCACCAGGCCAGGCCCGACGTGCAGGCCAAGGCCTGCATGAGCAACTGCGGCCCGGCGCCCGCCGTCACCTCGGTGCTGCCCGAGCACGCGCGCAACAACCACGGCAACCTGCGCGAGCAAAACCGCACCGTCGGCCCGCAGCGCGGCTCCGACACCACCAAGCCCGAAGGCTGGCTGGGCGACGCCGCCGGCCCGGTCAAGGTGGTCGGCCCCGCCAGCACCGACAGCCCCAACGCCGCCGCCATCGCCCTGACGCAAAAATACGCCTGCACCGCCTGCCACAACATGAGCGGCAAGCTGGTCGGCCCCGGCTTCGCCGACATCGCCGCCAAGCACGCCGGCAAGGCCGACTACCTGGCCGGCAAGATCAAGTCGGGCGGCTCCGGCGTCTGGGGCGAAATCCCCATGCCGCCGCAGGAACTGCCCGAAGCCGACACCAAGGCCATGGCCGCCTGGCTGGCGGGCGGCGCCGGCAAGTGAAATGACCTGCCGACCCATCCGGGAATTCACCCGGGACACAATGTCCCCAACCCCTTAGCATCCGCAAACTTTCAAGGAGAAATCGCCCATGCAAACACGCAGGCAAACCCTCAAGCAGAGCGCCGTGGTGGCAGGTCTGCTGGCCGGCACGGGCCTGTTCCCGCAGTACGCGCACGCCTTCAACAAGGCCGCGTTCGACGCCAAGACCCTGGGCGACGCGCTCAAGGCCCTGGGTGCCAGTGGCGCCCCTGAAGCCAGCGGCTCGGTCACCCTGACCGCGCCCGACATCGCCGAGAACGGCGCCGTCGTGCCGCTGGCCGTGGCCAGCAGCCTGGCCGGCGTCAAGCAGCTGGTGCTGCTGGTCGAGAAGAACCCCAACGCCCTGGTGGCGGTGTTCAACGTCAGCCCCGAGGTCGACGCCAGCTTCGCCACCCGCGCCAAGATGGGCGAAACCTCCGACGTCTACGCCGTGGCCATCACCGGCGACGGCAAGGCCCACTTCGCCAAGAAGGAAGTCAAGGTCACCCTGGGTGGCTGCGGCGGCTGACATGACCACCCCCAGGCTCCACACGCTGCGCGTTGTTGCGCCACCCCCCTCGAAGGGGGCGCGCCTGGCGGCCGGGGAAACCCCGCCCGCGGGCGCCTGGCGCGGCCTGCTCCGCGGCCGTCGGAGCCACGGCGTTTTCAGCAAGGTTTAAGGCGCGCAGCGCCTCTGACAGACGTATCGAATCAGGAGAACAGACATGGCAGATCCAATGCGAATCCGCGCGCAGGCGTCCGGCGACAAGGCCACGGTGCGCGTGCTCATGAGCCACGAGATGGAGTCCGGTCAGCGCAAGGACGCGTCCGGCAAGCTGGTGCCCGCCTGGCACATTCAGGACGTCACCGCCTCGCTCAACGGCAAGCCGGTGTTTTCGTGCGAATGGGGCCCGGCGGTGTCCAAGAACCCGTTCCTGCAGTTCGCCATCAAGGGCGCCAAGGCGGGCGACAAGGTCAGCGTGACCTGGAAGGACAACAAGGGCGACAGCCGCACCGACGAGGCCACGGTGTCCTGACACCCGAGCACCGCCTACCGGCGGGCATGGCCCTTGACGGACCTGCCCGCCGTTTTCTTTTGACAAGAACCAGGAGACAAGCACGATGAGAGGCAAACCCATCGCCATGGCGGTCGCCATGCTTGGTCTGTTGGCGTCCGCCGGCACCGCGCTGGCGCAAAAGACGTCCATCCAGGCCATCGAGGAATACCGCGAAATGCTGCAGGACGGCAACCCGGCCGACCTGTTCGAGGCCAAGGGCGAGGACCTGTGGAAGCAAAAGCGCGGCCCCAGGAACGCCTCGCTGGAGCGTTGCGACCTGGGCAAGGGCCCCGGCGTCGTCAAGGGCGCCTTCGTCGAGCTGCCGCGCTGGTTTGCCGACACCGGCAAGGTGCAGGACCTGGAGTCGCGCCTGGTCACCTGCATGAGCACCCTGCAGGGCATCGATCCCAAGGCGATCATCAACGGCGACTGGGGCAAGGGCGAGCGCGCCAACACCACCGCCCTGGCCACCTGGATCGCCGCCGAATCCAAGGGCATGGCCTTCAACCTGCCGCAGTCGCACCCGCAGGAACGCATCATGTACCAGGTGGGCAAGCGCCTGTTCTACCAGCGCGGCGGTGCGCACGACTTTGCCTGCGCCTCCTGCCACGGCGAAGAAGGCAAGCGCATCCGCCTGCAGGACCTGCCCGACCTGCGCAAGGCGCCGGGCGACGGCGTGGGCTTTGCCGCCTGGCCGGCCTACCGCGTCTCCAACGGCCAGATGTGGAGCATGCAACACCGCCTGAACGACTGCTATCGCCAGCAGCGCTTCCCCGAGCCCGACTTCGGCAGCGACGTCACCGTGGCCCTGGGCGTGTTCCTGGGCGTCAACGCCAAGGGCGACAAGTCCGCCGCCCCCACCATCAAGCGCTGAGCAGGAGGCACGCACCATGACACCCCGCAATTCCATCCTCGCGCTGTCCCTGGCCGGCGCCCTGGCCCTGGCCGGCTGCGCCGGTGGCGGCTCGGCCGGCATGCCGTCGGCGGCCGAACTGGACGCGCTGACGCAGAAAATCGTCAAGAACGACTTCCACGACAAGGGCATCGTCAAGGTCAGCCAGGCCTTTGCCGACGACGAAACCATGCGCGTGTGCAACGCCGCCGACGTCGCCGGCAAGCCGCTGGACGACGCCACCGCCAAGCGCATCGAGGCACTCAACATGGCCACCATCAAGTGGCCGGCCAACGGCAAGTACCTGGGCGACTGGAAGGAAGGCGAAAAACTGGCCCAAAGCGGCCGCGGCCTGACCTGGACCGACAAGGCCGACACCCCCAACGGCGGCAACTGCTACAACTGCCACCAGATCGACAAGAAGGAAATCTCCTTCGGCACCATCGGCACCAGCCTGTACAACTACGGCAAGCTGCGCGGCGTGACCGACCCGAACAGCCCGCAGGCACAGGAAATGGTCAAGTACACCTGGGGCAAGATCTGGAACAGCAAGGCCTACAACGCCTGCTCCAACATGCCGCGCGCCGGCCACAAGGGCATCCTGACCGAAAAGCAGGTGGCCGACCTGGTGGCGCTGCTGCTCGACCCCAATTCGCCGGTCAACAAGTGATCGACCCTTGGCCCGGTTCTGCCGGGCTTTTTTGCTTCTCATAGTTCAGTGAGGGCTGATATATGAATCTCTCCAAACGCGAATTCCTGCAAGTCCTCAGCGCCGCCAGCGTGGCCGGCATGGGCCTGGGCCGCTTTGCCGACGCCAGCGCGCAGACCGCCGCCGACGGGCTGTACGACATCCCCCGGTTCGGCAACGTGTCGTTCCTGCACATCACCGACTGCCACGCGCAGCTCAAACCCATCTACTTCCGCGAACCCAGCGTCAACCTGGGCTTTGGCGACATGAAGGGCCGCCTGCCGCACCTGGTGGGCGACCAGCTGCTCAAGGCCGCTGGCGTGCCCGCGGGCAGCGCCAGTGCGCACGCACTCACTTACCTGGACTTCGACCGCGCCGCCCAGCGCTACGGCAAGGTGGGCGGCTTTGCGCACCTGGCCACCCTGGTCAAGCGCCTGCGCGCCAGCCGCCCCGGCGCGCTGCTGGTCGATGGCGGCGACACCTGGCAGGGCAGCGGCACGGCGCTGTGGACCAACGGCCAGGACATGGTCGACGCCTGCAAGCTGCTGGGCGTTCAGGTCATGACCGGCCACTGGGAATTCACCCTGGGCATGAAGCGCGTGCAGGAAATCGTCGACAAGGACTTCGCCGGCAAGGTCGACTTCGTGGCGCAAAACGTCAAGACCACCGACTTTGGCGACCCGGTGTTCAAACCCTACGTCATCCGCCAGATGAACGGCGTGCCGGTGGCCATCGTCGGCCAGGCCTTCCCCTACACCCCCATCGCCAACCCGCGCTACATGGTGGCCGAATGGGAATTCGGCATCCAGGACGAGAACATGCAGAAGGTGGTCGACGAAGCCCGCGCCAAGGGCGCGCAGGTGGTCGTCGTGCTCAGCCACAACGGCATGGACGTCGACCTGAAAATGGCCAGCCGCGTGCGCGGCATCGACGCCATCCTGGGCGGCCACACGCATGACGGCATGCCCGTGGCCAGCATCGTCAAGAACGCCGGCGGCCAGACCCTGGTCACCAACGCCGGCAGCAACGGCAAGTTCCTGGGCGTGCTCGACTTCGACGTCAAGGGCGGCAAGGTGCAGGACTACCGCTACAAGCTGCTGCCCGTGTTTGCCAACATGCTGCCGGCCGACAAGGACATGGACGCGCTCATCACCAAGATCCGCGCGCCCTATGAAGCCAAGCTGAGCGAGCAGCTCGCCGTCACCGAAGGCCTGCTGTACCGCCGTGGCAATTTCAACGGCACGGGCGACCAGCTCATCGTCGACGCGCTGATGGACGTGCAGGGCGCCGACCTGGCGTTTTCGCCCGGCTTCCGCTGGGGCACCACCCTGCTGCCCGGCCAGCCCATCACGCGCGAATGGCTGCTGGACATGACCGCCACCACCTACAGCTACGCCACCCTGACCGAGATGAAGGGCGAGACGATCAAGACCGTGCTGGAAGACGTGGCCGACAACCTGTTCAACCCCGACCCGTACTACCAGCAGGGCGGCGACATGGTGCGCGTGGGCGGCCTCACTTACACCTGCGACCCGTTGCAGGACATGGGCAAGCGCATCAGCGACATGCGCCTGAAGGGCAAGCTGATCGAAGCCGACAAGACCTACAAGGTCGCCGGCTGGGCACCCGTGGCCGAAGACGCCGCCAAGGCCGGCAACCCCATGGTGTGGGACCTGGTCGAGAAGTGGCTGAAAGCCCGCGGCGGCAAGGTGGCGCCGCGCCAGCTCAACATGCCCAAGCTGACCGGCGGGGCGCTGCCCAATCCGGGCTACGCCGACTGAGCATCGGCGGGGGCTACTGGCCCGGCAGGGTCAGCCGCCCGGGCTGGGTGGGCTGTTGACGGGCCAAGGGCAGCGCCATGAACTATCGAAACGATAGCTGCTGGCGCAGGTCCGGCAAGCGGCGACGGACAAAAGACCTTCTAGGGAGAGCGAGCCTTGCAGGGGGTACCGGCTAACGAATTGTTAGCCCCCTGCACTACAGCAACTCTATGCCGAAGCGACGAACGAAGAGTGCAAAGAGGCCAAAACACACCACGGTGATAACGACGCAGGCCAGAAGAGACGGCCAGAACCCAACGCGAGGCAAGAGGACGGGAAACGCCAGGAACATGGGTAGCGTTGGCACGACATACCAGAACGTATACCAAGCGTGGTTTGCGATTTTCTGCTGGGGCTGATTCTCGACGTAAAGCCAGATGAGCGCGAGTACTGTTACCAGCGGCAGAGCCGCCACGAAACCACCGAGCTTGTCACTGCGCTTTGCCAGCTCGGAAACGAGCACGACAACCGCTGCGGTTATGAAGTACTTGGTTATGAGCCACGCCACAATTTTTCCTCAGGGGGCTAACGAATGAAAGGGACTTCCCCGTCCCGAAAGCAGGGCGCATTTGCGCGGTACGGCATCAAAGTGCCACGATGGGAAGTGCAACCTCTCATCAACTCGCTCGAAAGGGGAAGTCCATGACCATCGTAACCGTAGGCATCGACCTGGCCAAGAACGTCTTCGCCGTGCATGGCGTGGATGCGGCCGGCAAACCCGTGCTGGTGCGCCCCAGCGTCGCACGCGACAAGCTGCTGGAGCTCATCGCCTCGCTGCCACCGTGCCTGATCGGCATGGAAGCCTGCTCGGGCGCACACCACTGGGCGCGTGAATTTGACAAGCTCGGCCACACCGCGCGCCTGATGGCCCCCAAGTTCGTTGCCCCCTATCGCCTCTCGGGCAAGCGCGGCAAGAACGACGCCGCCGACGCGGCGGCTATCTGCGAAGCCGTCACCCGCCCGCAAATGCGCTTCGTGCCCATCAAGAGCGCCGACCAGCAAGGCCAGCTCATGGTGCACCGCGCCCGCCAAGGCTTCATCGAACAACGCACCGCCACCCTCAACCGCATCCGCGGCCTGTTGTCCGAATTGGGCATCGTGCTGCCCCTCAAAGCCGCCACCGTGCGCCGTCAAGCCCTGCAGCACCTGGAAGAGCTGCCCGGCTGGGCCAACACCGTCATTGGCGACCTGCTCAGTGAAGTCAGCCACCTGGACGAACGCATCGCCCGGTACGACCGCCACATCGCCCTGATGGCCCGCCACAGCACCCAGGCGCAGCACCTCATGCAACTGGCCGGCATCGGCGAGACCACCGCCACGGCCATCGTCAGCACCGTGGGCAATGGGCACGACTTTGCCAGCGGGCGCAGCTTCAGCGCCTGGCTGGGCCTGGTGCCCGGGCAATACAGCTCGGGCGGCAAGGCGCGCCTGGGGCGCATCACCAAGGCAGGAGACGCCTACCTGCGCAGCCTGCTCGTCATGGGAGCGCGCGCGGTGCTGGCCGCGGCCATGAACACCAAAACATCCAAACAAGACCCCATCAGCCGCTGGGCGCGCAGCCTGGCCGAGCGGCGCGGCTACTGGCGGGCGGTGGTGGCGATAGCCGCCAAGAACGCACGCCTGAGCTGGGCCGTGCTGCAGCGCGGGGAGAACTTCAAGATACCGGCCTGAACAAATCGGCTGCAGCAAAACCGCAAGACAGCAAGATCAGACCACCACCGCGTGAAGGCAGTCGTTGATGAGCAAAAGGCAAGGACCTGCGCCGAGGAATGCTCGATGAACTCTAGGGGAGAAGCGGGAGAAATCCCCAAATCCCGACTAACGAATGGAGCCCCCGGCGCGCGTCTTTCATCAGGGTTTGCTGCCAAGCGAAAAGGCAGCGCTAATGACCGTTTGTAGTCACGCCGTCCGCACCGTTTGCGATAAAGCATTGACGGACTGCACGCACAAAGTGGAACACTGATCTGGGAAATCGACGGAAAGAATACCTGGGCTCATTGCTGCGCAATCAGCCTAGGCAGAGGTATTGCTTGCGTTGGTGGGGAAGCCCTTGTAGCCCTGAGTTCAGCCGCCGCCGCAGGCGGTCGGCTGCGACGAATAGTTAGGTGTTTTCTTCGCTTGGTAAGTGCGATTTCCACTGATTTTTTACGTAATCATAGAACCCATCAACTCCAGGAATTTGAACAACCTGAGCGAGCTCTTGTCCTGCCTGCGAAAGTAATATCTGACCAATGGGCAAATTATTCTCTTGACCATTTTTCATTTCCAGTGGTAGAGGTTGACCGCAATAAGCTACAACGAAATTCTTTGGTAGCCTTTGTCGCCTAAAGCCTGAAATGGAATTAAACTGAATTAGGCCTAAGCTATCTAAATGAGACAAACTATTAAAATTAATACCTAAGTTGTTATAGATTGGGGCTTGGCTATCAAAGATTAAAGGTGTGAAATTTCCAATAACCCATCCAAACCTGCATAAATTCTGAAACAGCTCTGCATCTCTTTTATCAAGGTCACTGAGCAGGTTTACAGTCCGCCTAGAGAATGTGCCTGGTGCATTTGCTTCACCAGCAAGAACACTGGCCCAAATAGCCTGCATTTCTTCATCGGAAATAATTCTAGACTTGTCGAAGAAATTTGTGACCCAATCGTCTCCCATGTTTTCGGGATTAGCTTGTTCTTCAAGGTGAGGAATAGATTTTCTAGTAATTTCCTCCATATTTTTCTGGCGATTAGCTTCTTCTTCGACAAAACGATGCATGGCTCTGCGGTGTAGGTCGGAAATTTGTATCTCTGATTCTGCTTTAATCAAGCTTGCTGCGGCTTCTGCTTTTGCCACACGTTTTATTTGCCAAGGTTCAAATACACCGCCGATTGCAGATGAGACTTTCTCAATTAACGTATTGGCAGGTTTAGAAAGCTCGCCAAGGTTAACTAATGATGTTGAGTTATCGTTTGACATTATTTACACCTAACGGCCAAGGTAAGCCGCCCGCTGAAAGCGGGTCGGCTTGAACGTAGAGTTAGTCATCAGATTCGCGCTCTAACATTACCAATGGAACCGCGACCCATTGCTTCATGTGGTCTTGCGCGGCGAATACTCTGACAAAAGCGCGTACGGGGATTGACATCTTCTTAAGCACCGTTTCCTGCAACTTCACTAAAGTACCGAGGCCGGACAAGAAATATTCCGGCGTCGTAATTAGCGAAAGGGAGGATGTTGAGGATTGCCGGATTTGAAAATGCTCAGACTCGGCCAGGACGTCTTTGCTTCCGTCCGCTCGATGTACAGAAGACTTGACTTTGTACACGGTGAGTTCGCCATTGAACCAGCCATACTTTGAGCGCATCTCCGGAGCAAAATTATTTGAATTTAATTCACGCTCAGCAGAAAGCGAGTCCCACGCATGAGCAAGCATGCCCAGCGTGGAAAGCTTGAACGACCGAGTCTCCAGCGCACTCACCTCTGCGGAAAAGACAGGGATAGCAGCCCCAGCCTTCTTGCCTTGGCTACTAGTGATTGTTGTGTCTGGCGACTGACCTGTTGCTACTTCGTAGAGGTCGGCTATATATTCGCGGTCGAGGTAAATCAGTGACTTGTGCAAATCGGCGCGCATGTCGTTCCTCCAATGGCTAACGCCCAAGCTAAGCGGCAGACCCGCCGAAGGCGGGGCTGTCCGCTTGAGCGCCTTGTTGGGCCTTACGCTTTGCGGCCCCTGTGTCATGCCAGGTTGCTTTTGCACTGAGCAATAGTTTTGCAACCAACAGTGCACCAGTTACTTGGCCCACAACAGGAATGGAAAGGAGCAGACCGATGGCGCCGATCTTGGCAATCTTCAATCCAGTTGCGCGCGCAGCAAGGCGTTTGAACGCCTGCCAGTTGATCTCTCCGCGCTGATGCCGCCGCCAAAGCTCCCATACAACCACCGCAGCTGAAGCTGCACCGAGCGCAGGAAAGTAGTCCCAGAAATCATCGGCATCCTGTGCCGACACCATTCTGTCTACGAAATCTTCAACGTTTGCTGTGAGTTCGTCGTTTGATTGTCCTGATGTCGGCAGGTCCATCTTTTCCGCCAACTCATCAGTGACCAGAATCTCTCCTCCGGGATGCCGCTCAATCCAGTCGGTTACATAGGAAGCATCATCAGTTGCTTTGAGCTGTGCTTCCCACGTTTCGCCCGTAGATTGGTCAAGGAGCTGAATATCTGTACCTGGATGGTTCGTTGCGTCGAAGAACGACGCGTAAACACTGTCGCCGTCTTCATTCTCTACCCGAACAAACTCCATCTCATGCAGGATTCCTTTGACGTTGGAGACGAGCCCAGGAATCTGGTCTTCGTCCAGCCCGCGGAGATAGTCTTGGATTTCCGGAAGTGGTGCGTTTTGGAGCACCGAGTTTGAACGCCTGAGTGCGGCAAGGATAGCGTGGTCTTCCTCCTCAAGATGGCCCGCTTCATCGGTAAGTGCCACCGCGGAAAGGGCAGTTACGATCGCGGCAGAATCGAAGTTCTTGCGTATGTAGTGAATGCCTTTTGAGGAGGGCATTTGTTACTCCTTCCGCGCCTTGATGTTCTGTTCTTCGTCTGATCCCTTCTTCTTTCCTTCTTGGAACGCGCCCTTCCAGATGGTTTTGATTTGCTCATCAGTGAGCTTTACGTTTCTAGCTTTTGCGGAGAAGTAGGCGTCCGATGCTTTCATCACGGCATAGGTAAGCCCGTAAACGAGCGGAATGGTGAGAAGGCCGCCAGCTCCAAAGGTAACAAGCTTCCAGATACCAATCGCGACCTGCTGGGCGATGATGCCCATTCCGACAATGCCAACTATTTCTTTGATCCAATCTGCGGCATCTGACTCGCTGACGGGTACGCCGCGAATGGCGGCTATTCGGCTGGCGAAATAGGCCTGAATCGGAGTAAGCACGAAAATATCGGCAAAAGGTATTGGCTGAATCGCGACACCGGCGCACGTAGCACAGGCAATGTGCGTAATTCGCAACACCTTTTGCTCGTCACTGAGGTCAGTACGATGCTCGATCTCGGTTATTTCCTTCTTGACCTTGTCAACAATGCTCATGACACCCCCGTAAGGCCCAACGGCCAAGGTAAGCCGCCCGCCGTAGGCGGGTCGGCTTGAACGCAAAGTTAGACCCGAAGGCCAAGAAGGGGCGCCCGGACTGGGAGAAGGGCGCTGCCCACGAACAAGCGCTGGGCCACCGAAGCGGCGCAGCGCTGCAAGAACGATAGCTACTAGCGCTTGCTGCACAAGCGCCAGCGGCCAAGAGGGCTTGAAATCCCTGCGGACAGGGCGAAGCGCTGGAATGAATGGCTGCGCACATGGAGCGTGTGATGGGGCTAACGCCTGAATTAAGCCGCGCCGCGAAGCGGCGTCGGCTTGAATGAATTGTTAGGCGCGCACACCGGGAGGCGCAATGCCTCTGGAGTGTGCGCCATAAGCTTGCGGAGCTTGGACAGTGATACTGGTCGCTGTCCGTTACGCTGCATAGCGCCGGCAGCTGCCCAGACTGGCGCGCCGGGACCGTTATAGACCTCCAAGGCCTCGCCTAGCTTGGAGAGATGCAGAACGATCAAATGGTTTGGCTGCTCCCGAAGGGCGACCGAGCTGCCTTGGGTGGCTTTGATCTCTACCAGCATGCCCGACGGCGAGCGAGCATCATGCCCCTGTGCTGAGTGAGGTAGCAGGTCGAGGCCGTAGCGATGCGCTGCAATTACCTCGCCAATGCTTCCGACCAAGTGTCCGTCAGGCGTGAAGCGACGGCCAGGGAAAAGCGCCTCCAACTGCGCCACAAGCGCGTAAAGCTCGCCGACTAAGCCGGGAACTTTCTCGACAGGATGAATGAGATCTGTCATGCGCGCCTAACGTTTAAATTCAGCGGACGGCGAAAAGCGCAGCTTTTTGACGGTCCGCTGGAATTAAGAGTTAGATAACTAGTTCACGTTTGACCGCCACACGCAGTTCCGCATAGTGATCACGCAGTTGTTTTACCAACTCCATTAGCTGATCGGTGAGCGTATCGTACTCACGCATCTGCTCAGGAGATCCATCTCCCTCTCGATCGCAGTTGAGTGCAGGCACCATACAAAAGCGAAGATCTTCACCTGATTGTTTTGACGGAAATACGAAGAACTTGTAACTAACGAATTCACGCAACTTGTTGGCAGTGACAAGAAAGTCGTTTGCGCGCTCCTCCAGAGGCTTTCGAAGAAAAACATTCTCGGTTGCGGCAAGAACGCGACGGAACTTATCGAGTCTAGTGATGGCGCTCGATCTATATGAATGATCAGATGCTAATACATCCAAGAACCAATCAAGCTGCTGTTCCGTCAGTTCGGAATTTGCTTTTACAAAAATCGCCCGATCGTGCTCGATCTCACGTGAAGTCCGTTCTTCCTGAGAGCGTGCACGCAAGGAATCGTATATGCCGGTATTGAATAAGTGATACGCGAGTGCAAGTACGCACAGGGCAAAACCCCAGGCCGCATCATTTGGACCGGAAATTCTGATATCAAACTGTTTGGCGAGTAGCGCATCAAGAATTCGCTCCCACAAGGGGGTAGACATCAGCCAGATTCCTGCAACTACGATGACCCAAGTAATGCGGTTATAGAAGCGCGGCCGGAGAAGCTCAATGAGCTTGAGCGCGTACTCAATGAATTCTTTCGTTTTGATGAGATGCTCCCTTCTGGTCTAACGAACGAAAGTAAGCCGCCCGCCGAAGGCGGGTCGGCTTGACTGCCCGGTTAGACCCAGAAGCCAAAACGGGAAGCCCCAAATTGACGACGGGCGCAAACCGGGAAAAAGCACTGCGCCACGGAGGCGGCGCACTGCTGGCAAAAAAGCTGAAAACTGGCGCAGCACCAAAAGGCGAAGCCCGGCAAGAAACCAAAAACCCAACGAATAAACGCTTGAGAAGGTAAACGCCGGTGAATAAAACATGGGCTTCAATATTGCGGGTTTTTCGCAGGCTAACGGCCAAGGTAAGCGGCCCGCAGAATGCGGGTCCGCTTGACCGCAGAGTTAGACCCGAAGGCCAAAAGGGAGCGCCCAGCCTTGAAGACGGGCGCAGCCCAAGAAAAACCGCTGGGCCACGGAAGCGGCGCAGCGCTGCAAGAAGGATAGCTGGTGGCGCTTGCTGCACAAGCGCTGGAGGCCAAAAAGGGTTGAAACTTGCGCAGTGCAGACAGGCGAAGCCCGGCGCAGCGCCAAAACCCCAAAGGAGAAACCTTTGAGATTGGCGAAGCGCTGGAATAAATGCTGGCCTGCATAAAGCGGAATATGAAGGGACTAACTAGAATTGGACGACAGGTGTGCTGGTGTTCAAGGTCACCCAATCCCGACATGACCCTGCGACGCACCCGTAGACTCCGTCTTCACGGCGTTTAGGCAAGCCTAAAATTTCACGGATCGGCTGCCTTCTGTCAGGCGGCTGTGGCGGGCTTGGCCGGTGGCCACCTGCACGGCTTCCATTACAGCATCGCTTCGGGTTGCAGTCATGCGCCATAGTTACGGAATGACACTTTTGTGCGACACGCGCGGCTTGACCGAAGGCAGCAGCCCGGTCATTGCGTGCCGGTAGAGTGAGGCACATGACAGGCGATTCCTTTGACCTCGACCGCTTCGTGCAGGCCCAGGCCGACAGCTACGCCTGCGCGCTGGCCGAGTTGCGGGCGGGGCGCAAGCGATCGCACTGGGTGTGGTTTGTCTTTCCGCAGTTGCAGGGGCTGGGCCGCAGCCCGATGGCGCAGCATTACGGGTTGTCGGGGCTGGCCGAGGCGCGGGCGTATGCGGCGCATCCGGTGCTGGGGCCGCGCCTGCGCGAATGCGTGCGGGCGCTGCTGGGTCAAGCGGGCACGTCGGCGGCGCGGCTGCTGGGCGAGGTGGACGCGCTCAAGCTGCGCTCCTGCCTGACGTTGTTTGCGCGCGCGGCGCCGGGCGAGGGGTTGTTCGACCAGGCGCTGCGGCGCTTTTGCGGCGGCGCGCCCGATGCGCTGACGCTGCGCCTGCTGGGCGGGGCCGATGCGCTCTGACGCCGCGGCCTGTTGTGCTCCGGAGGGTTGATCATGGCCGCGGGCGTGTTTCTGTTGCTGGGTGGGGTGTTCGGCCTGCTGCTGTTCGAAGGCCATGCCACCGGCCGCATTCGGGCGCGCGGCTGGGGCTTTGGGGTGCGCGTCTACCAGCGCGACGACGAGCCGCTGATGTTCTGGCTCACCTTCTGGCTGTACGCGGCGATCGTCGTGGTGTGCGCGGTGCTGGGCCTGCTGCTGGCGCTGCGGCGGGCGGGCTGAGTGGCGCGCGGTTGCCGTGCGTCATGGCGCCGGCGGGTGCCGGGCGGTGTTGACAATCATTCCAAGTGTTTCGTGGCGCCAGCGCCTGCTGGGCAAGCGCCGGCAGCTATCAAACAAGTAGTGCCCGGTGCCTGGGCTATGCTGCCCTGTGTCGCGCCGGGGTGGATCGCGCCCGCCGGCATCGTGTCTGACTTCAGCCCATGTCCACCATGCACCATCCCTTTGCCGACCTGATTGATCTGAAGATCGAGGCCAAGCGCGCCGGCCACAGCGTGCTCAGCCTGACGCTGGCGCCGCAGCACCTGAACCCGCACGGCGTGGTGCATGGCGCGGTGGTGTTCGCGCTGGCCGATACGGGCATGGGCTCGGCGCTGTACCCCATGCTGGCGCCGGGGCAGATCTGCGCCACCATCGACATCGCCATCAGCTACTTCCGCCCCGTGCAGGCCGGGCGGCTGATGTGCACGTCCGAGGTGGTCAACCGCAGCCGCACCGTGGCGCACCTCAGCTCGCGCGTGATGGCGGGCGAGCAGCTGGTGGCGTCGGCCACGGGCAATTTCGCCATCTTCGTGCCGCGCGAGGCGGGCTGAGCCGCTGGCCGTGCCGGGCGCGGCATTCATGGGCGTTTCAGGGTGCTGGGGCTTTTCTGGCGTGCGCCAGCAGCTATTGTTTTCATAGTCATTCGGGGGCCTTGGGGCGCCCGGTGGCGTGCCGTACCCCTGCGCATGGTGCGGTCACTAACGCAATAAAAGAGCGTAAATATGAAAAAAAAGACAGAAAACATCAACAAACAAGGCCTCAAATACGGCTTCTGTTGCGTTGATTGGCGTTTGAAAGCAGAAAAACTTGATTTGAAGCAAGCCGCTGCCCGGTCACCCGGCCTGCCGCCACGCACGCCTTGTTCAACCGCCCTTGCCAGACAGGAGACACGCCATGACCCGCACCTACGCCGCCGAGCCGTTCAAGATCAAGGTGGTCGAGCCGATCAAGATGACCACGCGCGCCGAGCGCGCCCAGTACCTGGCCGAGGCCGGCTACAACACCTTCCTGCTGCGCTCCGACCAGTGCTACATCGACCTGTTGACCGACAGCGGCACCACGGCGATGAGCGACTACCAGTGGGCCGGCATGATGCTGGGCGACGAGGCCTACGCCGGCAGCAAGAACTTCATCCACCTGCAAGAGGTGGTGCGCGAGTACTACGGCTTCAAGCACATCGTGCCCACGCACCAGGGCCGCGGCGCCGAGAACCTGCTGTCGCGCCTGTGCATCCAGCCCGGCGACTACGTGCCGGGCAACATGTACTTCACCACCACGCGCGCGCACCAGGAGCTGAACGGCGCGCAGTTCGTCGACATCATCATCGACCAGGCGCACGACCCGCAGGTCGAGCTGCCCTTCAAGGGCAACGTCGACATCGCCAAGCTCAGCCGCCTGATCGACGAGGTCGGGCCCGAGCGCATCCCTTACGTGTGCGTGGCCGTCACCGTCAACCTCGCGGGCGGCCAGCCGGTCAGCATGGGCAACCTGCGCGCCGTCAAGGAGCTGTGCGCGCGCCACGGCATCAAGGTGATGTTCGACGCCACGCGCTGCGTCGAGAACGCCTACTTCATCCAGGAGCGCGAGCCCGGCTACGCCGACCGGAGCATCCGCGCCATCCTCAAGGAGATGATGAGCCACGCCGACGGCTGCACCATGAGCGGCAAGAAGGACTGCCTGGTCAACATCGGCGGCTTCTTGTGCATGAACGACGACGAGCTCTACCAGCGCGCCAGCGAGCTGGTGGTGCTGTTCGAGGGCATGCCCAGCTACGGCGGCCTGGCCGGGCGCGACATGGAGGCCATGGCGCGCGGCATCGAAGAATCCGTGGACCAGCACTACATCAGCCACCGCATCGGCCAGTGCCGCTACCTGGCGGACCAGCTGGAGGCCGCGGGCATCCCCATCGTCAAGCCGGTGGGCGGGCATGCGGTGTTTCTGGATGCGCGGGCCTTCCTGGATCACCTGCCGCAGGACGAATTTCCGGCGCAGACGCTGGCGGCCCAGCTCTACCTCGAAAGCGGTGTGCGCAGCATGGAGCGCGGCATCGTCTCGGCCGGACGCAACAAGGAAACCGGCGAAAACCACCGCCCCAAGCTGGAGCTGGTGCGCCTGACGCTGCCGCGCCGCGTCTACACCTATGCCCACCTCGACGTGGTGGCGCGCGCCTGCAAGGACCTGTATGCGCGCCGGCGCGAGATCCAGGGCATGAAGATGGTCTACGAGCCCAAGTTCCTGCGCTTCTTCACCGCCCGCTTCGAGCCGCTGCCGGTCGCCGCCGCGGCGCCGGCAGCGCAGGCCGAGCCGGCGCTGGAACACGCCTGAGGCGCGCCCGCCAAGCCCGCGCCGCCCGCGCGGTCGGGCGGCCGTGCGTGGCGCGGCGGCGGGTGGCCGACAATCGCCCCACCGCCACTGACAGGGCCGGCGCGCCAAAGCCCGCGCCGGCCGGGTTTTGCACATGGACGCTTCTTCGACCGGGTACTTCGAGCGCGAGCATCGCCGCATGGAGGCGCAGCTGCACGCGCACCTGCTGCACGTGGTGGGGGCCGACTTCGAGCGCGCGCGCCCGGCGTTGCAGCGCTGGCGCCGGGCGCTGGCGCGCCACATCGACATCGAAAACCACCGCCTGCTGCCGCACCTGCCCGAAGGCGCGCGCTGGCCGGCCCGGCTGTACCTGCTGGAGCACGAGCGCATCGCCCTGCTGGCCGACGAATACGCCGAGCGCCTGGACGCGCTGCTGGCGCGCCCGCCGCGCAGCCAGCGCGCCCGCCGCCAGGCCGTGCTGGCGCTGCTGGACGCCGCGCACGCGCTGCGCCACCTGATCGAGCACCACCACCAGCGCGAGGAAATGGCGCTGGCGCACGAGCTGCCGCTGGCCGTGCAGCAGGCCGCCTGGGAAACCGCCCGCAGGAGCACAGCACCATGAGCCAGCCCGCAGACCGCACCGCCGCCGACAGCGCCACGCCGCACCCCGAAACGCAGATGGTGGCGCTCGGGCACGAGCCCTCCAGCGCCGCCGGCGCCGTCAAGCCGCCGGTGTACCTGAGCTCGACCTTCGCCTTCCGCACGGCCGAGGACGGGGCGCACTTCTTCGACGTCGTGTCGGGCCGCGTGCCGCTGGCGCCGGGCGAATCGCCCGGTCTGGTGTACAGCCGCTTCGACAACCCCAACTTGCAGGTGGCCGAGGCGCGGCTGGCGGCGCTGGACGGCAGCGAAGCGGCGCTGATCACCGCCAGCGGCATGGCGGCCATCAGCGCCGTGCTGCTCAGCTTTCTGCGGCCGGGCGACCAGATCGTGCAGTCGGCGCCGCTGTATGGCGGCACCGAGACGCTGATCACCAGGATCCTGCGCGAATGGGGCATCGGCAGCCACGTCATTGCCGACGGCCTGTCGCCAGCGGCCATGGGCCAGGCGTTGCAGGCCGCGGCCGCGCACGGCCCGCTGCGCCTGTGCTATGTCGAAACGCCTGCCAACCCCACCAATGCGCTGATCGACCTGGACGCACTGGTGGCGCAAATCGACGCCTTTGAAGCGCGCCACGGCACACGGCCCGTGTCGGTGTGCGACAACACCCTGCTGGGGCCGATCTTCCAGCAGCCGGCGCGCCACGGCATCGATCTGTCGGTGTATTCGCTCACCAAGTACGTGGGCGGCCACAGCGACCTGGTGGCCGGCGGCGTGACGGGGCGGCGCGCGCTGCTCGACCGCGTGCGCGCCACGCGCGGCGCCTTCGGCATGCAGTCCGACCCGCACACCGCGTGGCTGCTGGCGCGCTCCATGGAAACCGTGGTGCTGCGCATGCGGCAGGCGGCGCAAAGCGCCAGCACGGTGGCGCGCTGGCTGGCCGGCAACCCCTACCGGCCGGTGCGCGTGCACCATCCCGAGTGGGTGGACGACGCGGCCTACCAGGCGGTGTACCGGCGCCAGTGCACGGCGGCGGGCTCGACCTTTTCGTTCGTGCTGGAGGGCGGCCGCGCCGAGGCATTTGCCCTCATCAACGCGCTGCGCCGCTTCAAGTCGGCGGTCAGCCTGGGCGGCAGCGAATCGCTGATCTGCCACCCGGCCTCGACCACCCATTCCGGCGTATCCGCCGCGCAGCGCGAAGCGGACGGTGTGAGCGAAGGGCTGGTGCGCCTGTCGATCGGGCTGGAGCACGCCGGCGATCTGGTGGCGGATCTTCAGCAGGCCTTGCAGGCTCGTTGAGTCTGGCGCTCAGTGGGGCGATCTGAGTGACCACGAGAGGTAGCCGCGGGCTGCTGAGGCCTCGACCCACTGATGCGAGAGCAAGGGCGACGCCGCTTGCCGAGAATGGAATCGGCAATGGCGGCCCGTCTGATCGACTGGCATTTCGTGTTGTAGGCCACGACGAAGGGGGTCGATGCTCTTATCAATTTTGATAGCTTCCAGCGCTTGACTGGCGAGCGCCGAAGGCCGATTTGGCTTGCAATCAAAACCCATCCACCGCCACATGCCCCAGCAGCCGCAAATCGGCGTCCAGCAGCGCCACCCAGTCCTTGGTGGTGCTGCTGGTCAGCGGCAGGTAGAGCAGTTTGGCCGGGTCGGCGCCGGCGGCCTGGGCGGCGGCGCGCAGCAGCGCCTGGGCGTCTGGCGGGCGGCGGGCGATCAGCTCCGGCAGGGGTTTGGCGCGGGTCTTCAGGTCGGCGCGGGCAGCGTCCCAGGGCAGCCACCAGCCCGGCTGCGTAGCGGGCGACCAGCCGGCCAGGCCGCGCTCCACGCTCTCCAGCATTTCTGCGCTGCTGGCCGCGCGGCGCGTGCCCACCTGCTGCACGCCCCACCACGGCAGGCGGCGCAGGGTGGGCGGGGCATTGGGCAGGTCGGCCACGTCCACCTCGTTGGCCGTCACCACCACCAGCCGGTCCACCTCGAAGGCCAGCACCGCCGGGCGTGCCACCCACACGCTGTGCAGCCCATAGGCCAGCGCCAGCGCCTGGATCAGGCCGATCAGCCCAAAATCCAACCAGCGCTCGCGGCGCGACTTGCGCGGGCTGGCCAGGATCAGCGTCAGCAGCGGGCCGCACACCACGTCCACCGCCAACACCAGCAGAAAGATTGGCCCCACGCCCAGCATGGCGCGGTAGGGCGCCGGGTACAGCAGGCCGAAGACCAGGGCGGCGGACAGCAAGGCCACCGCGACGCTGATGCCCAGGTGGCGCAGGGCGTAGTGGGTGGCGAAGGGGAGGCGGGCTGAAAGTGCGGTCACCTGGCCCAGGCTCCTCTATGCGGCATTACTCTTGGCAGGAGCTTTCTTGTTTTTTCTTACCGCTGTCGGCGTTCCATTCTCTTCGAGCAATTTTGCGAACTGCGACCAATTGAACTTTTTACAATTCACTGATTTTCCCGTGGGAAACCATTCCACGGAGCCTTTGCTGAACTTGAGCTTTCCGTGTCCGTCGATCTCGATCGTGTTATCGGTATGAGCGACATCGATGGATTTTCCCAGAGTGATGCTGACTTTTGGCACTTGTATACCTTTCTCAGGGGTGGCATTCAGCCTTGGTTATCTATGAAGAAAAAAAGCGGCTGACTTTTGGTCAGGCCGCCTTTCTTTCGCACTACTTAGATTTTAAGCACGGCACTCAGCGGGGCGATATTTCGCAGCCAGGTCGCCAGTCGTGCATACCCAAGAAATGCGCCCAGTGGGGACCGTAGTAGCGGTGGCCGTACCGCCCGAGAGAGCGCCATTGTTATCGCTCGGAACGAAGATCACCGTACCGCCTCCTGCCCGAGCAGTCGTCGTCGCCGTGATTGCGCCGGTGGCTTCAGCGATGGTAATGGACGCCAGATTAGGCGTAGCGTTGGGTGCATCCCAGCCGCTCGCATAAGGTTTGCCGTTGGCGGCATTTTCAGTAACCGCAGTTTTCGCGGCTGACGCACCCACCAGCGCTTCAGAAACGCGAGCGCGCACCGTGTAATCCTGATAAGCCGGCAGCGCCACGGCAGCCAGAATACCGATGATCGCCACCACGATCATCAATTCAATCAGCGTAAAACCTTGTTGAAGCTTTTTCATGTCAATGTCCTTCAGAGTAAAATGAGGTTGAACCTTTGGAGACTCACGTTCTGTGCGTCGCCGCACGCCCTGAAGGAATGCACCCGCCGTGCCAGCGGGCGGACAGCCGGCTTTTCGTGACATATCTGGCAGGCCGGCCCTGCAAGCCGGCGCGTTGTCGCGTGCCGCGGGCGACAGGGCGCCGCCGCTGTCGCCTTGCGGGCGCGACATGGCGGGGGTTGGGCGTGACAACAGCCCGTTACCGGCGCGCCAAGGCCCGCAGCGGCCGGGGTGCGCGTTGGCCGGTCGGCTGCCGACGAGGCTGCGTGTTTCAACCTGCTCTGTGGGGGCTTCCACCCCGGTTCCGGGTGTGTCACGAACTCCGCGCGTCGGTGCGGGATGGGTGAGGGCTGGGCGCGCGCGGCGAGGTTGATGCACGTCAAGGACGGCGCGATGCGGCAGAAAAAAGCCCGGCGACGGGCTTGGAAAAGGCAAAGGGCGCCTGGATGGCGTCGCGAGCGGTGCAGGCGATGGCGCGTGCCGGCTCGGCGGGCGGTGGCGTACCGGGCGATCCCGGGGGTCCTGGAGCGGCCGCCGTCGCCGCAGGGCCTCAGATGATGGCCTGCAGGCCCTTGTTGGCGATGATGTTCAGCCGCTTGAGCGCCGGGCTGGACGGATGGGTTTCGCCTTGCTCCCACTTGCGCACGGTGGATGCCGGCGTATGCAGGTGAAGCGCAAGGACCGGCTGGCTGAACTTCAGGTCTTCGCGCAGGCGCCTGACGTCAGCGGCGCCGAACGCCCGCACCGGCGGCGGGCAGATCGCGCCGAACTCGCGCATCGTCGCCTTGTCGATCGCGCTGGCCCGGGCGAGTGCGGCCAGGTCGCCGTGCAGCGCTTCAATGATCTTGCTCACAATGCACCGCGTGTAAAGGAGGCGGCCCGGGTTTTCAATGCGTCGCGGCGCCCGTCGCCCCGGCCACTAGAATTTGCCGCATGCAGCCCGCCGAATCCCTTTACCCTATCAGCCTGAACACGGCCGCCATCCTGACGGGGCGCAGCATGCGCACCTGGCAGCGCCGCATCGAGGAGGGGCTGGTGCCGCGCCTGGGCGACGGGCGCGGGGCGCTGGTGCCGTTCTCGGCGGTGCGGCCGGCGCTGGTGGTGGACTTGACCGAGGAGGACGTTCAGATGCTGGTGCGCGCCGACCAGGGCGACGCGGCGGCGCAGGCCGACGTGGGCGCGCTGTTCGCGTTGGCGGCGCTGCAAGAGGCCAAGGCGCGCCCGGCCGCGCCCCTGAATC
>Ga0209571_1000409_pt1 | contig 50357 bp, 50 predicted proteins | sample EBPBio102011_DNA_FD_185866 | JGI IMG/M metagenome (GOLD analysis project Ga0209571, IMG submission 185866) | Wastewater treatment Type I Accumulibacter community from EBPR Bioreactor in Madison, WI, USA - Reactor 1_1/10/2011_ DNA (SPAdes)... | ecosystem: Engineered > Bioreactor > EBPR >... | reverse complement strand
TTCGGGGCCGCGGCATGCATCATCAACCCACCATCTGCCGGCTGGCATCCCGGCAGCCGGCGCACAGACGGTTTTCGATGCCGGCCGAGGTAAAGGTGCGCCCGCAGCACATGCAGGGCCGCGCCCGCTCAGTGGCGCGCCGGCGAGCCTCGGCATTCAGCGCGTCGCAGCGGGTCAGTGCCTCGTCCCGCACCTGCCAGGGTCCGGAAACGAAGACGCCGTAGCTGTCGTAGACGCCCCACGCGCCGGCATAACGGTCGACCTGATACACCCGCATGTCAGACGACCTCCACGGGCTGGCGGCTTGCGGCATCGGCGAATTCCAGCAGCACGAGGATCGCCTTCAGGTGCTCGTCCTCGCGCCGAAAGTGACGCGCCGCGATGTCCAGGTTCTCGCATAACCCACCGGCCTCTTGGTGGACCCGCGCTTGCCACATGTGCCAGCGGATCTTCGAGGCAAGGTGCCCGACCACCATGATCGGTGCCTGGGGGGCGGCGTCAGGTTTCATTGCAGAATTCCTCCGATGAAAAACAGGGCGTAGGTCAGGAACGCGAAGCAGGCGGTCGCAAGGACGTTGCCCAGAAAGCTCGCCTCCAGCCGGTCATTCGCCCGGCGAAGGTGGCCCCAGGCGGCGATCAGCAGCTCGCGCCACCTGGGGCCGGGTCCGGCGTCAAGCGGCGGCCGGCGGACCGCTGCGTCACCGGATTTCATGGAAGGGGCGGCCATCACGCTGCCCCCCGATCGACGTCAGAGAGGTGATCGACAAGGCGGCGACGATAGGCATCCCGAACGAATTCCCGGCCGGCCGCGTCGATGATCCGGTCCAGATTGGCGCGGCCGATTTCACCACGGGACTGGCCGAACGTGGCATTCCGGCCGTTCATCGGCGTCAGCCCGTTCTCCTTGCACCACCCTTCGAAGGTAAGCCCACGCGCCCGAAAAGCGCCCACAATCACCTCGTGCAGCAGAGCACCTGGTTGAAATTCCGGCTGGTTTCGTGACATGGTTCCTCACAAGACAAGCAAATGCTCTGTCATACAAAGCACAATATGCTCTCCTTATAGGAGCGGTCAAGGGGTATCTGGGCGTTGGTGGAGGACAGTCCAGGAAAAAGGCTGGCTTCGTTTCGCAACTCGCTGAAGCTGAGCCAGAGGGCGTTTGCGTCTGCCCTTGGCTTCAGCCCGGGCCGAGTTGCGTCCATTGAGACAGATGTCGCGGAGCCTTCCCGCGCCTTTCTTCAGCGAATTGGCGACAAATACGGCATCAGCGCGGATTGGCTCCTGAATGGACACGGTGAGATGCTGTCCGATCGACAGTCGCTAAGTGGATTTGCCGAGCGGAAGATCGAGCCGCCGGATTATGCCAGACCAGGCCACGGCGACTTTGTGGCTGACGGTGAGGACTATGTGCTGATCGAGCGCGCGGACCTGAGCGTCTCAGCAGGCGCAGGCGTCATCCCGATCGAGGGAGCCGAGCGAGAACGGTTGGCGTTCAGCGCTGCCTGGCTGCGGCGCGAAGGCATTAATCCGAAGCTCGCCCTGCTCGTTCGAATCGACGGAGACAGCATGTTTCCCACCCTATCGGACGGAGCATTGTCTCTTTTGCACCTGGCGGAAAACCGGTTGGAACGCGAAGGCATTTTCGCATTCATGCGCGGAGATGAGGTCTTCGTTAAGCGGCTGATCCCGGCAGGTCGGCTACCGAGCGGCCAGCCGTCAGCTATCCTCATCGTATCTGACAACCGGGCCTATCCGACCGAAACAGTCTCGGGTGCAAGCGACCGCGATGCCATGAGGATCATCGGCCGAATTCGCACCGCGATGATCACTCTATGAGCAGGATAGGCAGGGTGCGCCAAGTTCTTACTGCGGTGATCCTTGCCGGATTGACCGCTCAAGCGGTCCAAGCGGAAGAAAAGCTCACGGAAGAGCAGGCATTGGGTTTCTACGCCCTGGTCAAATGGGCCTATAAAGCGTGCCCGAAAGATACCCTGACGCCGGCACACATCATGTTGGCCGATGCCATAGCCAAGAAGGCGCCGCCCGAAAAGCTCCAGCTGGCGGAACGAACTGTGCCGCCGCTTTTCATCGATCGCGCGGGGTCGGTTGAAGCAGCCTGCGCCGATTTTGCTAGCGCCGGCTGGGCAAAATAAGAGCCCAAGCAGTCGCGGATCAAGCAGGGCAGGGGGTGTGACGAATTGGATGTTCTTGATATGTTCTGGATGTTGATTTGCCGGAGCGAACATGACCCCTGTCACCCCGACCATTCCCGTCGCGCCTTGGCTTGGCGGCAAGCGCAACCTGGCCAAGAGGATCTGCGCGCGGATCGACGCGACACCCTGCCTGACCTATGCCGAGCCATTCGTCGGCATGGGCGGGATCTTCTTGCGGCGCGCCATGCGGCCACGGGCCGAGGTCATCAACGATCGAGGCCGGGATGTCAGCAATCTGTTCCGGATCCTGCAGCGCCACTACGTCCAGTTTCTGGAGGTGCTGCGGTTCGGCCTGACGACCCGGGCCGAGTTCGAGCGCCTGGTCGCCGTCGATCCTGATACGCTGACTGACCTCGAGCGCGCCGCGCGCTTCCTCTACCTCCAAAGGACCGCGTTCGGCGGCAAGGTTTCTGGGCGCAATTTCGGCGTCTCGGTCCACCGACCGGCTCGGTTCAATCTGTCCTCGCTCGAGCCCATGCTCGATGAGGTTCACAGCCGGCTTTCCGGCGTCGTGATCGAGTGTTTGGACTACAGCGCCTTCCTCGACCGCTACGACACGGCTGACACGCTCTTCTACCTCGATCCACCCTATTGGGGCTGCGAAAGCGACTATGGCAAAGCCCTGTTCACACGCGACGATTTCTCGCGCCTGGCGGATCAGCTCCGCGGCCTTTCTGGTCGCTGGATCCTGTCGATCAACGATGTGCCCCAGATCCGCGCCCTATTCGCCTGGGCGACCATTGAGGAGGTGACGACGACCTACACGATCAGCAATCACGCGGGCAGCCGCGGCGGCCGGTCGGAACTTCTGATCAGCAGCCTATAATTGGTTGCGCCCGGACCGACCTTGACCGACTAGATCAGGTGGCGGCGCCGCAGACCACAGGATAAGCTCATGGACACTCTTTGCGATCAGATCGAACACGGGGCCGGGCGGTTGCTGCCGCACGGGCCGTTCGTGTTTGTCCGGGCGGCAGAGGTGCGAAAATGAGCTATGCACTGCTCCTCTGCGCCACGCTGACAGCGGTCGACGGTGATACCCTCCGCTGCAATGGCGAGCGGATGAGGGATATCGGGGATGGCAAACCCTTTGTTGTGGGCTTCGACGCGCCCGAGCTCAGTAAGCCGAAGTGCCAGGCGGAGCTGAATTGGGCTCGGGCTGCCAAAGCGCGCTATGCCGAGCTGTTGGCCACGCCCGGCGTAACCATCCACGATTCCGGCCGGAGAGACGGAACCCGCACCCATCGCCGACTGGTGGTGGCTCGACTGCCGGACGGCCGTGCGCTCGGAACCATCCTCATCCAGGAGGGGCTGGCTCGCGAATGGCGCCCCGGCCGGCGCATCAACTGGTGCGGCTAGGCCAGGGCACCTTCGGACCGGTGGCCTGATCAGCGCAAAATCAGTTCCCAGTTTGCAAGAGGCCTTGGCGAGCGCCGCAGCACACTTATCAGCGTAAAATCAATGCGTTGATGCGAACTGGGCCCTTTCCGACGAACTGGGCCCCTCAGTTCCCAGTTCGGATGGCACCTGACGGGCCAATTGCAGCGCCAAGCAGGCATCGAACAGCGCCATTCCCGCTTATTTGAACGGGACTTAGCGACGCGCAGGCCCATCAGCCCGGCCAGATGCCTCTTCACCCTTGAAGCACTCTGGAAAGGCCGCTTAAAGCCCGTGTGCAGGACATCGGCCCACGGCCAAGCCGGCCTCGCGGCGCCTTCGAAAACCCCTTGTTTTCAAGGCCCCAACGCAGATCACCGCAGGACATCTCGGATCACCGCACTTCCTGCAGATACTCGTGTCCCATAACAGCGGAACCGGACCTCGACACCGACAAGCTCGACGACGCGGCGCTGGCGATCCTCAGCCTGACACTGCATGACGGCAATCGCGTCTGGAAAGGGATCGACTGGTCGATCACCGACCGGCTGCACGCCAAGGGGCTGATCCACGATCCCATCGGCAAGGCGAAATCGCTCGCCCTGACGGAAGATGGACTGGCGCGAGCGGAGGTGGCTCTCGCCAAGTTGTTCGTGAAGCCGCAGTCGAAGAATCCAGCAAGGTCCGAACCATGAAATCGACCGATGAAGACCGCGTCGCGGCGCGTCTGGCCAAACTGATGGCGATGATCTGTGTGCGCAACACGGGGATCGAGAAACTGCACGCCGGGACCGTCCCGGTCAGCCACACGGGTGACTATTCGGACGTGTTCATCACCGATGCCGACGGCCGCCAGATTCCATGGCCTGATGCTTCACATCTCGACGACGACCAGATGCGAAGCCTGATGCGACAGATCGTCGACCGGCTCTACACCTTTCACCTCAAGGCGGACGATCCGGGGTTTCGAGACCACCTCGACCGTTGGCTTGCCGTCGCCGAACGATGGGACGAACCGAAGCTAGATGAGGCATTCCTTGCGACCATCTCCCGCGGGGAAGCCAAACTGCCGAGATAGCCATTTGCGGTCAGGTCAGGCTTCGCCGGATGGTCGCCGGATCCCATTATGCAACGGGTTCCACAACGGCCGAGTGCTTCGTGACAATGTCCTGAATTTCCGCGGGCTTGAACGCGACATCCCATGCCCAGTGGCCGAAGCCGCCCGCCGCGTTGACCGCCTTCACCCACTCGTTCAACGCGTCCCGCTTGGCCTTGTTCTGGGGGCTGTCGGTGCCCTTGATCTCAAGCGCCAGAATGGTGCCGCTGGCAAGGCGCACGAGGAAGTCCGGAACATATCGGCGCCGTGAACCGGCCCACATGTAGTAGATCTGGAACCCGAGGTGATCGTTCTTGGCATAGGCGATGACGTCTTCGCGCTTCTCGAAGATGTTCGCTGCATGTCCCTCCCAGGACGAATCCCCGACCAGGTGGCTGATATGCGACTTGACGGTCGGAAAGCACGGCTTGGTGGTGTACCAGGTCCGCATCTGGCCGGTGGCGCCGATCGGGTTTTCCTCGTCGAACACCGGCGTCAGGCGCTCCGTGTTCTGCTCGGTCACGTTGCCCAGCACATGCTGAACGACAAGGTCGATGTTGAGTGCGATCAGAATCCGCCGCCGAAGCGGGTCGGAGTGGAACAGCGACGGGATGTCGAGGCTGTCGGAGTTGAGGAACGCCTCGACGATCCTGACCAGCTGCGCCGCCAGATACTCGTGGCTACCCGAAAAACCGTGGCTGAGTTCGGCGAAGGCCTTCCGTGCTGCCTGAAAAACAAGACGTTGCAGACGGAAGCCGTCTGGCAGCTTCTCGAGGTCAATCGCTGTCACCTTGCCCATGTCGGTCGCGCCGCCGAGCGCCGGAGCCAGTTCCGCGCTGATCGGCGTGCTGGCGGGGTCGAGCACGAGCGGTGTCACCTTACCCCAGTCCATGGCAAGTTGCGGTCTCACGACCGTTTCGACCCGCAGCACGTTCGGCCAGCGAAGCTCTAGGTTGGCCCGCTCGGGCACGACTTCGATCTGGGTGGTCGGCTTCGGAGGCGGCGGAGCTTCCCCGCCTTCGCCTGTTTCCGAAATGGAAAGCGGCACACCGAAGACGTTGACGTATTCGGGCAGGAACAGGCCATTCTCGTCCGTGTCGTAGGACACCCGACGCAATCCTCGCCCGACGACCTGTTCGCAGAGTAGCTGGGATGTGAAGGCGCGGAGACCCATGATGTGCGTGACGTTCTTGGCGTCCCATCCCTCAGACAGCATCGCGACCGATATGACGTTCTGCAGGTCTTGTCCGGCCGCTCCCCGCTTCCCGACATTGTCCACGATCTCGCGCAGCAGTTCTTCCTTCTTCAGGGCGCGGAACTGCTGGCGGCGGGTCTCGGGGATGGTCGCGGCGTCGATGATTGCCTTCAGTCGCGCCTCGTAATCCTTGTCGGAGGTCGCGGTCTCGCCGATCTCGGCCTTCTCCAGCACCTTGGAATCGACCCGGAGCGTTCGGGTCGGTGCGTGCAACTCGGGCCAGTGCGCATCGCCCTTGTTGAAATAGGTCTCGATGCGGGCTGCGGTTTCGGTGCGGTTGCAGACCGTCAGCATGACCGGCGGGGAATGATGCCCGGCCTCCTGCCATTGCGCCCGAGTTTCCCGCCAGTCGGCACCGAGCAACGTATACGCGTCCTGGACCAGCTTCGGCAGCGCCTCATGCGCTTCGGCCTTGCGGTTCAGGTCTTCGGAAACGGTCGGGTCGCGGTAGATGTGGTAGAGCTTCGAACGCAGCGTCTTCGCATCCGGAACCGCATCGTCGCGGACGACCACGCGCGGTGTCTTCACCAGCCCGGCCTCGATAGCGTCGTTCAGGCCGAAATCCGAGATGATCCAGTCGAACAGCGCCGTATCGGTGCTCTTCTTGCCGGTCGGCGCGAAAGGCGTGGCCGAGAGGTCGAAACAACGCTGGATGCGCCGGGTTTTGTGGATGCGGTCGAGGCCTTCGATCCAGCGCGTCGCTTCATCCAGGTCGATGCCATGCTCCTCGGCATGCTTCTTGCTGATCTTCACCTCGGGCGGTTTGCGATAGGCGTGGTGCGCCTCGTCGTTGATGACGATGATATCCCTGTGCGCCGCCAGCTTGCCCAGCACGCGCCGGGTGAAGGCCTCGTCTGACTCGCGCCCTTTCTTCACCACGGATCGCTCCGCTTCCTTCAGCGGCATCAGCGTGTGCCAGTTCTCGATCAGCACCTCCGCCTGGTTCAGCTTCTGGCGCAAAGCCTCGGACGGGCAAAGGTTGAACTCGTCGTAATAGCTGCCCTCGCTGGGCAGCAGCACCTGCAGCCGTTCCTTCACGGTCAGGCCAGGGGCCACGATGAACACAGCGCGGCTGAAATCCTTGTTCCGCTTTGGATAGGTCAGTGCGTTCAGAACCTGCCAGGTGATGATCATCGCCATCACCGTGGTCTTGCCCGCGCCCGTGGCCATCTTGTTGCAGAGCCGCTCCCACACGCCGCCATCGCCGGGGATCGCGATGCCCTGCTTGTAGGCTTCGGCACCTTCGACCCACCAGATCAGCGTCTCGATGGCCTCGAGCTGGCAGAAATAGAATGGATGCTGCCGCGCCTCGCGGTCGTGCCAGTGCTCCAGGAGCTTGCGGGTGACGATGGTCACGCCGGGCCAACCGTCGTCGCGCCACTGATCCACGCGGGTGCGGATCGTGTTCACCAGATCCAGCACCTCGGTGCGCTTGGTGTTGTTGCGCGCGTCAAAGACCTCGTAGCTCGCTGGGCGTCGCTCAGGCTTGATCTCCAGCTTGCCGCCCTTGGCCTGGACCCAGTGCTGGCCTGGGCAGACGAAGGGCGAATTGATGATGAGGGACATGGGCTTATCCCTCCAGCGACATGATCTTGAGCGACTCGATCCCCCGATCATCGACGATCTTGACCGCGATCCGGCGGTTCTCTCCCGCCTCAAAGGGCAGCGAGACGGTGCCGTGGAACTGCTCCAGCAGGTCCTCGTCCAGCTCTGCCCTCACGGTCTTGCGCAGCCGGTTCCAGCCGCCCTTGGCATCCGCCATCGGGAAGAACACCTGATGCGGCATCAGCGAGCGGTTGTCGTAATCTACATCGAGCGACCACATGGCGATCTGCTTGGTGCCGCCCGAGACCAGATCGCCCTTGCGCGGATCGAAATAGTCAAAGCCGTTGACCTGAACTTCCCACAGCCCGTCCTTGCGCTTGCGCAGGTCCACATCGGGTTGGCCCATCAGCCAGAAGGACTGGTTGGAACTGCGGCCCTTCTTCAGATCCTCGGTCAGCAGGTCGGTGTTCATCTGCGCCTTGAGCAGCGTGACGCCCGGCCAGTTCACCTCGTCGATGTCCTTCGCGGCCTCCGGATCGAAGGTGAAGGCGCAGAACAGGATGAATTTGGGCGACGGGCGCAGGGTCTCAGCCTCGGTCAGTGCCAGTTCCACCTGCCGCTGCTCCAGCGCCGCGTGTTCGGGGCCAAAGCTGACGACGACGCGCTCGCCCGTCTCGGCCAGCGATCCGCTGGCATGGATGTGCTTCAGCCCCGGCAATGTCTCGAACTCGGCGAAACGGAGCATGGCACTGCCCTTGCCGCGCACGCCGGTTTTCAGGAGTTCGTCGCGCCACAGCGCCTGGCGAGAGGTCTCGCCGGAGCGGGCGACGGTCTCGTTGGCCTCTTGCGGGGGCAGGCTGTCGTCCAGCGACAGGACGGTCGGCGCCGGCACCGCCTCGACCGAGAAGGGCCCGCAGATGCGCAGCTTGGATCGGTCGATGCGCGGCTTGTCGTAGAGCGTCTCCTGCTCGGCATGGTCGCTGATGCTCTGGTCCATGCGGCGCTGCATCGCCTGACGGACGGCGTGGAAGGCGTCGAAGGGCGCGCGGGCGGCATCGGGCCAGAGCGGGCGGTCATCCTTGTCGAGCGGCCAGTCGAAGGGAACCTCCCATTCGTGCAGGGTGTCGCCCTTGGCGAAGTCCACCGGCTTGCCCTTGCGCGCTCCTTGAGCAGGTTTGAGCGGCTTCGGCGGGGTCTTTGCCAGCGCGGCGTTGAGGTCGGCCAATGCCGCCGCGATCTTCGGGTGATCTTCCTCGTAAATCGTGTCGATGTCGGGGTTGTTGGCGATGGATTTCAGCGTGATGTGCGGCACGGTTTCATAGTCGAAACCGCCGCCCAGCCCCTCGTGCGGATAGCGCAGGGCGTAGTAGTCGAAGCTGGCGGTCATCAGCCGCTGCTTGGCCAGCGTGATCGCCACGCGGGACGTGTCGCAGGTGATCCAGCGCCGCCCCCATTTCTCGGCAACGAAAGCGGTGGTGCCGGAGCCGCAGGTCGGATCGAGCACAAGATCGCCGGGATCGGTAGTCAGCAGCAAGCACCGCTCAATGATCGAGGCGCTTGTTTGAACGACGTAGATGATCCCCGCTGCACCAGCGACATCCGACCATATATTGGAGATCGGAAATGCAGCGAAGTCTTCAATGAATCGTACGTATGCGATTGTCGTTTTACGTGCACCAACCCTGTTGGCTCTGCGAAGGCGCTCGAGACCATCGTAGCTAGTTTTCCAGTTGGAGGTTTCGCCTGAGTGATACTTCTTGCCCTCGAAAGACCATTCCCCCGTCGTGTTCGCCCTGACACCGCTGGAGATCAGGCTGGTGAGCTGAAAAACACGTCCTTCTGGAATTTCCTGCTCACCCCTCTTTTGCTTTGCGTTCAGACTGGCGCGCGATCCGTCTTGAAGCTGGATTCTATCGTAACGCTGCCCACTTCCGTGCCCAACGCCCACTTCTTTGCTGCGGTAAATTTGGTGGTATTTGACCTTTGAAATGTCCTTAGCGTACCAAATGACGTAGTCGGCAACATTTGGAATCATTTCGGTTTCTTGCCCGCCAGTCTTTTGAACCGTGATTATTGAAACCCGGTTTTTGGCGCCAAATATCTCATCAAGCAAATCGGTGCACAGGTTTAGGTTCTCGTCCCCAATCTGCACGAACACCGACCCGCTCTCGGTCAAGAGTTCCCTTGCCAGCACCAGACGATCGCGCAGATAGGTGAGGTAGGAGTGGATGCCGAGTTCCCAAGTGTCCCGGAACGCCTTGATCATCTCGGGTTCCTGGGTGAGGTCGTTGTCCGAACGGTCCTTCACGTCGCGCTTGTTCGTGAAGGGCTGGAAGTTCGACCCGTATTTGATGCCATAGGGCGGGTCGATGTAGATCATCTGAACCTTGCCGCCCATGCTTTCCTTGGTCAGCAGCGAATTCATCACCAGCAGGCTGTCGCCCGCCACCAGCCGGTTCGACCAGCCCTTTTCGTGGTGGTAGAAATCCAGCGCCTGGCGCAGCGGCAGGTTCTCGAACGGCGCCGCGAACAGGTCCGGCTGCCGCCACTGCGTCGCCGCATCCTTCCCCTTCAGCCGCTTCGCCGCATTGGCAAGGATCGTCGCCGGGTCCACCCGTTCATGGACATGGAGCGAGACGGTATCGACCTCGACGCTCAATCGTTCCGCTTTGCCAGTCCAGTTGAGATAGGGTGCCTGCAGCCGCTTCAGTTCCTGCAGCGCGTCCTTCATCCGCTCGGGATCGCCCGAGGCCAGGGCATCGTCGATCAACTTCTCGATCCCCGCCCGCGCGCTGTCAAAGTTCAGCACCGGATCGAGATGCGGATCATAGGCCCAGACCGTCTTCTCGCCATCCGGATCGGTGTCGGCATGGACCATGCCCACCTCGGGGTTGTTCACCCGCGTCTCGCCGTGACGGTAGGACAGCACCTGCACCGGCCCGTCCGGCCTGCGCGCGGCCTTCTTCCCGGCCTTGGCCCGTCGTTGGCGCGGCGCGGCCTCTTCGGTGTGGGTCAGTTCGAACCCATCGTCCTCGTCGCCCTCATCCTCGTCCAGGTCGTCATCCTCATCGCCCGGATCGTCGGTAACGCGGAAGATCGACCCGCCACGTCCCTTGCCACGCCCCAGCACGCCCTCATCGATCAGCGCATCGCGCGCGGCGATGTAGTCGTCCTCGGCCAGGTCCGGCATGTGCTCGCGCAGCAGCGCCAGCATGGCTCCATTGCCGATGGTGGAACCGTCTTCGGGTGACAGGGTCAGGATCAGATCGGAAATGTCGGACATGCGGCGCAGAAACTCACGAAAAGGTCTTGTTTTAAATTACCTATCGCGCCGATTGCCATTTTGCACGCGGGAATCAGTTAACGTCGGACCAGAGCCTGTGCTGCTCTTTCCAGTTGGCTGGGAACGGGTCCATCAAATTGGCGAGTGTAATATTCGCGGGCTGATGGCCGTCGATCACGGCATCGACCAGTTCCGGGGAAAGGAGCGACAACCGCATCAGCCGCGCCATGTAGGTGAAGGCGATCCCTTCCTTCTCGGCCAGTTCGGAAATCGACGCGAACTCGCCCGACTCCAGCATCCGCTTCCAGCGGAACGCGCGTGCCAGTGCCTTGACCAGCGTGTTGTCCGGCTCCCGCGCCTGTTCGACGCCCTCCGGCAGCACCATCTCCCGCCGCCCGCCGCGCTTCACGACGCGGAACGGGACATGGATGGTGACGGTCTCCGGGACTGGTGTGGGCCGGGTCATGCTTCGGCTCCTGCATCGACGGTGATTTCGCGCGCCAGTGCCGCCAGCCCGTCCATGCGCAGGCGGAGGTTGAGCCCGCTGACGCCGATCTCGACCCGTTCGACCAACAGCGCCACGATGCGAGCCTGCTCGGCCGGAAAGAGTTCGTCCCACAGTGGATCGAGCTTATGGAGGGCCGCGCGTGTGTCGGCCTCGGAGATGTCGTCAGCGTGGGCACGCGCCGCCTTCCAGGTTCCTGCAACAATCTCTGGCTGGCGGAACACGGCACGGAGTTGGTCGATGACGGCGGCCTCGATCTCGCCCGCAGGCACGCGGCCGATAGGACACACCCCCGCGCCGTGCTTCAGCACCGTCTGGCTGACGTAGTAGCGGTAGAGTTTGCCGCCCTTGCGCGTGTGCGTCGGCGAGAACGCCGCGCCATCGGGACCGAACAGCAGCCCCTTCAGCAACGCGGGCGTGTCGGCGCGCGTCCTTGCCGCGCGCTTGCGGGGGCTTTCCTGCAGGCTGGCGTGAACCTTGTCCCAAGTCTCGCGGTCGATGATCGCGTCGTGTTCGCCGGGATAGCTGTCGCCCTTGTGGACCGACTCGCCAAGGTATGCCCGGTTCGAAAGCATCCGGTAGAGATACTTCTTGTCGATCCGGTTGCCACGAGGCGTCCCGAGCCCCCGTGCGTCGACCTCGCGGGCCAGCACCGTGCAGGAGCCGATCTCGATGAAGCGGGCGAAGATCCAGCGCACATGCGCGGCGGTGTCCGCGTCGACCAACAGCTTCCGGTTTTCCACCCGGTAGCCGAAGGGCGGCACCCCACCCATCCACATCCCCTTCTTCCGGCTGGCGGCGACCTTGTCGCGAATCCGCTCGGCAGTCACCTCCCGCTCGAACTGGGCGAACGAGAGCAGGATGTTCAGCGTCAGTCGGCCCATGGAAGTCGTCGTGTTGAAGGACTGCGTGACCGAGACGAACGTGACGCTGTTTCGGTCGAAAACCTCGACCAGCTTGGCGAAGTCGACCAGCGACCGGCTGAGACGGTCGATCTTGTAGACCACGACCACATCGACCAGCCCGTCCTCGATGTCGGCCATCAGTCGCTTCAGGCCGGGTCGTTCCAGCGTACCGCCGGAAATGCCGCCATCGTCATACTGGTCGCGGACCAGCACCCAGCCTTCGGACCGCTGGCTGGCGATGTAGGATTCGCAAGCCTCGCGCTGGGCGTGAAGGCTGTTGAACTCCTGCTCCAGCCCTTCCTCGGAGGATTTGCGGGTGTAGACCGCGCAACGCAGCTTGCGGACGACAGGTTTGTTCATGCCGTCCTCCGGTGGTTTTTCAGCCCGAAGAACACCCAGCCGTTCCAGCGGGTGCCGGTGATCGCCCGGGCGATGGCCGACAGCGACTGGTATGGCCGCCCCTGCCACTCGAAGCCACCTTGCGTCACCGTGACGATCTGTTCGACGCCCTGCCATTCGCGCAGCAGCCGGGTGCCGGTGATGGGGCGGTCGCGGTCGGCGCGGATGCGGCGCGTGGTGATGTTGCCGCCATCAAGCTGTTCGCCCAAGGCTTCCAAACGCTTGATAGTTTCTGGCTTCAGCCCGCCATAGGCCAATTCCTGGATGCGGTAGGCGAGGCGGCTTTCCAGGTAGCGGCGGTTGAAGGGCGGCGGCTCGGTTTCGAACAGGTCGCGCCACTGGGCCTTCAGGTCGGGCGTCGATGTAGTCTTGAGCGCGGCCAGGCGCGCGGGGATGGGATCGGGTTCGGTCATGCGGTTCTCCGGCGGTTTGCATCCGGACCAACGCTCTGTTCGGGCGGGAAGTGTAGCGAACTTTCTCCCGCCGTTTCGGATTGTTGCACGGTGTCCCGGCTGCGAAGCCGGATCAGGCCGAGCGCAAGGATCCGGCACAGTTCAGTGCGGCGCTCGGCTGCGGTCATCCGGTCCGGCGGCAAGGGGTTGGGGCGCTTCATGCCTGTTGCCGTGATTGGTGTCATCGTTACCAACCAAAAGCCACCCGGCGGCCCGACATGGGACAATGGCGGGCCGGGGCAGAAGAAATTCAATTGAAAGGCGAGTGATCCTGCATGATGCTGCGCTTGAGGCATCCTGGGCGCCAGCGGCATGAGGAAACGATGACCCCTGCATCGAAGCGTAGCCTGCAATCCCTTCAGAAGGTCATCGAGGACGCGCCACTTGAGGCTCTCAGCGAGTTCTTTTGTCAGAAAGACGAGAACTTCACCGCAATTGCCGCCGAAACCGCCGACCTGATGCAGGGCCTCGAAGAACGGGACACGGAGGAGGCCCGCCAGGCGATCGTTGCAGCCTTGTCCGAGTTGCGGACAGAGGTCTGCCTTCCTGTCGAGTTCGAGGCGCGGAGAGCGCTGGTTCTCGCGGAAGGAAAGGGTCCGTCGGCCCTGAAAGTGATCGCGGGGGAATTACTTTCAAACGAGGAGTACGAGGCCGTTTTCGCGCAACGCGGCGAATTGGCCGTCGCGCTGCGCGCGCATGCTCTTCATCGGCGTGTGTTCGATGATGCCGTGAGCTTCAGGAATGCACGGTTGTGGCGGGACGGCAAGCTTTACAGCGCTTTCGACGTTGACCTCGATCGCCCGAAGCCGCTCGAGGCGGCTTCAATACCAAGGGAGAAGCTCCTGCTGGCAATCCAGAAACGCCTGCAGCTGCCGGTGAACTGCGGCCTCAGCGTTGTCGATCTGCCCGCGTCGGAGACCTACAAATCCTCTGTTCTGGTGATCGTTCGCATCCCCAAGGACATTACCGGGATCGCCGAACACATGGACAACGGCGGCAGGCGACTGCGATTTCTGCGCCCGCAACAGGAAGTGCTGCTGATCTACACGCCCGCAGAGCAGCGGATCGAAATCTGCGCCGATACAGCGCCCGAGCGCGCACTCGTGTCGGAGTGCTTTGCGGCAGAGGTTCTGGAGCACAACGTCTCGCTGAAGCCTCTGACTTGGGTAAACTACGATCTTTCCCGGTTCTTTCAAACCCTTGCGCTCAATCCGCCCGCGGTCCCCGATTTTCTCGTGGACCGGACCGAACTTGTGGAAATCGAGGTGCGGCTCGCGCGATGGCAGCAGCGGCTTCGTCTTGCGGTTCCTTCTGGAGATGACATCGGAAAGGCGGCCGAGAGCTATTTGGCGCCCGGCCGCGTGCTGCAGCGCGCGTCGGGCATCTCTCGCGCAGTCATAGCCGTGCGCTATCGGAGAAAGGAAACCGATCCGCCGGCGGTCCTGGAGATCACGATCTCGGACCGCAATCGATGCAGTCTGCTCAGCAACCGCGATCCCGAGCTTCGCAGGCTAGGGCGGACGCTGCTCACCGAGTGGAAGATCCAGCACCCATTCAGGGATCTCAGCCGTGGCGAACTTGGCGATTTCTTGCCGCTGCTGATGGAACTGCATGACGACGGCGCGGAGACAGTCGGCACAACCTTCTTTGCGGAAAGGAACTGTGATCCCGACCGGCTGGTCGAGGCCAAACTGATCGTGCGCAAGGGCGTTGAAGACGTCATCATCGAAAATGACGACGAAGAGCTGCCGCCCGCGAAAGACCGCATACGTTACGCGATCAGCACCGAGTGGCTGGAACAGCGGATTGTCGAGGCTTTGCAGGGGGTCCTGTCGATACAAGGCAAGCAGAAGGTCGCGCCGAACCTCTTCTTCATTGGTGGCCTGTCGATCGATGAGAGGCAGGTGCCTTGCTACCTGGCGCGCGGACTGGGCGACAAGAAGCGCTTCATTGATGTCGAAGCCCTTCTGCGGGCGCGTGCCGGCGTGGGGCCCGGAATCGTGTTTTGCGGCAAGGATCCCGGCTGGAAGTGCATCGCCGCGAACGTCATCATGACCCTTCCACGGGCCTCCGATGGCTCGGCCGGCTTTGCCAGCCTCGATAGATGCTTCGTCGAGACTTTCTTCCGTTCCAACCTCGGACTTGCGCTCGGCGGCTCCACCCTGACCCTCGTCGAAAACGCGGATGGAGAGTCAGGAACGCTGCACGTGCCCGGAAAGCCGGAGTTGCCTTTATTCAGCGAACAGCAGGTCCGCTGTTTCCGGCTGCTGGTGGACGCGAAGAAGAAGGGTCTACCCGGGGTGAAGACCCGCGATCTCATCGCCGGGTCGAAGTCCACCGGCATCCAGCAGATGCTTGGAAAAAAGCGGTGGCCGGTCTTCCAAGGCTACATCGAGGACCTCGGTCAGTCTTGGTGGGGGTTGAAGACAAGCTGATTTCTTCTCGGCCCATCCCGAGCGTCCAATCGACTCGTCGATGAACTGTCGATGATTGGGGGGTTAGACGGTCGATGATTCTGTTGGCCAATGGGAGTGCTCCATCGATCAGAGGAGCATCCCGATGCCGACTCCCTTCCCCTCGCGCCAGGCCGCCCCGTTGGGCTGGTCCACCAGCGCGAAACCCAAGCCCACCAACCTGAACCCGGACTGGCGCTGCACGCGCTGCGACAAGCTCTTGGGCGTCTGCCGGGACGGCCGCATGCATCTGCGATTTGCGCGGGGGCACGAGTATCTGGTGGGCTTCCCGGTCCAGGCAACCTGCCGCGGCTGCGGCACGCTGAACCACGCGACCGCCCCCGCGCGCTGAGGCGCGTACTCCCTCAACCCCCTGAAATCGCAGAGACGCGCGACGTCCTGACCTGGCCACGAGAAGGCGCTGGACGCCTGGCCGCAAGGCAGGCGTCCAATGTCTTTTGCATGGCACGAGATCCGTGATCACCTCATGCAGTCTTCTTCCACCCTCAGCTTCCAGCGCAGTTTCGACGCCGTCCGACGTGCGCGAGCTCCCCTCACAGCTTTCAGGGATCCGGCCACCCTGCTGGACGGGCTGCATCGCAGCTCGGGCAATCCCAACGGAAAGAACCTGATCCTCGCCGGTCTGGTCCGCGCAGCCCATACCGATGGGCAAACGGGCGATTGCGCCCTCACCCTGATCCTGCTTGCCCTCTGGCCCGGCCTCGACGCCATTCGGCGCCGGTGCGTCTGGCGCAAGATCGGCCCGGCCGAGGATATTGCTGCCGACATCCTTGGCCGCACGGTCGAGACTATCCGTGGCCTCGACTTGCAGCGGGTCAATTGGATCGCGGCGACCGTCCTGCGCAACGTCGAACGCGACGTGCTTCGCGCCCATGTGCGGGAAGACAGCCGCCAGCGGCAGCATGGCGACACCGATCCCGACGAGATCGCGAACGACGATGCATCCGGCGAAGCGGAGATCGGAGAGGCCGAGCTTATCCGCGACATGCAGGCGCTGGTCGGCCCGGATCTGACGCTGGTGATCCGGGTGGCGATCGAGGGCTTCTCGCAGGCCGAGGTCGCCATAGAACTGGGTCTGTCCGAGGCCGCCGCCCGCAAGCGCTATCAGCGCGCCCTGCGCAAGCTGCAGGGCGCCCTCGCGGAAATCCCCTGAGCCGATGTCCCGATCCGGCCCCGCCGGTGGCTTTTCCCATTCGAGCGCCGCCGAGCGCCTCAACTCCAACCGAAAGCAGACACGCATGAACCGTACTGCCGCTCTGTCGCTCGAGGATTTCAGGCGGCTCCCTGGCCTCTACCGGCGCTGGGAACTGACCGAGGTCTGCGAGCCCAACCGCAACTACCAGATCGAGGATGCCGGCACCCATGCCGACGGCACGCCGCTCCTGGCGATCTACGTCAGCGCGCCCACGCCCGACGCCCGCGAGGCCGCCTGATGGGCCGCCTCGCCCGCCTCATCCCCTGGAGAACAGCCATGCTGGACCGGCCGGACGACATCACCCGTCTTCGCAAGGCGCACGACGCCCTCGAGGACCTCCCCGAAACCATCGCCGTTCCACGCCACCCGGGCGAACTTCCGGGTGAACCGCTGCCGATCATGGAGGCGACCCTCGACGATATCGCCTTCGCGATCGTCGCGGCGGAGCGGGAAAGCTCGGTCGCCTGCCGCCGTGCCATCGCGCTCTGCCACCTCTACATGCTCGCCCGCGAGGCCGGATGCGTCGGCGCCGACCGCGTCGCCGCCCGCGTGCTGAAGCCGGTCGCCTGTCGCCGATGACGACGCTTTCGCCCTCATCGAAGCCGATCTGGCTCACCACAGCCGAACTGGCCGAACGCTGGCGCCTGAGCGCGCGGACCCTCGAGCGTTGGCGCGCAGAGCCCCGGGGTCCGGCCTGGCACGCAGTCGGCGGCCATGTGCTCTACCGGCTGGAGGATGTCCTGGCCCACGAGGCCAGCTGCCGGCGCACCGGCGGCTGAGGCCATGGCGCGGGCTCCCGGCGCCGGCCCCGCGCAGGACACCGGTCCGCGCAAAAGGGTCGCCGGCAGCGGCCGCATCGGCACCGGACATCCCACCTTCGCCGCATCGGCGGCCCGCCTCCTCGACAACGGCTTTGAACCTTTGCCGATCAGGTCGGCGGAAAAGATTCCCGCCGTCAGCCGCTGGAGCACGATCCCCATCGACGCAGATCAGCTGCAGCGCTGGTCCGGTCCGTTCGGACAATGCGGGATCGGATTGCGCACCGGCCGTCTGGTCGGCATCGATATCGATGTCCTCGATCCCGACCTCGCCCATCAGATCGCTGCACGCGCGATGACGCACTTCGGCTCGACGCTGATGCGCGTCGGTCTATGGCCGAAGCGGCTTTTGCTCTTCCGGACAGAGACGCCCTTCCCGAAGATGAAAATCCCCCGGATCGAGATTCTGGGCGCCGGCCAGCAGTTCGTTGCGTTCGGGATCCATCCGGTCACCGGGCAGCCCTACCAATGGCCCACGGGCGAGACGCCGCTCGACGTGCCTATCGACGATCTGCCGCTGGCGGATGGCGAGTCCTGCACTGCCTTCCTGGCCGAAGCGGCATCCCTGATCGGCCAGGTTGCCGACGAACGGCGCCTTCCGCGCGAACGGCTCGCGGCCGGCGCCTTCCGGAACGGACCCAGGCGTCACGCCGATGGTCTCGTGGTCGATGGCCGGGACGGTTGGCTGTCGACGATCGCGTTCCATACGGTCCAGGACGCGACGGAGACCGGCGAACCGCTCGATCCCCAGCACCTGGCCGAGCGGGTCTGGGCGCGGTTCCTGGCGACGACCGATCTGGCCCGAAACCGGAAGGACGGGCTTGCGGCCTGGTCGCCTGCGGATGCTGCGCGCAAGGTCCGGGACAAGCTGGCCTTGCAGGCGACGGGACGGCTCCCCGAGCGGCGCATGCCGTATCTGCAGCCGGAGGATCCAGGTGATCTCCTTCCGGCCGACGTCGCGCGCGCCCGTTTGACGGACGCCATCGGCGCGACCTTGAAGAACGCTTCAAACTGGTGGTCCGGAGATCGTGACACTGCGGCGCCGGTGGTGGGCATCCGGGCGACCGTGGGACTCGGCAAGAGCGCGATTGCACGCGACCGGATTGCGGATTGGCAGCGGAGGATGGCGGCGCAGGGTCTGCCGCATCGCGTGCTCGTTCTCACCCCGTCCCACAGGCTGGCCGAGGAGGCAGCGGCGGCCTGGGCCGCGAAGGTCGACGGACCGGTGGCGGTGCTGCGCGGTTACGAGGCGCGCGATCCGGTCACGGGCGGGCCGATGTGCCATGATCCTCAGATGGTGAAGTTTGCGCTTCGCGAAGGTCTGCGCGTCGGAAAGTCGGTCTGCCGAGCTTCGTCGACCTGGCAGTGCCCGCATTACCAGGGCTGCGCAAAACAGCAAAACAGGAAGGACGTCGCCGCGGCCAAGGTCGTTCTCGCGCCCTATGACGTGCTTTTCAGCGGCCTCGGCGCTGGTCCGGAACCGTTCGGACTGCTGGTGATTGATGAAGGTTGCTGGCAACGGTCAACATGTTCATTGAACGGTCCACCGATCGAACTGCTCGGCAGCGTCGGCCTCTCGGCCGGGCTCTCCGTCGATGATCCGGCCGCCGCCGCCGCAATGGCCGATCTCGCCGAACTGCGCGCCAAGGCCAAAGAGGCCCTGACCAGCAATGGTCCGGGACGGGTCTTGGGATCCGTGCTTCGCGATGCCGGGTTGACGGCGGAAGCGTGCGCTGTTGCCGCCGGACTCGAAGAGCGGTGCAGGCGCGATTCCGAAATCTATCCCGGCATGAAGCGTTCGGCACGAACCGCCGCCATTGCCACGGTCAAACGCAACGAGACGGCGCGTCGGCTGGCGGCGATCTGGCGAGAAATGGCGCATATCATCGGCGGCAGTGGCGGGACGTCCGGGCTTTTGCGTGTCGCCCGGCCGCATGCGGAGACCGGACAACAGCGGCTGGTCCTTCACAGACATCCTTGCCTGCACGACAGTCTCGCCGGGCTGCCGATCCTGCATCTCGATGCCACGCTGCGTCCCGAGCTGGCCGGGACCATCCTGCCGCGACTAGAGGTGATCCGCATCGACGCCGCCCAGCCGCATCAGCATCTCACGCTTGTGGTGGGGCGTTTCGGCAAGACCACGCTTTGCCCCACAGCCGACCTGCCGGAAGACGAGCGGTGCCGCCGCCAGAACCGGCTGCGCGAAGTGGTCGACTATGTCCGATGGCAGGCGCGGCGGGTCGGATCGCGCGGGGTTCTGGTCGTGACCCACCAGATCATCGAGCCAGCCTTCGCCGGGATCGGGCATGTCGTCACGGCGCACTTCAACGCCATCGCCGGCCTTGATCAATACCGCGACGTGGGCCTGCTGATCGTGGTGGGACGGCCCTTGCCGTCGAGCGCGGCACTGACACCCATCGGCGCCAGCCTCTTCCACGATCTTGTCGAGGGCAGGTACCGGCCCGACCTGCGTGCCGTCCGGATGCGGACCGGCAAATCCGCTGTCGTGCGGGTGGCCAGGCATGAGAGCGAACAGGCTGACCTCTTGCGCGCGGCAATCTGCGATGACGAACTGATCCAGGCGATCGGGCGCGGCCGTGGCGTGAACCGGACAGCGGACGAGCCGTTCGAGGTCCACCTGCTTGCGGATGTGGCCTTGCCGCTGATCCACGATCATGTCGTGCCCTGGGAAGCGGTTGTGCCGGACCCCGTGCAACGCATGCTTCTGGCGGGGGTGGCGGTCGACAGTCCGGCAGATGCGGCGACACTGCATCCGGATTTGTTCGGCAACGGCAAGCAAGCGCAGAAGCTTCTGGAGCGTTCGGGATTTGAGCGACAAAACCCTATGAGTAATACCTATAGGGAAATGTCGCTCAAATGCGCGCGCTACCGCAGAAGCGGCCGAGGCCGATCCTGGCAACTGGCATGGTGGCTCGACGGCGATACCGAGATCGTGCGGACCAGGCTGCAAACCGTGCTCGGCAAGCTGGACGGCTGGGAACCTGTCGCCTGATCTGCATCCCCAGGCTGTCGGCTCCTGCGCGGACGTGCGCAGTAATGTCGGAAAATGTCGTAATTACAATGAATTAAAGCCCGTGTTATCCTCCACAAAACCCCCGCACAATTCGGGGGTGGGAGGAAACCACATGGACGGCGACAGGGCGCGGGACGACGGCAAGACAGGGCAGCGCGAAGAGACCGCGGGCCTCACCATCAGCTATCGCCCGATCGGCGAGCTGATTCCCTACGCCCGCAATGCCCGCACCCATTCCGAGGCGCAGGTGGCGCTGATCGCCGGCTCGATCCGCGCGTACGGCTTCACCAATCCGGTGCTCGTGGATGGCGCAAACGGCATCATCGCCGGCCACGGAAGGGTGATGGCAGCGCGAAAGCTTGGCCTCGCGTCGGTACCGGTCATCGAACTGGCGCATCTCAGCGAGACCCAGAAGCGGGCCTACATCCTCGCCGACAACCGGCTGGCCGAAGCGGCAGGCTGGGACAAGGAGATGCTGGCGCTGGAACTCGGCGACCTCAGCGGCCTCGGCGTCGACCTGACCGCGCTCGGCTTTGACCTCGGCGAACTGGACGCGCTTCTGCATGCCGGTACTCCCGACCCGCGCGAAGACGAGGTGCCGGAACCTCCCGTGGTGCCGGTCTCAAAGGCGGGTGATCTCTGGTGCCTTGGACCGCATCGGCTCCTCTGCGGCGATGCAACAACCGCGTCTGACGTCGAACGTCTCCTGAACGGGGTGACGCCGCATCTCATGGTATCGGATCCGCCCTATGGCGTGGCCTATGACCCGGACTGGCGCAACCGCGCCGGACTCTCGGAGACCCGGCGCACCGGCAAGGTCATGAACGACCATCGGGCCGACTGGCGCGAGGCCTGGGCGCTCTTTCCCGGCGATGTCGCCTATGTCTGGCACGGGGCGCTGCATGCCGCCACCGTGGCCGAGAGCCTGATTGCCACCGGCTTTGCCATCCGCAGCCAGATCATCTGGGCCAAGGAGCGGCTGGTGCTCTCCCGCGGCGACTACCACTGGCAGCACGAGCCTTGCTGGTATGCGGTCCGGACCAGGGGGCAGGGCCATTGGGCAGGCGACAGGAAGCAGACCACGCTCTGGTCGATCCCGAGTCGCGACCAGGATGCGAAGACCGTGCATGGCACCCAGAAGCCGGTCGAGTGCATGCGCCGACCGATGCTCAACAACTCCGCGCCGGGACAAGCGATCTATGAACCCTTCTCGGGATCGGGCACCTCGCTCATTGCCGCCGAGACCGTCGGCCGCGCCTGCCAGGCGATGGAGCTTGCCCCGGCCTATGTCGATGTGGCGGTGACGCGCTGGCAGACTTTCACCGGCGCGGCCGCCGTGCTGCAAGGCGACGGCCGGACCTTTGCCGAGCTGGCCATCGAACGCGGCGGGGAGCCGGCGTGATGGCGCAGTCCCGGCAAGCGTCCTTCACCGAGGCCCTGTCGAATGTGCTGGTGGGCTTTGCGCTGGCGCTTGCCACGCAGATGGCGCTCTATCCCGCCTTCGGCCTCCGCCTCGGCTTCTGGGAGAACCTCAAGATCGCGCTCAGCTTCACCTGCGTGTCGCTGGCGCGCAGCTATGCGGTCCGCAGGCTCTTCAATGCGCTTGGCGAGGGCGGACGATGACCGGACGCGCGCCCCGCTCGCTGACCCCGGCACAGAAGGCCGAGGTCGAAACCCTGGCGGCGGTACTCAACGCCGAACAGATCGCCGACTATTTCGGCATCGGGCGCACGACATTCTATTCGATGATGAAGCGCGATGAGGAAATCGAGGAACGTTATAAAAAGGGCAAGGCGCGCGCGATCGGCGCCATTGCCCAGACGCTGATCCAGAAGGCCCGCAGCGGTGACACGACGTCAATGATCTTCTACCTCAAGACGCAAGGTGGCTGGCGCGAAACGGCCCTCGTCGAGCATGACGGAAGCATAACGGCCAGCGTCGAGACCGATGCGGATGCAGCACAGCTCAATACCTTCCTGGCCAAGCTCGGGCAACGGATGCGCGCGGAAGCCGCCCGCACCCTCGACCATGACCGACCGCTGGAGCTCACCCCCGATCCGGACTTTGGCGCTGAGGAGACACCGGCGTGAGAGGCCGCAAGCCACAGCCGACCGCCATGCGCCGCGCCGCGGGCAATCCGGGCAAGCGTGGCTACAATCACGACGAGCCGGTGCCGCCGGACGGCATGCCTGCGTGCCCCGACCATCTTTCGATCATCGCCCGCGACGAGTGGGACCGGATCGCGCCGCTCCTGCATGCGATGGGCGTCCTGACCCTGGCGGATCGCGCCGTGATGGCCGCCTATTGTCAGGCCTACGGACGCTGGGTCGAGGCTGAAGAGCGGCTGCGCAACACGCCGATGTTCATCAAGACCCAGTCCGGCTACATCCAGCAGTCGCCCTGGCTCTCGATCGCCAACAAGCAGGTGGAACTGATGGGCCGGGCGATGATCGAACTGGGGCTGACCCCGGCGGCGCGATCACGCCTGGTTGCCGCGGGCTTCGAGCAGTCGCTCGAGCCGATCACCCGGATCGAACATGTGATCGTCTATCCCGAGACCGAAGAGGGAGGTGCCAAGCGGCTGCGCGACGAGGAAGAGCGCAGGCTGAAGGATGAGGCCACGCCAAACGTCCGCAGGATTTATCTCGAGGGCGATCTCTGAGCGGCCACCCGACCGGTTCGCCAAGATCGCGCTACACTTCCGGCAAAACCTGAGCGTACATGACTGCGCAACGAACGTTACGCAGGTCTGTACGGGGGGCGAAGGTGGCTGGAATTGCGGACCGGGCGGGTAAATTCGACCGAGGGGGAAAACCCGGCGCAAATTCCCCGCAGCGACTGGTGGCCTACGAGCGGGTGTCGACGGCGCGGCAAGGGCTGTCGGGGCTCGGCCTCGAGGCACAGCGCAAAGCGATCGGGGCATTCGCGGCGGCGCGGGGTGCGGAGGTGCTGGCGCGCTTCACCGAGGTGGAAAGCGGGCGCAAGGCCGACCGGCCGGAACTGGCCCGGGCGCTGCATCTGGCCAAGGTGACCGGGGCCACGCTGGTGATCGCCAGGCTGGACCGGCTCTCGCGCAATGCGGCCTTCCTGCTCGCCCTCAGGGACAGCGGGGTGAAGTTCCTGGCCTGCGACATGCCGCAGGCCAATGACCTGACGGTGGGCATCATGGCGCTGGTGGCGGAAGCCGAGCGCGAGGCGATCTCGCGGCGGACGAAGGAGGCCCTTGCGGCGGCCCGCTCGCGCGGGGTGCGGCTCGGCAATCCGAACGGCGCCGCCAGCCTGCGGCGGGCCGGCAAGGGCGGAGCCGCCCTGCGCGCCACCGTCACCGCCAATGCCGAGGGCTTTGCCCGCGACCTCGCCCCCGTCATCGCGGATATCCGCGCCGGCGGCGCAACCTCGCTCCGGGCCATCGCCGCAGAACTCTCCGCAAGAGGCATCAGGACACGGCGCGGCGGGAAATGGCAGGTGTCCAACGTCAAGGCCGTGCTGGAAAGGATCGCAGCGCTGGAAAGCCGGTAGGGTGCAGTTCAGTGCAAGCGGAACAATCTAACGCAGTCGAACATATGTGTCCGTCGTCAGAACATTTGGCGCAGATTGGGGTGTAGATTAGCGGAGTGCGGGCGTCGTCTGTGGATTGATGTCAGGCGACGATCTTGCGGTGCTGCAAGCGCCGATGTTCGATGGTCTGTCGCTTGATCCTTTCGCGCTGTTTGATGATGGCCGGAGCCCTGCCGAAGTAGGCAACGGCGGGCGTCACATTGTTCAGGCTCTCGTGATAACGCTGGTGATTATAGTGCTCGACGAAGGCCTCGATCCGGGCCTCGAGGTCGCCGGGCAGGAAGTAGCTTTCCAGCAGGATGCGGTTCTTCAGGGTCTGGTGCCAGCGCTCGATCTTGCCCTGGGTCTCCCGAAAGCCTCGCGCCCTTCATCGACGGGTTTCTTGCGCTGCTGACCCGGCACGGGCTTGGCTTCGGCATCTATGGTCATGTTGATGTCGGCTGTCTGCACATTCGCCCGGCGCTGAACATCGACGATGCGGCGGATCGCGCGAAGCTCGTTGCCGTATCGGACGGGCTGTTCGACCTGACGCGCAGATATGGCGGCATCTTCTGGGGCGAGCATGGTAAGGGCGAGCGCGGCGCCTATTTGCGCGAATGGATTGGCGAGGAAGCCTATCGCGCATTGCAGGGGGTGAAACGCGCCTTCGACCCCTCGGGGCAGCTCAATCCCGGTAAGCTGGTTGCGGAGAAGGGCGAGATCATGGGGATTGCCACCACCCCGTTCCGGCCGTTCAACGCCCCGAAGGGCGATCCGATGACCTCTGCCTTCCGATGCAACGGCAATGCGCAATGCCTCAGCCATGCTGCGGCGGTGCCGATGTGCCCGAGCTTCAAAGCAAGTGCTGAATCGGATCTCGTCATGTCCGCCTAACAATCAATGAAGAGCAGATGTTCCTTTTCCTAGCATTCCTAGGAATACTATCCAGTATCGTTGTGGTTCTCGTCAGAATGCAGCCGGAGGAGCAGGGGAAGACCGAATGGAAAAAGCGCAAAGTGGGGCCGAGGCGCTGGTGCGCTCGCTGATCTCCGGCGGTGTGACGACTTGCTTCGCCAATCCCGGCACCAGCGAAATGCATTTCGTCGCGGCGTTGGACCGTATCCCCGGCATCCGCTGCATCCCCGGGTTGCAGGAAAACACGGTGACCGGCATGGCGGATGGTTATTTCCGGGTCCTGGGTCGTCCTGCGGCGACCCTTTTGCATTGTGGCCCGGGCCTCGCCAACGGGATCGCCAATCTGCACAATGCGCGACGCGCGGAAAGCGGTGTGGTCAATATCACCGGCGATCATGCGCTGGCCCATGTGAAATATGACAGCCCGCTGACCAGCGATATTGCGGCTTTGGCGGGGGCGAGCTCTGACTGGTTGCGGATCAGTTCATCTGCGGATGAGATCGGCGCCGATGCGGCGCATGCGATCTCGCAGGCCGGGGCAGGGGTTGGGCATGGGCGGGTGGCAACGCTGGTGCTGCCTGCTGATGTGTCTTGGGGAGAAGGTGGCCGCGAGGCGCCTGCAGGCGCGGCAGCCCCGCAGCCGCTGAACCCTCCCGACGCGGGGCGGATTGACTCGGCGGTGACCGCGCTTCGTTCTGGCGAGCCCTGCGTCATCGTGCTGGGGACCGCTGCTCTGACAGTCGCGTCACAGCCTCTGGCTGCTGCGATCTCAGATGCGACCGGCGCGCCGCTGAAGGCCAGTGGTATGGTTGCCGTTCAGCCGCGAGGGCGCGGCAGGCTTGATATCGCACCCGTGCCCTATCCGGTAGATCTCGCACTGGCGGCGCTGGAGCCATTTACGCGGGTGATCACCATCGGCTGCCCGATGCCAACGGCTTTCTTCCTGTATCCCGGCAAGCCCAGCCTCGTGACCAGGCCCGATGCCAGCCATATCGCATTGGCCGGGCGTGACGATGATTGTCAGGCCGTGCTCGAGGCCCTCGCGGCGGCGCTGGACGCGGAACCGGCTCCGCTGCCGGTTCCGCCCGTCACTCCCTTTGCGCAACCCGAGGGAGCGATCACTGCCGAGGGTTTTGCCGAGACGGTTTGCGGGCTGATCCCGGAAAATGCTATCGTGGTTAACGAGGCACTGACGCTGGGCACCGGCTTTCCGGCGCGGGCCGGGCGGACGGCGCCCTGTGACTGGCTTCACATCACCGGGGGCGCCATCGGTGGCGGTATCCCTGTTGCGACCGGCGCGGCGGTGGCTGCGCGCGGGTGCCGGGTGATCACCTTGCAGGCGGATGGATCTGCGGCCTACACGATGCAGGCGCTCTGGACCCAGGCGCGCGAGGGGCTGGACTGCCTGACACTGATCCTCAACAACCGCAGCTATGCGATCCTTGTTGGCGAATATGCCAAAGTGGGGGCCGAGCCGGGACCGACAGCGATGAACATGCTGTCTCTGGACCGCCCCGGCATCGACTGGGTCGGGCTGGCGGCTTCGCTTGGTGTTGCGGGCGAGGCGGTGATGACGCTTGGCACCCTGCGCGGCGCGATGCAGGGGGCGCTCGGGCGCAAGGGGCCTTACCTGATTGATGTGCGCTTCGCCTGACGGTTGCGTGAGGGAACTGGCAGAGACGGCAGTGGGGGATAATCATGGATCTTTCGCTTTCCCTCACAGGAGGGGAGCGTTGGGTCAGATGCATGGGAGGAAGGGTCATGCCTGTTGAGACCGACAGCGCCGCAAAGTTTCGCAATCTCTCGCGGATTGCGCGGCTGATCCAGGACAGCCACGATCCCGATGAACTGCTGGTCCGGCTGGTGGAGGGGGTCTGTCTCAATACGATCTGGAATTTCAGCAGTATCCAGGTGCTTGATCAGGAAAGTGGCAAGACCATCCCGATCATCCGCTATAATCCGTTCAAGACCGATACGAGGGATCCGCCGGATTCCTGGGATGCTGCCGACAGCCCTATTCTCTCTGTCGTCGAAACCGGCCGTCCGGTGGTCATCCGCGACGCGGCCGAACAGGACCGCTATCGCGGTTTTCGCGAAGATGCGAGGCTCAGAGGGTATCACACAGTTGCCTTCTTCCCGCTGAAATTTCCCGACCGCCAGGGCCGGGCGCTGGCCTTTACCGTGATCTCGCATCAGGTAATTGATGTGGATGACGAGGAACTGGCCTATCTGCAATGTCTGGCCGATCTGGCCGATATTGCGGTGCGTCAGATGCTGCGGTTGGCCGAAGAGAAGAAGGCCACCGGCAAATCGCGTCAGATCCTGCGCAATCTGACAACGGCGCTGGCCGGATCACTCAATATCGGCATGTCCTCGGGAATTTTCCCACTGCTTGGCAAGCTGATCCCGACGCGCTGGTTCGCGATTGACCTGACCACGGGCAACCTGCTTTGCGATGAGGCGACCCTTGGACAAGAGCTTTCCGAGGGGCTGCGCCTGGATCTGCTGGCGCTGATGCGTCTGGCGCGGCAATCCACCTCCCGCAAGGACAGCACAGATGTGACCGTCCGGTTGGGCGCTAAAGAGGTTCGCCTGCGAGTTCAGGGGCTTGCGATTGACGGCGAGAATGTCGGGGCCCTGTTCCTGGTTGCGCCGGAACAGGTGGCTGCGCAGGAATGGGTCTCGGTCGAGGCCGCACATCTGGCGCTTTCGACTCTGATCCTGCGCAACCATATGGCGTTTCGCAGCCGCAGCCTGATCGAGCGGCGGGTCTTGCAGCAGCTGGTTTCCGGCAATGGCGATATGGCCGAATTGCTGGCGGAGTTCCGGCTTCTTGGCATCAGCCCAGATGATCCGCGCCGCGTGCTGATGGTGCAGGCCTCTGAAGGCGGCTTGCCCGGCGATATGCACAGCTTCATTCTGCGCAAGGTCGAGGCGATGTGCGGTGTCTCGCTCTCGCTGATGGAGGGGAACCGCCTCGGACTTCTGGTGCCGGATCATCCCGGGCTGACCGATGAAAAGGCGCGGATCTCGCTTTTGCGCCAGCTTCAGCCCGCCTGGTATCGGCCACTTTCGCTGACCCTGTCAGAGCCGGTGACCCGGCTTGGTGATTATGCCGAAGCCTGGGCCGGGTGCCGCAGGGTGCTGGATGTCGGCCTTGCGATGAAGGCCGAAGGCTGGATCAATGGCGGCAAGATCGGCTACTTTCCCCGCCTGATGGCGAGCCTGCCCGAAACCGTCGCCGAAGCTTTCCTTGCGCGCACAATCGGACCCCTGCTGGATGGCGGGTCCGAAAAGGGCCGCACCGCGCTCCTGACGCTCGGCACCTGGCTCTCGACGGGGCGGCGTTTGCAGGAAACGGCGGATCAGCTGGGCATCCATGTCTCGACGCTGCGCTACCGGCTGGAGCGGTTTGCCGAGCGCTATGGCATTGATTTTGAAGACAGCGAGACCTGTTTCGATCTGGAAATTGCCATCCGTCTCTATCGCTTGCGGGACTCCTATCAAAAGCAGTAATTTTTTCTGCGGCCTTTGGCCGTCTCATCGGAAGCTGGGTCAGAAAGGTGCTTGCTAAGCTTCATCCGGGATAAATGATATTCGGATGTAGCGGTGTCTTCAGCTTCTTCAACGCTCGCGGCCTCACAGCCTCACGAGGCGGCGCTTGCCCGGAAAAAGACACTGCGCCAGGCGTTCGGTGCTTTTGCGACCGGCGTGACCGTTGTCACCGCACGCGACGCCCGGGGGCGCCCGGTTGGATTTACCGCCAATTCCTTCACCTCGGTCTCGCTTGATCCGCCGCTGTTGCTGGTCTGTCCTGGCAAGACCTCGTCCAGTTTCGCGACCTTCAGCACGACCAGCCATTTTGCGGTCAATATCCTGGCCAGTGATCAGCAAGAGGTGTCGCATCGTTTCGCAACGCCCGTCAGCGACCGTTTCGCGGGGCTTGCATGGCATGAGGGACTGGCAGGCCTGCCGTTGATCGACGGCGCGGCCGCCACCTTCACCTGTGCGCGTCACCAGCTGGTTGATGCCGGTGATCATGTGATCCTGATCGGCGAAGTGCTGGAAAACAGCGCGACGGGCGCAGAACCGCTGGTCTTCTCGCAGGGGCGCTACCGTGAACTTGCATCGCATGTGCCCGAGGTGGGGGTCCGCGTCGGCGTGATCGCGCTGCATGAGGGGCGCGTGCTGTTGCGCAAGACGGGTGAGGGGGCCTGGGAGCTGCCGCTCGGGCCGGTGCTGCCGCTGTTCGGTCAGGCCCGCAACTGTTGCGAGGCCGATCTGGCAAAGGCGGGTGCGGCGGTTACGATCACCCATCCCTATTCCATCTATGACGACGGCGAAAAGGGCGAGAGCCGCTTCTTCTTCATGGCCGAGCTTGAGCCTCTCGCGGCGCTGCCCTCCGATATGGAGCTTTTTGCGCCTGATGAACTGCCGATTGACCTGATCCGCGATCCGGGGATGCGCGATTTGCTTTTTCGCCATGGGCGCGAGCGCCAGAAGGGCCGCTACGGCGTCTATGTCGCGCATGACCGCGCGTCGGGCAGCGTCTCGCATATGACCGGCGGCTCGGAGCGCTGGCCCGATATTTTCCAGCCCGACAGCTTTCTGACAGAGGGGATGCCGAATGACCAAATTCACGCTAGAGGCGCTGGAGGGCAGCCGCCTGCCGATCTTTGTGGCAGGCGAATTCCGGACCTCGCAGGGTCAGCCGATTGCCTGTTTCGACCCCGCGACCGGCGAGGAATGGTGCTCGATTGCCGATGTGACCGAGGCCGAGGTAAATGCAGCGGTTGAGGCCGCCCGCGCAGCGCTGCGCGATCCGGCCTGGCGCGACATTTCGCAATCAGACCGGGGGATGATGCTCGGGCGGCTGGCCGACCTGGTGGCCCGCGATGTCGAGCGCCTCTCGCAGCTTGAGACAAAGGACAACGGCAAGATCCTGCGCGAAATGCGGGCGCTGACCCAGGCGGTCTCAGTCGGGATGCGTTACTTCGCGGGGATGGCCGACAAGGTCCAGGGCACCACGATCCCGGTCAACAAGCCCGATATGCTGAACTTCACGCTGCGCGAGCCGGTGGGGGTGATCGGGGCGATTGTGCCGTGGAACTCGCCTTTGTTGCTGCTGAACCGCTGCATGGCGCCTGCGCTGGCGATGGGCAATGCGCTGGTGGTGAAGCCCTCGGAACATGCCTCGGCCGCCGTGCTGGCGCTGGCCGAACTGGTGGCCGAGGCGGGCTTTCCGTCCGGTGTGTTCAATGTGGTGACGGGCTACGGCGCCTCTGTGGGCGATGCCATCGTGCGCCATCCCGGTGTCAACAAGATTGACTTTACCGGCGGCACCGCGACCGGGCGCCTGATCGCGGGCGCGGCGGGGCAGAACCTCAAGCCCGCCATGCTGGAACTGGGCGGCAAATCCCCCCATATCGTTTGCGAGGATGCCGATCTCGACCGCGCCGTGAACGGGGTTATCTCGGGCATTTTCGCCGCCGGAGGCCAGACCTGCGTTGCCGGATCGCGGGCGTTTGTGCATGAAAGCATCTATGACGAGGTGATCGACCGCCTCGTCGCCCGCACTAGGGAAATCCGCATCGGCGCTCCTACGGATGAGGCCACCCAGCTCGGGCCCCTGGCGCTCTGGGCGCAGGTCGGCAAGGTTGGCAGCTTTATCGAAAGCGGTAAGGCAGAGGGCGCCTCGCTGGTCGCGGGCGGCGGGCGGCCCGAGGGGCTGGGCAACGGCTGGTATGTCGAACCCACTGTCTTTGCCAATGTCACCAATGATATGCGGCTTGCGCGCGAAGAGATTTTCGGCCCGGTGCTGGGTGTTCTGAAATTCCGCGACGATGCCGAGATGATCGAGCTGGCGAATGACACCGCTTACGGCCTCGCCTCGGGGATCTGGACCAATGACATGAACCGTGCGCTGAAATTCATGCGCCGGATCGAGGCAGGGATGGTCTGGATCAACACCTATCGCAGCCCCTCGATCATGTCGCCTTCGGGCGGGTTCCGGGACTCGGGCTATGGCAAGCATAACGGCTTTGCCGCCATCGAGGAATTCAGCCGGATCAAGACGGTTGTGATCGACTATTCGGGCCAGACCCAGGACGCCTTCGTCATGCGCGTCGCGAAATAAGGAGCGGAAAAGATGAGATTTTCACTCGCGCTGAACTATGGGCGTTTTGATGAAAGCATCGGTATGGATGCGGTGGCGAAAAACGCGCTGGAACTGGTAAAGATCGCAGACCAGGGCGGTTTCGACACGGTCTGGACCGCCGAGCATCACACGATCGAGGTCACCGCCTCGCCCAATCCGTTCCAGATCCTGGCCCATTGGGCGGCGCATACCAAACGGATCCGGCTGGGGACCGGCGTGATCTCGGCGCCCTACTGGAATCCGATCCGACTGGCGGGCGAGGCCGGACTTTGCGATGTGATCACCGGCGGGCGGCTGGAACTCGGCTTCGGGCGCGGCTCGTATCAATATGAGTTCGACCGCATGGCGGGCGGCATGCCGCAAGAGGAGGGCGGGCGCTATATGCGTGAGCTGATCCCTGCGGTGAAGGCGCTGTGGCGGGGTGACTATGAACACAAGGGCGAGATCTGGAACTTCCCTGCCACCACCTCAGCGCCCAAACCGCTGCAAAAAGAGATCCCGATGTGGATCGCCGCGCGCGATCCGGCATCGCATGATTTCGCGGTGGCGAATGGTTGTTCAGTTATGTCCACCGCGTTGCGGCGGCCCTTCTCCGAGGTCGAAGTGCTGGAGGCCCGTTTCCAGGCCGCGATGAAGGCGAATGGCGCGACCGGCCTTGACCATGCCAATATGCGGCTTGGCTGTGTCTGGGAGGATAAGGCCACCCGCGATATCGCGGTGCATTCGATGGTCAATTACGGTCGCGGTTTCGAGAACCTGTTCAAGAACATAGCTACTGTGAAGAACGGTTTCCCCGATCTGGTCGATTTCGATACCGTCGCCAACCGCGATGAGTTCCAGCCAGAAAATATTTGCGAAAACATGATGTTCGGCACATCGGACGAAGTGATCGCCAAACTGGAACGCTATCAGGCGGCGGGGATCCGGCATTTCATGTTCGGCACCACCTTTGGCCTGCCGCACGATGTGGCACGCCGCTCGGTCGAGCTGTTCTGTGACCGGGTGATCCCGCATTTCCGCGCCAAAACCGCAGCGCTTGAGGCGGTCTGATGCTGGATTTCGAACATCAGGGCTGCCGACTGCGCTATGAGGAGACCGGCGAGGGCCGCGCGATGGTTTTCGTTCATGGTGTCGGCTCGACGCTGGAGGCTTGGGATCTGGTTCTGCCCCATATGCCGCCGGGCCGCCATATCCGCCTCGACCTGCGCGGGCATGGCGGATCGGGCCGGGCGCCGGGGCCTTACAGCCTTGAGCTGATGGCGGGCGATGTGCTGGCGCTGATCGACCATCTCGGGCTGGACCGGGTGGCGCTGTTCGGCTTTTCGCTGGGCGGGCTGCTTGCGCAATATATCGCGATCCACCACCCGGGGCGGCTTTCCGCCGTGGCGCTGATCTCGACTGTCGCGGGCCGCGACGAGGGCGAGCGGGCACGGGTCGAAGAGCGCCTTGCGACGCTGGAACGGGACGGACCACTGACCCATCTGACCAATGCGGTGGAGCGCTGGTTCACGCCGGACTTCCTTGCGAAGAACCCCGATGCGATTGCCGCACGCCGGGCTAAGGCACTGGAGAATGATCCGGCCTGCTATATGGCCGCCTACCGCGTGCTCGCGCATTCCGATCTGGCAGAGGATCTGCACCGGATCGCCACGCCCACGCTGGTGATGACGGGTGAGGCCGATATCGGATCGACCCCGCGCATGTCGCGGCTGATGCAGGAGAGGATCGCCGGTTCTGATCTGGTGATCCTGCCGGGGCTGAAGCATTCGATCCTGCTTGAGGCCCCCGAGCTTGTTGCGCGCCATCTGGGCGCCTTGCTGACGAAGACCACAGAGAAGACCGCAGAGGGACGGAAATGAAACCTGAAATTCGCAAATATGTCGCCTATGTCGAGGATACGCTGATCGAGGGCGGCAAAGAGGCCGCAAAGCCCCTGCGCATCGCGGTGGTGACGGCGGTTTTGAAAAACCCCTGGGCGGGCCGCGGTTTCGTGGAGGATCTGCGCCCGGAAATCCTCGCCTTCGCACCGCTGTTGGGGCGCGAGATGGTCGGGCGTCTGATGCCGCTGGTCGGCGGCGGCGAGAATGTCGAGGCTTTCGGCAAATGTGCGATTGTCGGCACCAATGGCGAGATCGAACACGGCTCGGCGCTGATCCATACGCTGCGCTTTGGGAATTTCCTGCGCGATGCGGTGAATTCGACCGAGTTCATCTCTTTCACCAATAAGCGCGGCGGCCCTGGCAATCCTGTGACCTTCCCGCTGAAACACATCACCAAAGGCGGCGCGCGCTCGCATTTCCTGACGGCTGAATTCTCGGTTATGGACGCCCCCGGTCCCGACGAGATCCTGATCGCCATCGGCGTCGCGGATGGCGGGCGGCCGCATGCACGGATCGGCGACCGTTTCAGCGATATGGAAGAACTGGCGCGCGAGGCCGAAGCGAAGTGAGGGGCTGATCAGCCGCGATCTGCCAGCCGGGACAGGATATTCCGGCTGGTCGTCACCGCGCCATAGTTGCGGGCGAAGGCGCTGAGCATGGCGCTCGCGGCCTGGGCATTGTCCGAGGAGACCGCGTCGGAGAGGATCGTGACCGGCCAGCCGAAATGCACGGCATGACGTGCGGTATCTTCGACGCACATCTCGGTGATGGTGCCGGTCACCACCAGACTGTCTGCCCCGGCATGGCGCAGGCGCTGGTCGAGATTGGTATCGTGGAAGGCGCTGAAATATGGTTTGTCGACCACGATCTCTTCTGGTTCCGGGCGCAGCGAGTCGATCATATCGGCGCCGTCCCTCGGTTCGGACAGGTTTGGGTAGCTGCGCAGAAAGCCCGGGCGGCAGGCATTCACTGGCGACTCCAGCAGCCTCAGCCATGGCAGCTGCCCCGCGAGATGGGTGTAGCGCCCGGTCGCGATGTAACGAGTGAAGCCCACCGGCAGACCCGCCGCGCGAAACGCGCTCAGCAGGCCGACGATGACGGGCACCGTGGCGGCGGCGGCGGCAACCCGCATCGGTGCGGCCTCCAGAACGAAATCGTTCTGCATGTCGATGACGAGAAGGGCAGGGCGGGAAAGGATCATGGGGCAGGAAACGCTTTTGGACTGAAGCCGAGGATAGCAATCGCAACGCAGGCAGCCATTCTAGGGAATCGTTGGAAATTGGGCCACGGCCTCCTGCGGAATCTAGGAAGACGCGAAATGTTATGGTGCGCTTTCATGTTTGAAACAGCGGGCATGTGGCGAACCCGCGCAATGACCCAAAACGGGGATGGCCAACCGGTCGGGTGACCGGGATAGCCGGGGTAAGGAAGGTAACGTGGATAGCAGAATAGAGATCCGGGATCTGTACAAGATCTTCGGCCCGGATGTCCCGAAGACGCTGGCCATGATCCGCGAGGGCAAGGGCAAGGACCAGATCCTGAAGGAGACCGATCATGTCGTGGGCGTTGACAGGGTTTCGCTGAGGGTTCCGGCGGGCTCGGTTTCGGTGATCATGGGCTTGTCAGGCTCGGGCAAGTCGACGCTGGCGCGCTGCATCAACCGTATCCACGACCCCGATGCCGGTGAGATCTTGCTGGATGGCGAAGATATTGCGAAGGCCGGGCAGGAGCGGCTGCGCGAGATCCGCCGCACCCGCATCTCGATGGTGTTCCAGAATTTCGGCCTTCTGCCCAAGCAAAACGTCATCAGCAATGTCGCCTTCGGGCTGAAGTTGCGCGGCATGGCCGAGGGCGCGCGCCTGAAAAAGGCGGGTGAGGTGCTGGAGGTGGTCGGGCTTTCGTCCTGGGCAAACCATCTGCCCTCGGCGCTGTCGGGCGGCATGCGTCAGCGCGTCGGTCTTGCGCGGGCGCTGGCGACCGATGCCGATGTGCTGATCATGGACGAGGCGTTCAGCGCGCTCGACCCGCTGATCCGGGGCGATATGCAGGACGAATTGCTGCGCCTCCAGGAGACGCTGCACAAGACCATCATCTTCATCACCCATGACTTCCAGGAGGCGCTGCGGATCGGCAGCCGTATCGCGATCATGGCCGATGGCCAGGTGATCCGCGAAGGTACGCCCCAGGATGTTGTGCTGAACCCGGGCCATGAATATGTCGCGGCCTTTACCCGCCATGTCGACCGCGCGCGCCTGTTCGATGCGGCCTCGCTCCTGACCGATGATCTACGGGCGCCGGGGCCGTTCCGGCTGGATGAGGTGGGACATGTGGCCGGGCTCGCCTCTGGCGGGGCGGATTGGGACAGCGTTCCCGCCGATATGAAGCTGATCGACATTGCCGCGAAGGTGACAGCCGGTCGCCCGGTTGCCGTGCTGGATGGCTCAGGGCGGTTCCTCGGGCAACTCAGCACCGATGCGCTGCTGGGTGGGCTTTCGGGCGCGCGGATGCCCGGACAGGTGACGGCCATTGGCCAGGATGCGAATGGAGACCGCCATGTATGATCTGATTCCCCAGGGTTTCATCCCGCTCGACAAATGGATCCAGGCCGCCATCGAATGGATGGCCTATAATCTGCGCCCGCTGTTCCAGACGATCAAATGGCCGGTCGAGACCCTGCTTTACTGGATCGAGCGCGGATTGCAGGCGACGCCGCCGGTGATCTTCGTGGCGGCGGTTGCGGCGCTGGCCTGGCGACTCGCGGGGCGAGGCGTGGGGATTTTCTGCCTTATCTCGATGCTGGCGATCCTCTTCATCGGCATCTGGCCCGAGACGATGACGACGCTGGCGCTGATCGCTACGGCGATTGTGATCTGCGTGGTGATCGGCATTCCGATCGGCATCTGGTGTGCGAGGAATGACCGGGTCTGGAATGTGGTGCGCGCGCTGCTCGACATCATGCAGACCACGCCTTCCTTCGTCTATCTGATCCCGGTCGTGATGCTGTTCGGCGTCGGCACGGTGCCGGGCGCGGTTGCGGTGATCGTGGTCGCGGTGCCGCCGCTGATCCGCTTCACCAATCTGGGCATCCGCATGGTCGACCGCGAGCTGATCGAGGCGGGTGTCGCCTTTGGCGCGACCGATCGCCAGATCCTGTGGGAAGTACAACTGCCCCAGGCGATGCCGACGATCCTTGGTGGTCTGAACCAGACCGTGCTGATGGCCATGGTCATGTCGGTGATCGTCGCGATGATCGGCGCCGAGGGGCTGGGGCTGGTCGTGCTCCAGGGGCTTGGACGGCTGGATATCGGGCGCGCAGCGGTGGGCGGCATCGGCATCGTGCTGATGGCGATCATGCTGGACCGTCTGACCCAGGCACTAGCCAACCGCGAGACCGGGCAGAATTACCGGTCCGGCTTTGGCACCTGGTGGCGGCGTGTCTTCACCTCGGCACCAAAAGAGAAAGCGGCTCCGGCAGAGAACTGAGGCCGCCCATGCCCCCGGGAAGGCTCCGGGTGCGCAAGAGACAAGATCCAACAGTCATTTCAGGGAGACTGACAGAATGAACAACAATCACAGACTGAAATCACGCCATGCCATTCGGGCGGTGCTTCTTGGCTCGGCGCTGACCTTCGGGGCACCGGCCTTTGCCGAGGACCTGCCCGGGGCGGGCAAGACCATCCGTTTCGCCCAGGGGGACAGCCTTGGCGCGAATTACGTGCAGAACCAGATCCTGATCGCGGCGATGAAGGAGCTGGGCTATGAGGTCCAGGTCGTCAATGTCGGCATCTCGGCCTTTTTCCAGGCGGCGGCCCAAGGCGATATGGATATCGCCGCCGACGTGAACATGCCGCAACGACTTGCAGCTTTCGAGAAGGTCGAGGGCCAGCTGGATCTTCTGGGCGAGGGCACCATCATCGGCGGCGGCTATAACGGCTATGTCATGGACAAGGCCACCGCCGACGCCCATGGGGTCAAGGATATCTCGGCGCTGAAAGACCCCGAACTCGCGAAGCTCTTCGACACCGATGGCGACGGTATCGCCAATCTGATGAATTGCGATCCGGGCTGGAGCTGCGGCGACGTGGTCGATTTCCAGATCGAAGCCTTCGGCCTGTCGGATACGGTGAAATCAGTGCGCGCCAAATATGAGCCGCTGCTGGCCGAGACCTTCACCCGCTTCCGCGCGGGCGAGCCGGTGCTTTATTACACTTGGAGCCCGTCTTTCGTGACCCAGACCCTGGTGCCGGGGACCGATGTGGTCTGGGTGCCGATCCCCTTCGATACGCTGCCAGAGGGCGTGACCAGCGCGGACGGGCATGACGTGGCCGGGGTGATGGGCTGCGCGGCGGATCAGGATCCGTGCAAGATGGCGACCGGCGCCTGGAACTGGCGCATCACCGCCAACAAAGATTTCGTGGCTGCCAATCCGGCGGTTGCGAAACTCTCGGAAGAGATCGAATGGCCGATCTCCACCTGGTCGGACTGGGAAGTCGCGATCAAGGCGGACAGCTCGGATCGTGCGATCAAAAAGGTCGCCGAGGACTGGATCGCCGCCAACCAGGCCACTTTCGACGGCTGGGTTGCGGATGCGAAAGCTGCTGGCAACTGACAGGAGAGGGGCGGGAAGGGATCTTTTCCCGCCCCCTTTCATCCGGGCCCGGATTTGATCCCGGCCTTTGACGGCCCCCCCATGATTGCTGATCTCCTCTCCGTTCTTGGCTCGGATATTCACGCCGCATCGCGGGTGTACGATGTGACAATGCCTCCAAGCTGGCGCTTGCGGCGGATCGGGCCGTCACGCACGGGCCGGAAATCGACTTGCAGCACATTGTTGCCGATGCCCCGCCCACGATGCGGGCGCTCGGTGTTGTAATGACGCACCCAAGTCCGCAAGATGTAATCGAACTGCGACTGGCTGAAGCAGACGAAGAAATCCAGACATTCGCGCTTGATGGTCGCGATGAATGATTCCGCAAAGGCATTGGCGTCGGGCGCCCTGTGCGGGATCTGGATCACCCTGGCACCTTCCGATGCCCAGAGGGTGTCAAAGCTGGCGCTGAACTTGGTGTCGGCGTCTCGGATCAGGAAACCTGGCGCGATTCCCTGCTTTTCGCACCACATCAAGGTGTTGCGGGCCTGCTGCGTCACCCATGCCGAAGCCGGGGCATAGGTCGGAGCGCTGCAACAGACGCGGCGGCTGCCAAGATGGATGAACATGAGCACATAGGCCGTTCTTGGCCCGCGGAGCGTGAACACGGTCTTGGTGAAGAAATCGCAGGCGATCATGGTGTCCATGTGCGCCCGGATGAACGTGGTCCACGGCAATTCGGGCTTCTTTGTGCGTCGCTCAGGGCTTGGGTGGATGCCCGCCTCGTTCAGGATGCGTTTGACGGAATTCGCACCGGCATGGAGCCCCAGCTTCTTCAACTCGCCTACGATACGCTTGTAGCCCCAAAGGAGGTTTTCCGATCCGATGCGGATGACGACATCGCGCAACTCCTGCGTCAGGCGCGGTCGTCCCACGGCCTTGAAAGGGGTCCCGACGCGCATCTGAGCGAGCCAGCGCTTGTAGGTTGAAGGCTTGGCCACTTCCAGTAGCCCGTCGATATCGTGCCCGCACTCAGCCCCAATGCGCAGGAGTTCGGCTTTTTCGGCGGGCGACAGGATAATCCTTTGCGCCGGGATGCGGGCCCGCAAGATTATGATCTGGGCCTTCAGCAGCCTCAGCTGCGCGTTGTGCCGCGGCATGAAGAACAGGTTCAGGAAGACCAGAAGCAGGGATAAGGTCGATTTCATCTTGCCGGGCTCCACCACGGCCTTTAAGAAGATGCCGCTATGTCAACGTGATGGGGTTTGCTTACATTTTGGCACCCCTCTCAGGGAAGGCCAAAAGCGCCGAAGCCGGGATATGGCCGTCATCAAGCCCCGGCCGGAAGTGTGGTCGGGCCTTCGCTACCCCGCCGATGCAATCAAACGCGACGCTGCGGGCGCATTTCGCTGCCAGTCGCGATTGAACCAAATGACTATCTAAGCCATCAAGCGAATCAATTAAAACAATAGCTTAGGGGATGGAGAAGGTTGGAGATCAGGCCCATCCCCTCCGCCAGCCACCCTTGCAATCCTTAGTCTGTCGGAGACGGTTGGTTTTTGCCGGTCGTTTCCGGGGGTTTGCGGGCCGTGGTTTGTGGGAGAGACGTTTCTGCAGTGTCCAGCGGCTGGTTTTGGCGCGACCGTCTCAGTCCGTGCCGGAGCGGCTTCGGTTTGGGTCGATAACAGGGATTAACAGGGATTTGTTTTTTCTGCGCGGCCTTGAGGGGCGCCTCAAGGGGTAAAACCCGGCGTGCCTTCAGGGTTTTTGGCCAAAGTCGCCGTTTCCGGAACAGGGAATGTGGATTGCATTAACAGGGTATTTTCTGCCCGATAACAGGGAATCTGTCAGGCGACGGACCGGAACTCCGGCGTCGCCCAAGAGAGACCTGCAAGGCCCACCTGCCGCTCCTGCTCCTCCCAGTTCGGAGTGAGGGCTGCGGCGAGGAGGTGCTCCAGTGTGACCCCAGCCGGGAGCCGGCCTTCGAGGATCGCGGCCTGGAGGCGGGGCGAGAGGAAGGCAAGTGGCACGCGGCGGCGGAGGTGGGTGTCGGATGCGCGGGCCTTGGTTGCGAGATGGGTGAGGGATGCGCCGGCCTTGAGGGCGGCGGCTCCGGCGCAGGCCTCGGTGAGCGCCTGACGCAAGGTTGGATCGGTTGCTTCCCTCTCGACCCCCATGACGAGACGGGTCTCGACACCCCGGCGGCGCAGGACGGCGGGGGCGGTAAGGCTGAGCAGCGCGGGAGAGAGGTCTTCGGGCGCGAGCTCGAGGGCGGCCGCGATGGGGTCCGGGGCGAGGTCCAGGCTGATCGAGCCTGGGCCAAGACGCCCGGCGGCGATGAGCGTGGCGATCGCCTCGGGGTCAGCGTCAATCCGGGCGATGAAGGCATCGCAGAGCCCAGCCAGGCGAGCGGCCTGCCTGGCATCGGGGGTACGGGTCAGCGCGTGGCGGTCGCGGGCCGAGCGAAGATGACCGGCAACGAGACTGCGCAGGGTGTTCTCGAGATGGCGCGCCGGCAGCCTCCATCCCGTCGGATCTGGGCCGCCGGCGATAAGGCGGTTCGAGACGTAGTAGAGATAACGCCGGCCGTGGCGGCGAGTGTGGCTGGGGGTCAGCCGATCACCCGTCTCGTCGCGAAGCTTGCCGGTCAGGAGCGCACCCGGACCCGCACGCCGACCCGCTCCCGGACCTGCGTCTGGCTCGCCGTGCCCACCGCGCCCGTGTCGCTTGCGTCGGCTGGCCGCGATGAGCTTCGCCTGCACGCGCGCCCAGAGGTCGGCCTCGATGATGGGCGCGTGCTGGCCGGGATAGTCCAGCTGCTTGTGGCGGATGCGGCCGATGTAGACGGGATTGGTCAGGAGATGGTGGATCATGCCGTTGCTGAGGATCGCATCGCCCCGTGTTCCGCCCGATCGCAGGGGCCGCCGCTTCGATCGGATTCCCTGGGCCTGTGCCGCTTCCCGGACCCGGGAGAGCGATCCCAGCTCGTCATAAAGCGAGAAGAGGCGGCGGACAGTGACGGCCTCTGCCTCGTTGACGATGAGGCCACGCACGGCGGGGTCTGGATCGGGGTCGTAGCCCAGGGGGACGGTGCCGCCCATCCAGAGGCCGCGCTTCTTGGAGGCGGCGATCTTGTCGCGGATGCGCTCGGCGGTGACCTCGCGCTCGAACTGTGCGAAGGACAGAAGGACGTTGAGCGTCAGGCGGCCCATCGAGCTTGCCGTGTTGAAGGCCTGAGTGACGGAGACGAAGGAGGCGCCCCTGGCGTCGAGGCGCTCGAGGAGACGGGTGAAGTCCGCAAGCGAGCGTGTCAGCCGGTCGATCTTGTAGACCACGACCATGCCGATGCGACCGGCATCGATCTCGGCAAAGAGCCTTTGTAGGGCGGGACGATCGAGGGTCGCGCCGGACAGGCCGCCATCGTCAAACCGCTCAGGGACGAGCTGCCAGCCTTCGTGACGCTGGCTGGCGACATAGGCGGCGCAGGCCTCATATTACGCGTCGAGCGAGTTGAAGCCCTGATCGAGTCCTTCATCGGAGGATTTGCGGGTGTAGATCGCGCAGCGGAGCGCGGGCTTTGCGGTCATGGCCGTGGGGTCTTTTGGGACTGTGGCCCGGTCGCGGGCCTGCCGGCAGCCGCTTCGGTCAACCCAAAGAAGCGCGGACCGGACCAGTGGGCGCCAGTGATGGCCCGGGCGATGGCGGTGAGCGACCGGTAGGGGCGCCCGTTCCAGAGATAGCCCTCGGGCATCACATCGACGACATGCGTAACGCCCTTCCACTCGCGCAGCAACCGCGCACCGGCTTTTGGCTTGCGCGCCAGGGGCAGAACACGTCCCCGTTGATCGACCGCCGCAACGAGCCGCGCGAGCTCGGCAGACAAGGCAGGCGGCAGGCCGCCCTTACAGCGGATCTGCAACTCGTGCGCCAAGAAGCGGCGCAAGAGGCCCTGGCTCATCTTGGGCGGTGGGGGCCGCCCGAAGAGCCTTTGCCACTCCCGGCTCAACCCCGCGCGATCGAGAGTTTCCAGTCGCTTGAGATCGATCGGCTCATGACGCGCCCCAGGCCCCGCCAGCGGATCCCCACCCACATACCCTACGGTCCTCACAGCGGCAGTCGATGGGCTGCACTGCATGCATTGGCCTCCTCGCCGCTTCGGCTGACAGGATGTCGCCGCTCCTACGAGGCCGGGCCCGGTGGGGGCCGGGCCTGATGCCACCAACGCTCTGAGGGGCGAACAAGTCCAGTCAGTAAGGCAGCATGGCGGGCCGCTTAGGGCGCATTTGCCTGCCTCGGCCCTGTCTCAGGTCGCATCTCCCCGGGCGGGCAGAACCTGGCGACTGCGGCAGTCCCGAAGCTCGGCTTTCAAGCGGTCGAGCGAGGGTTCGCCCGGATCGGGGGCCGAGCCCGCCGCGGCCTCGCAAGCGCGCCGCTGGATTTGCAGCCAGAGCAGCGCAGATTATCCACGGTCGAGAAGGTCCCGGAACGGTGCGGACATTTTGGGCCGAAGATAGTCCCAGGTCAGCCCTGGCTGGACGTGGCGCGACGGGGCTGCCAGATCCGCGGGCGTGAGGTGCCATCGCGCCATGAGGATCAGGTCGAGCATGCCGCTGACCCGGTCGAGGCTTGTGACCAGCGCCTCAATCGTGACCCTGAGGCCGGTAAAGCGAGGGTCGTCCAGATCGCCCCTCAGGCGCGCACGCTCCATTGCTAGCTCCCGCCGGAGCATCCAGCATCCGCCCCAGTCAGCCTCGGCCTCAAAGCCAATGGGCCGGCGCAGCCTCACTTCACCCCGGGCAAAATCAATCGCGATCTCGTCCGCCCGTGGCAGGCCTGCAGGGAAGTGTGGTCCGACCTTCTCTTCAAGGACCAAGGCATTCGTCAGGAGCGCCACGCCCGCTTCAAGCTCGCTCATGCCGCCGGGGGAGGTGGCGGCCGTGTGGCGCTCGGCGGCGCCAAGCCGCTCCAGCAGGATCCGTGTGGCGGGGTTGTTTCCTCGCGCGGCTTTGGCGACCATTGCCTTGACGGCGGCGGTCTTCATCGGCACCCGCTCGATCTTGCCCGTCTTGTCGACCAGAGCCACCTCGCGCGCACTCTCGGCCAGCACGATCTCATCGAGCGACGGCGGGATCGCTGCACCATCCCGGCGCTTGCCAGACCCTTTCGGGCGCCCCTTCGGATTGCCCGATCGCCCCTTCTCGAACTGGCCAGCAACCGGCGGGCGCCCATAGCCGACCGGATCCTCCCGCATGTCTCGGGGCCTCTCTCTGTCAGCCATCGATGCCTCCCTCCGAACCCAGCTCCGCCCGCCCCTCGGCCCGCTCGATGAGCACGGCCTCGTCCTTCGTGTACGCCTCCCACCGCGCGAGGATGAGGTCGCAATAGGCCGGGTCGATCTCGGCAAGCCGGGCACGCCGCCCGGTCTTCTCGGCGGCAATCACCGTCGAGCCCGAGCCGGCGAAGAGGTCCAGCACCACCTCGCCCCGGCCCGAGACATCGCGGATCGCGTCCGCGATCATCCGCACCGGCTTCACCGTTGGATGCAGCCCGAGTTCAGCAAGGCTCGCACCGCGATACTCCCAGACATTCGTCCGGTAGCGCCCGTGCTGGCCCAGCTCGAAGCTGTTCACATGCGGCGCCGTCCCGACCTTGAAGACAAAGATCAACTCGTGGCGCGAGCGATAGAAGGTCCCCATGCCGCCCGTCTCTTTTACCCAGACGATGAGGTTCTTCAACTCGCCGTAGATCCCGTCGGCCGCAGCCTGCACCTCTGCCATATGACGCCAGTCCATGCAGACGTAATGGATGGCGCCGTCGAGCGAGTGGCGGACAAGATTGCCAAAGGCGCGACGCAGGAAGCTGGTGAACGCCTCCCGGCTCATCTCGCCAGAAGCCATCGCGAACTCGCGGTGACGGAGCCGTCCCGAGCCGCCGACGTGACCGTCGATCGGCACATTATAGGGCGGGTCGGTGAAGACCATGCGCGCCTTCGCGTCCGCCATCAGCCGATCGACGACAGCTGGGTCACAGCTGTCCCCCGCGATCAACCGGTGGGCCCCGAGCGCCCAGAGATCCCCCGGCTGCACGCGCGCGGCCACTGCGACCGGCAACCGGTCATCGCGGGGGTTGCGGTCGTCTTCCGGAGCCTCGAGCGTGATCAGTTCGTCGATCTCGGCGATCGAGAAGCCGGTCAGATCGACCGGCACGCCGGCATCGGGGCTCGAGAGCGCGCGCAACTCCGCGGCGAGGAGCTCCTCGTCCCACCCCGCATTCAGCGCGATCTTGTTGTCGGCCAGGACATAGGCGCGCTTCTGGGCGTCGCTCAGATGCTCGACAAAGAGGCAGGGCACCGTCGTTCGACCAAGCAGTTTTGCCGCCTCAACTCGTCCATGACCGGCAAGGATCGACTTCCCCTTATCGATCAGCACCGGATTGATAAAGCCAAAGGCCTCAATACTGGCGGCAATCTGGCGCAATTGCTTCCTGGGATGTTTGCGGGCATTGCGCGCCCAGGGCTTGAGCTCGGCGATGTCTATCTCCGTCGGCATGAATTGGCACTCCTGTTACAGGACTCCGATTCACATGCGGGCTCTATGGCTCAAACGTCAAGAGCCTCGCTCGGCCCCTCAGGGTGTCAGGAATTATTTGAGCCTTAACAATCAATTAGCCGATAGTTGTGATTCGATGTTCCGATTTGTACATGTCAACTGTCAGGATTTTGCGATCCTGACAGTTTACGCGAAATCCTGACACCCGGCAGACCCAATCCTGACAGGCAGAGGCGTCTATCAAACCAGCGGATCAGCGAGATCTCGCTCAAGGAGGGGCGATAAGGGAAATTTCGGGGAGAGGCTATTGCCACTGCCACCCGGCCCGCATCCGGGCGACCCGCCTGTGACAGACCTCGGCGGCGAACATCGGACCAAACTTATCCCGCCAGAACCATACAGATCGATAGCGGATATCGATCCCTCTCTCGAGCAGTAGATCCTCGACGTTGCGCAGCGACAGAGGGAACCAGCTGTACAGCATTGCCGCCAGCTGGATGATCTCCGGGCTCGTCTTGAAGTACGGTAAGAATGAGCGCAGCGTCCTGGTCGGAGCAGTATCCACCCGCCGCGCGCCTCAAGCCAGGTTCCTCTGACGGCAACTGGAAACGGCTCGTTTCTCGTTCGCGCAAAATCTTTGGTTGACTTGCGCGATCAACGGTTCGTCAAAAGGTAGAAATATGGTTGACGCATCGCGCTGAGTCTTTGTTGCGCGTCGGTTGGCGCAACGAGCCCAGTATGTCGCGTGACCTGTGAGGGGGGTGAAGAGTGAAACGGACCGAACAGATCTTGATTTCCTTCACGTTGCTCTCGCTGGTGGCGGCACCGGCCGGCGCCGCGGGCCTGGGTCCCTGCTCTGCGTTCACCGACGATGCGACCTATGTCACTTCGACCCTCATCATGCAGCTCGAACATCGAAGGGTGCCCCTTAGGGTGCCCATCGAATATTTTGAAGATGCCTGGGACCGCGTTGATGGAGTGGAGACGACCGCGCAGTTGTTCAGTGTCGACATCAACGATTTCTCGCCAGTCAGCCGACCACAGACTAGCCAGCGCAACAAGGCGGGGCGCCACGACTACATGTGGTTCCTTGTTGGGGATCAACTATCGACGCGCCAGATCGCACTGCTGTGGGTCTATTCGTTCCAGGTATCGCCGCCAGACATCCTGCCCGCCGGAAAAGACGGTCCCGCCGGGCTTTCTTTGCTGGAGACACCTGCCTCTACAGACGCCAGCAAAGCTGAACAGGATATCTTTGTGGATTATGCGCCGAACGGAAGGGATGTTGCAACGGCAATCAAGTGCAACTCGCCCGACGCGCCCGGGATTTTGGTTCCAATTTGCGAGCAGGTATTCACTACGGGTAAAGTCGATGTGGATGTGAGTTACAGCCGGTTCTACCTTGCCAAGTGGCGCACTATTCAGGCCGATATTACAAATTTTCTGACCTGCGCTTCGAAGCCATAACCAGATAAGCACAATACCCAGGAGGACACCTCATGCTTACCGCCTCGCAGTTAGATATCCTTGGAAAGCACGTGGCGTCAGGTGACAGAATTGCCTATTATACGGCACTTGCGGCCTTCGGCGTGCCGTATGGAAGCCTTGCACTTGATGTAGTCTTAAATGAAGGTGCATCTGGTTCTGCGGCCAACTCCTACTTTCTTTCAGTAGCTGCGTCAGAAGGTGTTGTTGTCGACAACGCCACGCTGGCGCAGGTGAGCCTCGGACTAATGAGCGCCGACTTCGCATTGCGGTCGCAATTTGGTGGAGCAGATCTGACCGTTGATCAAATCCAAGACTACCACAGAAGTGTTTTTGCTGCGGTAGCCAACGTATCTGCAAACGCATGGACGCCGAATTACTACTTGGATAGCTTTGCGACGCTTGCTGAGCGGGAGGCTGCATGGAGCGCAATGCTTTCATCATCTTCCGCGTGGACATTTGCGACAATAGTATACCATTTTTATCAAGTCGAATGGACTCTATTGTCGCCCACCCTCTACGCAGGCGACCCGGATTATCAATACTTGGTCGCGCTCGAACGAGCGGGCCTGCCAAATATATTTGGCGGAGCAAGTAATAGCCATGGTCCGTTTAACGTCACCGTCGGCGCGGGCGCGATGGTGGGTGGCGACCAGACAGACAACACGCTGAGCGGGACGAGCGGCAATGATATCCTTATCGGCTTTGATGGCGCGGATACGTTCCAAAGCAGCGCTGGCGCCGACCGCTACTACGGCGGGAAGGATGACGCTAGCGGCTTAGTGATTGATACGCTGAGCTACGAAAAGGAGCAGAGCGGCATAAAAATACAGCTCGGCCCGCTGCAAAAGGATCCGGATCTATTTGCCCCGCTGTTGGCCAGCGAACACGATGTCCAAGCCGTTAAGGATGGCTCCGGGGACATCGATGTTTTGATTGACATAAATCGAGTGATCGGAACAGAGCAAAGTGACATTTTGGAGATACGTGGAGCGATTTCCGATATCGCGGACAAGTCGGGCCTCGCTGACGTCGGACCGTCAGAAGATCATGGCATCGATGCTGGCGGGGCGCTGGAAGTCGGCGACACGATCGACGTGTCAAAAGCGTCAAGCTCCGGAATAATAGCACTGATGGGCGACGATGGGGCGACTCAATTTAAGGACCTATCAGATCAGTGGGTAAGCTCAATAAAGGTGAAGGGATTCGAAAATATCACGGCGACGGCGCAAAGTGACGATATTCGAGGTAACAGCCTAGCGAATACTTTTATGCTGGGAGATGGTGTCGATACGGTCGATGGTGGCGGTGGTCACGATGATATTCATGGCGGTCTTGGCAATGATTCAATTGTTGGGGGCGATGGCGCGGACTATATCTACGACAACGGCGCTGCTACGCCGATCCAGCCGAACGAAACTTTGGATGCCTTCGTCCAACGCGTTATGGCCTACGACGGCGCCGGGAACGACACGATCTTCGGTGGAAAAGGCTCTGACATCCTCGTCTACTCCGGCGGTACAGATGTGTACGACGGCGGCGAAGACGACGATCTCTATCTGGTGGCCGATCGAGCCAAGGGAACGGCTTCCGGCACAGATTATCTGACGATCAATCTGACCGGCGACTTCGGCCACGACCTGATCCAGGGTGACGGCAGTGGGGTCGATCTGGTCAACTTCGTCGGCCTCAATCGCGCCGATGTCACCGTAACCTATGATTTTACTAAGTATTACCTTGGGACAACGGTTGCAAATTTCGATCCGTTGTTCGCATGGACGCTTCAGCCCTCGCACGCCGAAGTTCCGAAATATCTGACCGTTGGCTCGATGGAGATCAAGGTCAATGCGACGGGCGCCAGTTTGACGATCCAGCAGGTTACCGGAAGTTATTTTGGCACGCCGAATGGCAGCGGCCTCATAAGCTGGGAGGCGTCGATGTTCGCGCCGTTCCTGGTCCATTTCTCTGATGGCTACCTTGATTGGCGGAGCTCAGTGCTCGATCCCGCGACAAACTACTATAGTTTCAAAGACGGGACACTCAGCAGCACAGCCACCGCTGCATTGGACGCGCTTGACCGAGAGCGCGCCATCGTCAGCGACACGATCCCCGGCACCGCTAACGATGACGATATGTCCGGAACGAATGCATCAGAGCTCGCAATGGCCGGGGGCGGAAATGATCGCGTCAGGATGGGCGGGGGATCCGATGTGCTGGTCGGTGGCCTTGGCGCAGACACGCTCGACGGCGGCAGTGGTTCGGATACTGCCAGCTATGCCCAGGCTGTGAGTGCCATCGGCATCTCAACCGATAACAGCCTGTTCGCCTCGTACAATATCGGCGAGGCGCAGGGTGACGTTCTGATCTCGGTCGAAAACATCATCGGCAGTGCGTTCAACGACCTCATCAATGGCGACGGCGGAGCAAATGACCTCCGCGGAGGTGCCGGGAACGACACGATAAACGGCCAGGGCGGGAACGATCGCGTCTATGGCGAGGATGGCAACGATACGATCGAGAGCCGGTTTGGAGGCGGCCACAACGAACTGAGCGGCGGTGCTGGCAATGACACGATCACCAGCTTCGCGGGAGCTGACACGATCTATGGTGGTGACGGCGACGACCAGATTTTTACCTATGGCGAGGTTGCGACCTACTGGCCGACTGAGATTTGGAACTGGGGTGACGATCAAATCGATGGCGGCAACGGCATAGATACGCTGACATTCGGATACCACCTGGGTGGCCAAGTCATCGACATGGTTGCGGGCCGGGCCGTGTTCGGCAGCGACGGCACAATCGTGACCTTCACCGGCATCGAGAATGTGACCGGTGAAATTGGAACGGACGTCATTTACGGGGACGCGCAAAACAACGTGATCCGCGGGATGGATGGAAACGACAGCCTGTACGGTGGCGCCGGCAACGATACGCTCCATGGTGGCGCCGGCGATGACCAGATTTTTGGTGGCATTGGCATCGATACCGCACGGATCAACGCCGCGAGCACTTCGGTCTCTTACCAGTTCGTTGAAGGCGGCGTTAGGGCGACGATTAACACGAGTGCCCCTGGGCATACCTGGCAAATGGACTCCGGGACCTTCACGATCTTCAAGGACGTTGAATACGTTCAGTTCAATGACGTGACGCTCACCTACGCTCAGATTGCGGCATCGCTGCAGACCGCGTTCGACGTTGTCGACGATTACGTCCGCACGCCGGAAGGAGCGACTCCGGTCATCGATCTCTTCGCCAATGACCTTCCTTATGGCAGCAATCCACTTCAGCTGACGAAGCTGAACGGCACCAGCGTTTCCGTTGGGCAAGTCTTGCGGTTGGCAAGTGGTGCAACGGTCAAGGTTCTCGCAAACGGACAGCTGGAGTTTGATCAGGCGGGGGCTTTTGCCTGGTTGAATGCAGGAGCGACAGTAACCGAGACGCTGACCTATGCAGCAACAGATACGACCGGCATTGAACGGACAGCATCGGTCTCCATTGTCATTGATGGTGTGGCGAGTGCGCCAGATGCGCTCCATTTGTCCAACAGGGCCGTGATTGCGGCATCCGACACGACGAGCGCGGCGATGACGCGCGTTGCGAACTTCGACATCGCGAAGGGCGCCGTCATCATAAATGAGGTGTTGATCGATCCGAACGCCCTGCCGTCCGGGGTGACGGTTCAGGAGATCAACGGTAGCACTTACGTTTTGTTCGGCGACGATGCCGTTGTCCTCGATGACGTCTCTTATGATGCGTGGAAATATGTTGCCGCCCAACGGGCGGCTGGCGGAGCCGGCAACGACTATTTTGCAGGAACGGCTGCGGGTGAAGTGCTGCTCGGTGGAGCCGGCAACGACACGATCAACGGCAACGGAGGCCAGGACGTCATTTCCGGTGGCGCTGGCAATGACCAGATTGCACTCGGAGCCGGCGGCGGTATCGCCTTTGGCGAGGGCGGCGCAGACAGTCTGACGGGCGGAACGGGCAACGACACGCTCTATGGTAATGCCGGTAACGACACGGTCTATGCTGGTACGGGAGCAGATCTCTTGTCAGGCGGTGACGGCGATGACCTTCTCGCTGGCGGTGACGGCGTCGATACATTGGTGGGTGGTGCGGGCAACGACACTCTGGCCGGCGGCAAGGGCGGCGACAGCTACGACGGAGGTGCTGGCTTCGACATCCTCGACCTGCAGGAGACAGCCGGGCTCAATGCACCAGGGATCTACGTTGATCTCAATGCAGGCGTTGTTGATCGGGGAGTCGCGGGACCGATCGAGTGGTTGGTCGGCATCGAGGGAATTTTTGGCGACGGCGGTAACGATACGCTGATCGGTGACAGCCAGGATAATCGATTTGACGGCGTTGCTGGGGACGACATCGTTAGGGCCGGGCAGGGCAACGACACCATTACGGACGTCTATGGCAACGACACGATCTACGGTGACGACGGAGACGACTACATCTACGATGCATACGGTCAAAATCTGATTTTTGGCGGCGCTGGCAACGACCGACTCATTGCTGGCGCCGGGCACGATACTCTCGATGGCGGCGCTGGCAGCGATATGAACCGCGCCGGGTTTGCCGGAGGCTGATTTGGGTTAGTTACGCGGCCATGGGTTCAGTTTCCAGAGCAGCATAGAAGTTTGCTTCTGCCTCGGCGGGCGGAATGTTCCCGATCGGCTCGAGGAGG
>Ga0209571_1000407_pt1 | contig 50841 bp, 46 predicted proteins | sample EBPBio102011_DNA_FD_185866 | JGI IMG/M metagenome (GOLD analysis project Ga0209571, IMG submission 185866) | Wastewater treatment Type I Accumulibacter community from EBPR Bioreactor in Madison, WI, USA - Reactor 1_1/10/2011_ DNA (SPAdes)... | ecosystem: Engineered > Bioreactor > EBPR >... | reverse complement strand
GCCTTTGAGCGTGATGACGGCCAGCGCATAAAGCCCGATCGCCGTGATGAGGTAGGAAAGCGAGGTCACCGTGATGATGAGACCCTTGCGCCAGGTCCCGCGGGTATAATCCTCGATCATGACCCGCGCGCCGGCCGCGAAATGGCGCATGCCGACGAAGAGCGCGAGCGCGAGCGGGATCGAGACCCAGGGATTCATCAGGATGTACCAGGCGTTGCCATAGTCGGACCGGATCGCGCGGCCCAAGCTGACGACGACCCAGGGCATCAGGATCGCCAGGCCCACGGCGGTCGTCTGCATGAACCAGAAATGCTCGGTCCCGCTTCCCGAGGCGCCCTTGCCCTCGGCGCGTTTGCGGGCGGTCAGATAGCGCATGTCGGCCCCTCAGATCAGGTAGATGGTCAGGCCGGTCAGAAGGACCGAGCCGATGATGCAGGCCCAGCCGAGCTTCTGTGCCGTCGCGATGTCGAGCCCGTGCAGGGAATCGAAGATCAGGTGCCGGATACCGGCCAGGTAGTGATACCAGAGGCCCCAGACCGACAGGATCAGGATCGCCTCGCCGACCCAGGTGTGCAGGAACCAGTTGGCACGCTCATAGTCCGCGCCGCCCCGCGTCATGGCATAGAGCCACCACACGATCACGATGGTGCTGACGCCGAGCGCATTGCCGGTGATCCGCGTCAGGATCGAGGTGAAGGCGGTCAGCTGCGGCCGATAGATCTGCAGGTGCGGCGAAAGCGGCCTGGGGTGTCGGGGCATGTCGGACATGGGCGCCTCTTGTGGCGGGCCGATGGACCGGCCCCTTTGAAACGGACTAATTGTTCCTAAGCCGCCCGTCCCGCCAAGTCACGCCCCGATTGCGAAAGCGAGCGATCTTTGCACCATCCGGGGGCCGAGGCACGGCTTTTGTGATCACATGAAAAATTCATGTGATCACGGCCACAGGTCAAAGCGGGACCAGCGCCCAGTAATCCAGGTCCAGGAACACGTCGGGCCGGTATTTGCCCTGCTCGTCCTGCAGCGCAAAGGGCTCGGCCCCGTCCTTGACCGCCACCAGCCGAAGCCTCAGCGCGCCGACGCCCGGCGCCGCGGTATCGGCCTTGTCCAGCACCTCGGACCAGGCGCGGACCGTGTCCCCGGCAAAGCAGGGGTTCGCATGGCTGCCGCCGTTCAGGGCCACGATCATCTGCGCATTCGCCAGGCCGTTGAACGACAGCGCCCGCGCGAGCGAGATGACATGGCCGCCATAGATCAGCCGCTTGCCATCCGGCCTCTGCGTCCGGTCGAAATGCACCTTGGCGGTGTTCTGCCAGAGCCGGGTCGCAAGCATGTGCTCGGCCTCCTCGACCGTCACACCGTCCACATGGTCGATCTTTTCGCCGACGGCATAGTCGCCGAAACGGTGCGGCTCACCGGCCAGCGTGAAGTCATATCCCGTGAAATCAAGCCCTTGCGGGATCACCAGCGCATCCGCCGGGACCGAAGGCGCAAGCGTAGGGACATGGGGCGCCGGCGCCGGCGCCTTCGGGTCGCGTTTGCGGACCATCACCCAGCGCACATAGGTCAGGACCGGCTCGCCCCGCTGGTTCGTGCCTTCGGTCCGGACCCAGACGACACCGGACTGGCCGTTCGAGTTCTCTTTCAGCCCGATCACGGTCGAGGTGGACGAAAGCGTATCCCCCGGCCAGACCGGCCTCAGCCAGCGCCCTTCGGCATAGCCCAGATTGGCGATCGCATTGAGCGAGATGTCGGGCACCGTCTTGCCGAAGACGGTATGGAAGGCGATCAGGTCATCAAGGGGCGCCGCCGCCAGCCCCGACGACCGGGCGAATGCGTCCGACGAGTAAAGCGCGCCGCGCGCAGGGTATAGCGCATGGTAAAGCGCGCGCTCACCCCCCGAAAGCGTGCGCGGCACGGCATGGCGGATCACCTGGCCGAGGCTGTAATCCTCAAAGAACCGGCCGGGGTTGGTCTTCATCAGGCGGTCCTCAGGTCGGTGTCGGACGTATAGGTGCCCGGCACCTCTTTCACGATGGCCTGCCCGCAGCGCATCACCCCGCGCGCCGCGTCGAAGGCATAGGTCGGTCCGCCGTGCAGCGCCCAGCCCTTGTTCAGTTCAGCCGACACGCGATGGCAGAAGGCGGCCGTGTCATCTTCAGACAGGAAACGGTAGAGCTTCATCTTCTCTCTCAACCGAAGGGATAGGGGCCGAGCCAGCCGTGGATCACGCCGATCGCGGCATAGACCAAAAGCGCGCCGACGACCCAGATCAGGTCGTTGCGGACCGGGCCGGGGGCGGGACGCTTCCAGTCGGGCTCGCTCCGGTTGATGAGGATGAGCTGGACCACCGCCCAGGCCAGAAGGCCCGCAAAAAGCACCATCCCCGCCAGATCGCCGTTCACCAGAAGGTGCGCGACGGCCCAGGTCTTGACCCCGGCCAGCATCGGATGGCGGATCTTCGTGCGCAGGACGCCCGGCACATAGCCCAGGGCGAACACATAGACCGCGACCAGCATCAGCAGGTTGTTGACGTGGCGCAGGAACATCGGCGGCTGCCAGATCTGCACCACCTCGGCCGTGCGGAAGCCCCAGATCATCAGGCCAAGACCGACGAGGCTCAGGATCGAGGCCAGCGCCTTGCCAGCCGGCTCGCCCATCTGCGCGCGCAACTTCGGCACCAGCCGCTTGAAGAAGTGCGCGTCGCTCCAGAAGAGAAGTCCCAGTATCAGCTTGATCATCACCCGACCCCCTTTGGCTCACGTCACCCTAGACGATCCTCAGCGTGCTTCAATGGCCTCGGCGCGGGCCAGAATCCGCTCGGCCGCGACAACATGGAGTTTTTCCACGATTTTTCCGTCGACGACCGCCACGCCCTTGCCTGCGCGTTCGGCCTCTGCATAGGCGTCGATCTGACGGCGCGCCTGCTCGATCTCGGCTGGCGAGGGGGCAAAGACCTCGTTCGCGATGGCGATCTGGGCCGGGTGGATCAGCGTCTTGCCGTCAAACCCCATGTCGCGGCCCTGGTTGCATTCGGCGCGCAGCCCCTCGTCATCCTTGAAGGCGTTGTAGACCCCGTCGACCACGATCCGCCCGTGCGCCTTGCCGGCCAGCAGGCAAAGCGACATGGCGGTCAGAAGCGGCATCCGGTCGGGCCGGAACCGGGCGCCGATATCCTTGGCCAGGTCGTTCGTGCCAACGACGAAGCCCTCGATCCGGGGGTGCGCCGCGATGTCGGCCGCGTGCCAGGCGACGACCGCCGTTTCCATCATCGCCCAAAGGGGCAGGTCGGGCACCAGCGTCGCCACCGCATCGACATGCGCGGGGCGCGAGACTTTGGGCACCAGGATCGCGTCAGGGCGAACGTCGGCATAGGTCAGGCAGTCCGCGCGGCCCCATTCAGTGTCGAGCGCGTTCATCCGCACGATCTTCGCCCGGTGGCCATAATCGACCGTCGCCAGCATCTCGGCCACCAGAGCCCGCGCGCGGGTCTTTTCCTCGGGCGCGACGGCATCTTCCAGGTCGAAGATGATCGCATCGCAGTCAAGCGTCGCGGCCTTTTCCAGGGCGCGCTGGTTCGCCCCCGGAATATAGAGGACCGAGCGGAAGGGTCGCGGAAGGGTCGGGTCGGCCATGGCGTCCTCGCAACAAACTTGCGGCAGCAAGCACGGTTCGGCACCTTTCGGCAAGCGATTTTTGCCGCAGCGCAGCGTAAACCGCCGCACTGGAAGCCGCGCCGCGGGCGCATTACCTTTGCCCGATGACCGGTGCCCTGCCGCCCCCCTTTGACGATTGGTTCGCCCGGCAGGGCTGGCAGGTCCACCCCCATCAGGCCGACATGCTGGCGGCAAGGGACGACCCCGCCCTTTTGCTGATCGCGCCGACCGGCGGCGGCAAGACGCTCGCGGGCTTCCTGCCGACGCTGGTCGAGCTGTCCGAGGGCGGGCGCGCGGGCCTGCACACCCTTTACATCTCGCCCCTGAAGGCACTCGCGGCCGACATCCGCCGCAACCTCGGCCGCCCGGTCGAAGAGATGGGCCTGCCGATCCGGGTCGAGGACCGGACCGGCGACACTTCCTACAGCCGCCGCCAGCGCCAGCGCGCCGACCCGCCGCACATCCTTCTGACCACGCCCGAAAGCCTTGCGCTGCTGCTGAGCTACCCTGACGCGCCGAAGATCTTCGCCGGCCTGTCGCGCGTCATCGTGGACGAGATTCACGCGCTGGCCGAATCGAAGCGGGGCGACCAGCTGATGTTGGCGCTCTCGCGGCTTCAGACGCTGGCACCTGGCCTGCGGCGGGTGGGCCTGTCGGCGACCGTGGACGACCCCGCCGCCATCGGCCGCTTCCTGTCGCCCGCGCCCGCCCCCTGCCCCATCCTGCTGGCCGACCCCGGCCCGCCGCCCGACATCGCCATGCTGACGGCCGATGTGCCCCCGCCATGGGCCGGCGGCGGCGGACGCTATGCGATCCCCGCAATCCTTGACGAGGTGCGCCGTCACCGCACGACGCTTATCTTCCACAACACCCGCGCGCAGGCCGAACTCTTCTTCCGCGACCTCTGGATGGCGAACGAGGGCGACCTGCCAATCGGCATCCACCACGGCAGCCTCTCGCGCGAGGCGCGCGAGCGGGTTGAGGCGGCGATGACTGCGGGCGCCCTTCGCGCGGTCGTGTGCACCGGGTCGCTGGACCTTGGCATCGACTGGGGCGACGTGGACCTGGTGGTGCAGGTCGGCGCACCGAAGAACGTCAAGCGGCTGGTGCAGCGCATCGGGCGCGCGAACCACCGCTACAACGCGCCGTCGAAGGCGCTGATCCTGCCCGCGAACCGCTGGGAAGTTGTCGAATGCCAGGCCGCCTTGCAGGCGGTTCGCGACGGGCGGCTTGACGGCACGCCGCGCGGGCCGGGGCCGCTCGATGTCCTGTGCCAGCATCTTCTGATCCTGGCCTGCGCCGGGCCCTTCGACGCCGACGCGACCTATGCCGAGGTGCGGGGCGCCGGCCCCTTTGCCGACCTGACGCGCACCGACTTCGACGCCTGCCTCGAGTTCTGCGCGACCGGCGGCTATGCGCTCCGCGCCTACGACCGCTGGCAACGGCTGGTTCAGCGGAACGGCCTCTGGCAGCTTCGCGACCCGCGTTCGGCGCAGGCGATCCGCATGAACGTCGGCACCATCACCGATACAGAGCGCGTGAAGGTCCGACTGAAGGGCGGCGCGGCCCTGGGCGAGGTCGAGGAATATTTCGCCTCAAGCCTCACGCCCGGCGACACCTTCCTGATGGGGGGCGAGGTCGTGCGCTACGAGGGCCTGCGCGAACTGACGGTCGAGGTCAGCCGCGCCCCCGGCCGCCAGCCGAAGATCGCGGTCTTTGGCGGCTCGAAATTCTCCACCTCGACCGAGCTGAGCGAGGGGATGCTCAGGATCCTCGGCCAGCCGGACTGGCCCGACCTGCCCGACCACACGTCAAGCTGGATCGAGCGGCAGCGCGACATGTCCCGCCTGCCGGAGGCGGGCCGCCTTCTGGTCGAAAGCTTCGCCGACGCCGCCTGGGGGGCGGAGCGCGAACACCTCTGCATCTACGGCTTTGCGGGGCGCAACGCCCAGCAGACGCTGGGGCTGCTCCTGACGAAGCGGATGGAGGAAGAGGGGCTCGACCCCCTGGGCTTCGTTGCGACCGACTATGCGACGCTGATCTGGGGCCTGGGCCGCGTGACCGACCTGGGCACTCTTCTGGACCGCGCGCGCCTGCGCGCGGGGCTAGAGGACTGGCTGGCCGGCAACGCGGTGATGAAGCGCACCTTCCGCTCGGTCGCGCTGATCGCCGGGCTGATCGAGCGAACCCAGCCCGGCAAGCGCAAGACCGGCCGGCAGGCGACCTTTTCGTCCGACATCCTTTACGACACGCTTCGCCGCCACGACCCGGACCATCTGATGCTCAGGATCACGCGGGACGAGGCGATGCGCGGCCTGGTCGACTTCTCGCGCATCGAAGAGCTGTTGGATCGCGTAGGCGGCCGCGTCGATCTGATCCGCACCGACCGCGTGACGCCCTTCGCCGCCCCCCTGATGCTTGAGGTCAGCCGCGTGCCCGTCTTCGGCGCCGCCAGAGAGCGGCTTCTGGAAGAGGCGGCAGCCGACCTGATGGCGCGGGCGGGGCTGAAGCGCTAGGCGCCGCCCACACGCCCAACCTGTCGGTCAGTGTGGCAGAGACCGTTGGCTCTGCCACGACGCAACGAGGTCTTTTGTCCCGACCGGTGGCCCCAAGGCCATCGGCCAGCGCCCGCCCCGCCCTGCCCATGGCGGGCGCTATGCGCCCACCGGGGCAGGCGCCTGCCTTCGTAGGTGAGTGACGGGAGCGGTCCAGCGGAGCCGCTTCCACACGGTCGAGGGAAGCGCGGTGCGTTTCCTGATCCCGACCGGCCCCGCCGAATAGCTCTCGGCAGCAGACAAGCCGGTTTCCCGAACCCTCAGGCCGTCAGGCCCTGCGGTTCGGGCAGGTTGTGCGCCCGGCAGGTCGCGGTCAGCGTGTTGGCCAAGAGGCAGGCGATAGTCATCGGCCCGACACCGCCCGGCACCGGCGTGATTGCACCCGCGACCTTGGCCGCGCTGTCATACTCGACATCGCCCACAAGCTTCGCCTTGCCGTCCCGCTCGATCCGGTTGATGCCTACGTCGATCACCGTGGCACCGGGCTTGACGAAATCGCCCGTGATCATCTCGGGCCGACCGACAGCCGCGACCAGAATGTCGGCCTGACGGCAGACGCCCGGCAGGTCCTTGGTGCGCGAATGGGCGATGGTCACCGTGCAGCTGTCACCCAGAAGAAGCTGCGCCATCGGCTTGCCAACGATGTTCGACCGCCCGACGACGACCGCGTTCAGCCCGGAAAGCGAGCCCAGATGGTCGCGCAGCATCATCAGGCAGCCAAGCGGCGTGCAGGGCACCATCGACTTCTGCCCCGTCCCCAACAGACCGACGTTCGAGATATGGAACCCGTCCACATCCTTGGCCGGGTCGATCGAGTTGATGACCAGGTCCGAGTTCAGGTGGCCGGGCAGCGGCAGCTGCACCAGGATGCCGTTGACTTTCGGGTCCTTGTTCAGCTTGTCGATCAGCGCCAGCAGGTTCTTTTCCGACGTGTCGGCGGGCAGCTTGTGTTCGTAGCTGTTCATCCCGACCTCGACGGTCATCTTGCCCTTGGACGAGACATAGACCTGGCTCGCCGGGTCTTCACCGACCAGCACCACGGCAAGGCCGGGCACGATCCCGTTTTCGGACTTGAGCCGCGCCACATGCTCGGCGACCTGCGCCCTGACGCGCGCCGCGAATTCCTTGCCGTCGATCACTTTGGCAGTCATGCCCTACCCTTTCCTCAGGCTGTCGGGGCCCAGGCGGCTTTCCTCGCGCGCGATGGACCAGTCGATAAGCCGCCGCCAGAGCTTTTCGACAAGCTCGGGCGGCAGGCCGGTGGCGGCGGCATGGCGGCGGACGTTGGCAACCACCTCTTCCACCCGCGTGTCGATCCGCGCGGGCAGGTCCGCCACCGCCTTGATTTCGGCCGCGCGGTCGATGTAGGCCGCGCGGTCGGCAAAGAGCCGGACGAGTTCAAGGTCCAGCCGGTCGATCTCGGCCCGAAGCTGGGCCATCGTGTCGCAGTCTGCCGGTTTCCGCATCGCTTGCCCCCGCCTTGGGTCCGCGCCCGGCATAGCGGGCGCGGGTGGCAGGTGCAACGTCCCCCGCTTAGAACAGGCCCTCGACCTGGCCCTGGTCGTTCAGGCGGATGACTTCGGCCGACGGCACCTTGGGCAGGCCGGGCATGGTCATGATCTCGCCGCAGATCACCACGATGAAGCCCGCGCCGGCCGAAAGCCGCACTTCCCGCACCGGGATCGTGTGGCCGGTCGGTGCGCCACGAACGTTCGGGTCGGTGGTGAAGCTGTATTGCGTCTTCGCCATGCAGACCGGCAGGTTGCCGTAGCCCGCCGCTTCCCACGCTTTCAGCTGGTCGCGGATCGACTTGTCGGCGATCACTTCGTTCGCGTGGTAGATGCGCTTGGCGATCGTCTCGACCTTCTGGAAGAGCGGCATCTCATCGGGATAGAGCGGCGCGAAGTTGCTGGTGCCCGATTCGGCAAGCTGCACGACCTTCTTCGCCAGATCCTCGATCCCGGCCGACCCCTGCGCCCAGTGCTTGCAGAGGATCGCTTCGGCACCCTGCGCGGCCACATAATCCTTGACCGCCTGCACTTCCGCGTCGGTGTCCGAGTAGAAGTGGTTGATCGCCACGACGACCGGAACGCCGAAGGACTTCACGTTGGCGATGTGGCGGCCGAGGTTCGGGCAGCCCTTCTTCACCGCTTCGACGTTTTCGGTGCCAAGGTCGGCCTTGGCCACGCCGCCGTTCATCTTCATCGCGCGCACGGTCGCCACGATCACGGCGGCCGAGGGCTTCAGCCCAGCCTTGCGGCACTTGATGTCGAAGAACTTCTCGGCGCCGAGGTCGGCCCCGAAGCCGGCTTCGGTCACGACATATTCGCCAAGCTTCAGCGCGGTCTTGGTCGCGATGACCGAGTTGCAGCCATGGGCGATGTTGGCAAACGGGCCGCCGTGCACGAAGGCCGGGTTGTTTTCCAGCGTCTGCACCAGGTTCGGCTGCATCGCGTCCTTCAGAAGGACGGTCATCGCGCCGTCGGCCTTGATGTCGCGGCAGTAGATCGGCTTCTTGTCGCGGGTATAGCCGATGACGATGTTGCCAAGGCGCGTCTGCAGGTCCTCGAGGTCATTGGACAGGCAGAGGATCGCCATGACTTCCGACGCGACGGTGATGTCGAAGCCGGTCTGGCGCGGAAAGCCGTTCGCCACGCCGCCCAGGTTCACGACGATGTCGCGCAGCGCCCTGTCGTTCATGTCCATCACCCGGCGCCACGAGATGCGGCGCGCGTCGATGTCAAGCGCGTTGCCCCAGTAGATGTGGTTGTCGATCATGGCGCTCAGCAGGTTGTGCGCCGAGGTGATCGCGTGGAAGTCGCCGGTGAAGTGCAGGTTCATCTCTTCCATCGGCACGACCTGGGCATAGCCGCCACCGGCCGCGCCCCCCTTCATGCCGAAGTTCGGGCCGAGCGAGGCTTCGCGGATGCAGATGACGGCCTTCTTGCCGATGCGGTTCAGCCCGTCGCCAAGGCCGACCGTCGTCGTCGTCTTGCCCTCGCCCGCGGGGGTCGGGTTGATCGCGGTCACCAGGATCAGCTTGCCGTCCGGGCGGCCGGCAAGCGACTTGATGAACTCTTGGCCGACCTTGGCCTTGTCATGGCCGTAGGGCAGAAGATGCTCGGTCGGGATGCCGAGCTTGGTGCCGATCTCCTGGATTGGCTTCTTCTTCGCCTCGCGGGCAATTTCGATGTCGGTCTTGAAAGCCATCGGGGTCTCCTATCACCTTTGCCGCCTGGGCCGCCTCGGCCCGGTTTTCGATGCTTCTAGCGCCGGTATGCCGCTGGACACGACACGATTACGACATGTTCCCGGCGGGAATCGCCGCCCCTTTGTGGCAAGGGCCGGGGTGACCCTGCAAGGAAATTTTTTTGACTTCTGTGAATAAGTGCGGATCAGGCGCCGCGCCAGGCCCGCTGATCGGGAACATGCAGCCTGACACGCTCGCCAAGGGTGAGCGTGCCCTCGCGTTCCACCCAGGCCACGATGCCGCGCCTGCCGCCCGCAGCGGGCTTGAAAAGCTTGCCCTTGCCCGGAAATGCCGCCTCGATTCCCGGCGCGGGCAGCGTGCAGGGCCGGTTTTCCATGTCGACGACCAGCGTCGCGCCACCCTCGCCCTGAAGGCGCGATGAGGGCGGCAGGTGAGTCAGGTCCGGCAGGCCCTCAAGGACCAGCGTTGCCCCCACGAACGCGGGGTCGAGCGGACCGTCAAGGCCCATCCCGGCGCCGATCTCGGCCAGCTCCTCGGCCGACAGGACCGACAGCTGGCGCGTGTTGCGGATGTTGGTCCCGGCCGGATATTGCGCGCTGACGCGCGAGCAGGCGGGCCGCGTCAGCCCGCCATGCGCCTCGCCCTCGGGTCCGGCGAAGGTCAGGCGCAGGCTCTGGCGGGGGGCAGAGGCCAGCGCCGCATCCCGGTCGGCAACGACGCCAAGCCAGGTCACGGTCGCATAATGGTTCGTCGGCATCAGCGCGGGCATGTGTGGCCTTCGGTCAAGAAAAAGGGGGCCCGAGTGGCCCCCTTCGCTGTCAGGCGGATGGCTCGGGCTCCATCCCCCCGGTCGCGGCGCGCTTGCCGGCCTTGGGGATCGCCATCGAAGTGACCGGATCGGCCTTGGCTTCATCACCGCCGCTGTCGCCGTCGAGCGGCTCGCCCTTGGTGACCTTGCGGATCTCGTCGCCGGTCAGCGTCTCATATTCAAGAAGACCCTTGGCCAGACGCTCGAACTCGTCCTTCTTCTCCAGAAGGATCTTGCGGGCGCTGGTGTAGCCTTCCTCGATCAGCTGCTTGACCTCGTTCTCGATCATTTCCTTGGTCTTGGCAGAAACAGAGAAGCCCCCCGTCTGGCCGTTGTAGCCCTCGTGCGCCTCGGCATAGTCGATGTTGCCGACCTTGTCGGACATGCCCCAGCGCATGACCATCGCGCGGGCGATGGCGGATGCCTGCTGGATGTCGCCCGCCGGGCCATTCGACACGCGCTCGTCGCCGAAACGGATGATCTCGGCCGCCTTGCCCGCCATGGTCATGGCGATCTTCTGCTTGGCCTCGTCCTTGTGGTAGTTGAGCCGGTCCATTTCCGGCAGGCTGACCACCATGCCAAGGGCCTGCCCGCGCGGGATGATCGTGGCCTTGTAGACCGGGTCGCAGAGCGGCAGCGCCATGCCGACGATGGCGTGGCCGGCCTCGTGCCAGGCGGTCATTTCCTTCTGCTCGGGCGTCAGCACCATCGACCGGCGCTCGACCCCCATCATCACCTTGTCCTTGGCATTCTCGAAATCTTCCATCGTCACGAACCGCCGCCCGACACGCGCCGCCATGAGCGCCGCCTCGTTCACGAGGTTCGCAAGATCGGCACCCGAAAAGCCGGGCGAGCCGCGCGCGATCAGGCGCAGGTCGACATCGGGCCCAAGCGGCACCTTGCGGGCATGGACGTTCAGGATCTTCTCGCGCCCCTTGATGTCGGGGTTCGGCACATGGATCTGCCGGTCGAAGCGGCCCGGACGCAAGAGAGCGGGGTCAAGCACGTCGCGGCGGTTGGTGGCGGCGACGATGATGATGCCCTCGTTCGCCTCGAACCCGTCCATCTCGACCAGAAGCTGGTTCAGCGTCTGCTCGCGCTCGTCATTGCCCCCGCCGATGCCCACGCCGCGCGAGCGGCCCACGGCGTCGATCTCGTCGATGAAGACGATGCAGGGGGCGTTCTTCTTGGCCTGCTCGAACATGTCGCGCACCCGGCTCGCGCCGACGCCAACGAACATTTCCACGAAATCCGAGCCCGAGATGGTGAAGAAGGGCACCCCCGCCTCGCCCGCAATGGCGCGGGCCAGAAGGGTCTTGCCCGTGCCGGGCGGGCCGACCAGCAGCGCGCCTTTCGGGATCTTGCCGCCCAACCGGCTGAACTTCTGCGGGTTCCTGAGAAATTCGACGATCTCTTCCAGCTCTTCCTTGGCCTCGTCGATGCCCGCGACGTCATCGAACGTCACACGGCCCTGCTTTTCGGTCAGGAGTTTCGCGCGAGACTTGCCAAAGCCCATGGCGCCGCCTTTGCCGCCGCCCTGCATCCGGTTCATGAAGAAGAACCAGACGCCGATCAGCACGATGAACGGCAGCCAGACCGACAGAAGCGAGAAGAAGCCCGAAGGCGACTGCTTTTCGGCCTTCACCTCGACCTTCTGCGCCAGAAGCTTGTCGATGAGCGTCGTATCCCCGTCGGGCTTGATCGTGACATAGGTGCCGCCGTCACCCGTGTGGCTCACGATCTGCTCGCCGTCTATGTCGACGGACTTCACATCGCCCGCGTCGACCTTCTGGATGAATTCGGAATAGCTGAGTGTGCGCGCGTTGAAGCTGGCCTGCGAGCCGCTGAACAGCTGAAAGAGCGCGAGGATCAAGACGACCAGCACGACCCAGAAGGCGATATTTCTTACGTTGCCCAAAAGGGGTTCTCCTTGGAGGCGCCTTCCCGGATGGCCCAAGGGCCGCGGGAGGGGCGGTTCCTGCTAAAATAGAGATTGGCGGGGCAGGTTCAATGCACGATGTGCATGCTGGGTCCCGTTCGGCTCAAGGAAAGGCGCCGCGACCAGCCGATCGCCCGCCCAGAGCGCGGGCGAGGACAGCAGGGCGGCGCGCGGCAGGTCGTGGGATCGGCGCCAGTCGGGAAAGCGGGAAAGGCCCGCCGGCCCCAGCGCCGCGACATGGGTGCCGGGCTGGCCGGGGCTGAGGGTGAAGCGGCCGTCCCAGGGCGCGCCGGGCGGAACCGGGGCGGCTTGCAGGGCGGCCTTCGGCTCGCGCACGATCCAAATGGCGCCCTTGCGGGGCAGGATCAGGCAGCCGTGCAGCGTCGCCGGACGCGCCGCGAGCGCCTGCGCCAATGCCCGGCGCAGGGCCGCGTGGCGCGGCCGGTAGGGTGCTGCGGCGGTCCATTGCAGCGCCGCCGCAAAGAGGCGCTCGGCGGTTTCCGGCCGCGCCGCAGCCAGCGCCGCCGGATCGAGCCGGACCGCGCCCACGGGATGAAGGCACGCGGACGCCCGCGCCAGCGCGCGCGCCGCATCCTCGGCCACCTCGGCCACGGCCCGCATCCGTCCGGCGGTTTCCAGAAGCTCCGCGCGGTCCAGGCCCAGCGCAGCCATCGCCTGCCTGACCCGGATGCGGTCGGCGCGCGGGTCGGCGTTCGACGGATCGTCCATCCAGCTCACCCCCCGCTGCGTCAACTCGTCGCGCAAGCGGGCGCGCGGGACCGCCAGCAGGGGGCGGTGAAGCGTCAGGGCTCCGCGCGCGGTCCGGGCAGCCATCGCGGCCAGCCCGTCGGCGCCCGACCCGCGCAGAAGCCGCAACAGGACGGTTTCCGCCTGATCGTCGGCCGTATGGCCCAGGGCCAGATCGGTGATCCCCTGCCCCGCAGCCCAATCGGCCAGCAGCCGATAGCGCGCCTCTCGCGCCGCCGCCGCCAGGTTGCCGCGCCCGTCCCAGCCCGGCGACCAGCGAAGAACCGCGTGCGGCAGTCCAAGACCCGCACAGACCCGCCCGACCGCTGCCGCCTCGTGCGCCGCCTCGGCACGCAGCCCGTGGTCCACCGTCGCAACCGACAGGGCCGGCCCTCCCGCCCGCGCCCAGTCGGCGCAAAGTTGCAGCAAGGCCAGGCTGTCGCTTCCCCCGGAAACGGCAAGCCCGAGCCGGGTTGGCGGCTCGGGCGCGAAGGCCGCGATCAGGGTCGGCAGAAGGGGGGCGTTACTGGCAGGCAAGTTTCTGCATGGTCGCCTGGGCCTCGGCCGCCTCGGGCGCGGTCGGGAAGCGCCTCGGCACCTCCTGCAGCGTGACGCAGGCGTCCTGCGTCTGGCCCAGAAGACCCAGCGCCGCCCCAAGGCGCAGCAGCGCGGCCGGCGCATGCGGACCCTCGGGCGCGCCCGAGAACGAGGCGAGGTAGGCCCGCGCCGCACCCGCCGTATCACCGGCCTTGGTCGCGGCTTCGCCTTGCATGAACTGCGCATCGCCGGTCAGGGGGCCGCCGGGATAATTCGCGACGAAGGTCGCCAGCGCAGCCTGCGCGCCCGCGAAATCGCCCGCATCGAACCTGGCCTTGGCCTTGTCGAAATCGGACTGTTCGTTCATCGCCAGCTCGACCTTGGGCTGGGCCGGAGCCGTCGCCGTTCCGGTCGCCGTGCCCGTGCCTGTGCCCGTGTCCGTGCCGGCAGCGGTTCCGGCATCGGTGCTGGCCGCCGCCCCACCCGAAGAGCCGCCACCCAGCGTCGGCGTCGCCGGCAGCTTCGAGGTGTCGCACCCCTTTTCCAGCTCGCAGATGCGGAACTCGAGGTCGCCCACCCGGTTCGTGCCGTCCGTGACGACCTTGTCGACCTTGATCTGCAACTTCTCGGTCGCGGCCGTCAGGCGCGCAAGCTCGGCCTCCATCGCGTTCATCCGGTCGAGCGCGGTGGTCCCGCCCGCGGCCTGCATGGCCGCGGGGCCGCCCGTGACAAGCTCGGACTTCAGCGACTGAAGCTGGGCGCCCAGCGTCTCGACTTCCTTGCGGATGTCGGCGAGCGTCTGGTCCTTCGACGCGGCCTGCGCGACCCCGGCGCTGGCGACCAGCACCAGCGCAAGAAGACCGTTGCGAAGAAACCTGACGCTCATCCCCATGCCCCCTTAGACGCCGCCGCCGAGCTGCAGCGCGGTCTTGGCGCGGCGGTTCTGCTGGAAGCAGCTTTCGTCCGAGCACAGCGCGATCGGCTGTTCCTTGCCGTAGGAAATGGTCTTGAGCCGCGTGCCCGACACGCCGTTCGCGATCAGGAACTGCTTGGCCGATTCCGCGCGGCGCGCGCCAAGGGCGAGGTTATATTCGCGCGTGCCCTGTTCGTCCGCATGGCCCTGAACGATCGCCGTGTAGTTCGGATGCTGGACGAGCCAGGCCGCCTGCTTGGTCAGGATCGCCTGAGCTTCGGGCGTCAGGGTCGACTGGTCGACGACGAAATGCACCATGTCGCCCAGGGTTTGCGAGAAATAGGCCGGGCTGTTCGGATCCGACGCGCTGCCGATGGCGCCCGCGCCCCCCATGCCGCCTGCACCACCTGCACCGCCCATGCCGTTGCGGTTGGGGTTGTTGCAGGCCGCCGTAGCCAGTGCCGCAACAAAAAGGACGATCGTCGAAATCTTCTGCATCTTGTGGCCGCCTATCCTGTGTTTGCTCGATATTGTTGTCAGTCTAGCATTCCGGCGGGGCATTGAAAACTGCCCGCGCCATTGCCCGAGGGCCCGGCCTCAGGGAAGAAGCGGTCCCCAGGCCGGGTCCGACGCCGCGCCCTGGGTCGGCACGGGGTGAAGCGCCCGGCCAGAGATGTCGACCGAGAAGAGCTGCGCCGAACCGGCCGCACCGGGGCTTTCGCGGGTGAACATGATGACGCGCCCGTTCGGCGCCCAGGTCGGGCCCTCGTCCAGGTAGCTCGAGGTCAGAAGCCGCTCTTCGCTGCCGTCTGTGCGCATGACGCCGATGTAGAAGCGGCCGCCGTTCTGCTTGGTGAAGGCGATGTAGTCGCCGCGCGGCGACCAGACCGGCGTCGAATAGCGCCCGTCACCCGCCGAAATCCGCGTCCCCTCGCCGCCCGAGGCCGGCATGACATAGATCTGCTGGCCGCCCGAACGGTCGCTTTCAAACGCGATCTGGCTGCCATCGGGCGAGAACGAAGGCGAGGTTTCGATCGAGGGCGCATTGGTCAGCTGCTGCACCTGGCCCGACGACAGGCTCATCGAGAAGATGTCGGTATTTCCGTTCTGCTCGAGCGAAAAGGCCACCGTGTCGCCGTCGGGCGAAAAGCGCGGCGCGAAGGTCATGTTGCCCTCAAGGTCGGCAAGCGCGCGGCTCTTGCCGGTCGCCAGCGTCATCTCGCGGATCCTTGGGAAGCCCGTCTCGAACGAGGTGTAAAGGATGCGGTCGCCCTTGGAGGAAAAGCGCGGCGCAAGGACGATCGACGAGGCGTCGGTCAGGAAGCCCACGTTCGCGCCGTCGTAGTCCATGATGGCAAGCTGCTTTTTCCGCGCGTCCTTGGGCCCGCTTTCCGAGACGAACACCACGCGGCTGTCGAAATAGGGCTTTTCGCCTGTGATGCGCGAATAGATCTGGTCGGCGACCTTGTGCGCGATCCGCCGCCAGTCGCCCGTCGCACCCTTGAACTGCATCCCGTCGCCCAGGGGCGCATCGGCGAAGACGTCGAAAAGCCGGAAGGCCACGGAAATCTGGTCGCCCTGCTGGATGACCCGGCCGGTAATCAGCGCCTGGGCATTGATCGCCTTCCAGTCGGCATAGGCCACGGGTGCGTCGAAGTCGCTGACCTGGCTGATGTAGGCCGCAGGGGCGATCTGGGCGAAAAGTCCGGTCCCTTGCAGGTCGGCGATGACGACATCGGTGATCGCCTGCGCCACGTCGCCGCCTTGCGACAGGAAGGTGGGTGCCGCGAACGGCAGGGGCTGGATGTCGCCCTGGTCGATGGTGATCCGCAAGGGCTCGGCGCGCAGGGCCGGCGCCGACAGGGCCGCGATCCCGGCAAGGGCCAGCGCCAGAAGGCGAGAGGGTCGGAGGATGTCTGTCATCGGTCGGTCCTTTCGTTCAGTCGTCTGGCCCCTTGGCCCGCCCCCTTAGGGCAGTGGGGGCGCCGGAAACAGGGGAAAAGCGCGCCATCCGTCTAGCGCAGCTGCATCTTGGTCGGATCGAAGGTCAGTTCGACCTCTTTCCAGCTGTCATACTTGTCGCGCGGCAGGGGGTAGCCGCTCTTGGCGCACCGCAGGATCGCGCGGCGCGCGGCCTCGTAGGCCTGGTCGGCGGACCCGCCCGTCCCCCCCGTGCTGCCGATGAGCCTGAGATTGCCCGGCATCCCGTCCGGGCTCATCGTCATGCCGATCGTGACGGTGGTGCGCAGCGCATCGGTCGAAAGGGCACCGACGTTCCAGCATTCCTTGACCGCGACCCGGAAGCCGTCCTTCTCGCCACTGGTCAGCGGCGGCCCGTCCGCGGCGATGCCGGTGCCGGTCTGGGGCGTATCGCTTTGCGCACCCGACAGCGCATCGGCAAGGGCCGCGTCCACCCCCTCGGTCGCGTCGGGTGTGGGCGGCGTGTCGGCGCTCGCGGTCTGGGTATCGGCGGGCGCTGCGGGTGCGGGCGGCGCCGGCGCCTTCTTCGGGCGCGGCGGCGGCACGACAGAGGCGGCGGGCGCCCCGCCGATCGTCGTCTGGTCCTTCGTCGCCTCGGTCTGCAGCACCTGGCCCGCGTCGGCCGGGGCCTGCGCCTCGGTCGGCGTGGGCGGTGTGGGCGTGGGCGCGGGCTGGTCGCTCGTCTGCGGTGTCGTCGTCTCGGCGGTCGTCGCGTCGGGGGGCGGCGTCTCGGTCGGCGTGTCGGTGACGTTGGTCGCGGCCTTCGGCTTCTCGGTCGGCTTGTCGGTCGGCGGCAGGTCGACCGTCTGGTCGGGCGCGGGCGGCGTCGGCGGCTGGTCCGGCGCGGCGTCGGGCTGGGCTGCGGGAACCGGCGGCGCGGGCTCGGGCTTCGGCTCGGGCTTGGCCACGGGTTTCGCGGGCGGCTTCTGGCTCGCCTTCGGGGCCGACGGCTGGGGCGGGCTTTCCGTCGGCGCGGTCGGCGCGCGCCCCGCGATCTTGGCGAACTGGTCCGATGTCATCAGCGACACTTCCGCCATCACGACGGGCGGCTTCGGTTCCGGCGGAAAGAAAATCCCGCCCAGAACCGCCCAGAGGAACAGCCCCAGATGCGCGCCAACAGAGACGCCAAGACCGATGCGCGTCGCCCGGTCCTCTGGCAGCCAGTCCCGCACCATCTCAGCCGCCGTTGCTGCCCGACGCCGCCGGGGCGCCGTTGAACGAGGGGCCGCCGCCGTCGGTCACGAGCGTGATGTTGGAAAATCCGCCGTTGTTCAGCGCCCCCATGACCTGCACCACGCGCTCATAGGGAATCGAGCCGTCGGCGCGCAGGAAAAGCTTCTTGTCCTGCCGCGTCGCCGCGATGGCTGTCAGCTTGGCGATCAGCTCGTTTTCCGGCACGGCGCTGTTCTGGATCGAGATCGTGCCATCGGCCTGGAGCGAGACGGTCAGCGGCTCTTCCTGCTCGGTCGGCACCGCCTTGGCGGCCGTCTTCGGCAGTTCGAGCGGCACGCCCACGGTCAGCAGCGGCGCGGCCACCATGAAGATGATGAGCAACACAAGCATCACGTCGACCATCGGCGTGACGTTGATTTCCGCCATCACCGCAGCCTTGCCGCGCCGCCCGCGGCGCCTGCGCCCGCCGCCCCCGGATTTCATGACCCCTGCGCCCATGGCTCAGGCGTCCAGTTGCCGCGACAGGATGGTCGCGAATTCGTCGGCGAAAGCCTCGTAGCCGTTGATGATGCGGTCGCTGTCGGTCGACAGCTTGTTGTAGAAGATGACGGCCGGGATGGCCGCCAGAAGGCCGAGCGCGGTCGCGACCAGCGCCTCGGCGATGCCCGGCGCCACGACGGCGAGCGAGGTGTTCTGGCTGATCGCGATTTCCTCGAACGCCACCTTGATCCCCCAGACCGTGCCGAAAAGCCCGACGAAAGGCGCGGTCGAGCCGACCGTGGCCAGGAACGGCAACCCGCGCGTGAGGTCTTCGGTTTCCTTCTGGATCGCCACGTCCATCGACCGGTCGATCCGCGCCTGCGCCCCCGCGATCAGGCCGCCGTCCTGCCGGTGGCTCCGCCGCCATTCCGTCATGCCCGAGGCGAAGATCTTCTGGCTCGCGCCCGTGGGCTGGGTGCCGATCATGTCGTAAAGCTCGTCCAGGGGCTCGCCCGACCAGAAGGCGCGGTCAAAGATCGCAGCCTCGCGCCGGGCGGCGGCGTAGGTGATGAACTTCTGGATGATGATCGCCCAGGACCAGACCGAGGCGATGGTCAGGCCGATCATCACCAGCTTCACGATGAACGAGGCGCGGGCAAAGAGCGCCAGCAAGGAAAAGTCGATCTGCGGTGCCGCAGCAGCCAGGGTGGTCGGATCCATAGGTTCTGCTCGCCGTTGGGCCGCGTCAGGTGCGGCTCTGATTTGACGCCTCAATACAGCGGTTTCTTGGCGAAGAAAACCGGGGGCCCATCACATTCCCGAACGGGGGCCCTCAGCGGTCAGGCGCTGGCGAATCTCTGCCGGAATGCGCGCCGGGCGGCCCGCATCCGTGAGCGCGACAAGCGTGACCGTCGCCTGAAAGAGCCGCTCGTCCCCCCGCAGGACGGCCTGGTCCAGGACGATCCGCGCCGCCGTCAGGTCCAGAAGCCGCGTCTCGACCGTCAGAAGGTCGTCGAAGCGCGCGGGGCTGAGGTAATCGGCCTCGACCCGCCGGACGGCAAAGACGATCCCCGCCTGCCGCTTCAGGTCACCCTGGTCGATCCCCAGCGTGCGGACCCATTCGGTCCGCCCCCGTTCGATGAAGCGCAGGTAGTTGGCATAATAGACGATCCCCGCCAGGTCGGTGTCCTCGTAATAGACGCGGATCGGGAAAGGGTGGGGCATCGCGGGGCCTGTGCTGTCGCCGGGGCAGAGTAGAAGCCGGGCGAAGGGGCGGCAAGAGCGGCGGATGACTGGGCGGCAGATGACTGGGCGGCAGATGGCCAGGCGCCACAAGAGGCGCGCGGCGGCCCGACGGCGCATGGTCAGCTTGGCGAATGCCCCCCGTGCAGACGCAGGCCGCAACCAGGCCGCAACCAGGCTGGCGCTTCAATCCCCGGAGGGCAGGGAAACCGGGCGACGAGGACCGCGCAGGCCACATGGGCCAGCGCCCCAAGTCCCCCCGTAGCGACCGCGACAGGCGCGCTCACGCTCGGGGCGGCTCACCGTCCCGGCTTTCGCTCAGCAAAAGCCCCAGATCGCGGGTCAGGGCGCCGATCCGGGCCGTCCGCTCGGTGCTTTCGTCGGCGAGCCGCCCGATTTCGGCCGCGACGACGGCAAAGCCCGCACCCGCAGCACCTGCCCGCGCCGCCTCGATCCGCGCATTGATCGCCAAGAGCCTCAGAAGCCGCAGGATGGTGGCGACGGGCGTCACATCCTCCATCAGCGCGCGGCATTTCTGCGCGAGTTCGGACTGAAGCGCCTCCGCCGCCAGCGCCTCGGCCCGCGGGACGGCATAGTCGGCCACGATCCCTTCAAGGTAGAGAAGACGGCCATCCGCGTCGAACACCCCGCCCCCGGTTTCCCGGACCCAGAGGTCCCCAGCCTCGCCCCGGCAAAGCCGGTATTCGATGGACCAGTTGGTTCCTTCGGCCACGGCGCGGTCGATGCAGGCGTAGACCGCGTCGCGGTCGGCCTCATGGATCAGCTTGGAAAAAGACAGGCATTCCGGCGCCAGAAACTCCCGCGCCTCATGGCCCGTAAGCGCCGCGACCGCACCTTCCAGGTGCATCATCGTGCAATCGCGGTCGTTCAGGCAGCGGTAAAGCAGCCCGCCCGTGCGCGACAGCACGCTATCCACAACTGAGAGCGTCGGGGGGCCCGCGTCATCGAAAGGCAAAGGCGGGTTGCCGTCCATCGCTCCCTCCGGCTGGCTGTCCAGCACAAGATGGCGCCGAAGGATGAAAAAACCGCTAAGACCCGCGCCCCGCCCGCGCCGCGACCCGCAAGGCATGCGCCGGATCATCGGTCGCGTCCGGCAGGACCGGATCGTAGGCCGCAGCAAGAAGCGCCGCCGCATCTTCCTTGGGCGGCACGCCCAGGCCAGCATCAGCCGCTGCGCCAGCGCGCGCGCCAGATCCTCGACCTCCATCTCGGCCGCCCGGCCCGTCAGGACCACGAAACAGATCGCCGCGCGGATCGCCCCGTCGGGTTCGAACCGCATGTGGATGTACTGGCTCGCCCCTTCGGCCGTCAGCTTCGGCAGGCGCGCCACCATCCCCGGCACAAGGCCATCAAGGTCGGGGACGCCGCCGACCTCGGCCCAGTCGCGCGCGAAAAAGATCATCAGGTTCGCGCCCTGCTCGGGGTCTGTCTCTGCCAGGGGGTGGCCAGCGACACCGGCCGCATCGGTCAGCGCGCACTTCAGGATCGCCAGCGTCGCATCGTCGACGCCAAAGACCACGGGCGCGATCGGGCGGCGCCAGCGGGCGAAGCGGTAGCCGCCATCGGGCAGGGTGAAGGCCGCACGAACATCTTCTGGCGTCATTCGAAAAGCGCCCCCTGCCCCCCGGACGCGGCAGGCATCGGCAGTCCCAGATGCGACCAGGCGCGCGGCGACAGCATCCGCCCGCGCGGGGTGCGCTGGATCAGGCCCTGTTGCAGCAGGTAGGGCTCGATCACCTCTTCGAGCGCGTCCCGGCTTTCCGACAGCGCCGCCGACAGCGTCTCGACCCCGACCGGGCCGCCGGCATAATGCTCGGCCATCAGCATCAGGTAGCGCCGGTCCGCGCCGTCGAGGCCAAGGTGATCGACCCCGAGCCGCGTCAGCGCCGCATCGGCCAGCGCGCGCGTCAGCCGGCCATCGCCTTCCACCAGCGCAAAATCCGCGACCCGCCGCAGAAGCCGCCCGGCAATGCGCGGCGTCCCCCGTGCCCGGCGCGCGACCTCGCGCGTGCCGTCAGGCTCGGCCGCGAGCCCCATCAGCCGCGCGCCGCGCTGGACGATCAGGTCCAGCTCGTCCTCGGTATAGAACTGGAGCCGCGTCGGAATCCCGAACCGGTCGCGGAGCGGCGTCGTCAGCAGGCCCAGCCGCGTCGTCGCACCGACGAGCGTGAAGGGCTGCAACTCGATTCGCACCGTGCGCGCCGCCGGACCCTCGCCGATCACGAGATCAAGCGCGAAATCCTCGAGCGCGGGGTAAAGCACCTCTTCGACCGCCGGGTTCAGGCGATGAATCTCGTCGATGAAAAGGACATCGCGCGGCTCGAGGTTCGTCAGGATCGCCGCCAGGTCGCCAGCCCGCGCCAGGACAGGACCAGAGGTCATGCGGAAGTTCACGCCCAGTTCGCGCGCGATGATCTGGGCGAGTGTCGTCTTGCCAAGGCCGGGCGGCCCGTGAAAGAGCGTGTGGTCCATCGCCGCCCCGCGCCGCCGTGCGCTTTCGATGAAGATGCGCAGGTTGGCGCGCGCCTCGGCCTGGCCGACGAACTCGGCCAGCGTCTGCGGGCGCAGCGCGCGGTCGGCATCCTCTGGCTGGGGCGCGGGGCTGAGCAGGGGGTCGGCCATCAGACGCAACCCCGGCGGTCGGCCCAGGTCACTGACCTTCTGCGGCCCAGGTGGCAGAGGCTGTTGGCTCTGCCACGACGCAACGAGGCCTTTTGTCCCGGCCGGTGGCCCCAGGGCCATCGGCCAGCGCCCGCCCCGCCATCGGCGGGCGCTATGCGCCCACCGGGGCCGGCGCCGGCCTTTTTGGGTGAGTGACACGATCGGTCCAGCGGAATCGTTCCCACACGGGCGGGGGAAACGCGGTGCGTTTCCTGCTCCCGCCCGGCCCCGGCATCGGCCAATCGAACATACGGATGAAGATCAGTCATCGGCACCGGATCAGCCTTTCGGGGCCAGGGTTTTCAAGGCAGCCCGGATCAACTGAGAGGCCGGCGCCGCAGGGTCCGCCCCCGCCGCCCCGGCAACCGCCGCCGCCGCTTCGGAGGGAGCATAGCCAAGGTTCGTCAGCGCCGACAGGGCATCAGCTGTCGCATTGGCCTGGGGCGCGGGATCCGCCGCCGCTCGCCGCGGAGCTGCTGCGACGGGCTCGGGCTCAAGGACCGCATCCGGGTCGGACATCCCCGGCAGGCTCGACCCCAGCGCCATGACGCCTGGCGCCTTGTCCTTCAGTTCCATCACCACCCGCTGGGCGAGCTTCGGCCCCACCCCCGGCGCGGCCCGGATCGCGCCCGCATCACCAAGCGCGATCGCCCGGCCCGTTCCTTCGGCCCCAAGCGTGCCGAGGATCGCCATCGACGCCTTGGCGCCTACGCCCTGCACGCTCATCAGGAGCCGGTGCCATTCCTTTTCCAGAAGCGTCGGAAAACCGAACAGCTGCAGAAGGTCCTCGCGCACCAAGAGGTCGGTGAAAAGCGCGGCCGCCTGCCCGACCGGCGGCAGCGAGGCGAGCGTGCGGGCAGAGACATGGACGATGTAGCCCACGCCCCGCACGTCGATCAGGATCGTGTCGGCCCCCTTGTGCAGGACAACGCCCGCCAGCCGCCCGATCATGCCGCGCCCCGGATCGCGGCGGCCAGTCGCCCCGCCGACTGCAAATGGTGCGCATGGCAGATGGCGATCGCCAGCGCGTCCGCCGCGTCGGGACCGGCGAGCGTGACGCCCGGCAGCTGGTGGCGGACCATGTGGGCGACCTGGGCCTTGTCGGCATGTCCGACGCCGACCACCGTCTTCTTGATCGCGTTCGGCGCATATTCCCCGACCGCGATCCCGGCCCGCGCCGGCGCCAGAAGGGCGATGCCCCGCGCCTGGCCAAGCTTCAGCGTCCCGGCCCCGTCCTTGTTGACGAAGGTCTGTTCGACCGCCGCCGCGTCCGGTGCATGGGCGGCGATGACCGCCGTCAGCGCCTCGAACAGCGACAGGAGGCGCATCGCAAGGTCGTCCCCCTCGGAGTGCAGGATGCCGTTTGCGACGTGACTGAGTCGCCCGCCCGCCATGTCGATGACGCCCCAGCCCAGATTCCTGAGCCCCGGATCGATGCCGATCACCCGCATGGCTGCTGCTTTTCCCCTGCCCTGTTGCTTTTGAGCCACGACTAGCACGAAAGGGGAACACCGGCAAAGCGGAAAGCGCCGGTCCGAGGCATGACCTGAGCGGGACGGTTTTCCGCCTGGAAACGACCGAATCTATCCTGATACCGACAGTTCCAATCTCAACTATGGCGGAAAGATCACCATTTTTTAACAATAAATTCACAATCTGGACATGCCGCGTGATGACGGAACGAGCCATGCGCAAAATGCATGGCTGACTTGCTTTTGCGGCTCTGGTTCGGAAATCGGGGTTCGCCTATCTCCATCGGCGTCGGGGACAAAACGCCCCCGGCCGCGGTTTGATGGAGATGAACATGTCCGCTTTTGAAACGACCCGCACCCAGGCCGGCTTCAGCCTGATGAACCCGATCGCATCGCTCGTTGCTTCGATCGCTTCCTGGAATGACGCGCGCGTCACGCGCAGCGCCCTTGCCAAGCTGTCGGATCGTGAGCTGGATGACATCGGCCTGAGCCGTGGCGACATCGAATTCGTGGCGTCGCGCGCCTAAGCGCCGACCCCCAGAGTTTCATGAAGGCCGTGTCGGTGAAACCGACGCGGCCTTTGCCATTTCAGGGCTGCCTTTCGGCACCGGCGGTTACTTCAGCCGGTTCGCGTAAGGCATAAGCTGCGCGGCCAGCGCGTCTGACACCGGGTCGGTGGCCAGAAGCCGGGCGCCCATCTGTTCGGCCAGGTTCCCGCGGCGCAGCGTGTCGAGCCGCTCTTCATAGGAATTCGGCCCGACGACGGTGATGAGCGAGGCCTTGATCGCCACCAGCACCAGCAGCAGCGACAGAAGCGTGAAGGGCCAGCGCGGCAGGAAACGGCGGCGGCGGTGCGCGGTGTAATGCGACTGGCCGATGGTGCCTTCGGCCTCGAACCCGCCGCCCGAACGGTGAATCTGGTCGATCCGCCCTAGACGGCCCTGAAAATCCTTCATGTTCCGGTCGGTCATCGCGCTACTCCCCGCATCGGGAAAGCCAAGATAGCGAACCAATCCGGCAAGAATGGGGCGGATATCACTCCGTACGGGATCAGACGCGGCGCAACACCAGCGTCGCCCAGTCCCCCAGTTCGTCCCGCGCCGCAAGCGTGAAGCCCGCGCGCTTGTAGGCCGCCGCCACCTCGTCGGCCTGCGTGGTCAGGATGCCCGACAGGATCGCGTAGCCGCCCGAGCCGATCCCCCCCGCCATGTCGGGCGCGAGCGCCAGAAGCGGACCTTTCAGGATGTTGGCGAAGACAAGATCATAGGGCGCGCGGTCACGCAGCGCCGGATGGTCGAACCCCGCCGCCTCGACGCAGATCACCCGGTCGGCAAGCCCGTTCGCCGCTGCATTGGCGCGCGCCACATCCACGGCCACCGGGTCGATGTCGGACGCGATGACCGGCAGGCCCCAGATCTCGGCCGCGGCCATTGCCAGGACTGCGGTGCCGCAGCCCACGTCGGCCACGTTGCGCCCGCGAAAGCCCGCCCGGTCCAGCCGGTCCAGCGCCAGAAGGCAGCCCTTGGTCGTGCCGTGGTGGCCGGTGCCGAAGGCCATCGCCGCCTCGATCAAGAGCGCCACGCGCCCCTCGGGAACGCTGTCGGCATCGTGGCTGCCGTAGACGTAGAAGCGCCCCGCCTCGACCGGCGCCAGCTTGCGCTTCACATGGGCGACCCAGTCGGTTTCGGGCACTTCGGACACGGTGAAGGGCTTGGCGCCGTAGATCACGGCCATGAGCGCAAGCTCGGTATCGCCCGGCTCTTCCTCGAAGTAGCAGCCGACCTCGTAGCGGCCCGAGCCATCCTCGATCTCGAAGACGCCGACGCCCACAGGCTCGGGCTGGAAATTCTCCATCGCTTCGGCAAGCGCCTCGGCGGCCTCTTTCTCGTCGAGCGTTGTCAGGGCGGAATAGGTCGGCATCGTCCGTCTCTCAGCCAAGCCACGTTGGCGCGGCATAGGCCCGGGGGCGGCGAAGGTCAAGGGAAGGGCCGGAAAGCGGGGGGTCAGTAGAAGGACTGGGGGTCGATGTCGACGGCCAGCCGCACGGGCGCGGGCACCCGCACCTGCGCGATCCATGCCGCGACGGCGGATTGCAGCGGGGCGCCCTTCGGCGCCTTGACCAGAAGCCGCACCCGGTGGCGGCCCCGGACGCGGGCGATGGGCGCGGGCGCGGGCCCGAAAAGCTGGGCGCCGATCGCGGTCAGGGGGGCCGCCCGGCGGGCGAGTTCGGCCCCCAGATCAAAGACCTGCGCCACCTCGGGGCCTGACAGGATGATCGCCGCCAGCCGTCCGAAGGGCGGCATGCCGATCGCCTGCCGCTCGGCCGCCTCGGCCCGCCAGAACCGCTCTTCCTCGCCCGACAGGATCGCCTGAAGGACCGGGTGATCGGGCTGGAAGGTCTGCAACAGCGCCTGCCCCGCCCGGTCGGCCCGCCCCGCCCGCCCCGCGACCTGCCGCATCAGCTGGAAGGTGCGCTCGGCCGCCCGCAGGTCCGAACCTTGCAGGCCAAGATCGGCGTCGATCACGCCGACCAGCGTCAGCAACGGAAAATTGTGGCCCTTGGCGACGATCTGGGTGCCGATGATGATGTCGGCCCCTCCGGCCGCGATGTCGGTGATCCGCTCCTTGAGGGCGCGGGCGGAACCGAAAAGGTCCGACGACAGGACCGCGACCCGCGCCTCGGGCCAGCGGTGTGCGACTTCTTCCGCCAGCCGCTCGACGCCCGGGCCGACCGCCGCAAGCCGCCCCTCGACCCCGCAGGACGGACAGGTGGTCGGCAGGGGCTTCGTCGCCCCGCACTGGTGGCAGACAAGGCGCTTCAGGAACCGGTGCTCGACCATGCGCGCGTCGCACTGGTCGCAACCGATCTGCTGGCCGCAGGCGCGGCAGACCGTGACCGGCGCATAGCCCCGCCGGTTGAGGAAGAGAAGCGCCTGTTCCCCGCGCGCGAGCCGCTCGGTCACCGCATGGCCGAGCTCGGGCCCGACCCAGCGCCCGGCCTCTGGCGGGTTCGCCCGCAGATCGAGCGCCCGCATCTCCGGCAGGTCCTGCGGACCGAAACGGGCGGTCAGGTCGACGCGGGCATACTTGCCGCTTTCGGCATTGACCCAGGTCTCAAGGCAGGGCGTGGCCGAGGCGAGGATCACCTGCGCATCGGTCAGGGACGCGCGCAGGACGGCCATGTCGCGCGCATTGTAAAGGACGCCGTCCTCCTGCTTGTAGGAGGTGTCGTGTTCCTCATCGACGACGATCAGCCCCAGGTCGCGGAAGGGCAGGAACAGCGCCGAGCGCGCGCCGACGACCAGCCCGACGCCGCCCGAGCCTGCCATGCGCCAGAGCCGCCGGCGTTCCGTCTGGGTGACGCCGGAATGCCATTCGCCGGGCCGCGCGCCGAATCGGTCCTCGACACGGGCAAGAAAGTCGGCCGTCAGCGCAATCTCCGGCAGAAGGACCAGGGCCTGCCGGCCCGCGCGCAGCGCTTCGGCCACCGCCTCGAGATAGACCTCGGTCTTGCCCGACCCGGTGACACCCTTCAGAAGCGTGGTGCCATAGAGCCCCGACCCGACCGAGACGCGCAAGGTAGCCGCCGCCGCCTCCTGGTCCGGCGTCAGGGGCTTGCCGGCCCGCGCCGGATCAAGCGCCGGATAGGGCAGGTCGCGCGGCGCGTCGATCTCGACCAGCCCCCCGGCCGCGACCAGCCCGCGCACCACCGCCCCGCCGACGCCCGCAAGGGCGGCAAGCTCGCCCGGCGCCAGCGGCGCGCCGCCGAAATCCTCGAGCACCTGCAGGACCCGCGTCCGCGCGTCGGTCATCCGCGCCGGCGGCTGGCCCCCGGCAACCAGCAGCTTCCTCGGCCCCGGCGGATCGGCGAGCCCCGGCGCACGGGTCGCAAGGCGCAGCATCGCCGGCAAGGGCGTCAGCGTATAGTCGGCGGCACGGGTGAGGAAATTGCGGAAAGGCTCGGCGAAGGGCGCCGCCTCCAGCACCCGCGTGATCGGGCGCAGCCGCTCGACTGGAAAGTCGCCTGTCCCCGGCCCCCAGACGACGCCCAGGACCCGGCGCGGGCCGAGCGGCACCTCGACCAGCGCCCCCGGCCCCACCCCCCCCTCGGGCGCACGGTAGTCGAGCGGCCGGCCAAGGGGCTCGGTCGTCAGGACCGCGACCGGCGTGCCGGCGGGCCAGAGCGGGTCGATCGGCAAACCCTCAGCCATCACCGCGCCTTTCGGGTTCCGGCGCGGGGCGGCATGCGCTAGAAGGGGCGCAATCGTTCATCATCACATCCCGGGGGCCGTCCATGCAGGTCAATTCCATCAAGTTCTTCGTCGACACCGCCGATGTCGCCGCCATCCGCGAGCTCAACGACCTTGGCATGGTCGACGGCGTGACCACCAACCCCTCGCTGATCCTGAAGTCGGGGCGCAACATCCTGGAGGTGACGCGCGAGATCTGCGACATCGTTTCTGGCCCCGTTTCGGCCGAGGTCGTGGCGACCGACGCCAAGGAAATGATTGCCGAAGGCATGAAGCTTGCCAAGATTGCGGGTAACATCGCGATCAAGGTGCCGCTGACCTGGGCCGGCCTGACCGCCTGCAAGGCTTTCGCATCCGAAGGCCACATGGTCAATGTCACCCTGTGCTTTTCCGCCGCCCAGGCGATTCTGGCCGCAAAGGCGGGTGCCACCTTCATCTCGCCCTTCATCGGCCGGCTCGATGACAACAACTTCGACGGCACCGACCTGATCGAGGACATCCGCATCGTCTACGACAACTATGACACCCGGACCCAGATCCTGGCCGCGTCGATCCGGTCGGTGAACCATATCGTCGACTGCGCCAAGATCGGCGCCGACGTGGTGACCGCGCCCCCCGCCGTCATCAAGGCCATGGCGAACCACGTCCTGACCGACAAGGGGCTGGAAATTTTCCTCGCCGACTGGGCAAAAACCGGACAGAAGATCCTCTGATCGGGGGGGCAACGACAAGACGGGGACAGGCGGAATGCAGACGATGGATACGGCGGCGCTGGCGGACGACCTTCGCGAACGGCTGATCGAGACGCCCGAGATGATCCTCGAGGATCGCGACCTGATGCGGGCCCTGATCGCGGCGAACGAACGCGCGATGGGGGCCAACATCGTCGACCTGCGCGGCATCGCGATGGAGCGGCTCGAGGCGCGGCTCGACCGGCTGGAGGATACGCACCGCTCGGTCATCGCGGCGGCCTATGAGAACCTGGCGGGCACGAATCAGATCCACCGCGCGGTCCTGAAGATGCTGGAGCCCGCGAATTTCGAAGAGTTCCTGACCAACATGGGAACCGAGGTCGCGGGCATCCTGAGGGTCGAGGCGGTGCGGCTTGCGCTGGAAACCCACGACGATGCGGCGGGCAGCGATGACCCGGCGGTCCGGCGGCTTGGCACCGTCCTGTCGGTGACGCCGGTCGGTTTCGTCGACCGCTACATGGAAGGCCAGGGCGGCCGGACGGTGATCCTGCGCCGCTCGGGGCCCGAGACGGCGGCGCTTTACGGGCCCGCGGCCGAGGTCGTGCGGTCCGAAGCCGCGATGCGGCTCGACCTCGGGCCTGGGCGGCTGCCGGGTATGCTGGCCCTTGGCTCGTCGGACGCGCACCAGTTCCGCACCAACCAGGGCACCGACCTTCTGGCCTTCTTCGCCGGAGCTTTCGAGCGCGCCATGCGCCGCTGGCTGTCCTGAGGTGACGCTGGCGCTCACCCCCGCCGTCCGCGATGCGCTGGACCGCTGGGGTGCGCACCTGACAGCGATCGAGGGCGCCTCGCCCCACACCTTGCGCGCCTACCTGGCGGACGTGACCGCCTGGGCCGCCTTCCTGACCGGCCATCTGGGCGGAGCGCCGACGCCAGAGGCGCTGATCGCCGCCACCGGCACGCCCGACATGCGCGCCTTCATGGCGGCCGAACGGGACCGAGGCCTTGGCGCGCGGTCGCTGGCGCGGCGGCTTTCGTCGGTCCGAACCTTCGTGCGCTGGCTGACCGACCATGCCGACGGCGCGGCCGATGCGACGGCCGTCCTTGCCGCGCGCGGCCCCCGCTACCGCCGCACCCTGCCCCGCCCCGTCAGCCCCGAGGCCGCGAAGGACGTGATCGCCGAGGTCGCGGCCCGCCCGGTCCCCCGAACGGGCGACGACTGGATCGCGGCGCGCGACGCGGCGGTGGTGACGCTTCTTTACGGCTGCGGCCTGCGAATCTCCGAAGCCCTCGGCCTGACCGGCGCCGTCCTGCCCATGCCCGAGGTGATCCGCATCATCGGCAAGGGGTCGAAGGAACGGCTGGTCCCCGTCATCGCCCCGGCCCGCGCCGCCGTCGCGGCCTATGTCCGGGCCTGCCCCTTCCCCCTGGCCGAGGAACGCCAGTCCCCCCTTTTTCGCGGCGCGCGGGGCGGCCCCCTGAACCCCCGCCTGATTGCAGCGGCGATGGAGCGCGCGCGGACAGCGCTCGGCCTGCCCGCGACGGCCACGCCCCATGCCCTGCGCCACTCCTTCGCCACCCACCTTCTGGCCGCCGGCGGCGACCTGCGCACGATTCAGGAGCTTCTGGGCCATGCCTCGCTCTCGACCACGCAGGCCTATACGGCGGTCGATGCCACGCGGCTCATGGAAAGCTATCGCGCCGCCCATCCCCGCGCCTGAGGCACGGCGGACACGCCGCCGAAACGAACCGGCCCGGACGGTTGAACGGCCGGGCGATCCACCCTAGAAAAGGCGCATGGATCGTCGTCTCAAAGCCCTGTCCGTCCATCTTTTCACCGCAACAGGGGCGGTCCTCGCGATGCTCGCCATGCTGGCGGCGGTCAAGGGCGACTGGGACATGATGTTCCTCTGGCTCGTCGTCGCGCTGATCGTCGACGGGCTCGACGGCCCGCTGGCCCGGCACTTCCAGGTCAAGGACTACTGGCCGACCTATGACGGCGTCCTTCTGGACCTCATCATCGACTACCTGACCTATGTCTTCATCCCGGCCTTCGCCCTTTTCCAGTCGGGCCTGCTGCCGGGCTGGACCGGCTGGTGCGCGATCATCGTCATCACCTACACCAGTGCGCTCTATTTCGTCGATACGCGCATGAAAACGAAGGACAATTCCTTTGCAGGCTTTCCGGCCTGCTGGAACATGGTGGTGCTGGTCCTCTTCGCGCTGAAGCCCAATTTCTATGTGACGCTCGCCTTCATCGTCATCCTGGCCGCGACCATGTTCACCAACCTGAAGTTCGTGCACCCGGTGCGCACCGACCGCTGGCGCTTCGTGACGCTGCCCATGGCGCTCGGCTGGATCTGCTTTGCCGCCTGGGCCGCCCACGTCGATTTCCACCCCGAAAGCTGGGCGCGGACCGGGCTCATCATCACCTCGTTCTACCTGATGCTCGCCGGGATCGTGCAGGAGCTGATCCCCGAACGGGATCACGCCTGAAGCCGCATCAGCGCGATGCCGCCGACGATCATGGCGACCGAAAGCGCCTTGCCCTTCGTCATCGGCTCGGAAAACCAGAGCCAGCCGATCAGAAGCCCGAAGGCGACCGAGCTTTCGCGCAATCCCGCAACCAGCGCGATCGGCGCCCGCGTCATGGCCCAGACCGCGACCGCGTAAGAGGCATAGGAGGCGAGCGCCCCGCCAAAGCCCAGCCGCCAGATTCGGGCGCTTGTCGGCAGCACCGACCGGCCGCCGATCGCCAGCATGGCGGTGGCAAAGAAGATCCCGTCCAAGAGGAACATCCAGGCCACGAAGGCGCCCGGCAGCCCCCAGACCCGCGCGCCTTGCCCGTCGACCATCGTATAGCCCGCGGTCGCGAGCGCCGCCGCAAAGGCAAAGGGCAGGAGCGCCCGGTTCTCGCCCGCAGTAAAGACGCCAGAGGCCAGAAGCAGGATCCCCGCGCCCAGGATCACCAGCCCCGCGACCTCGCCCCGGTTCGGCACCTCGTTCAGAAGGGCTGCCGACAGCGCCAGCACGATGAGCGGCGCCGTGCCGCGCGCAAGCGGATAGACCCGGCTCAGGTCGCCATGGGCATAGGCCCGCGTCAGCGACAGCTTGTAGGCCGAATGGATCAGGCCCCCGGTCAGCAGCCAGGGCCACACGGCGGCCGGTGGCCAGGGGTAGAAACACAAAAGCCCCAGCCCGATCAGCCCCTGGGTGCCGCTGAGGACCATCATGACCTGCGCCCGGCTGCCGCCAGCGCCGCTGCCCGCGCCCCGCACGAAAGCATTCCAGAGCGCATGGAGGAAGGCCGCGCCAAGGACGGACACCAGGATTGTTGAACTCATCTGCACCTGCCTGGCCGCGATGCTAGCCAAGCGGGCCGCGCGCTCAAGCCCCAACATTGCGGTCAGGGCACGGCGGACGCCTCTAGGCAGACAAAGGCAGCACCGTTGTCCATGAAGACGGACTGCTCTGCCGGGAAGGCCGGGCAGGCGCGCGGCGAAGCAACGACACCCGTCGGGACCGGGCCTATCCCGTAAAGCTCCTTGAAGATCGAATAGTCCCCCCAATCCCCGACGAAGATCGACAGACCAAGGACGTTGCCCCAGGCAAGATCGGGATAGCGTTTCCAGCCATAGATGTGGAAAGCGCCGCCCTGATAGCCGGGCAATGCCGAAACCCGGGCCATCATTGTCGCGGCGAGCGCGCGGTCGCGCGCGTCGATCCGGGCACGGTCGTCCCACACGCGCATGGTGATCGCCCCGTACGTAAGCGCCATCGCCACCAGCAACAGGGCCGAGGCACGTGAAAGCCAGTCTGGCGCAGGCCGCCCGGCAATGCGCTGCGCGGTCGTGACCGCCGCCAGAAGAACGCCGCCGTAGAAGAAACCGATATAGGCGAACGCCCGCCCGGCGATATAGCTTTTGGTGATCGGAACGAAGAGGATCGGCAGGACGAAGAACGCCAGCGCCGCCCCGACGGCGACGCGGCTCGCCGCATCGAAACGGCCCTTCCGCGCCAGTCGCAGGACGATGAGTCCGCCAAGCGCCAGCAGCGCCACGAAGAACAGAAGATTGAGCAGCCGGACCGGCCGCGGCAGACCTGCGCTCGCGTTCAACGTATGCAGCTGCAAGAGCACATTCGGCAGGGTGCGAAGCCGCTCGGCCAACGTCATCGGCGCGCCCTCATAGTCCATGTTGAGACTGCCGAAATCAAGGGCCCACACGTAGATGAAAAGCTCGCCCGCGTAGAGAGCGAGCGCCAGCACAGTGGCAAGCGCGCCCAAAGGCCAATAGCGCCCGACCTGCCGGCTGTCATGGCGGTCGGCCCGCATCAGGACCGCCATTGCGATGATCCCGCCCGCAAGGGCAAAGGTCTGGTAGCTGCCCAGGGAAAAGGCCAGCTGCTGTGCGGCCACAATGACCCGCACCCAGGCGGGCCAGCAGGTCGGATGGTCCGGCGCCAGAAGGTCGAAGGCCGCGACCGAGGCTGCGATCGCCAGCGCATAGCCCATGATATGGCTGGAGAAGGACAGCATCTCGGTCATGTAGAGATGCGTGACGCCAAGCGCGAAAAGAAGGGCGGTCGCGCAAGGCTGCCACGCGCACTCGACCACATGACCGGCAACCGTCCGCGCGACATAGACGAAAGCCACGAAAGCCACGACAAGCTGCAACGGCAGCAGATAATGGCCGTGGAAGAACCAGCGGCTGATGAGGTCCGTGACCCATCGGCCGTAGTGCGGCACCCACTCGTTGAACGGCTCGTCGATCTGCAACCAGTCGTCGGTGCCGTTCCCCTCGGTCAGGACACCAGACACGACGATGATGACATAGAGTGCCGCACAGATAGCGATATCGGTGTAACGGCCGGGGCAGCGGGCAAGCGTCGGGATCCGGATTTTCTGCGGCTCTGGCACAACGCGCCTCCGTGTTTGTTTCCAAACCTTGGCAAGCGTTTCCGATCAGTAACATTAGCATGAAAGTGCGCACGTGGGGAGTAGCGATGTCCGGCGGGTGCAAGCTCGGCATAAAACGTCAACAATCAGAATCTCATAAGCTAATTGTCGCCCATCCTAACACAATGGCGCTACGATCAGCCGATCGCTGTCAGATCAAAAGCCCCGCTGCACCCTCGAGCCGAAGGAGCGCCACCTTCGTCTCGACCCCGCCCGGCGCAGAAAAACCGCCAAGGCCCGTCGCCGACAGGACGCGGTGGCAGGGGATGAGGATCGGGATCGGGTTCGCGCCACAGGCCTGCCCGATCGCCTGCGCCGGCGCGCCGATCGCCTTCGACAGGTCGCCATAGGTCCGCGTCTCGCCGAAGGGGATCGCGGCCATGGCGCGGCGCACATCGGCATTCAGCCCCTCGCCCCAGTCGAGCGGCAGGTCGAACCGGGTCAGGCGGCGGCCGAAATAGGCTTCAAGCTGGGCTGCCGCCTCTTCCAGAAGCGGCGTAGGCTGCGGGGGCCGCGCGCGCCAGTCAAGCCGGACGATCCTGCCCCCCTCTTCGATCAGCGTGAGCGGCCCCAGCGCCGAGGCAACGGTCAGGCTGGCGGCGGCGCGGTAGTCGTCTGGCAGGGGCATGGCCATCAGTTCGTTCCCTCATGAAAGGCGCGCGCCACCAGATCGGCGAGCCTCTGGGCCGCCGGACCCGCCGCCGCCGAACGCAGCATGACGAGCGCCGACAGGTCGACCGTCGGAAACCCGTCCTCGGCCGTCAACTCGCGGCAGCCCTCGGGAATGACAGAGCGCGCCAGCGCGACGACTGCAAGGCCCGCGCGCACCGCCGACTGGAACCCCTGGGTCGTGTCGCATTCGAAGGCAATCCTGTAGTCGGTGCCGTTGCGCCTGAGCGAACCCGCCATACTGTCCTGCCACCAGCGCGATCCGAAATAGATCGCAAGCGGAAGCGGACGTTTCAGATGCTGTTGATAGTGCTCCGAGGTGACCCAGACGGTCGGCTCGACACGAAGGATTTCGCCGGTCGCGCCCTCTGGCGACTGGTAAAGGATGGCGATTTCCAGCTCTCCCCGGTCGAACCTGTCGCGCGTGGGCCGGGAATAGTCGCTGACCACGGTGACTTCGGCCCCGGGGTGCAGGTCACCGAAGCGGGCCAGCGTGCCCGGCAGAAGCGTATCGCTCAGCTCGACCGGAACCCCGATGCGCACCGGACCGGCACAGTCGGCCGTGCGCAAGGCGGCCCCGGCGGCTTCGAGCAGTTCGACGACACGCCGCGCGTAACCCACAAGCTGGCGCCCGGCCGCCGTCGGCGCGACCCCGCGCGGCTGGCGTTCGAAAAGCGGCGTGCCCACAACCGCCTCCAATCGCTTGATCTGCATGCTGAGCGCGGATTGGGTGCGCCCGACCCGCCCTGCTGCTGCCGTCAGGCTGCCCGTCTCAAAAACCGCAAGGAAGCTGCGCAGAAGGTCGCTTTCAAGCGGAACAGACATAAGGCCTCAATTTTTCTTATGCATGATGTAATGACTATTCGTTTGTCACATAGCACGTCCCGGCGCGACTGTGAGCCGTCAAATGATGCGGGGAACTGGAAAATGCAGACAGGGATTTGGCAGACCGCATCCGATTACATGCGCGACCGCCTTGTGGCTGTCCTGGCCGCTAGCCGCGAACGACGCGCGGGGCGGCGCGAATTGCAAAGGTTGCTGGCCAAGCCGGACGACCATCTGATCGACGACGCCGGCTTCAGCCGCACCGATCTGCGCGCCCAGATGTGCGACCGGAAAGACTGACGGACGGGCAGTCCCGAGGGCCGTCCGCACGGGGCTTCGGTCAAAGCCCCGCCGCCGCCACTATCCTGTGCGCCGCCGCTTCGGGCGTTAGCTGGCCCATATCGAGCATAAGATCGTAGGCAACGCCCTCATTCACACGCCCGACCTGAGCGCGAGAGAGGCCAGGGAGCCGGTCGCCTCGGGCGGCTTCCCGCGCCTCCAGCACATCGAGAGGCGCGCTCAAGCCCACGCGGGTGACGAAATGACCCGAAAGCAGCGCGCGATAGTCGTCCGGTTCGCCATCCAGCCAGACATCATCGACCACAAGATCCAGACCCTCTGCCGCCAGCGCAGCCACCGATCGGCGCATGGCCGCCATCAGCGCAGAACCGACGGGCCCGCGCTCCACCTCGGTGTAGGAATGCCCGAACTCCTGCCGGGTCGTGAAGCGAAAGGTGTCGGGGTGATCCGCGTAGGTTTCTGGCAGCATGTCGAGAAACGTATCCATCGCCACATGCAGCAAGGGCCGCCGGGCGATCGTCTGCATCGCTCGCGCGACGCTCGATTTCCCGACGCTGCCCGGGCCGTTCAAAAGAACGATCCGGGCAGTCCGGCTTGCCTCACCCAAGCGCGGCATCGCAGCGCGCGCAGGTGCAGGGATGCGCATGCGTGCCCACGTCCGGCAGGATGCGCCAGCAGCGCTCGCACTTCTCGCCCGTCGCTTCCTCGAAGACGACGCCGACGCCCGGCACGTCCGGCAGGCGGAAGGCCTCGGCGGGCTCGGGATCGGCGGTCAGCGACAGGGCCGAGGTGATGCACAGCTCGGCAAAATCGACCGACTTCAGCGCCGCCAGCACGTCGCGATCTTCGACATGGACCACGGGCGCGGCCTCGAGGCTCGCACCGATGACCTTGGCCGACCGCTGCACTTCAAGCGCTGCCGTCACCGACCGGCGCACGCGGCGGATCGCCTCCCATTTCGCGGCCAGAACCGGGTCGAGCCAGCTTGCCGGCGTCTGGGGCATGTCCTGAAGGTGGATCGAGCTGTCGTCACCCGGGAACCGTTCGAGCCAGGCTTCCTCCATCGTGAAGACGAGGATGGGCGCGAGCCAGGTGGTCAGGCGGTGGAAGAGCAGGTCCATGACGGTGCGCGCCGACCGCCGCCGCAGGCTGTCGGGCCGGTCGCAATAAAGCGCGTCCTTGCGGATGTCGAAATAGATCGCCGACAGATCGACCGTGCAGAAGGTGAAGAGCGTCTGGAACACCCCCTGGAAGTCATAGGCCGCGTAGCCCTCGCGCACCACGCGGTCGAGTTCCGCCATCCGGTGCAGCACCCAGCGCTCCAGCTCCGGCATGTCGGCGGGATCGACCCGCTCGGCCTCGGTGAAGCCCGCGAGAGCGCCCAGAAGATAGCGCAGCGTGTTGCGCAGCCGTCGGTAGCTGTCGGCGGTGCCCTTCAGGATCTCTTTCCCGATGCGCAGGTCGACGGTGTAATCCGACAGCGCCACCCAGAGCCTGAGGATATCGGCGCCATACTCGTCGATCACCTCTTGCGGCGCGACGGTATTGCCGAGCGACTTCGACATCTTCATGCCCTTTTCATCGAGCGTGAAGCCATGCGTCAGAACCCCCCGGTAGGGCGCGCGACCGATCGTGCCGCAGGCCTGAAGAAGCGAGGAGTGGAACCAGCCCCGGTGCTGGTCGGTGCCTTCCAGATAAAGGTCGGCGATCCCGTCCTTCGCGCCATCCGCGCGGTCGCGCAGCACGAAGGCATGGGTCGAGCCAGAATCGAACCACACGTCCAGCACGTCGCGCACCTGGTCATAGGCGGCAGGGTCGGCGATGCCTTTCAGCACCTCTTCCTTGAACCCATCGCGATACCAGACATCCGCCCCTTCGGCTTCGAAGGCCGCGGCGATGCGGGCGTTCACTTCGGCATTCCGCAGCAGGAAATCGGGGTCGGTGGGCCTGGCGCCTTTCTTGACGAAGCAGGTCAGGGGCACGCCCCAGGCGCGCTGGCGCGACAGGACCCAGTCGGGCCGCGCCTCGATCATCGAATGCAGGCGGTTGCGGCCCGTTGGCGGCGTCCAGGTCACCAGTTCGGCGATCGAGGTCAGCGCGCGTTCGCGGATCGTGCGACCGTAGTTGCCCTTGTTGTCATCGAGCGGCTTGTCGATCGCCACGAACCATTGCGGCGTGTTTCGATAGATCAGCGGCGCCTTCGACCGCCAGGAATGGGGGTAGGAATGCTTGAGCTTGCCCTTGGCCAGAAGCGCCCCGGCCCCATGCAGCGCCTTGATGTTCGAGACGTTCGCCGGCCCCTCCTTGCCATCGGGCAGGATAATGGCCTGGCCGCCGAAGACCGGCAGGTCGGCGCGGTAGCTGCCGTCCGGCTCGACGTTCCAGGTCATCGGCAGACCGAACTTCACGCCCATCTGGTAGTCGTCGTCACCATGGGACGGCGCGGTATGGACAAAGCCCGTGCCCGCATCCTCGGTCACATGGTCGCCCGGCAGCAGCGGAACGTCATAATCCCACTCGCCCGCCGGATCGAGCCCACGGTAGGGGTGCGCAAGCGTCAGGGCCCGAAGCTCGGCCGCGCCCACGTCGCGCAGACGCTCGAACCGCTCGACCTTGGCGGCGGTCATGACGCCCTGGGCGAGCGCGTCGGCCAGAAGAAGCGTCTCGCCCGCCCGCGCCGTCGCGCCCTCGGCCACGCCCTGAACGGCATAAAGCCCGTAAGAGATGCCGGGCCCATAGGCCACCGCGCGATTCTGCGGGATGGTCCAGGGCGTCGTGGTCCAGATCACCACCGAGGCCGACAGGATGTCCGGCGCGAGGCAGGCTTCGCCCTCGTTGAAGGCGCTGGCCGAGATGACGGGGAAGCGCACCCAGACCTGGTGGCTGGTATGGTCGTGATATTCGACCTCTGCCTCGGCCAGCGCGGTCTTTTCCACCGGGCTCCACATTACGGGCTTCGAGCCCTGGTAGAGCGAGCCGTTCATCAGGAAGTCCATGAACTCGGCCGCGATGACGGCCTCGGCATGGTAATCCATGGTCAGGTAGGGCCGATCCCAGGCGCCGGTCACGCCCAGCCGCTTGAACTCGGCGCGCTGCACGTCGATCCAGCCCTCGGCGAACTTGCGGCATTCCTGGCGGAACTCGATCACCGGAACCGCGTCCTTGTCGCGGCCCTCGGCCCGATACCGCTCTTCGATCTTCCACTCGATCGGCAGACCGTGGCAGTCCCAGCCCGGCACATAGCGCGCGTCGCGGCCCATCATCTGCTGGCTGCGCACCACCATGTCCTTCAGGATCTTGTTCAGCGCGTGCCCGATATGCAGGTGGCCATTCGCATAGGGCGGGCCGTCGTGCAGGATGAAGGGCGGGCGGCCCGCCGTGGTCGACCGCAGCCGGTCATAGACGCCGATCCGCTCCCACCGGGCGAGCCAGCCGGGTTCGCGCTGCGGCAGGCCGGCACGCATCGGGAAGGGGGTTTCGGGCAAAAAGACGGTCGAGCGGTAGTCGTGGGCGGGATCGGAAGTCTGGTCGGCGCACATGGGGGCAGTCCTTGGCAAAGGGGGGTCCGCGTGGGGAAGAAGGGCGGCGCGGGCGCGCGCCTGGTCCCGGCGCCTGAAGTCAGGTCGCCGGGCCGCTAATTCGCCGGAACTGTGCGGGCCGAAGTCTCATCCCCGGCCTTATAGGAAAGGCCCCCTGCGGCGTAAAGGCGCAACCCGACTTGGACGCTTGTGGGCGCGGTCGGTTCTTGCCACTGTCGGTCCCCGGAAGGAGCCCCCTATGAGCCTGCCGCCCGACACGCCCCCGCGCATGCCGCCCCGCCTGCCCGTCACCGCCGAAGACATCGACCGCGTGGTCGCCGATTTCTACGCCGAGATCCGCAAGCACCCGACGCTCGGCCCGATATTCGCCAACCATGTGACCGATTGGCCCGAGCATGAGGCCAAGATCTCGCGCTTCTGGCGCAATGCGATCCTGATGGAGCGGGTCTATGACGGCAATCCGATGATGGTCCACCGCGCCGCGGGCGACGTGCGGCCGGGCATGTTCGCGCCCTGGCTCGACCTTTTCGACACTGTGCTTGAACGCCAGCTCTCGCCCGGCGCGGCCATGGGCTGGTCCTCGCTCGCCCGCCGCATCGGCCAGAGCCTGCGCTACGGCGTGACCGAGGTTGCGACCCATCCCGACGGCACGCCGCGTCTGGGTTAGGTCGGATCGACAGTCATTCCTGCCTTGCTCGCCGGACCGGGCGGGAAAAGGAAACGCACCGCGTTTCCGCGCCCCATGTGGGAACGCTTCCGCTGGACCGTCGATGTCATGAACCACAAAAGGCCGGCGCCTGCCCCGGTGGGCGCGAAAGCGCCCGCCGATGGCGGGGCGGGCGCTGGCCGATGGCCCTCGGGCCATAGGCCGGGACAAGAGACGAAGCCTTCGCATGGCAGGGTCAACCGCCCCCGCCAACCGGGGCCAAGGATCGCAGAGCGGGCCCGAAGTCAGGTCAAACCTTGTCGTGCCCGCCCTGCCCCGCCGCCCAGCGGTTCAGCCAGGCCAGCCCCGCGAGCGCCAGCCCCAGACCGACGAACGACGCCACCCGCGTCAGCCCGGTCAGCCCCGCCGCATCCCACAGGAAGACCTTGGCGATAGTGACGCCGATGACCGCCATGGCAACGCGCCGCAGGTCACTCGATCCACGGGCAATGGCCTGATAAAGCAGTCCCGCGCCCAGTAGCATCAGCGCGACGGTGTAGGAATAAAGCTCGCCCTGCACCACACCGGGCACCGACAGGTCGTCGCCTTGCCAGAACCGCCGGATCTCGAACACCACGTAGACCGCCAGCAGCGCGAACCCGGCCCCGAGAGCCGACCGACGCAGGAAGCGCCTGGGGATCGGCACCAGCCGGACGCCCGCGAACAGGATCAGCGCGGGCAGGCCATAGGCGACCGCGAGCGTGTCAAGGACAGGCGGCCCGTAGACCCGCGCGCCGGATGATCCGAAAAGCGGCACCAGGGGGCTGAAGATTGTCAGCGCAAACGCCATGCCCGGTGCCCAGAGCGCGGCCGCAAGGCCCGCAAGAACGGCGCGCACGCGGACAAAGGCCCCGCCAGCGCCACGGCGGTAAATCTGGACGAAGGCCGAAACGAGCCACGGCAGTGCCACAAGTGACATGCCCCAGTGCGTCCTGAACCAGTCGTTTGTTTCGGTTTCCTGCTTGTCGATGAGCACCCGCAGGAGAAGGACATCGGCCGCAACGGCCAGCGCCGCCAGCGCCCCCGATTCCAGGACCAGCGCAACCTGCGCGCGCTGCCCGTCGCGGTCCGGCAAGAGCCTGAGCGCGGCATAAAGTGCGGCCGCAACACCCGCAGTGGCCAGCACCGCCTCGGGCAGGCTTGCCACCTCGACGGCCCAGAAGAGGCCGGGATCGACAACCAGCCGATAGCCCAGCACCACCGTCGCCGCCTGCAGGAACCACCCCATCTCGACCATGCGGAACTGCCGGTCGAGCGCTGCGGCAAAGACCGCCAGCGCCGCGAGGGCGAGTGTCAGCGCCGCGCCGCTGAGGGCGATCGCGAACGAGAAGGCGATGAGCGTCAGCGCCGACAGCGCATAAAGCGCGGCACGCGCGCGATCCTCGCCATCGGCGCGGGCGGCCTGCACCGCAAGCGCCGTCATCAGCGCGGCCACGGCCAGCACATGAAGCGCCCAGCCGTAGGCGCCAAGGCTGAGTGCGGGGCGCCACCAAAGCTCTAGCGCGCCCGCCGCGAGGGGCGCGAAAACCGCAGCACCAAGCGCCATCCAGCGCCGGGCGGGCGCCCCAAGCGTTTCGGCCCCAGGCGTTCCGGCCCCAGGCGTTCCGGCCCCAGGCGTTTCGGCCCCAAGCGTTCCGGCCCTGAGCGCCGCGCCGAGCGTCATCAGCCCGGCGAGCGCCAGAAGCAGCGTCAAGTCAGGGGGCGGCGACGTTTCGGGCGGGCGCAGGCCGATCCAGGCCGCGCGCATGACCTCGGCCAGGGGGCCGTTTCCAGCCCCCTCTAGCCCCAGCCGCCCAAGGAAGGCGGCGGCTGGCAGCAGCGCCAGATCGCGCAGCCCCGGCGCCGATCCGGCGGCCCAAAGAAAGAATCCGGCCAGAGCGGCCAGCGCGAGGTAGGCCGCCCAACTGTCGGACGGCGCTGCACCCTGGATCAGCGCAAGCCCGATGGACGAGGCAACCCCCGCCCCGACCGCGAGCCGCACCGGAAAGACCGGCGCGCCGCCCTTGCCGAAAACCGTGGCTGACAGCGCCGGCCCCGCATGATCGGGCCGCAGCGCCAGGCCGGGGATCAGCGTCGCACCGACAGCCACCGCCAACAGGACCGCCGCCAGAAGCGGCTGGCCAAGCGGCGAACCATCCGGCCCCCCGGTCCCGAACCAGATCAGCGCGATCCCGCCATAGGCGACAGCCAGCGCCAGGACCGACACCCAGGCCCAGCGCCGGACGGCATCGACGCCAAGCCCAACGGCCCCGACCAGCGCGAAATAGGCGTAAAGCCAGGTCGGATCAGCGCTGTCACCCCCGACGAGGAAGGGCGCCGCCCCCGCGCCGATCAGCCCCGCAGCAGCCAGGAACGGCCCGTAGACCCAGCCGAGCGCCAGTGCCAAAGCCGCGACCGCCAGAAGCCCGGCGAAAGCCGCCTCGGACCCGATCAGCCCGTAAAGCCCGCGCGCGGCGATGACCGCGCCGAACATCGACACGATCCCCGCGCCCGCGAAGGTCGAGGGGATATAGGCCGAGGCCGCACCCCGCCCGTCCCCGGACCGCCGCCGCACCCACTCGCCCGCCGCGACGAGCGCCGCGCCGAAAACCAGCGCCGAAAGGACGCGCAGGCCGGGCGGCAAAAGCCCGCGCTCCATCCCGTATTGCACGAAGAACACGCCAGCGAGCGCGAGCGACAGGGCCGAGACGGCGTAGATCCAGTTCGCCCGGAGCCAGGCCGCCAGCGCGTCGAACCGGGCGGGGGTAAAGACCACGGCGGCAGAGGGCAGCGGCGCGGGCGGGGTCCGCGGCGGCTGTGGCGGCTGTGGCGGAAGGGGCGGCAGAGGCGGCGGAGCTGTGGGCTTCGCCGGGGCGCGATCCTCGGCCGCAACGCGCGCGGCTATGGGCGCGTCAGGCGGCGCGCTCGCGGCAACCGGCTGGGCGGGCGCGTCCGTCAGGCGGGAAATGCGGCGCTCGAGGGCCCTCACCTCTCCCGAAAGCCGCGCCGTGCGGCTGAACAGCACAAGGATCGCCACCGGCATCGCCAGAAGGATAACCAGCCCGATGACAGCCAACGTGAACAGATTCGAAAATAGGAACATCCCGCCTGAACTCCACCGGAAGGGCCGGCCTGAGCGAGCCTAACGGTCAACCTGCGCGGGTGGCAACGTTTTTTCCGGGAATTTCCGGCCCTTACGGACCTTCGGGCTGGGTTCCCTTGCGCTCGGGGTCGGAGGCAAAGAGACCCTTGAGCCCCCGCGACAGAAGGTTGGTGATCTTCGGCCGCGGCAGGGCACGGAACGGCATCGGGCGGCAAACCTCCATCGCTGCGACGCCGACGCGGGCAGTGAGCGCGCCGTTGATCACCCCCTCGCCGAACCGGCGCGACAGCTTCGACAAAAGCCCGCCCCCCGCAACCGAATGAATCAGGTCGTCGCCCGCTGCCACGGCACCCGTGGCCACGAGGTGCACCATGACCGACCGCAGAAGCCGCAGGCTGCCAAACAGGCCAGCCCGTCCGCCGTAAAGTGCCGCGATCCGCCGGACCATGCGCAGGTTGGCAAAAAGCGCCGCCGCGACATCGGCGAGCGCAAGGGGCACGATGGCCGTGACCGCAGCCACCGTGCGCGCCGCCTGCTCGATCTCGCGCCGCGCCGCCTGGTCAAGGGGGGCCAGGTAGTCGCGCTCGGCAAGCGCTAGAAGCGTCTCGGCATCAAGCACACCCTCGGCCCGGTCGGCATGACGCCGCGCCGACCATTCCATGTCCGCCCGCCCGCGATAAAGCGCCGCGAGCGCCGCCGTCACCCGCCGCGCGGCGGAAAGGTCGTCGGCGACGAAGGCCCCCTCTGCGGTCGACCGCAGCCGGTCAAGGCTCGCAAGCCGCGAATAGGCCAGGACCTCGCGCAGCGCGAGGATCACGGCCGACAGGACGAAGGCCGCGAATAGCGCGGTCGCGATCCAGCCAAGGACCGGGTGGGCAGCCATCAGCCCCTCGACGAACGACAGGGCCGCGAGCGACAGCAGGAAGGTGACAAGCGCCGTGAGGCTGGTCAGGAACCAGGTGCCCGCACCCGCCCCGCCGCCCCCGGTGATGGCGATGGCGCGCGCCATGGCGCGGCCGACGGGCGGCGGCTCGGCGTCCGGGGGGGCGTCGAAGTCGGGCAGGGAGGCGGGCCGCGCCTCGAAGGCCGAGGCGGGGGGCGCCTCGTCCAGCGCGATGACGACCGGGCCGCGGCGGGGGGGCGGATTGGGGGCTTTGGGGTCGGAACTCATGCGTGCCTCACAGACGGTCGCCGATCAGGAAGTCGATGGCCCGGTCCAGCCGGATGTTCGGCAGCCCATGGCCGGGCCGGACGAGCCCCGGCGGCGGCAAGACGCGGATCTGCGCATAGCCGGCATCGAGCCAGGCCGCGTCCGAGGCGCGCGCCGGGTCCAGGATCGAACCCGGATGGTCCGGCAAATCCCCCGCGTGAAAGGCGGCCCAGCCCCGGCCGTCAAGCCGGCCCTTCACGGCGTCGAGCGGATGGCCGTCATGCGTCACCCGGTCCTCGACCGTCGCCCTGACCGAGGCGAGCGCCATAGCCGCCGTCTCGGCCCCGGCGAAATCCGCCCGGTCCTTGGCCGCCCGCATGATCGCCGCGACGATGGCCGCGACCTTGCGGTGCTGGTCGTGGTGCAGGTGATCGGCCTTGGTCGCGGCAAAGAGGATGCGCCCGATGCGCCGCTGGCCGAAAAGAAGCCCGAGCCAGCTCGACCGTCCCGGCCGGAAGGCCGCGAGGATCCCCGCCATCGTGTCGCGCATGTCGGCCACCGCGCGGGGACCGGACGCGAGCGCGCCCAGCACGTCGACCAGCACGATCTGCCGGTCGATGCGCAGGAAATGGTCGCGGAAGAAGGGCTTCACCACCTTTTCGCGGTAGGCGTCATAGCGGCGCGCGAACTCGCGGGCGAGGCTGCCGCGACCCGCAGGCGTTGCGGTTTCGGGCAGGGGCGCGAAGGTCAGGGCGGGCGATCCGGCCAGATCGCCGGGCAAAAGGAACCGCCCGGGCGTCAGGTCGGAAAACCCCGCCCTGCGCGCGGCGGCCAGATAGCCGGTAAAGGCCGCCGCAAGCCCCGTCGCCTGCCCCTCGTCCAATCGCGCGCCGGGGTCGACGGAAGCCGCACGCGCCAGATAGTCCGCGCCCTCGTCCCGCTTTGCCAGCCGTTCGAGCGTCTGGCGCGACCAGTCCTCATAGCTCAGGTCCAGAAGGCCCAGGTCCAGAAGCCACTCGCCGGGATAGTCCACGATATCAAGGTGCAGCACCCGCTCGCCCGCGCTGCCGCCCAGAAGGCCCGCGACGATCCCCCCCGCCGCCAGCCGGAACGACAGGCGCAACTCGCTGATCGCGCGGGTGCTTTCGGGCCAATGGGGGTCGGGCGCGGACAGGGCGGCCAGGTGCGCCTCGTAGTCGAAGCGGGGCAAGGTATCGTCGGGCTGGGGTTGCAGGTAGACGGCGCGGATGCGCCCCTCGGCTTCGGCCCGAAGCGCCGGCATGTGGCCCCGGTCCAGAAGGTTCGCGACGAGCGAGGTGATGAAGACGGTCTTGCCCGCGCCGGACAGGCCCGTGACCCCCAGCCGGATGACCTCTTCGCGCCCCGTCAGGCCACGCGCTGCCCGCGCCACGCCGTCGAACATGTCACTCAGGCCCACATCGGTCCCCTTTCGCCCGTCCTAGATAGGGGGCCACAGGCGGCAGCGGTAGGGGGAAGGTTCTTGCCGAACCTTCTTGCCGGGCGGCCAAGGGCGCGCTAGGGGGCGGCCATGCCGCGCTTTGCCCTGAAGATCGACTATGACGGCGGCCCCTTCGCGGGCTGGCAGCGGCAATCCGGCCAGCCTTCGGTGCAGGAAGCGGTCGAGGCGGCGCTGCGCCGGCTCGAACCCGACGCGCCGGGGATCGCGGCGGCCGGGCGAACGGACGCGGGCGTCCATGCGACGGGCCAGGTCGCCCATGCCGATCTTGCGCGCGACTGGGACCCCTTCCGCCTGTCCGAGGCGCTGAACTGGCACCTGAAACCCGCGCCGGTCGCGGTCATCGCCGCCGCGCGGGTCGCGGACGATTTCCACGCCCGCTTTTCGGCGATCGAGCGGCGCTACCTCTTCCGCATTCTGGTCCGCCGCGCGCCCGCAACACACGACCGCGGCCTTGTCTGGCAGGTCCTGCGCCCCCTTGACCTGGGCGCGATGCGCGAGGGCGCGGCACAGCTTGTCGGGCGGTACGACTTCACCACCTTCCGCTCTGTCCAGTGCCAGTCGGCGAGCCCCGTCAAGACGCTCGACACGATCGAGATCGACGAGATTCCCCTGCCCCACGGCCAGGAGATCCGCTTCCGCCTGCGCGCCCGCAGCTTCCTGCACAACCAGGTCCGCTCGATGGTCGGCACGCTGGAACGGGTGGGTGCGGGCGCCTGGACACCTGCGGAGGTTGGCGCCGCCCTGGCGGCCCGCGACCGCGCGGCCTGCGGGCCGGTCGCACCGCCGCAGGGTCTCTACCTGACCGGGGTGCGCTACCCGACCGACCCGTTCGCGGCCTAGGACGAAAAAGCCCGGGACCTGAAGCCCCGGGCGAGTATGGTTCTTGCGGACCCCTCAGTGATGGACTTTGTGGTCCGGATCGTCAGTGAAGATCGACTTCTTCTGCGTGCCGCCGGGCACGAAGATCGCACCGATCACGACCGTCATCAGCGCGACGATGATCGCATACCAAAGACCGCCATAGACGTTTCCCGTCTGAGCCGAGATCGCGAAGGCGGTCGCTGGCAGAAGCCCGCCAAACCAGCCGTTGCCGATATGGTAAGGCAGCGACAGGCCGGAATAGCGGATACGGGTCGGGAACAGTTCGACCAACATGGCGGCGATCGGGCCGTAGACCATCGTCACCAGAAGGATCAGATAGGTCAGCGTCAGGATGACCATGATCTTCTGGCCGGTGAAGATGTCGAAGAAGCCCGACGCGGCAATCAGCGTCGTATTGTCCTTCGCGACTAGCGGATAGCCTGCCGCCAGAAGCGCATCGTTCACCTGCTTTTCGAACCCGGCCTTGACACCCTTGGCCGTGTCGAGCGTGACCTGCGCCGCGTCGATCGCCGCCTGATCGGTCCCGGCCTTGGCTGTATCGAGGGCCGCTGTCGCGTCCTTGATTGCTGCGGTATTGGCCGCTCCGTCATAGCCCTGCACTTCCGCGTCACCGATCTTCACGCTCGCCACCGTGCCGGCGGGCGCGTCGACCGTGGTCGAGTTGACCGAGCTCTTGGCCAGAAGCGATTTGATGATGTCGCAGGAATGCAGGAACTTGGCCGTCCCGACCGGGTTGAACTGGAAGGAACAGTCGGCAGGATCGGCGCTGACGACGACCGACACCTGTTGCGCCTGATAGAGCGCGGGGTTCGCGGTCTTGGTCAGGTAGTGGAAGACCGGAAAGTAGGTCAACGCGGCCAGCAGGCAACCGCCAAGGATGATGGGCTTGCGTCCGATCTTGTCAGAGAGGTCGCCGAAGAACAGGAAGCCGCCGGTCCCGAGGATGAGCGACCAGGCCACCAGGACGTTCGCCGTGTCATTGTCGACCTTGATGACGTTTTGCAGGAAGAAGAGCGCGTAGAACTGGCCGGAATACCAGACGACCGCCTGCCCCGCCGTCAGGCCCAAAAGGGCGATGAGGGCGATGCGGGCGTTCTTCCAGCCCCAGAAGACCGCGATCGCGGCAAATGCGATGCCGAGAACCGCCGCGATCGTCGTTGTCAGCGCGCCCGACCACAGGACCAGCAGGAAGAGGATCGGCACGACCAGAAGGACGAGCGCATTCCGCCCGGGCCCGAAAGCCTCGCGCAGGGGCGCTTTCGACGCAGCACCTTCTTCCTTCATCTTCTTGAAGGCCGGGCTCTCGTTCATCTGAAGCCGAATGTAGAGCGAGATCAGCAGCAGGAAGATCGAGCCGACGAACGGGATGCGCCATCCCCAGGCCTTGAAGGCGTCGAGCGAGACGGGTTCGCCCTTGGCGTCCAGAAGCGGCGTGCCGTCCAGATTGAACTGCGCCACCGCCGGATAGTGATCCTTCACATAGTGCGAGACGAAGTAGATCACCAACAACGACAGCAGGAGTCCCAGCGTCGCCGTCGTCTGGATGAAGGCCGTATAGTAGCCCCGCCGGTTGATCGGCGCATGTTCGGCCACATAGACCGCCGCGCCCCCGTATTCGCCGCCGAGCGCGAGGCCCTGCAGCATGCGAAGCGCGATCAGGATTATGGGTGCTGCGACCCCCCAGCTCTGGTAGCCGGGCAGAAGGCCGACCAGGAAGGTCGACAGGCCCATGATGAGGATGGTCATCAGGAAGGTGTATTTGCGCCCGACGATGTCGCCGAGTGAGCCGAAGACAAGCGCCCCGAAGGGCCGGACCAGGAAACCGGCCGCAAAGGCCAGAAGCGCAAAGACATTGCGCGTGGCTTCCGGATAGGCCGTGAAGAACTGCGCGCCGATGATCGAGGCGAGCGAGCCATAGAGGTAGAAGTCATACCATTCGAAGATGGTGCCCGCCGAAGAGGCCATGATGACCTTTCGCTCTTCGGCTGTCATTGGTCGGGCGCGGTTCACGTCCGCGTCCAGTCGGTCTGTTGTCATAGTGGTAGTTCTCCCCGTTGTGTGTCAGGGGAGACGCGCCATTTTGTCCCATGGACGCGGCTCCCGTCCCTCTGGTCGTTGCGGCTTTTGCCGTCTTTTGGTCGTTCAGGTCCGCCGGCCCCGCCGGGCCGGCGGCAGGGGGCTTGTCAGCCCCGGTTCATCCGGTTGTCGATCAGATCCGCGACCACGGCCGGATCGGCCAGTGTCGAGATGTCTCCAAGCGAGCCGGTATCGTTCTCGGCGATCTTCCTCAGGATGCGCCGCATGATCTTGCCCGAGCGGGTCTTCGGCAGGCCCGGCGCCCATTGGAGAAGATCGGGCGAGGCGATGGGGCCGATCTCGGTCCGGACCCACTTCACCAGGTCGCGCTTCAGCTCGTCCGTCGCCTCGACCCCGCGCATGAGCGTGACATAGGCATAGATCCCCTGCCCCTTCAGGTCGTGCGGATAGCCGACGACAGCCGCCTCGGCCACGTCCGGGTGGGCGACGAGCGCGCTTTCGACCTCGGCCGTGCCGATCCGGTGGCCCGAGACGTTGATGACGTCATCGACCCGGCCGGTGATCCAGTAATAGCCGTCCTCATCCCGCCGGCAGCCGTCGCCGGTGAAGTAATAGCCCTTGTACTGCTGGAAATAGGTCTCCTGGAACCGCTGGTGGTCGCCCCAGACCGTCCGCATCTGGCCCGGCCAGCTGTCGGCGATGCACAGGACGCCCTCGACCCCGTTGCCCTCGACGAGCTTGCCGCTTTCGGCCTCGAGGATCGCGGGCTTCACCCCGAAGAACGGCAGCGTCGCCGATCCGGGCTTGGTCGGCGTGGCGCCCGGCAGGGGCGTGATCATGTGGCCGCCGGTTTCGGTCTGCCACCAGGTGTCGACGATCGGGCAGCGGCCCTTGCCGACATGGCGGTCATACCAGACCCAGGCCTCGGGGTTGATCGGCTCGCCGACCGTTCCCAGCAGCCTGAGCGAGGACAGGTCGTATTTCTCGACCCATTCCGGCCCCTGCCCCATCAGCGCCCGGATCGCGGTCGGCGCGGTGTAGAACTGGGTGACCTTGTGCTTTTCGCAGACGGCCCAGAAGCGGCCGGGGTCGGGGAAGGTCGGCACACCCTCGAACATCAGGGTCGTGCCGCCGTTCGCCAGCGGGCCATAGACGATGTAGCTGTGGCCCGTGACCCAGCCCACGTCGGCGGTGCACCAGTAGATGTCCCCCGGCCGGTAGTCGAAGGCCAGCTCATGCGTCATCGCCGCAAAGACGAGGTAGCCGCCCGAGGTATGGACGACCCCCTTCGGCTTGCCGGTCGAACCCGAGGTATAAAGGATGAAGAGCGGATCCTCCGCCCCCATCGGCCGCGGCGGGCAGTCGGGCGCCATCTGCGCCATCAGCGCCAGAAGGTCGACGTCCCGCCCCTCGGTCCAGTGGATCTGGTCGCCGGTATGCTTGACGACAAGGCAGCGCACCTTGTCCGAACAATGCAGAAGGGCGGCATCCGTGTTCGACTTGAGCGGCGTGCGCTTGCCGCCGCGGGGCGCGGTGTCGGCGGTGATGACCACCTTCGCGCCGCTGTCATTGATGCGGTTGGCAAGCGAGTCCGGGGAAAAACCGCCGAACACCACCGAATGCACCGCCCCGATCCGGGCGCAGGCCAGCATGGCATAGGCCGCTTCCGGGATCATCGGCATGTAGATCACCACCCGGTCGCCGCGCATCACGCCCTGCGACAGCAGCGCGTTGGCCATGCGGTTCACCTGGTCGTAAAGCGCGCGGTAGGTGATGTGGCGGGCGGGCGTCGCGGGGTCGTCGGGTTCCCAGATGATTGCGGTCTGGTCCGCACGGTCGGCCAGGTGGCGGTCGATGCAGTTGACCGAAACGTTGAGGATCCCGTCCTCGTACCAGCGGATGTCGACCTTGCCGAAGGTGAAGTCGGTATTCTTGACGCGGGTGTAGGGCCTGATCCAGTCGAGCCGCTCGCCCTCCTTCCCCCAGAACCCGTCCGGGTCGTTCATCGAGGCCGCATAGCGCACCGCGTAGCTTTCGGGTGTGACGAGCGCACTTTCCCAGCCGGGCGGAATTGGGTGCATCGCTGTTGCCGTCTTGTCGGCCATCGTCCTCTCCCCTGAACGTCATTGGCGCGCGTGCGCCTTGGAGCGAAGGAATAAAGCACGGAGCTTGAATTTGGAAAGACCTTGTGAGTGGCGTCGGCGCGATGGTAGCGCGAACCCATGATCCGGTGCCCGCCGCGGGCGGGACCGCCAGATGAAGGGGGCGACCATGATGCAACCCGCAGGCGAAGATGGCGCCATGGGCCAGGGCGGCAGGCGGCCCGATCCCGCTGCCAACCCCGCTGCCGACCCCGTTGCCGACGCCGATGACGGCACGCGGGCAGAGGCGCAGGCGCTGATCCGGGACGCGCGCTTCGGCACGCTGGCCTTCACCCATCCCGACGACGGCCTGCCCTTCGCAAGCCGCATCGCGCTTGCGCCGGACAGGGGCGGCGGCCTGCTGGCCTGCCTGTCGGCCATCGCCCTTCATTCCCGCGCGCTGACGCTGGCCCCCGATTGCGCGCTCTTGCTGGGCGAGCCCGGCCCAAAGGGCGACCCGCTGACCCATGCCCGCCTGTCGCTGAGGGTGCATGCCGAATGGCTTGACCCCGCCGACGGATCCGACGCCCCGCGCCGCGCGGCCTGGCGCGCCCACCATCCCAAGTCCGCCGTCTATCTGGACCTGCCGGATTTCCGCTTCCTGCGCCTCACCCCGCGATTCGGGCTTCTGAACGGAGGGTTCGGCCGCGCCGCGCGGCTGGGGGCCAGGGATTTGGGGGCATAAGACCGGGACGCCGGGACGCCGGGACGCCGGGACGCCGGGACGCCGGGACGCCGG
>Ga0209571_1000404_pt1 | contig 51715 bp, 51 predicted proteins | sample EBPBio102011_DNA_FD_185866 | JGI IMG/M metagenome (GOLD analysis project Ga0209571, IMG submission 185866) | Wastewater treatment Type I Accumulibacter community from EBPR Bioreactor in Madison, WI, USA - Reactor 1_1/10/2011_ DNA (SPAdes)... | ecosystem: Engineered > Bioreactor > EBPR >... | reverse complement strand
GACCTCGACAACGTCGCTGACGGCCTCAACGCCCGACCCCGCAAAACCCTCGGGTGGCGCACACCGGCCGAAGCCCTCGCCGAAGTACTGTGAAACCACATCGTTGCGTTGACCGATTGAGACCGCCCCGGGATCCCGGGGGCTTCGTGACCCCTCGACGGGTTGGGGCGTGGACGAGATCAGCTCAGGCCCGTGATGCGGCCCTCGTCGTCGATCTCGATGTTGTCCGAGGCCGGGACCTTCGGCAGGCCGGGCATGGTCATGATGTCGCCGGTGACCATGACGACGAAGCCGGCACCCGCCGCCAGTCGCACCTCACGCACGTTCACGGTGTGCCCGGTCGGTGCACCGCGCAGGGTCGGGTCGGTGGAGAAGGACGACTGCGTCTTGGCCATGCAGACGGGCAGGTGACCGTAGCCCTCGGCCTCGATCTGGTCGAGCTTCTTCTTGGCCTTGGAGTCGAAGGTGAGGGCCGCCGCGCCGTAGACCCGGGTGGCGATCGCGGTGGCCTTCTCCGCGAGAGTGGCCTCATCGGCATACACGAACTGCACCTCGCGGTCACTGCCCGCGACGGTGTCGACGACCACCCGGGCGAGCTCCTCGGCGCCGGCGCCCCCGTGGGAGTAGTGCGTGCACTCGACCGCGCTCGAGCCCTCGGCGGCGACGAGGTCCTTGAGCGCGGCGATCTCGGCGTCGGTGTCGCTGGGGAAGCGGTTGATCGCGACGACCGGAGGCAGGCCGTAGACGTCGATGATGTTGCGCAGGTGCTTGCGCAGGTTGGCCATGCCCGCGGTGAGCGCGTCGATGCTCTCGGTCTTCAGGTCCGCGACGGCCATGCCGCCGTGGTACTTCAGGGCGCGCACCGTCGCGACGAGCACGATCGCCTTCGGCCGCAGGCCGGACTTGCGGCACTTGATGTCGATGAACTTCTCCGCGCCCAGGTCGGCGCCGAAGCCGGCCTCGGTGACGACGTAGTCAGCCATCTTGAGGGCGGACCGGGTCGCGATGACCGAGTTGCAGCCGTGGGCGATGTTGGCGAAGGGGCCGCCGTGGATCATCGCGGGCGTGTGCTCGAGCGTCTGGACCAGGTTGGGCGCCAACGCATCCCGCAGGATCACCGTCATCGCGCCGTCGGCCTTGAGCGCGCGCGCCGTGACCGGCCGCTTGTCACGCGTGTGTCCGATGACGATGTCGCCGAGGCGCTTGCGCAGGTCCGCGATCGAGGTCGAGAGGCAGAAGATCGCCATGACCTCGGAGGCGACGACGATGTCGAAGCCGTCCTCGCGCGGGAAGCCGTTGGCCACGCCGCCGAGCGAGATGACGATGTCGCGCAGGGCCCGGTCGTTGAGGTCGACGACACGCTTCCACGTGATGGTGCGGGGGTCGATGCCCAGGGCGTTGCCGTGGTGGATGTGGTTGTCGATGAGGGCGGCGAGCAGGTTGTTGGCCGCCGCGATCGAGGCGAAGTCGCCGGTGAAGTTGAGGTTGATGTCGACCATCGGCACGACCTGCGCGTAGCCGCCACCGGCAGCGCCACCCTTGATCCCGAACACCGGACCCATCGAGGGCTCGCGCAGCGCGACGATCGCCTTCTTGCCGATCCGGGAGAGCCCGTCGGCGAGGCCGACCGCGGTCGTGGTCTTGCCCTCGCCGGCGGGGGTGGGGGACATCGCCGTGACCAGCACGAGCGTGCCGTCCTCGTGGTCCTCCAGCGTGCGCAGGTAGTCCAGGGACACCTTGGCCTTGGTGTGGCCGTAGGGGACCAGGTCCTCGCCCGAGATCCCGAGCCGCTCGGTGGCCAGCTCGGCGATCGGGGTCAGGGTCGCGGCCTCGGCGATCTCGATGTCGGCGGGCACGGCAGCGGGGGCGGTCTTCTCGTCATTGAGGGTCACGCGCCCATAGTGGCACCACTGCGCCCACGAATCCACCTTCTGGTGATCATCGCGCAACCGTTCGCGCAATGCGCAACAACGGCCCTTGGGGAGGGAGGTCTGTGGAGGGCCGACCGCGAGTGGTGAGCGGACGGCATACCCTGCTCTGGTGCCCTCCCTCGACGACCTCCTGACCGCAGCGGTCGGCGGGATCGGTGGCACTCCCCGGGCGGGCCAGCAACAGATGGCGTATGCCGTGGAGCAGGCCGTGCGCGAGGGTCGCCACCTGCTCGTGCAGGCGGGGACGGGGACGGGCAAGTCGCTCGCCTACCTGGTGCCGGCGATCCAGCACGCCGTCGAGACGGGGGAGACCGCCGTCGTCGCGACAGCCACGCTCGCCCTGCAGTCCCAGATCGTCGACCGCGACCTGCCCCGCCTCGCCGACGCGCTGGCGCCGGTGCTCGGGCGCCGGCCCACGTTTGCCCTGGTCAAGGGGCGCGCCAACTACGTCTGCGCCCACAAGCTCGAGGGTGGCTTCCCCGACGACCCGGACGAAGGGGCGCTCCTGGGGGTCGGCGCGGTCGACGCGCAGGCGTCCTGGCTGGGCCGCGAGGTGCTCCGCGTGCGCGAGTGGGCCCAGGACACCGAGACCGGGGAGCGCGAGGACCTGACGCCGGGGGTGAGTGATCGCGCATGGCGGCAGGTGTCGGTGAGCGCACACGAGTGCCTCGGCAGTCGCTGCCCGATGGTGGACGAGTGCTTCGTGGAGAAGGCGCGGCGCGAGGCCAAGGAGGTCGACGTCGTCGTCACCAACCACGCGTTCATGGCGATCGACGCCTTCGAGGGGCGGCAGATGCTGCCCGAGCACGACCTGCTCGTCATCGACGAGGGGCACGAGCTCGTCTCGCGCGTCACGTCGACCATCACGGACGAGCTGAGCGCCGGGATGGTGCGAGCGGCGGCGCGCAAGGCCGGTCGGCTCGCGGACGCCAGCGACACGGTTGAGGAGGCCGCCGACCTGCTCGAGAGCGTCCTCGAGGGGGCGCCGGAGGGGCGCCTGACGGGGATGCCGGACACCCTGGCGGTGGCGCTGGCGCGGGTGCGGGACACGACCCGGCAGGTGATCACCGAGCTCAAGCCCGAGCGAGGCGAGCGCAACGAACCCGACGGCGCCCGCCAGGTCGCCCTCGCCGCGGTCGAGGAGATGCACGAGAACGCCGCGCGCATCCTCGAGGGGCGCGAGCTCGACGTCGTGTGGCTGACGCAGGACAGCCGGCGTGGGGGAGTGCTGCGCGTCGCGCCGATGAGCGTGGCGATGCTGGTGCGGGAGCGGGTCTTCGACGAGCGGACCGTCGTTCTCACCTCCGCCACCCTGGAGCTGGGCGGGACCTTCGACGCGGTCGCCGGGACGATCGGGCTGCGCGGTGAGGGGGCGCCGGAGTGGACCGGGCTCGACGTGGGCTCGCCCTTCGACTACGCCGAGCAGGGCATCGCCTATGTCGCGCGTCACCTACCGCCGCCAGGGCGCGACGGCGCCTCGCCACAGTCCTTCGATGAGATGGAGGCGCTCATCCGGGCCGCGGGTGGGCGGACCTTGGGGTTGTTCTCCTCGATGCGTGCGGCCCAGGCGGCGACCGAGGAGATGCGGCGACGGTTCTCGGGAGAGGGGGACCCGAGCTTCCTGTGCCAGGGGGAGGACCTGACCGGGGCGCTGGTGCGGCAGTTCACCGCCGAACCCTCGACCTGCCTGTTCGGGACGCTCTCGCTCTGGCAGGGCGTCGACGTGCCGGGGTCGACCTGCCTGCTCGTCCTCATCGACCGGATTCCCTTCCCGCGACCGGATGACCCGCTGGCCTCGGCGCGCACCCAGGCGATCGCCGAGCGTGGGGGCAACGGCTTCATGGCGGTGTCCGCGACGCACGCGGCGCTGCTCCTGGCCCAGGGCGCTGGCCGGCTGATCCGGCGCTCGGACGACCGCGGCGTGGTCGCCTTCCTCGACTCACGGATGATGACGGCCCGGTATGCCGGCTTCCTCCAACGCTCGCTGCCTCCCTTCTGGCCGACCACCGACCGCAACCTCGTGATCGGGGCCCTGCGCCGGCTCGCGGGGTCGGCGTCCGCAGCCGAGGCTGCGGCAGAGATCGCGGCCTCGGGGTCCGCAGTTTCGGAGGCCGAGACGGCCGAGGCGGCTGGCGCCGCGGAAGGGCCTGCGGGTGCTTCGTCCACGACGGGCGGAGCTGGCGGTGAGTCGAGGGCCAGTGGCCTGGTCGGCGGCCGAACAGCGCCAGACCGACGACCCGTTGCCCCCGACCCGCCCGCGGCCGAGGGCGCGCGGTCCGCCGTCACCCAGGGACACCCGTGGACGCCCGAGCAGGACCAGGAACTGCGCGAAGGCCTGGACGACGGCGTGGACCTGGACACGCTGGCCGAGCACTTCGAGATCCCAGTGGAGCTGGTCACCCAGCGGGCGCAGGCCCTGGGCCTGCCCACCGACGTCTGAGAGTCAACGGCTCACGGGCGCTCGACCCACGGACGGCAGCCACCACGACGACTGCCACCACGACGACAGGCACCACGACGGCAACCACCCGGCTCGCGCTGCACGCGACACCCGGGCGTGGGACCTCATTGGGTGTGTTGGTTGTGGGGTCAGGGCCCCACAACCACCACACCGAGGGCCTCAGGCGGGGGCGGCCGGACGGGACTGTCCGCAGCGCGTGGCAGGCTGGTCACGTGATGACGAAGCGCGTGGTGCGGCGATGAGTGGGGTGCCGCCGCTGGTCCTCATCAGCGGGCCCGAGCAGGTCCTCGCCGAGCGTGGTCTCGCCGAGACGTTGGCCTTCCTGCGTGAGGGCACCCCGGACCTCGAGGTGGTCCGGCTGCACGCCGCCACCTACCAGGCCGGCCAGCTGGGCATCGAGGCCAGTCCGTCCCTCTTCGGTGGGGACAAGGCGATCGTCGTGCTCGACCTCGACGAAGCGGTCGACGAGGGCCAGGTCGACGTCCTCGACTTCATCGCCCGCCCGCAGGAGGGCGTCACCCTCGTCGTCACCCACAAGGGGGGCAACCGCGGCAAGAAGGTCCTCGACGCCCTCCGTGGCGGCGGCGCGCGCGTGATCGACGCCCCGGCGATCAAGTCCGACGGGGACAAGGCCGACTTCGCCATGCACGAGTTCCGACGGGCGCGCCGCAAGGCCACCGGCGAGGCGGTGCAGGCGCTCGTCGACGCCGTGGGCAAGGACCTGCGCGAGCTCGCCGCGGCCTGTCAGCAGCTCATCGCGGACACCGAGGGAGTCATCGACGCCGACGTGGTCCAGCGCTACCACGGGGGCAAGGTCGAGGCCACCGGCTTCCGGGTGGCCGATGCGGCGGTGGCCGGGCAGGCGGCCGAGGCGCTGCGCCTGCTGCGCCATGCCGTCGCCGTCGGGGTGGACCCGGTGCCGATCGTGGCGGTGCTCGCCCAGCAGGTGCGCCAGCTCATCCGCGTCGGGGCCGCGGGTCGTGGCCGCAACGAGGACATCGCGCGCGAGCTCGGCATGGCGCCCTGGCAGGTCAACAAGGCCCGTCGTGCTCTCTCCGGCTGGACCGCGGAGGGACTTGCGCGCTCCCTGCAGGCCGTGGCGGCGGCCGACTTCGAGGTCAAGGGTGGCGGCCGGGACCCGGTGCTCGCGGTCGAGCGGGCGGTCCTCACCGTGTGCCGTGCCCGCGAATCCAGCGCCTGACCGCCCGCCCATTCCCCCGATTCGAGGTATTACCGCCCCACAAACTGCGGCAGATATACCTCGAATCGAGGAGTCGTTTTGGTGGGCATCTCAGGCCGCTGGTAGATTTGCTCCTCGCGTGCGCGCTCAGGTCGTGCGCGTCACGTCTGCACCACCCAGGGTGAGCCAAGCAAGGGTGCCCCACGCCCAGTCCCGGCCCGCTCCTGCCGCCCTCTAACGGCATACCGACCAACCAAGAGAGACGAATCACCAGTGGCGAACATCAAGTCCCAGCTCAAGCGGATCAAGACCAACCGCAAGGCGACCGAGCGCAACAAGGCCGTCAAGTCCGAGGTCAAGACCGCGATCCGCCGGTTCCGCGAGGCCGCGGCGACCGGTGAGTCCGAGAAGGCCTCCGAGGCGCTCAAGGCCGCGAGCACCAAGCTCGACAAGGCCGTGAGCAAGGGCGTCATCCACAAGAACCAGGCCGCCAACAAGAAGTCGGCGATGGCCAAGAAGGCCGCCGGCCTCTGAGCCCGCACCTTCCGAGAGTGGATGTTCTCGGGTCACCCAGTGACCCAGGAACATCCACTTTCTGTTTGAGGCAGGGGATTCGCCGCTAGCGCGCGTGCCTGCGCACCTCGGCGGCGACCTGCTCGAACACCTCGCGCGACAGGATCGCCCCCTCCCGCCGCACGGCGCCTGCGTCGACGCGGATGACCCGGTTGGTGCGCACCTCACTCGGCCGTCCCTGACGGTCCCACCCGCCGCTGCCGATGTCGGTCCAGGTCCGTCCGGCCCGGGCCTCCTGCTCGGCATCGCGATCGTGGTCCTTGCTCGTCAGCTGCAGCCCCAGCAGCCACCGTCCGTCCCGCCCGATGAGCAGCACCGGGCGGTCCTTGCCCTGGGTGTGGTCCTCCTCGAAGGGCACCCAGGTCCACACGATCTCCCCGGGGTCCGGACGCCCGTCCGGGCGCGCGGCATACGTCATCTCGGGGACGCCGCGGAAGTCTCCGGGGTATGCCGTCCGCCCACCGTCCGCTGCGGACCTCGCCATCCGTGGGCGGGCCACCGGGCCCGCGACGCCCGGGGGAGTGGCGCTCGCTCGTCCCACGAGGCCACGCAGCAGGTCGAGGAGGGCACCCATGGGCGCCACTCTAGGGAACCGGCAGGATGGGCCCATGAGTCGACTCTCGGAGCGCGGGCGTGTCGAGCCGTTCCATGTCATGGAGCTGCTCAAGGCCGCCCACGCCCGCCAGACGAGTCACGGGGACGTCATCGCCATGTGCGCCGGCCAGCCGAGCACGCCTGCACCTGCGGTGGCGCGCAGGGCAGCGGCCGAGGCCCTGGCGGAGGGCGCGGTCCTGGGCTACACCCCGGCCATGGGCGTCCCAGCGCTCCAGCAGGCGATCAGCCGGCACTACGCACAGTGGTACGACCTCGACATCGATCCGGACGCGGTCGCCATCACGACCGGGTCGTCCGCCGGATTCACGGCCCTCTTCCTCGCCGCCTTCGACCCCGGCGACGTCGTCCTCATGACCCGGCCGGGCTATCCCGCCTACCGCAACACCCTGCAGGCCCTGGGCTGCCGCGCCGTCGAGCTCGAGTGCGGCCCGGAGGTGCGCTTCCAGCCGACCGCGGCCATGCTCGAGGCCTGGTCCGCCGCGCACGGCGGGCCCCCCGCCGGCTTGGTCATCGCCTCACCGGCCAACCCCACCGGCACCGTCATCGCGCCCGAGGAGCTGGCGGCCATCGTCCGGTGGTGCGATGCCCACGAGGTGCTGCTGGTGAGCGACGAGATCTACCACGGCGTGACCTTCGGCGAGCCGGCGACGAGCGCGTGGCAGACCTCGCGCACGGCGGTGCTCGTGGGGTCGATGAGCAAGTACTTCTCGATGACCGGCTGGCGGGTCGGCTGGCTCGTCCTGCCCGAGCACCTCGTCCGTCCGATCGAGCTGCTCCTGGGCAACCTCAACATCTGTGCCCCCGCCATCTCCCAGGTCGCGGCCGTCGCGGCCCTGGGCCCGCAGGCGCGGCCCGAGCTCGAGGCCCATGTCGCGCGTTACCGCGCGAACCGGGACCTGGTCCTGTCCCGCCTTCCCGATCTCGGGGTGGCGGCGTGGGCGCCGGCCGATGGGGCCTTCTATGCGTATGCCGATGTCTCCCACCTCACCGAGGACTCGCAAGCGTGGTGCGGGGAAGTGCTCGCTGCGACCGGTGTGGCCATCACCCCCGGCGCGGACTTCGCGCCCGGCCACGGGCAGCACGCCAAGCTTGACGGGCACCGCTGGGTGCGGATCAGCCTCGCCGGCGCCATCGATGAGATGGACGAGGCGATGACCCGCCTGGCCACCTTCACGTCCGCCAGCCCCCCGCCCTCAGACAGTCGAAAGTAGACGAGGAGCCCGCTGGCGCGGGCCCGGACGACTCCTCGTCTACTTTCGACTGTCGGAAAGGGGCGGCGGACGGACGGCACGCGCCTGAGGCGGGCACACGGCATACGCATCTCGTGGGAGACTGGGAAACAGTGCCCTGAAACCACCAGCCGAGGACCCGAACCGAGTGTCTCCCCGCGCCACCACCGTGCTGCAGCCCCATGCGACGCCGCCCGACGCGATCCGCAACTTCTGCATCATCGCCCACATCGACCACGGCAAGTCCACGCTCGCCGACCGGATGCTCCAGATCACCGGGGTCGTCGACGAGCGGTCGATGCGGGCGCAGTACCTCGACCGGATGGACATCGAGCGCGAGCGCGGCATCACGATCAAGAGCCAGGCGGTGCGCCTGCCGTGGCAGCTCGCCGACGAGACGGGCACGCCGCGCCCGTACATCCTCAACATGATCGACACCCCGGGGCACGTCGACTTCACCTATGAGGTCAGCCGCAGCCTGGCCGCGTGCGAGGGGGCCGTCCTCCTCGTCGACGCCGCGCAGGGCATCGAGGCCCAGACCCTGGCCAACCTCTACCTGGCGATGGAGAACAACCTCCACATCATCCCGGTGCTCAACAAGATCGACCTCCCGGCCGCGCAGCCGGAGAAGTATGCCGAGGAGCTCGCCGGTCTCATCGGTTGCGAACCCGACGACTGCCTCCAGGTCTCGGGCAAGACCGGGGTGGGTGTCGAGCCGTTGCTCGACGAGATCGTGCGCCAGTTCCCCGCACCCGTGGGCGATCCCGAGGCGCCGGCGCGCGCCATGATCTTCGACTCGGTCTATGACACCTATCGCGGCGTCGTGACCTACGTGCGGGTCGTCGACGGCAACCTCAACCCGCGCGAGCGGATCGTCATGATGTCGACCAAGGCCCAGCACGAGCTGCTCGAGATCGGCGTCATCAGCCCCGAGCCGGTCCCGAGCAAGGGCCTGGGCGTCGGCGAGGTCGGCTACCTCATCACCGGCGTGAAGGACGTGCGCCAGAGCCGCGTCGGCGACACCGTGACCAACGCCGGCAAGCCCGCCACCGGTGCCCTGGGCGGCTACCGCGATCCGAAGCCGATGGTCTTCTCCGGGCTCTACCCGATCGACGGATCGGACTATCCCGACCTGCGCGAGGCCCTCGACAAGCTCAAGCTCAACGATGCGGCCCTCGTCTACGAGCCGGAGACGTCGGCGGCGCTGGGCTTCGGCTTCCGCTGTGGCTTCCTGGGCCTGCTGCACCTGGAGATCGTGCGCGAGCGCCTGGAGCGCGAGTTCAACCTCGACCTCATCTCCACCCAGCCCAACGTCGTCTACGACGTGAGCATGGAGGACGGCAAGGAGATCACCGTCACCAACCCCAGCGAGTTCCCCGGCGGCAAGGTCGCCGAGGTGCGCGAGCCGGTGGTGCGGGCGACGATCCTGGCCCCGAGCGAGTTCATCGGCGCGATCATGGAGCTCTGCCAGGGCAAGCGGGGCTCGCTGCGCGGCATGGACTACCTCTCCGAGGAGCGGGTGGAGATGCGCTACACCCTGCCGCTGGCCGAGATCGTCTTCGACTTCTTCGACCAGCTGAAGTCGCGCACCCGCGGCTATGCCTCGCTCGACTACGAACCCGATGGTGACCAGGTCGCCGACCTCGTCAAGGTCGACATCCTGCTCCAGGGGGAGCCGGTCGACGCGTTCTCTGCCATCGTCCACAAGGACCGCGCCTACGGCTACGGCGTCATGATGGCCGGCAAGCTCAAGGAGCTCATCCCGCGGCAGCAGTTCGAGGTGCCGATCCAGGCCGCCGTCGGCGCGCGCATCATCGCCCGCGAGAACATCCGCGCCATCCGCAAGGACGTCCTCGCCAAGTGCTACGGCGGTGACATCAGCCGCAAGCGCAAGCTGCTCGAGAAGCAGAAGGCCGGCAAGAAGCGGATGAAGAACATCGGGTCGGTCGAGGTGCCGCCGGAGGCGTTCATCGCCGCGCTGTCCTCGGACGAGCCGACGAAGAAGAAGTAGCCCGCCGTGGTGCGCCTCGGGCGCGCGCGGATGCTCATGGGCGGCAGCGCCCTCCTCTGGGGGTTGCAGTTCGCCTTCCTCACCCCGTCGATCGGGCTGATCCTCGTCGCGCTCTACTCCGCGACGCCGGCCCAGGTCGGCTGGGCGCTGGCCATCTACAACATCTCCGGCTTCGTCTCCACCCTCATCGTGCCCACGCGGGCCGACCGCCGCGGCGACTACCTCAAGCCGCTGCTCGGGTGTGGCCTGGCGACGATCCTGCTGGCCTCCGCGCTCGCGGTGGCGAGCAGCCTGCCCTGGGCTGTGCTGGCGCTCGTTGCTCTCGGCGGCCCGGCGGGTGTCGGCATCGGGCTGCTGTTCGCCCACCAGAAGCACATCGGCACCTCGGTCTCGGGGATCATGAAGACTCGCGCGATCTTCTCCTTCTCCTGGGTGGCCGGGCCGCCGATCGCGGCCTTCATGATCGGGCTGCTCGGCAAGCGCTCCATCCTCTGGGCGGTCGCCGGGATCGCCGCTCTCGGCCTGGTGATGACGGTCATGCTCATGCAGGAGCGGACCCGGAGCGAGGCCCGGCGCCCGGCGTCGGGTGACGACGAGGCCGAAGTGGTCGAGGACTCCCGCGACTCGGTCCTTGCGGTGCTCCGACAGCCGCGCGTCCTCATGCTCTCGTTGGCCTTCCTCGCGCTCCTGGGCACCGTCTCGGCCTCCGTGGCGACGGTCAGTCTCTATGTCACGGATCGCCTCGGCACGAACGTGATCTGGGCGGGGGTCGCGCTCGCCACCTGCGCCGGGCTGGAGATTCCCGTCCTGCTCAGCCTGGGCCGCCTCAGCCAGCGCTTCGGGGCCTCGCTGCTGCTGCTCGTCGGCGCCCTCTGCGGCGTGGGCTACTACTCCTTGCTCGTCGTCGCCGCGAGCCCGGTCGTGCTCGTCGCGGGCCAGCTCCTCAATGCCGCCTTCATCGCCACCGTGACGGGTCTGGGGCTGACGATCTTCCAGGAGGTCGTGCCCTGGCCCGGCCTGGCGTCGGGCCTGTTCATGAACACCCAACGCCTCGGCGCCGTCCTCGCCGGTCCGATCGTCGCCCTGGGTGCCCTGCCGGGCCTGGGCTACGCCTGGGTGTATGCCGTGTGCGCACCTCTCGTCGTCCTCGGCGTTCTGCTGTTGGCCTGGGCCCGCCGGCTCAGTCGGCGGGCGCTCGCGTCGCGCGTGGCCTGACCCCCGTTCTGCGGACGGGGTGTCCGCCCCTTCCTCGGTACCGTCGAACCATGACGCGGATCGAGGCGGTGCTCGGCGACATCACCGGTGAGCGCGTGGACGCCATCGTCAATGCGGCCAACTCCTCGCTGCTCGGAGGGGGCGGAGTCGACGGAGCGATCCATCGCGCGTCCGGGCCGCGCCTGCTGGAGGCCTGTCGAGAAGTCCGGCGGACGGCATACCCCTCGGGTTTGCCGGTCGGGGACGCGGTGGCGACGCCGGGCTTCGATCTGCCAGCGAGGTGGGTGATCCACACGGTCGGGCCGAACCGCCATGTGGGACAGACTGATCCGTCGCTGCTTGCCTCCTGCTTCCGGCAGTCGCTGCGAGTGGCGCGGGAGGTGGGTGCTCGGTCGGTGGCCTTTCCGGCGGTGAGTGCAGGCGTCTATGGCTGGGCGCCAGCCGAGGTAGCCCGGATCGCGGTGGCGACCGTGCGGGAGGAGACCTCCGGTGGGGACCGGCTCGAGGTGGTGCGTTTCGTGCTGTTCAGCGAAGGAGTGCTCGCAGAGTTCACGAGAGCGCTGGGCCGAGGTTTCGGGGCTGTCACCCCCGACGCCTAGGATCGCGGGATCCAAGTCGAGGGGGAGCGATGTCGTTCATTCGTGCCGCGGGCCTGCGCAAGGTCTATGCGGCCAAGTCCGGAGAAGTGGTCGCGCTCGACCACCTCGACCTCGAGGTGGCCGAGGGCACGGTCCGCGGAGTCCTCGGGCCCAATGGCGCCGGCAAGACCACGGCCGTGAAGGTCTTCACGACGCTGCTGCGGCCCGACGCCGGTGAGGCGCGGGTCGCCGGTATCGATGTGCTCCAGGATCCGGGAGCCGTCCGGTCGATCATCGGCGCGTCGGGGCAGTACGCCGCGGTCGACGAGGAGCTCACCGCACGCGAGAACCTGCTCATGGTGGGGCGTCTCTACCACCTGGGCTCCGCGCGGGCGCGGTCTCGGGCCGATGAGCTGCTCCACGCGTTCGACCTCGCGGATGCGGCGGACCGTCCGCTCAAGGGCTTCTCCGGTGGCATGAGGCGCCGCGTCGACCTCGCGGGCGCGTTGGTCATCAACCCGCGAGTGCTCTTCCTCGACGAGCCCACGACCGGGCTGGATCCGCAGGCGCGGATCGCCCTGTGGGAGGTGATCCGCGAGCGCGTGGCCGATGGCACGACTGTGCTGCTGACGACGCAGTACCTCGAGGAGGCCGACCAGCTCGCCGACCAGATCTCGGTCATCGATCGTGGACGCGTCATCGCCGAGGGGACCTCGGACGAGCTCAAGGCCTCGGTCGGTGGGCAGCGGGTGCAGCTGACCCTGGTGGAGGAGTCCGATGTCGAGCGCGCCGCCGGAATCCTGCGCCGCCACGGCACCGGGGAGGTCAGCGTCCAGGGGCGCGATCTCACGGTTCAGGTGCAGGAGGCGACCTCGGCGCTGGCGGCGGTGCTGGGCGAGGTGTCGGCAGAGGGGATCACGGTCCACGAGGCCGGCGTGCGTCGGCCGACGCTGGATGACGTCTTCCTCACTCTGACCGGGCACCGAGCCGAGGCCGACGACGAGGAGATGAGCGCGTGAGCGACCTGGCTGCGGCGAAGACCCTGGTCCCGCTCAGGCGCTCACCGCTGCAGGAATGGCTCAGCGACGTCCATGCGGTGACGATGCGCAACCTCACCCGGCTCAAGCGCAGCCCCGAGGTGATCGCCTTCGCGCTCTTCCAGCCGATCATGTTCGTCGTGCTCTTCAGCCAGGTCTATGGCGGCGCGATCCAGGTCCAGGGGAGCAACTACACCGACTTCCTCATGGGCGGCATCTTCGCGCAGACGGTGATCTTCGGTGCCACGATCTCGGGCTCGTACATGGCCACCGACATCAAGGACGGGATCATCGACCGCTTCCGGACCCTGCCGATGGCTCCGAGCGCGGTGCTCGTCGCCCGGACAATGTCGGACCTGGTCATCAACGCCGTCTCGATGGTCGTCATGATCGTCACGGGGTTGGTCGTCGGGTGGCGCTTCAACGACGGCGTCGTGAACTTCCTGCTGGGGGTCGGGCTGCTGCTCTTCTTCGGGTGGACCTTCAGCTGGGTCATGGTGCTCATCGGCCTGGCCGTGCGTTCGCCGGAGACGCTGAACAATGCGGTCTTCATCATCCTGTTCCCACTGACGTTCATCTCCAATGCCTTCGTGCCGAGCAACACCCTGCCGAGGGTGCTGCGCGTCATCGCCGAGTGGAACCCGATCTCGGCGTTGGTCCAAGCGGTGCGGCGCCTCTTCGGCAACCTCGGCTCACTGCCCACGCCCGACATCTGGCCGATGCAGCATCCGGTGGCCACCGTGCTCGTGGGCTGCCTGCTGATGCTGCTGATCTTCCCGCCGTTGGCGTTGGCCCGGTTCCGCTCCAAGCAGCGCTGAGTGGTGGATCCGCGGATCCTGGGTTCGTCGCTCGGGGAATCGTGATCCCGAGCGCGGCTCTGTGGTGCGCGATCGGAGTTCCGCGATCTTGGGTGCGGGACGGGTCCTGCGGGCCCGGTTGTGCGGTCTGAGGCCCACAGTCAGGCCGGGACGGTGGACTCCTCCACGACGGGAAGGGCAAGCGGCGGGAGGTGAGGGTCTGCGGCCATGGCATCGGCGTGAGCAAGCAGGAGCGCCAGGTTGGCGGGCCAGACCGGCTCCGCGTGTGGGGAGTCGGTGTCCCGGCTCGCCGCAAGGTGTCCACTGCGGACCTCGTCGGCGGAGAACCAGCCATGGTCGATCAGGCAGGCCAGTTCCTCGGCAGTGTGCTCGCTGGTGTCCGGAGCGAAGGCAGCGTCCACCCTGAGTGCGTAGAACCACTCATGTTGTGTCGTCACGTGGTCCGAGTAGCCGTGGAGGACGGTCCGCGTCGCCACGGGACCGAGGAAGTCGTCCGGCGAGGCCACCATCCCGGTCTCCTCGCGCAGTTCGCGCACCGCCGCGTCGACACTGTCCTCACCGGGGTCGATGCCGCCGCCGGGCGTGATCCACCAGTGCGGGACCGGGTCCAGGCCGAGGTCGCTGTCCCGGAAGAGCAGGACGCGTCCGTCCGGGGCTATCACGAGGAGGCGACTGGCGCTGCGGGTGCGGCGCGGGCGGTCGGCGGGATCCTCGGGCACGCTCAGGGTGTGGCTGGACACAAGGTCGAACCTAGCTGCACTACCGGTGGGTAACATCTGCGCCATGACGCAGACCTATGCCCTCTATCGCAAGCTTTCGCGCATGCCGCAGGGCAAGCGGCTGTTCTCGATCGCGTTTGCCCGCAAGGCGCCCTACTTCTCGACGGTGCGGCCGCGCGTGCGTGAGGTCAGGCCCAACCACGTCGAGCTGACGATCGCCAACCGCAAGGCGGTGCACAACCACATCGGGACGCTGCACGCCATCGCCGTCTGCAACGGGCTCGAGGCCGCGATGGGCCTGCTCGCGGAAGCGACGATCCCGTCCCATCGTCGTTGGCTGCCCAAGGGCCTGGAGGTGGCCTACCTCGCCAAGTCGACGACGGATCTGCTCTGCGTGGCCGAGACCGACCCCGAGGACTGGACCGACGACAAGGACGAGGTGCGCGTGCGCGTGCGCGCAGTTCGCACGGATGGGGTCGTGGTCGTCGAGGGCGTCATCCCGCTGCACGTGACGGACAAGCCCGCGCGCTGACGCTCGGGCCGACGTCGGCGGCGTCGGCTGAGCAGGACTGGGCTGTGCTGGCCTGCGCTCGCTGGTGGAGGGCTTGGGCGGTCGGCTCGCTCCCGTGCGGGATGGTCTGTGCGGCTCACGGATGCTCCAGCGGGAGGGTCACCGAGCTGGTTGTGTTGCTCAGGTACGGATGCTCCCGCGGGCGGGTCAGCGGGTGTGGCTCGGGCCGTGGGATGCACGGATGCTCCAGCGGGCGGGCCGCGGGGCTGGAGCGGGCCCAGGGGGTTCGGCACGGCCGCGGGGGTGCCTCATGCGTAGGACGGTGTGACTGAACCGGGATCAGGACCCCGGTTCAGTCACACCCCACCAGGGCTCTGCTCCGGTCCACGCTCACCAGGGCTCTGCTCCGGTCCACGCTCACCAGGTTGGCCGGGCTGACCGCCGTGACCCACCGGCGTGGGCATCTGTACGCGGGCTCGATCAACACCCTCCAGGCAGCGGTCGCGCCTCACTTTGCAGGCAGCGGTGGCGCCTCCTGATGGCTCCGCCGGTCAGCGGCCCGGCAGCCCAGGTGGCCCGAACAAACTTGCGCCCCCGCGATCACCCCTCGCCCGGCACCGGCAGCCGGTCGAGAAGCGCCCTCTGACCTTTCACCAGTCGCACACGCGCCTGCTCCAGCGTCATCCACTCGGCCCGATCGACCTCGGGGACCCCGATCATCCGCCCCGACCGTGGCGGCCATTCGATCTGGACGACGTTGCTCCCGACGAACGCCAGGTCCTCATCGGTGAGCACCGCGTATGCCGTGACCACCTTGCCGCTCTGGCGCACCTCGCCAAGGGGGAGTCGCTCACCCGCGGGTCCCGGTCGCCCCACTTCCTCGGCGAACTCCCGCTCCGCCACCTCGAGCGGCTCCTCCTCGCCGCGCACGTACTCGCCCTTGGCCAGGCTCCAGGCGCCCTCGTCCTTGCGCGCCCAGAACGGTCCGCCCATGTGCACGAGGAACACCTCGATCGAGCCGTCGACGACGCGATAGGGGAGCAGGCCCGCGCTCGTCCTCATCAGCGTGCGCCGGTCACGACTCGAGCAGGCGGGCGCGCAGCCCCTGCACCTCGTCGCCGGTCCACCCGTGTGCCCGAAGCCAGTTCGCGCCGCCCCCGTGCTCGGCCGTGACCCCCTCGAGGATCGTCGCCATGCTCTCCGGTCGGGGCAGCTGGTCCTCGATGACCTGGAGCCGCAGCGCCGGCGCATAGGTCTCCGTGGACATGAGCCGCCCGATGATGCGCTGCAGGCGCCCCGCCGTGCTGACGAAGTCCTCGATGATCGCCTCGTGCTCGACGCCCACGGCATCGAGCAGGAGCGCCACGACGGTGCCGGTGCGGTCCTTGCCCGCCGCGCAGTGCACGATCGTCGCGCCCGGGCTGGCGGCGATGACGCGCAGGGCGGCAGCGACCGAGTCCGCCCGCCGCTCGAGGTACCCGCGGTAGTGATCGGCCCAGAACGCCGCATCACGCCCCAGGCCGACCCCCTCCCTGACCACAGGCCGCTCCGCCACGGAGTTCGAGATCGACCCCATGGCCGCGCCCGGCCCCGCAGGGACAGCCCCGATCCCTGCGGCCGGGGCCGCCAAGCGCTCGATGAGGGAGTGGTGGTGGTGCCTGAGCGAACCCACTCGCCAGAGCGGACCAGGACCCTCGGCCTCGACCTCGGCCTCGGTCCGCAGGTCGAGGATGTCGGTGACCCCACGCCGGTCCACGAGCTCGGTGACGTCGGCCGGGCTCAGGTCCTGCAGGTTGTCGCTGCGGATGACCCGCCCGTATGCCGTCCGCCCGCCATCGCGGGTGGGCAGGCCTCCCAGGTCGCGCATGTTGACCACACCGGTCAGCTCGATCCAGCGGTCCGGCGGCTGATGGTCAGGCATCACGCCAGCCTAGAGGGCCTCAAAGGGACACCAACTGCCCGACATCGTCCCGCTCGGCGGCCCGGAGGATCGCATCGGCCACGAGCAGGTCGCTCACGCCCGATCCCAGGTTGGCGATGACGACCCGACCCGGCGGACGGGGATGCCCGAGGAGGTGTCCGGTCCACGTCGTGGCGCGCGGATACGCCCCGAGCTTGGCCCGGTCGGACCGCACCGCCTCGAACTGCCGCACGTCATCAGAGGCCAGGGTCTCGGCCGACTCGGCCAGCTCCGGACCCACCGAACTCGCATAGTCCAGGGGGAGCAGGAGCGCGTCGGGGCGGGGCAGGGTCACCGGCAGGCGGGTGTCGACCAGACCGATGGACAACCCGGTGACGACGGTCCCGGCGTCTCGGACGGCCGCTTCCCGCGACGACGCCGAGGTGACGGTCAGGCCGGGGGCGGCCTGTGCGGCATACGCCGTGAGCTCCCGAAGGGCCGAGGCGCGACGGGCCCACACGGTGACCTCGGTGCGCCCCAGCGCAGCGAGCATCGGCAGGTGGGAGCGCGCCTGCACGCCGGCCCCGAGGAAGGTGATCGGTCCGTCCCCGGCGAGGGCGCGCACGCAGGCGCCGGTCACGGCAGCGGTCCGCACGGCGGTGAGCGTGGCGGCAGGCATGAGGCAGGTGGGCAGGCCGGTGGCGGCGTCGTTGAGGACCATGACGCCATTCGCGGTCGGGAGTCCACGCACCGGGTTGTCGGGCACGATGCTGATCCACTTGCAGCCCAGAAGGTTTCGCTCCGGATGGGCCGCCGGCATCGCGTTGGCGAATGCTCCCGGTGACGGATGCACGGCCGGCTTGGGTGGGGCCTCGGCGCGGCCCTCGGCCAGTGCCACCAGCCCCTCGGCCGCGAGGTCGATGAGCTCGCGCCAGGGCGGCAGGCAGGCGCGGACGTCCTCCTCGGTGAGCACTCGCATGCTGCCCAACCTAGCCAGCGGACCCACGCGCAGGAGGGGCAGGCGCGATCGGGGAGGATGGGAGGCATGCCGCACCAGCCCGAGGGAGACCCTGCGCCCGAGTCCGGCGCGCTCCCCACGTCGGCTCTCGAGGCCGTCGCGGAACGGGCGTTCTCCGTCTACATCCACGTGCCCTTCTGCCGCGTCCGCTGCGGCTACTGCGACTTCAACACCTACACCCTGGGCGAGCTCGGCTCACCCACCTCCCCGGCCACCTTCGTCGACGCGGCCCTGCGCGAGCTCGACCTGGCCCACGACGTCCTCGGCCCCACGACCCCGCGCGTCGACACCGTCTTCTTCGGCGGTGGCACGCCCACGATGCTCCCGGCGGCCGATCTGGCGAGGCTGCTCCACGGCATACGGGATCGGTGGGGCCTGGCCGACGATGCCGAGGTGACGACGGAAGCCAACCCTGACTCGGTGGACGCCGACTGCCTGAAAGCGTTGCGGGACAACGGTTTCACGCGTATCTCGATGGGCATGCAATCCGCCCTGCCCCACGTCCTCGCCACCCTCGACCGCACGCACGACCCCGCCAATGTCGCCCGCGCCGTCGCCGCCTCACGCGCCGCCGACCTCGCCGTGAGCGTGGACCTCATCTATGGCACCCCGGGGGAGTCGCTCGCCGACTGGCGCACCAGCCTCGAGGCGGCCATCGCGCTCGCGCCGGACCATGTCTCGGCCTATGCGCTCACCGTCGAGGAGGGCACCAAGCTCGCGTCCCAGGTCCGCCGTGGCGTCCATCCCAGCCCCGACCCCGACGATGAGGCGGAGAAGTACGCCCTCGCCGACGAGCTCCTCACCGCCGCGGGGTTCCAGTGGTACGAGATCTCCAACTGGGCCCGCACCCCCACCGACCGCTGCCGCCACAACCTGCACTACTGGTCCGGTGCGAGCTGGTGGGGCGTTGGCCCCGGTGCGCACAGCCACGTCGGCGGCGTCCGCTGGTGGAACGTGAAGCATCCCAGCGCGTATGCCGGCCGGTTGGCCGCCGCTCAATCGCCGGCGGCCGCCCGGGAGACCTTGACCGACGAGCAGCGCGAGGACGAGCGGGTGCTCCTGGGCATCCGGCTCGCCGACGGCCTGCCGATCGACGGGCTCACCGAGGCCGGTCGCCACTCCATCGCCGGCCTGATCGCCCGGGGCCTGGTGGACGGGCCGATGGCCCTGCGCGACCGCCGCATCGTCCTGACGCAGCAGGGGCGGATGCTCGCCGACCTTGTCGTGCGTCACCTCCTCGGCCTGGAGTGGGCTGGCACCGCATAGGGTCACACGCATGACGCGACTGACCGACCGCACCGCCATCGTCACCGGAGCCAGCCGAGGCATCGGCCTGGCCATCGCCGAGCGCCTCGTGGCCGAGGGGGCCCGCGTGGTCATCACGGCCCGCAAGGTGGACGCCCTCGAGACCGCCGTGGCCGCGCTCGGTGGCCCGGACCGGGCCCGGTTCGTCGCCGGATCCGCGGACGACCCGGCCCACCAGGACGAGGTCATCGCGGCCGCGACCGAGGCGTTCGGTCCCGTGACGCTCATGGTCAACAACACCGGCATCAACCCGGTCTACGGCCCGCTCATGTCCCTCGACCTCGCGGCCGCCCGCAAGATCGTCGAGACCAACTGCCTCGCGGCGATCTCCTGGGTGCAGAAGCTCCACGCCGACGGCCTCGCCGAGCGCGGCGGCTCGATCGTCAACGTCGCCTCGGTCGCCGGGCTCAAGCCGGCCCCCGGGATCGGCTTCTACGGTGCGAGCAAGTCCATGCTCATCCACCTCACCGAGGAGCTCGCCGTCGAGCTCGGCCCGGCCATCCGCGTCAACGCGGTCGCGCCGGCCGTGGTGAAGACGAAGTTCGCCGCCGCGCTCTATGAAGGGCGCGAGGAGGCCGTCGCCGCGCCCTACCCGATGAAGCGGCTCGGGGCGCCCGAGGACATCGCCGGCGCGGTGGCCTTCCTGCTCAGCGAGGACGCCGCCTGGGTGACCGGCCAGACACTCACCGTCGACGGCGGCCTGCTCCTCACCGGCGGCGTCTGACCCCGCAACCTCTGCTAAGACGGCTCATGTCACGAGCCCCCATGGAGTTCCATGGGGGCTCGTGCACTTTTTCCTGCTAGGCGCAGGCGGCGGTCCGCCTGACGCGACTCACTTGACGAACTGCGGCGTCAGCGGCGGCGTCCACCACTCACCGTTCATCGCCTTGACGGTGCCGATGACGTGCAGCACGACGCCGACGATCCACACGATCGGGTAGGCGATGAAGCCGACGAGGATGAGCATGAGCAGCGCGCTCACGATGAGGCCGATGCCGACCGCGATCTGCACGTTGAGCGCGTTGGCCGCGTGCGCCCGCACGAACGGGCCGCGGTCCTTGTAGACGAGGTAGATCACCAACGCCGCGACGAACCCCAGGGTCCCGCCGCTGAAGAAGGTGGCAGCCGCGGCCACGCCATGGGCGAGCGCGCCGATCTGCTTCTCGGTCTCCGGTGCGAGCTGGTTAACCTGGGGAGCGCCACCGTACGGAGCGGCCTGCGGCGCGGCATACGAGGGCGGATAGGGCGGAGGCGGCGGCGCGGCATACGTCGCCCCGGCCGGAGGAGGCGGGGGCGCGGCGTAGCCGGGCTCGGGCGTCGGGGGAGCGGTGAAGGCCGGCTCGGTCCACGCGGGCGCCGGGGCCTGCGGTGCGGGCGTCCCTGCGTCGTATGCCGTGGGCTCGGTCCCGGTGACCGCCTCGCCCCCAGCGGGGGTCACCTCGGTGGCTTCGGTCGCCTCCTCCGCCGTGCTCTGCTCGGGGGCGGTGGTGGGGTCGAGCGGGCTGTTGCTCTGCTCGGACATCGTGTCCTCCTGGACTGGTGGTGCGTCGGGTGTTGTGTTCCTGCCACCCATGGAAGCACGCAACGCCGCCTCCGGTTCCGGGATTCCGGGCGGATCAGGGGCGCGCTCAGGGTTGGGTCAGGGGAGGACCGGGCGTCAGGGGGCGGTCACGAAGTCGATGAGCTCCTCGACCCGACCGAGCAGCGAGGGCTCGAGGTCCGCGTAGGTCCGGACGGTGCCGAGGATGCGCTTCCACCCGTGGGCGACATCGGCCTGCGTGGCGTGCGGCCACCCGAGCTCGCGCAGGATCCCGTGCTTCCACGAGGTGCCGCGCGGGATGACCGGCCACTGGGTCCACCCGAGCCGTTCCGGGCGCACCGACTGCCACACGTCGACGAACGGGTGGCCGACGATGAGGACGTGCGCGGCATACGGCTTCAGGGCCGCTGCCCGGGCGACGACGGCCGACTCCTTGGTGCCGGGCACGAGGTGGTCGACGAGCACCCCCATCCGCCGGCCAGGCCCGGGAGCGAAGTCGCGGATGGCGCCCTCGAGGTCGTCGACGCCGTCGAGCATCTCGACGACGACTCCCTCGATGCGAAGGTCGTCGCCCCAGACCTTCTCCACGAGCTCGGCGTCATGGCGGCCCTCGACGAAGATCCGCGAGCCGGAGGCGACCTTGGCCTTGACCCCGGAGACCGCGCGGGAGCCCGAGGCGGTGCGGCTCCCGGCGGCGCGCGCCGTGGCGAGGCGGGCGTTCTGGGCGGCCTCCGGGGGCGTGAGCACAACCGGCGCGCCGTCAATGAGGAAGCCGGGACCGAGTGGGAAGGCCTTGAGCCGCCCGCGCCGGTCCTCGAGGTGGACGACGTGGACGCCCCCGGCCTTCTCGACGCGCACGACGGCGCCCACCCAGCCGGTCTCGACGTCCTCGACGACGAGGCCGGGTTCGGCGGCGGTCGGCACGGATCGGCCCCGGGGTGGACGGCGCCAGTCGCCGGAGAGGACGTCGGAGCCATAGCGATCGGTCACGAGGGGCCACGCTAGGTCGCCGCGGCGCGTGACCGGTGGTGGCGCGACGGCGTGCCGCGGACCCGCGTTAGGATTGGCACTCGGACCATGAGAGTGCCAGCGGTGCCCGGAGTGGGCCCGTCTGGGCCGTCGAGTGAGGTGAGGACATGAGCGAGGAGCGACGCCTGCAGGTGCTGCGCGCGATCGTCCAGGACTATGTCGACACCTCCGAGCCGGTGGGGTCCAAGGCCCTGCTGGACCGCCACCACCTCGGGGTCTCGGCCGCCACCATCCGCAACGACATGGCCGCCCTGGAGGAGGACGGCCTGATCGCGGCGCCCCACACGAGCGCCGGCCGCGTGCCCACCGACGCGGGGTACCGCGTGTTCGTCGACAAGCTTGCCGCCATCAAGCCGATGAGCCAGGCCGAGCGCCGGGCGATCGGGCAGTTCCTCGACGGGGCCGTCGACCTCGACGACGTCGTGGACCGCACCGTCCGGCTGCTCTCGACGCTGACGCGCCAGGTCGCGATCGTCCAGTACCCCTCGCTCACCCGCTCCTCGGTCCGCCACATCGAGCTCGTCCCGGTGGCGGCCGACCGGGTCCTCGTCGTCCTCATCACGACGACCGGTCGGGTCGAGCAGCGCATCGTCGCCAGCCCGGTCGACCTGCTCGGGCCCGCCGGTGAGGGCCTGCTCGCACGGGTGCGTGCCGAGGTCGGAGCCGTCGCCACCGGCGCCCTGCTCGCCGACGCCGCCCGCGGGCTGTCCGCCCTGCCGGCCCGCCTGGCGGACGGCGACGAGGCGCGACTGACCGGAGTGGTCGCGGCCGCCCTCGCCGATGCGCTCGTCGAGGAGCGGGAGGAGCGCGTCGTCATCGCCGGCACCTCCCACCTCGCCCGGCACGGCGGCGAGTTCACCACCTCGCTCGGCCCGGTCCTCGAGGCCCTCGAGGAGCATGTCGTCCTGCTCAAGCTGCTCGGCACGGCGAGCGAGCAGGGCAGCCTCGCGGTGCACATCGGCCACGAGAACCCGCACGCTGGCCTGCACTCGACGTCGATGGTGGCCGCCGGCTACGGCTCCGGCAGCGACCTCGTCGCCGGCCTCGGCGTCGTCGGGCCGACCCGCATGGACTACCCGACGACCATGGCGGCGGTGCGCGCCGTCGCCACCTATGTCAGCCGGATCCTCGACCGCTGACCCTGACCCTTGATCGCTCACCGATGCCGACCCGACCCGACCTCGCCCGACCTGATGTGTCCTGACCCGACCCGACTGTCTCACCCGACCTGACCGACTCGAACCTGTTCGACCTGACCTGCCCGACCGCCTGACTCCACACTCTGACCCCTCACCAGGAAGCTTCACGTGAACGACTACTACGCCGACCTCGGGGTGTCTCGCGACGCCACGGCGGAGGACATCAAGCGCGCCTACCGCAAGGCGGCCCGCAAGCTGCACCCGGACGTCAACCCCGGCCCGGAGGCCGAGGAGCAGTTCAAGAAGGTGTCGCAGGCCTACGACGTGCTCTCCGACGCCGACAAGCGCCGGCAGTACGACATGGGCGCCGACCCCTACGCCACGGGTGCGGCCAGCTTCGGGCAGGGCTTCTCCTTCAGCGACATCATGGACGCCTTCTTCGGTGCGGGGGGCGGTGCCGGCGGCATGGGTGGCGGCCGGGGTCCGCGTCCGCGGCAGACCCGGGGCCAGGACGCGCTCGTCCCGCTCGACATCGACCTGTCGACGGCGGTCTTCGGAGGCAATGCCGACCTCGTCATCGACACCGCGGTCGGCTGCCCGACCTGCCACGGCAGTGGTTGCGCCGCAGGCACCTCCCCGCGCACGTGCGACGTCTGCAAGGGTCGCGGCGAGATCCAGCAGGTGCAGCGTTCCTTCCTCGGGCAGGTGATGACGACGCGTCCCTGCATGACCTGCCAGGGCTTCGGCACGGTCATCCCGGACCCGTGTCGCGAGTGCAGTGGGGATGGGCGCATCCGCAACCGTCGCACCCTGACGATCAAGGTCCCGGCGGGGGTCGACAGCGGCACGCGCATCCAGCTCTCCGGTGAGGGAGAGGTGGGACATGGCAACGGCCCTGCCGGTGATCTCTACGTCGAGATCGCCGTCCGACGGCACCCGATGTTCCAGCGCCGTGGGGACGATCTGCACGCCACCCTCGAGGTCCCGATGACGGCGGCCGCCCTCGGTGCGACCCTGCCCCTGGAGACCCTGGACGGTCCGCGTGAGGTCGAGATCGCCCGCGGCGCCCAGTCCGGTGACACCGTGACGATGCGCGGCCTCGGCGTGACCCACCTGCGCCAGAGCGGGCGTGGCGACCTGACCATCCACGTCCTCGTCCAGACGCCGACCAAGCTCACGAGTGAGCAGGAGGCCCTGCTGCGCCAGCTCGCAACGCTGCGGGGTGAGGAGAAGCCGGCGGGGCGGATGGCCAGCCCGGCTGAGGGCAAGCTCTTCAGCAAGCTCCGCGACGCCTTCAAGGCCCGCTGACTCCCACTCCGACGGGGCGTCGGTATGCCGTCCCCACCGTCCGCTGCCCGCAGGACTGCGCTTGCCGAGGGTGTGCGTGCCAGAGGTGCGGGATGTGGCTCGTTCGGCACGCATGAACCGTCGATCGGAATCCATGACGAGGGGCTGCGCGTGCCAGAGGTGCGGGATGTGGCTCGTTCGGCACGCACGGCGCATGTGGCCACGCCCAGCGCGACCAGGCGCAGGCCCGCCGCCTCGGGACCGCGGCGTGGGCGAGAATGCCGGGGTGACCCTCCCGCTCTACCTCACCTCGCCAGGGGCACTCGCCGGCGCCGCCGTCGGTGGGCGCGCAGACCTGGACGGCGCCGAGGCACGCCACGCGGTGGCGGTGCGCCGCACGGCGGTGGGTGAGCTGGTCCAGCTCGCCGACGGTGAGGGTGCCCTCGTCGTGGGCCCTGTCGTCGCAGCGGCCCCCGACCGCCTCACGATCCGGGTCGACGAGGTGCACCACCTCGAGGAGCCGTCGCCGCGCTTCGTCCTCGTGCAGGCCCTCGCCAAGAACGACCGGGACGACCAGGCGATCGAGGCCGCGACGGAGCTCGGGGTCGACGAGGTCATCCCGTGGCAGTCGGAGCGATGCATCGTCCAGTGGCGCGGCGAGCGCGGCGAGAAGGCCCACCGCAAGTGGGACCAGATCCTCCTCGCCGCGACCAAGCAGTCCCGGCGTGCCCGCCGTCCTGCCCTCGCCCCCTTGCTCGCCACGTCCGGCCTCGCCCAGCGGGTCGAGCGGGTGGTGCGGGAGGGGGGCACGGCATACGTGCTGCACGAAGAGGCGAGCACCCCGTTGGCCGGAGCCGACCTCCCCACGGCAGGCGACGTGCTCGTGATCGTCGGTCCCGAGGGCGGCATCGCACCCGGCGAGGTCGAGGCCCTCACCCGGGCCGGGGCCCTGCCGGTGCGCCTGGGGAGCACCGTACTGCGTTCCAGCAGCGCCGGACCCGCCGCCCTCGCCGTCCTCAACGCCCAAGCCCGCTGGCGGTGACGATCACCGCACGCTGAGCTGCACCTTGTCGTTGGCGACCTCGGACTGGCCGTCCTTCATCGACATCGAGAACGCCTTGAAGGTGTAGTCGCCTGCGCTCGCGATCGTCAGCGGGACCTCGAAGGTGCCGCGCCCCGGAGCTCCGACGGTGGCCATGACGACCCCGTGGTCGACGACCGTCCCTGCCGCGTCGGTGAGTTCCCACTGGACGGTGGCCTCGAAGACCGATGCCTCGCCCGTGACCGTGAGGGCCTGCCCGGCCGTGGCCTCGACCGGGCTCCCCTCCGGAGCCGCGGGGTCGGTGATCCACAGGTCCGTGAGCACGGTGTACTGCTGGTCGGCTGCCGGCCGGGTGAAGGGCCGGGTCAGGTCGACCGACCAGGCCTTCGTGGCGCCGGGCACCATGATGCTGATGCTGACCGGGAGATTGCCCCGACCGACCGCCGCCTGGGCCGTCCACACCAGCTCCTGCACGGCCAGCGTGGCGACGGGGTCGGCGAGGTCGGTCGTCGGCGCTTGGTCGAGGACGATGTCGATGCGGTCGGTGCGGACCGTGACTGCGGTGGCGGTCACTCCCTGCCACGGCCGCAACGCGCCCTCGGTTGCCGTGGGGCGGGCCATCGCCTCGTCGAGGGCGTGCTTGGCGCGGGCTTCGGCTCCCGGCGGCGTCTCGACGGGGACCCACACCCGCCTCAGGCCCAGGCCGGACTCGGGCCATCCGAGCGCCTCGGGCGCGATGTAGTAGACCGGCAGAGCCCCCCCGGACGGGTCGACATGGTCGGCCTTCTCCGACGTCGAGCTGCTGGGTGAGGCGCTCGGAGACGGCGTGGCAGCCGGCGACGACTGGCTCGGCGAGGGGGCCGCCGGCGCCGTGGGAGCGGGCTGCGGGCGCAGCGCCCAGAGGCCGGCGACGACGGCGAGGACGGCGGCCGCTGCCAGCAGGACGACCGGCCAGCGGCGCCTGCGTGTCTCGGAAAGGGTCGGGGTGCTCATGCGGATCTCCTCCCATCGGTCGGCGGGGCCGATCTGCGCTGCCCGCTCGGCCAGTGCGGCCCGCAGGGCGGCCTCGATCGGGCTGTCGTCGGGGTGCGGGTGGTGGCTCATGCCAGGTCCTCCCGTCGGGTGGCGAGCGCCGCGAGGGCGCGGTGGGCGTGTGTCTTGACCGAGCCGGTGCTGATGCCGAGCGTGTCGGCGATCTCGGCCTCGCTGAGGTCGGACCAGTAGCGCAGGGTGAGCACCTCGCGCTGGCGCTGTGGCAGCGCCGCGACGGCATCCAGCAGCAGCGTCCGCTGGTCCCGGGCCAGCGCCGGCACATCGGCGCCCGCGGTGACCTGCGGCAGCGTGGGGTCGCCCGCTTCGGCCCGGAGGTGGCGCTGCGCCACGGTGGAGTGCCGCTGCGCGCTGCGGACCCCGTTGACGACGCTGCGTCTCAGGTATGCCGTGGCGTGCGTGGGGTCCTCGAGCCCACCCCAGCGTCGGTGCAGACCGATGAGCGCCTCCTGGACGATGTCCTCGGCGCGCGACTGGTCACCGAGCAGCAGGGTGGCCAGGCGCACCATGGGGACCCACGCCGCGGCATACAACTGCTCGACGGCGTGGTCGGCGCTGGTGTCGACCATGGCCTCCATCCTCATGCCTCGTTGACGCGCACGGCCGCGAGGGGGTTGACCCGGCTAAGGTGCGATTCATGAGCCAGACGTCGCAGGACTGCCTCTTCTGCAAGTTCGTGGACCGCGTGATCACGCCGGATGTCCTCGGCGAGACGGAGCACTCGCTGGCCTTCCGCGACATCAGCCCGCAGGCCCCCACCCATGTCCTCGTCGTGCCCAAGCGGCACGTCGAGAACGCGGGGGAGCTCGCTCAGGAGGATGCGGTCGAGCTGGCCGACGTCGTCCTCCTCGCGCGGGCGGTCGCCCAGGCGGAGGGCCTCGACACCGGCTACCGGTTGGTCTTCAACACGGGGGAGCGGGCGGGCCAGAGCGTCTTCCACGCGCACCTGCACCTGCTCGGGGGCCGCGATATGGAGTGGCCGCCGGGCTGAGGTGCCCCCGTAGACTGGCGCGACGATGTCTGACGCCCCTGCACCCCCCGACCTCTCCGCCCTCGGCGACCTCCCCGACGGCAGCGACGCCCCGCCGTCCCAGCGCGCACCCCAGCACACCGTCGTCATCCCCGACGACGTGTCGATGGTGAGCCTGCTCGGCCCGCGCGACGAGCTGCTGCGCACCATGGAGCGGGCCTTCCCGCACGCCGAGATCCACGTGCGCGGCAACGAGTTCCGCATCTCCGGCGCCAGCGCGGACGTCGCGTTGATCGAGCGGCTCATCGACGAGCTGCTCGTCGTCATCGACTCGGGCCTGCCCCTCAACCGCGACGCGGTCGAGCGCTCGATCGGCATGCTCCGCACCCAGTCCGCCCAGCGACCCGCGGACGTGCTCACCATGAACATCGTCTCCAACCGGGGACGCACGATCCGCCCCAAGACCCTGGGTCAGAAGGAGTACGTCGACGCGATCGACGACAACACCATCGTCTTCGGGATCGGCCCGGCGGGCACCGGCAAGACCTACCTCGCCATGGCCAAGGCGGTCGCGGCGCTGCAGGCCAAGCAGGTCAACCGGATCATCCTGACCCGGCCGGCCGTCGAGGCCGGCGAGCGGCTGGGCTTCCTCCCGGGCACGCTCACCGACAAGATCGACCCCTACCTGCGGCCGCTCTACGACGCCCTCCACGACATGGTCGACCCCGAGTCCATCCCGCGCCTGCTCGCCGCCGGCACCATCGAGGTCGCACCCCTGGCGTACATGCGGGGGCGTGCGCAGCCGGTCGACACCCAGGTCCTGACACCGACCGGCTGGCAGCGATTCGGCGACCTCCGTGTCGGAGACCTGGTGATCGGCTCGAACGGTCAGCCCACGCCGGTGATCGGAGTGCACCCGCAAGGCATCAAGCCGGTGTATCGCGTCACTTCTCAGGACGGGGCCTCCACCCTGGCGTGCGGGGAGCACTTGTGGACCGTACGCACCAAGGACGACAAGCGGCGGGGCCGATGGCGCACCCTCCAGACCTCCGAGATGATCGGGCGCCTGCGCTCTCTGCACACTCATCGCTTCGAGTTGCCCGTGGTCGACCCGGTGCAGTTCGTCGAGCGTGACGTGCCGATGCATCCGTACGCTCTCGGGCTCTTGCTCGGCGACGGTTGCCTGACGACACGCACCACCCCCTCGTTCACTACGGCAGGCCCCGATCTGGCCGAGAGCTTGGAGCGCGTCCTGGCTCCGCTCGGAGTGGAGGCGTCCTGCAAGGGTGGCCATGACTACACCCTCCGACGTCCCGGCGTCGGGAGAGGCGGCGTGGGCACGGCCAACCCCGTGACGGCGGTCCTTCGCGACATCGGCTTGGCCGGGACGACGTCCGCGACCAAGTTCGTTCCGGAGGTTTACAAGCTCAACGCCTCCTGGGTGCGCTTTGCCGTGTTGCAAGGCCTGCTCGACACCGATGGCGGGCCGGTCGTCCAGCGTGGGCGCACGTGCCGCGTCCAGTACTCAACCACCTCCGATCAGCTCCGGGATGACGTCATCTTCCTGGTGCGGTCACTCGGAGGTGTCGCGTACACCCGGACGCGCCTGGCCGAGGGGCGCCCTCCCGGACGTGCCAAGGGCCGCGACGTGCCCTATCGGCACGATGCCCACGTCCTGGACATCCGCCTGCCCGAGGGCCTCGCCCCATTCGGCCTCAAGCGCAAGCGGGTGGCCTACGACCTGACTGGCGGTGGCAGGCCCCAGCGCTACATCCACGCCATCGAGCCTGAGGGGGAGGCCGAGACCATGTGCATTCAGGTGGCGGCTTCTGACAGCCTCTACGTCACCGAGGACTTCCTGCTCACCCACAACACCCTGAACAGCGCGTTCATCATCCTCGACGAGGCCCAGAACACCACGCCCGAGCAGATGAAGATGTTCCTCACCCGTCTCGGCTTCGGGTCGAAGATGGTCGTCACCGGCGACGTCACCCAGGTCGACCTGCCCGGTGGCACGCGGTCGGGGCTGCGCGTCGTGCGCGAGATCCTCCAGGGGGTCGACGACATCCACTTCAGCGAGCTCAGCGCCGACGACGTCGTCCGTCACCGCCTCGTCGGCGCGATCGTCGACGCCTACGGCACCTGGGACGAGCAGCAGCGCCGAAGGCCCCATGCCGCGGGCGAGGCCGGCCGCGGGCAGGAGCGCCGATGAGCATCGACGTCCTCAACGAGACCGAGTTCGAGGTCGACGAGCTCGAGCTGGTCGCCTGCTCCCGCTTCGTCATGGACCAGCTGCGGGTCCACCCCGGAGCCGACCTGTGCGTCCGCCTCGTCGACGAGGACGCCATGACCACCCTGCACGTGCAGTGGATGGACCTGCCCGGGCCGACCGACGTCATGAGCTTCCCCATGGACGAGCTGACGCCGGGACGCGAGGGGGAGGAGCCCGAGGAGGGCATCCTCGGCGACATCGTGCTATGCCCCTCGGTCGCCCAGAAGCAGGCCGCCCACGCCGGCCACGCCCTCGAGGAGGAGCTGCTCCTGCTCACGACGCACGGCATCCTCCACCTCCTGGGCTTCGACCACGCCGAGCCCGAGGAGGAGAAGGAGATGTTCGACCTCCAGCGCACCCTCCTCCTCACCTTCCTCGCCGGGCGCGGGCGGGCCCGGGGCTGACGCGCCAGTGACCCGGCTCGTCGTCCTGGCGGTCATCGCCATCGTCCTGGCCTTCCTCGTCGCGGCGGGGGAGGCCTCCCTGGCGCGGGTGTCCCGTGTGCGCGCCGCCGAGCTCGTCGAGGAGGGCAAGGCCGGCGCCAGGGCGGTCGTCCGCGTGGTCGGCGACCGGGCGGCATACCTGGCCCTCCTGGCCTTCCTGCGCGTGCTCGCCGAGACGACGGCGGCGGTCATGGTGACCTTCGTCGTCGTCAACCGCCTCGACCAGACCTGGTCGACCTTCGCCATCGCCATCGGCATCATGACGGTGGTCTCGTTCGTCATCGTCGGGGTGTCCCCGCGCACCATCGGCACCCAGCACGCGAGCGAGTTCGCCCGGTATGCCGCCCCCGTCGCCCTGTGGCTGCGTCGGCTGCTCGGGCCGGTGTCGACCCTGCTCGTCGTCGTCGGCAATGCCGTCACGCCCGGGAAGGGCTTCCGCGACGGCCCGTTCGAGAGCGAGTCCGAGCTGCGCTACCTGGTCGACGTCGCCGGCGACAGCGACGTCATCGAGGCCGGCGAGCGCAAGATGATCCACTCGGTCTTCGAGCTCGGTGACACCCTGACCCGCGAGGTCATGGTGCCGCGCACGGACATGGTCGTCCTCGACGAGGACCGCACGGCGCGTCAGGGGCTCAACCTCATGCTCCGCTCGGGCTACTCACGGGTGCCGGTGGTCGGGGAGGACACCGACGACATCCTCGGGATCCTCTACCTCAAGGACGTCGCGCGCCGGGTGACGGTCGACCCGGCCGGGGCGGCGGTGCCGGTGCCCGAGCTGATGCGCCCGGCCTTCTTCGTGCCGGAGAGCAAGCCGGCCGACGACCTGCTCACCCAGATGCAGCGCGACCAGATCCACGTCGCGATCGTCATCGACGAGTACGGCGGCACCGCTGGCCTGGTGACCATCGAGGACATCCTCGAGGAGATCGTCGGCGAGATCGTCGACGAGTACGACCGCGAGGACCCCGAGATCGAGGACCTCGGCGAGGACCGGTGGCGGGTCGACGCGACGATGCACATCGACGACCTCGCGGACCACCTCGGGGTGGAGATCGAGGACGACGAGGTGGACACCGTCGGCGGACTCATCGGCAAGCTCAACGGCCGGGTCCCGATCGTCGGCAGCACCGCCGACGCCGGCGGGCTGCGCCTGACCGCGGAGCGGATGGAAGGTCGGCGCCACCGGATCGCGACCGTGATCGTCGAGCGGCTGGCCCCGGCGGAGACCGTTCCCGAGGAGGAGTCATGAGCGAGTCGGGGACACAGCCCAGGCCGTATGCCGCGGGGTTCGCTTGCCTTGTCGGCCGCCCCAATGCGGGCAAGTCGACCCTGACCAACGCCCTCGTCGGTGAAAAGGTGGCCATCACCTCCTCGAAGCCGCAGACGACGCGGCACACGATCCGCGGCATCGTCACCCGGGCGTCGAGCCAGCTCGTCCTCGTGGACACTCCGGGGCTGCACAAGCCGCGCACCCTCCTCGGGGAGCGGCTCAACGACCTGGTCCGGGAGACCCTCCTCGATGTCGACGTCGTCGGCTTCTGCCTGCCGGCCGACCAGCGGATCGGCCCGGGGGACCAGTTCATCGCCCGGGAGCTCGCGGACCTACGGCTGGCCAAGCGCACTCCGATCGTGGCGATCGCGACCAAGTCCGACCGGGTCGACCGGCGCCGGCTCGCAGAGCACCTCATCGCCATCGACCAGCTGGGGGAGTGGGCCGACATCGTGCCCTGCTCGGCCACGTCGGGGGAGCAGGTGGACACCGTCGCCGAGGTCCTGTGCTCGCACCTGCCCTCCTCACCCGGGCCGCTCTATCCCGAGGGCGTCCTCACCGATGAGCCGGAGCTGGTGATGATCGCCGAGCTCGTCCGCGAGGCCGCGCTCGAGGGCGTGCGCGACGAGCTGCCCCACTCGCTCGCGGTGGTCGTCGAGGAGATCGTGCCCCGGGAGGACCGCCCCGACGGCAAGCCGATGGCGGATGTGCGCGTCAACGTCTTCGTCGAGCGGGACAGCCAGAAGGCGATCATCATCGGTCGCGGCGGCTCGCGGTTGCGCGAGGTCGGGACGACCGCGCGCGCCGGCATCGAGAAGCTGCTCGGTCAGCGCGTGCACCTCGACCTGCACGTCAAGGTGGCCAAGGACTGGCAGCGCGACCCGAAGCAGCTGCAGCGCCTGGGCTTCTGAGGTCGCGCGCGTGGGACGGCCCCGGGAGGGGCGCTCGGATCATGAGCCGGCCGACGTCAGGGGGCCTGGGAGGGGCGCCCGCATGATGAGCCAGCCGACCGGCATACGGACCACTCCCTAGACTGGACCCCATGCGAATCGGAGTTTTCGGTGCCACCGGCCAGGTCGGACAGGTCATGCGTGACCTGCTCGTCGAGCGCGACTTCCCCGTGACCCAGGTGCGTTTCTTCGCCTCGGCGCGCTCGGCCGGGACGACGCTGCCGTTCAAGGGCGAGCAGATCACGGTCGAGGACACCGCGACGGCCGACTTCAGCGGTCTGGACATCGCGCTGTTCTCCAACGGCGGCTCGACGAGCAAGGAGTGGGCGCCCAAGGTCGCCGCGGCCGGTGCCGTCGTCATCGACAACTCCAGCGCCTGGCGCAAGGACCCCGAGGTGCCGCTGGTGGTGTCCGAGGTCAACCCCGAGGACCTCGACGAGCTGCCCAAGGGCATCGTCGCGAACCCGAACTGCACCACCATGGCCGCAATGCCGGTGCTCAAGCCGCTGCACGACAAGGCCGGGTTGGTCCGCCTCCACGTCGCGTCCTACCAGGCCGTCAGTGGCAGCGGTGGGGCCGGGCTCGAGGAGCTCGACTCCCAGCTGCGGGCGGGGTATGCCGCGGGTGACCCGAAGGAGTTGGCTCGCGACGGGCGGGCGTTGCCGACGCCGGAGCCGGTGAAGTACGTCGTGCCGGTCGCCTTCAACGTGGTCCCGATCGCCGGCTCGATCGTCGACGACGGCTCGCTGGAGACCGACGAGGAGCAGAAGCTCCGCAACGAGTCCCGCAAGATCCTCCACCTGCCCGACCTCAAGGTCGCGGGCACCTGCGTGCGCGTGCCGGTCTTCTCCGGTCACTCACTGGCCATCCACGCCGAGTTCGACCGCGCGATCAGGCCCGACGAGGCGATCGACGCGCTCAAGAACGCGCCCGGCGTCGTCGTCACCGAGCACCCCAACCCGCTCGAGGCGACCGGTCGGGACGAGGTCTTCGTCGGTCGTATCCGCCAGGACCAGTCGGTCGACGGCGACAAGGGGCTGGTGCTCTTCGTCGTCGGCGACAACCTGCGCAAGGGCGCGGCCCTCAATGCGGTGCAGGTCGCCGAGGAGCTGGTGAAGCGCCGTGGCTGAGCAGGGTGAGCAGGGAGCTCCGATGACCTTCGATGACGCCGTGGCGGCCGCCGCGACGCTGACCCGCGACCCGGGCAATGCCACCAAGCTGGCGCTCTACGCCCTCTACAAGCAGGCCACCGAGGGTGACTGCACGGGCAAGCGGCCGGGCTTCACCAACCCGGTCGGCCGCGCCAAGCACGACGCGTGGGCCTCGGTCGAGGGCACCTCCCAGGACGAGGCCAAGGCCGAGTACGCCGAGCGGGTCGCAGAGCTCCTCGCCGCCGAGCAGGCCTGAGTGGACTTCGGCAGCTCGCCCGTCTGGGCCGTCATCGGCACCTCCTCGGGCATGCCGATGGAGCAGATCATGACGATCTACCCGCGGCACCGGGCCTTCTTCGACGAGCTCGAGGCCACCGGGGACGTCATCGCCGCCGGTCCCTTCGCCGACCGCGGGAACCTCGCACTCTTCGGCTCCCGCGAGGTTGCCGAGCGCTTCGCGGCCGAGGACCCCTTCCTCCTCGAGGGGGTCGTCGCGTCCTACTCACTGCACGAGTGGAACGTCTGAACGCCGGTCGTCACAGCACGCGGGAGCGATGCACCCACGTCTGCGTCACCTCCATGCCGACCTTCTCGTAGAGCCCCAACGCACCGGTCCGTGAATCGGTCGAGAGCTCCGAGCGGGTGGCCCCGCGCTCGCGGGCGCGGCGGAAGGCGTCGGCGAGCAGCGCCTGCGCCAGACCACGGCCACGGTGCGCTCGCTCCACGGCCACCTGGTGCACGTAGCCGCAGCCCTGCGCATCGAGGATGGTGAAGGCCGCCCCGACCGCCCGCCCCGTCGCGTCCTCGACGAGCCGGAGCTGCCAGGGCCGGCTCCCCGGCCGGTCCACGGTCGTCGCGCGCCAGTCCTCGTAGGTCTCGGGCTCGCGTCCCGCCCACTCGCCGAAGGCGGTCTCGATCAGGTCGTATGCCGCGCGCTCCCGTTCCGCGCTCCCTCCCGTCACGAGGTGGTGGCCGTCGGGGAGGGGGCGCTCCGGGACGGCTCTCCCCTCCGGAAGCTCGAGCACCCACGCGGTGTGGCCGATGCGGTAGCCGTGGGAGGTGAGCAGGGCGTCGGCAGAAGAACCCTCGGGCACGGTCTGGCCCAGTGTGCTCGAGCCCAGCGCCCGAGCGCGGCGTTCGGTCCATGCCAGCAGCCAGCTGCCCAGGCCGAGCCCGCGCACGGCCGGGAGCACCGCACCCTCGGCGCTCGTCCCGTGCCGGGTGACCTCGGCGGCCGCGACCAGCCGGCCGTCCGCGGCGGCGATCCCGATGGCGTCCTCGGCCAGGTCGAAGCTCGACCGGGCCCAGTCGGCCTCGACGTCTTCCCGCTCGATGGCCAGGGTGCCGGCGTCGGCCACCTCGTCGGCCGCGTACACGGCATACGCCTCGTCGAGGTCGTCCGGCGAGAGCCTGCGGGGGCCGAAGCCGGCCGGCAGGCGGCGTGGGCCGGCTGCGGCGTCGGCGAGGTCGCGGTCGTCCGGTCCCGGTTGCGAGGTCACGCCCCCATCGTGGTCGACGGGCCGGGGTGGTGGCTAGCGGTTTGAACGAGCGGACAGTGTCCGCCAGAGCCAGGTCGCCGGCACCTGGCGGCCGGTGGCGACGTACTCGATGGAGGCGGGGGAGACGAGGGCGTCCGGGACCTTGGCGAGGCCGCGGCTCGTCCCGGCCAGCAGCAGCTCGTCGCCCACGGCCAGTGGAAGGCCGTCACCGGCACGGGTGGGCTCACCGCCGCACCTGCGTCGGCTTCGGTCACCGCCGGTGACGTCATCGACGTGACGGCGAGCTGGACCGGGGCGCCCAGCGGCGTGTCCTACGGTGTCGTCGACCACGTCCTCAACGGGGCGCTGGGCGGCCAGACCGTCGTCGAGGTCACCAACTGAGCAGTGCCCCGAGCTGGCCCGGTCAGCTCGGGTGACCCCACGAACGGTGCCCGTCGATCCTCGGATCGGCGGGCACCGTCACGTCCGCACCCCAGCGCGCGCCACAATGACGTCATGACCCGCCCCCTGGCCCTCATCCGTCGCCCCGGTCCGCGCCTCGCCGACGGCCTCGTCACGCATGTCGAGAAGCAGGCCATCGACCTCGACCTCGCCCTGGCGCAATGGGAGTCGTATGCCGAGTGCTTGCGTTCCGCGGGCTGGTCCACTCACGAGGTGGAGCCGGCCGACGACTGCCCTGACGCCGTCTTCATCGAGGACGCGATCGTCGTGCACGAGGACCTCGCGATCATCACCAACCCGGGGGCCGCGGAACGCAAGGGTGAAGTCGCAGGCGCCGAGGCGGCGGCCCGGGAGCTCGGCCTGCGGGTCGCGCGGATCGAGGCGCCGGGGACCCTCGATGGGGGAGATGTGCTGCGAACCGGGGACACGGCATACGTGGGGTTGGGGGGACGGACCAATGGTGAGGGGATCCGGCAGTTCGCGGAGCTGCTTGCGCCGTTCGGGATGCGCACCCAGGCCGTGACGGTCGAGCGGGCGCTGCACCTGAAGTCAGCGGTCACGGCGCTGCCCGACGGCACGGTCATCGGCTGGGACCCGGTCGTCGACTGGCCGGGCGCCTTCGATCGCTACGAGGGCATGCCGGAGGAGGGTGGCGCGCACGTCGTGCACCTGGCGCCGGACCACCTGCTCATGGCGGCCTCGGCGCCGCGCACCGCCGAGCTGCTCCGGGCTCGAGGATATGCCGTGACGAGCGTCGACATCTCCGAGTTCGAGAAGCTCGAGGGCTGCGTCACCTGCCTGTCGGTGCGGATCCGCCACTGAGGCGACCTCGCAGGCTCTCGCCGAGGGTGGGGCACTGCCCTTGGGGGTCAGCGACCGCCTCGCCCCGGCTGGGGTCGGGGAAGCCGCTGCGCTAGGAGTGCGTCGCGGTCTCAGCGACCGCGTCCGCCGCGGCTCTGGGCCGAGAAGTCCGCCGCGCTGCGGGTGCGTCCCGATCCGTTGGCTCCGTTGGCGCGACCCCGGTTCTGGCCACCCGAGGAGCTCTTGTTGTTGGTGTTGAGCCCGCGTACGGATGCTCCAGCCCGCGGGCCACGCGCTTGAGTGGTGGATCCGGATCGCTGCGCGGTCGGGGTGCCTCCGGTGGTGGAGTCGAGCCCGCGTACGGATGCTCCAGTCCGCGGGGCAGTGGAGGCGCCCATGCCGTTACGAGACCCATGGCCAGAACCATTGCCACCAGTGGTGGGACGACCACCACCGGCGCGATCACCAGTGCCATTCCCATTTCTGCCATTACCGCTCCCGCGGCCAGCCGCATCCGGCCTTCCTGCGCCTCCGCCGCTGCCGGCACGACTGCGGCCACGGCCGGCCCCGCCGTTGCGTCCACCAGTTCCCGAGAACTCTTGGGAAGGCGCCGTGGCGAAGCCACCGGGGAACTCGCGCTCGCCCGGTGCCAGGGTCTGCAGGAGTGGATGCGTGGCGCTCACGCGCGTGGTCGTCGGCTTGATGCCGGCCTTGCGGGTGAGGTCGCGGACGTCGCCCACTTGGTCGTCGGTCATGAGCGTGACAACGGTGCCCGAGGCGCCCGCGCGGGCGGTGCGACCGCTGCGGTGGAGGTAGGCCTTGTGCTCGACCGGTGGGTCGGCGTGGATGACGAGGCCGACATCGTCGACGTGGATGCCTCGCGCAGCGATGTCCGTGGCGACGAGGGTGGCGGCAGCGCCCGAGTGGAAGGCATCCATGGTGCGGGTGCGGGCGTTCTGCGACAGGTTCCCGTGCAGCTCGACCGCCGGCACACCATTGGCGTTGAGCTGGCGAGCCAGCTTCTTGGCCCGGTGCTTGGTGCGGGTGAAGACCACCGTGCGCCCGGGAGCGGCCACGAGGTCGACCAGCACGGGGAGGTGGGCCTCCGGGGTCACGTGCAGGACGTGGTGGCTCATCGTCGCCACCGGAGACTGGGCCGAGTCGGCCTCGTGGGTGACGGGGGAGTTGAGGTAGCGCTTGACCAGGACCTGCACCCCGGCGTCGAGGGTCGCCGAGAAGAGCATCCGCTGCCCTTGGCGAGGCGTGCGATCGAGCAGCCGCTTGACGACGGGGAGGAAGCCCAGGTCGGCCATGTGATCGGCCTCGTCGAGCACGGTGATCTCGACGGCATCAAGGGAGACGTGCCCTTGGCCGATGAGGTCCTCGAGTCGCCCGGGGCAGGCGATGACGATGTCCACTCCGCGGGCGAGGGCGGTGACCTGGGGGTTCTGGCCGACGCCGCCGAAGATCGTCCGGCTGGTCAGGCCGTGGGCGCGAGCGAGAGGCTCGAGCGACGCCTCGATCTGGGCGACGAGCTCTCGGGTGGGGGCGAGGATCAGTGCGCGGGGGCGCTTGGCCGTCCGACGACTCGTGCTCGCCGCGAGTCGGACCACCACGGGAAGCAGGAAGGCGAAGGTCTTCCCGGAGCCGGTCCGTCCCCGTCCGAGGACGTCGCGACCGGCCAAGGAGTCGGGCAGGGTCGCGGCCTGGATGGGCGTTGGCGTCGTGATGCCGAGGTCGGTGAGGATCGCGGTGAGGTCGGAGGGCACGCCGAGCGCGCCGAAGGTGTTGCGGGACAAGGAAAATGCTCCATCAGTGGTGCTGGTCGTTCTGCCCGGCGCGACGGGTGTCGCGGCGCAGTCGGCATCGACGGGTGTTGAGTGGGCAGGCCCTGAGGCCCGACAGACTCAACAGGTCAGTGGTGCTGAACCTCGCGCTGAGGATGGCACCGAAACGCGTCCGATGTCGGCGTCTCTTTGGGACCACGGCCCGAGGCAGAACTGGGCGGACCGTCTCTCAAGTCTAGGGGATGTCACCGGCCACTCCGACCACTCCAGCCTCGCGCGCGTTCGTCCGGCCCGGAGAATCGTGGCCCCTCACGCCATCTCGCCCACCCCGCCTTCGCCTCCTCCGGCCTCCTGCCGACGAAGGACTTGTTCGTGGGGGTTGTCAGGTTGTTGTACACCCGGAATGCACTGGCACTCCACGGCGACATCCGCACTCGCAGCCCCGACGACTTCCTCACGTGCAGCGAGTGCGGACGAGACCTGTGGCTGGTTCACCCGCGTCTCCAGTGGCTCCCGCACCCGTCGAGGCTCACCTCAAAGCGCTCCTGCGTCATCGCCGCTCCAACACGCCATTCGCCACCGAGAGACTCGGCACGTTCAGGGGACGACGATGACCGGGACCGGTGAGTTCGCGATGATCTTGGTGGCGCTGCTGCCAAGGAAGACGCGTGCCATCAGACTCGACGACATCGACGATCCGAGGACGAGGACGTCGCCCTTGCCCCAGTCGAGTTGGTCGATGGCGCCGCCCCAGGAGCGGCCGACGGCGACCACATGTTCGACGGCGGCCGGGTCCATGCCCAACTCGGCGAGGTTGTCGAGGGCAAGCTGCTGGTCCGCGCTGGCCTGGCGCACCCACTGCGCCACGATCGCGCCCTCCGCGTCCGGGACGGTCGTCGTCACCATCCGCCGGGCGTTGATGGCGAAGGTCACGATGCGCAACCGCGCCTTGGTGCGCTGGCAGATCTCGGCGACCCGTTCGAGCAGGGCAGAGGTCGTGTGATCCCCGCGGAAGGCGACGGTCACACGCGCCACGCGCGAGCCCGGCGAGACGGCATACCCCTTAGGGGCGATCGCGACCGGCAAGGGGGAGGAGTGGAGCAGCCGATCGGTCTTCGAGGTGAGCGAGATCGTGCCGTGCCGGGTGCTGGCGCCGGAGCCGACCACGAGCATGGACGCCCTGAGGCGCTCGGCTTCGTCGAGGATCGCTTGGGGGACAGAGCGCCCCGGGACCCACGAGGCATCGCTGGTGACCGACGGGTGCGACGCCAACTCCGCGCGCGCCTCGGCCTCGGCCTCGGCACCCTCGCCCTGCGCCCAGAGCTGGAAATCGCGATCGGTGTCGCCGACCGCGGGTGTGCCCCACCCTGCTGGGACGACGGAGAGCACATGGACCGGCTGGTCGTCGGACAATGCCAAGAGGCAGGCGAGGTCGACGGCGCCCTGGTCGGACTTGTGGGGGCTGTAGCCGACGAGGATCACAACTGTTCGTCCTCCTTGAGGCGCCGGCCGCTGGGCTCGGCGATCTCCTCGTCCGAGGTGTAGTGGTTCAGGGTCGCGTGCGTCCGGCCGTAGACGAAGTAGAAGATCAGGCACAGGGCGATCCACGTGAGGAAGATGACCCACGTGATCGCGGCCAGGCCATACATGATGTAGAAGCAGACGAGGATCGTGAGGATCGGCGTCACGGGGTAGCCGGGGATCTTGAAGGGCCGCTCGAGGTCGGGGTGCGTCTTGCGCAGGACCATGATGCCGAGCGCGACCACCGAGAACGCCATGAGGGTGCCGATCGAGACGGTGTCCCAGAGGTAGTCCGAGGGCACGAATCCGGCGATGAGGGCGACGACGATGCTGACGACCACGACATTGAAGTTCGGCGACATCGACTTGGGGTTGACCACCGAGAAGCGACGGGGGATGAGACCGTCGCGGCCGATCGCGAAGAGGATGCGGGTCTGTCCGTAGAGGGTGACCAGCGTGACCGAGAAGATCGAGATGACCGCGCCGGCCGCGAGGACCGTGCTCCAGATCTCGTTGCCGGTGATGTCCTTGAGGATCTGGGCCAGGCCGGCGTCGGCGGCCTCCGGGCTGGAGAAGAAGGAGGCGGGCTTGGCCGCCAGACCAGCTGCGGCGACCGCGATGTAGGCGCCGGACACGATGAGCAGGGCGCCGATGATGGCGCGAGGCAGGGCCTTCTGGGGGTTCTTCACCTCTTCGCCGGCGGTGGCGACGGCATCGAGGCCGATGAAGGAGAAGAAGATCGTGCCCGCGGCGGCCGAGATGCCAGCGGCTCCGGCCGCGAAGAAGTTGCTGAAGTGGTCGGCGTTGAAGGCGCTGAAGCCGATGACGGAGAAGAGCACGAGGACCGCGATCTTGATGAGGACCATCGCGGCGTTGACCTTGGCGGACTCGGTAGCGCCGCGGAGGAGGAGGAACATGCAGAGGAGGACGAGCACGACGGCTGGGAGGTTGATGATCCCGCCGGTCGCCACACCGTCCGTCCCCGGGATGGGCGACACCGAGAGGGCCTGGGGCAGCTTGAACCCGAAGAGAGCGTGCATGAGCTCGTTGAAGTAGCCACTCCATCCGACGGCGACCGCGCCCGTCGCGACGCCGTACTCGAGCAGGACGCACCCGGCGATGACGACGGCGACGAGTTCACCCAAGGCGTGGTAGGCGTAGCTGTACGTCGACCCGCTGACCGGGATCGCGCTCGCGAGCTCGGCATAACAGAGCGCGGAGAGGCCGGCCGCGATGCCGGCAATGACAAAACTGACGAGCACCGCGGGCCCCGCCTTGGGGACCGCCTCCCCGAGGACGAAGAAGATCCCGGTGCCGATGGTCGCGCCGACCCCGAACATCATGAGATGGAAGGTCGTCATGTTGCGGGCGAGTTCCTCGCCCTCATGGTGCATCTGCTGGAAGACGATCGGCTTACGGCGCTTCAGTTGCTCCGAAAGAGTGAGTGTCATGCGTCCCCGCTCCTACTCCCGCTCCTGCGTCGTCGGAGGTGCGTGGTGCAAAAGTAGTTCGTTACCTCACGGTAGGAAACCGGAGCGGGCACCCCGTCTCACCGACGGGCTGGGGTCGGGCTACCTGTCGAGGCCGCCGAGGGTGGCACGCGTCGCGAGCTCCACCAGGTCCTCTGCGTCCAGGCCCGGCCAGCCGTGCAGCATCCGTCGCCACTCGTTGGGCACTGCCGAGGCGCCCCACCGGGCGCCCAGCAGCGCACCCGCGATCGCGGCGACGGTGTCGGTGTCGTGTCCGATCGCGATCGCGGTGGCGAGGGAGCCGCGCAGGTGAGCGGTCGGCATACCTCCCGGCGGGGTGGGGGTATGGACGATCGCGGACCACGCCGCTTGGAAGGCCTCGACGACCCAGGCGTTCTGGGTGAAGCGGCCGGGCCCGGAGGCCCCGGCCTCCTCGATGCGGGCGAGCCACCATGCGCGGGCGTCGTCCTCGAGCCACGGCAGCCCGGCGCGGAGGTCGAGCTCGGCCTCGAGGATCGCGTGCCGGATCGCGAGCGACCACAGGACGCAGGCCTCCCCGGCGCGCGCGTCGGTGTGGGTGAGTTCGCTGATCGCCCGGGCGGCAGCAGCCACGGTGTCGGCGTCGTCGAGGTGGGGGAGTGCGACCGCGGCCGTCCGCATGAGCGAACCGTTGCCGGCCGTGCGGCCCGTCTCGCCGTGGAGTGCGTATGCCGTGTCGCGCAATTCCGTTGCAGTGGGCTGCGATCCCGTGCGGGAGAAGATGGTACGGGTCTGGATGCCGATGTCCGGTGGGTTGCCGTCATACCACGTGCTCCACTGGCGGGCGATGTCGGTGAGGGCGGCGTCGGAGGTGAGCTCGTGGCGAGCGGCGGCGACACGCAGGATGCCGACGGCCATGGATGTGTCGTCGGTCCACTCACCGGGGGCGAAGTTGCCCAGGCCCCCGCCGAGCATCTGCGGACCGTTGGGACCGACGGTGGCGCAACCGAATTCGTAGGCGGCGCCGAGGGCGTCACCGGCTGCAGAGGCCAGCACGGCGCCGCAGGCCCGGTCGAGCTGGTCGAGGGAGAGCAGCATCGGTCCAGCCTGCCACGACAGCGGGCCACTCTCGCCTGAGGGCTGGTCGCCCGGGATGTGTCGCGTGGCGCGCGCCGCTGCGACCTTGGCGAGGCGTGACCCTCTCTTCACCAGCTCATGCACCGTTCATCGGACAGTCCCGTCCCAGGCGAGGATGGTCGGTGAAGGGAGGCCGCTCTCAGGGTGGTTCTCGGAGTTAGTTGGGCGTGAGCTCGCTGATGAGGCCTTTGGCGAAGGCATCCCACATGAGTGCGATGACGGCTCGCATCGCGGGCTCGATGAGGTGGCGGGCGCCGCGAGGAGCTGGCAGGTCGGCGGTCACGGTGAGGTCGATGAGTAGGTGTGTGCCCGATTCATGCGGTTTCAGTCGGTAAGTGCCCGTTGCTCCGGCTCTCTGCCGGCCGGCGTGAGGATCGGGGGCGAAGTCGATGCGGGACTCGGGAGTGAAGGTCATCTTCTCGACGAAGGTGGCGCCGAAGTGGCCGCCCGGGTAGCTGATGCCGGCCAGAGACCATGACCAACGGTCGTTGCCCAAATCCTCGATGGCGGTCACGAAGGGGGTATGTCGGGTCAACACCTTTGGGTCGGCCAGCAGGGCCCATAGGGGCCCTTGGTCGGCGTTGACGATGGCTTCGGCGCGCCGGGAAGCGGAGAATACGGTCATGACACAACACTAGACAAACACTCGACAGGTCAGCCGAGTGTCGAGCACAATGAGAAGGTTCTGCGGGAGACGAAGGGGAGTTTGTGTCGGTTGAGCCTGGGCCTCGGTGGGCGGATGAGGACGAGGTGGTGCTGCTTGCGTCTGATGGCTCCGCCGTAGGGACGTCGACCAAGCAGGAGACGCACCACGCCTCAACACCGCTTCATTTGGCCTTTTCCTGCTACGTCTTTGATCACTCTGACCGGCTGCTGGTGACGCGTCGATCGTTCGAGAAGCTGGTGTTCCCTGGCGAGCGCACCAACAGCTGTTGCGGACACCCCAGACCCGGCGAGCAGATATCTGCAGCCGTCACTCGTCGTTTGAGCAGCGAGTTGGGACTGGACGTGGCCGAGGGCGAGCTTCGCTTGATCCTTCCGGAGTTCTCGTACCGCGCCGAGTCCTTGGGCATCTGGGAGAACGAGCTGTGCCCGGTCTACGTCGCCACGGTGCCCACAGGGACGCCGGTACATCCGGACGCCAATGAGGTGGACGCGGCTTGGTGGGAGCCTTGGGAGGACTACGTCGAGAGAGCGCAGACGCAGCCGGAGACCATTTCTCCGTGGTCGGTCACGCAGGTGCGCGAGTTGGTGTCGCTCGGGTCAAGCCCTGCGGCTTGGCCCGCCGCCTCTGGCGATCGCCTACCGTTGGCCGCTCGGTTCTGACCTATCTTGACCCGGGGCCCGCTTGACCAGGATTTGCTCGGTGCGCTGCCGGTTGTAGCGCTGGATGGCGATGAACGGCATGTTGGCTCCCACGCCGTAAGTGATGGTCACGGGCAGCGCGATGGGCGGGTTGAGAAGGGCGAAGATTGGAGTTGCTGCCAGCGCCCACCAGTGGGCGAGTTCGGCCCGGCGCGTTTCGTTGATGAAGGCGGAGAGGGCCTGGGTTTCGAAGCTGGGGAGGCTGCGTTTGCTGATGCCGCCAGGGAAGACGGCGCCGGCCTCGGGGAGGCGGTCCTTCCAGGCGTGGATGTGCAGACTGGAGCGATAGAAGGCTAGGTCGTTCTCCCATGGGCGTCTGCGGTGGATCCACCAGTCGTGGTCGAGTCGTTCGCGGGGGAGCCGGTGCGCGGTGTACCCGGTGATGACGTGGACTGCGGCCCAGCCGACGACGTTGGCTGTGATGAGGGCGAGCTTGCGCCCAGGCGACATCATCGCCACTGGTGACTGTCGCCGGGGATCGCGCGTCCGCGCCAGCGCACGGAGCGGGTCAGGAAGGTCTGTACGGCTGAGACGGCGACGACGAGGTCGAAGAAGAGCAGCGGCACGGGGTAGAGGAGCCAAGCCCATGGGGCGAACCTACCGATCCGGGCCAGAGTGGCGCGTAGTTGCAGGGCGACGAACGCGTAGCCGGTGAGCCATCCTGCGAGGTGAAGCAGCGTCGTGATGGCCGCGCCAGAGGTGATCGCGTTGACCGCCGAGGTGGCGAGCATGAGCGCAGCGAGGTGATGGGCCGTGATCCAGAGCGTTGTGATGGCGGCCGGAATGGGTGGCGTGCTGGTTGCGGCACTGGCGATGTTCTTGGACCAGCCTTCAAAGAGTTGGCGTACGCCGGTGGGGTAGCTGCGCATCTGGATCTGCGTGCCCCCGATGAATGTGGTGACGGGCAGGCCCACCCGCTGGTAGGCCTTGCCGAGGACCACGTCGTCGAGGACGGCTTGGCGAGCGGCGGTATGCCCGCCGGCCAAGTCGTAACCGGTTCGGGAGGTGAGCAGGCATGGACCGAAGGCGAGTACTTGATCTGTCGAGGTGGTGGCGGTGAGTCCGCTGCCCAGGGTCGCGACGGCGTTGAAATAGGCCGAGAGCTGCTCATGTGGCCGCCTGGTCTCGTGGAAGGGTTGGACGCTGACGAGCCCGCCCTGGTCGCGGTGGGCGCTGAGGAGTCGGTCGAGGGCATCTGGTGCCAGGCAGGTGTCGGCGTCGAGGAAGAGCAGAAGGGGTTCCTCGGTGGCGGACGCGCCGCGGTGGCAGGCCCAGGCTTTGCCGGTCCATGAGGTCGGGGGAGTGCCGGGGTTGAGGACGGTCGCGCCGGCCGCGCCGGCGACCTCGGCGGTGCGGTCGGTGGAGTTGTCGTCGACGACGGTGATAGAGGAGATGGTCGCGCGCTGGTGGGCAAGGGAAGACAGGAGTGTGGGCAGGGTGGATTCTTCGTTGCGTGCCGGCACGACGACGGCCACGCCCATGGCGGACGCGCCCGACGGGGCCTCGCTCGGGTGAGTTTCTGGCAGGGTTCGCAGGTTGTGGCCTAGTCGGTGCCCGAGTAGGAGTGCGGCAGCGACGATGGCTGCGGCGAGAAGGTCGATCATCGGTGGGTGAGGGTCAGCGGCATGCCGCCTCGGGGGTGGATAGTCACGAGCGCCTCGGGACGCGGACGCGTCCAGGGCTGGGGGAGCCCGACGTGGTGGGTGGCGAGGATGACTTGGAGCGCAATGGCCATCTGGCCGAGCGTCATCTCGCGCCCAATGCATAGGCGCGGGCCTTGCCCGAAGGGGAGGTAGCTGGCGCGTCGACCGGGGGCGTCGAGGAAGCGGTCGGGGCGGAACGTCTCGGGATCGGACCAGTGGGCGGGGTGCCGGTGCAGCAGCCACGGGCTGATGATGACTTGGGTGCCGGCCGGCACGTCGAGGTCGGCCAAGCGAGTGGCTTGGGTGGCGCGGCGGGAGAGCACCCACGCGCTGGGGTAGAGCCGCAGCGCCTCGTCGATGACGGCGCGCGTCAGCGGCAGATGTGAATGACTGCCGCTGAGGCTGGCGTCTCCGAGGTTGGCCTCGCGACGGACGGCGTCCTGGACGGACTGGTGCTCGGCCAGCAGCATGAGTGTCCACGCCATGGCGGCGCCCACGGTCTCGTGGCCGGCGATCATCATCGTCACGATCTCTGAGTGCACCTGCTCGTCGTTGAGGGAGCTGGCGAGCAGGAGCCCGAGAAGGTCACCGGCGTCGTTGGGCCGAGGGGAATGGCGCCGCCGGGAGGCCACCAGTGACCTCGAAGCAGCGGCGAGCGATCGGCGGGCGCGCAGGAGACGAGCGTTGGTCGGTGAGGGGAGCCACCGGGCTCCGGGCAGGATGGACCGGCCGAGGGCGACCACTGCCCCGGAGGCGGCCCGGGAGGCCGTGAGCAGGGTTGGCGCCAGCTTCTCGAAGTCGTCGGAAAACAGCGTGGTGCCCATCGCCGTCAGGCTGATGCGGTCCATGACGGGGGCGACATCGATGACGGCTGCTCCCTGCCGGTTGAGCATGAGTGCAGCGTCGCGCGCGATCAGCGCGCGCACGCGCGCGCTCAGGGCGGCCAGCCGGTCGCGGTGGAACGCGGGTGTTGCCAGTCGGCGGTGCTGGAGCCAGTCAGGCTCGGCGGTGGCCAGGAGACCGGGACCGGTCACGCGTCGCAGCGCACGGTATTGGGTCGTGTCCTTGGTCCACGCGCGCGCCCCGGTCTGGAGGATGGCGGTGACCTGCGCGGGCTCGTTCACCAGCAGCACCGGTGGACCGGGCACGGGGAACGCTACGAGGTCGCCGTAGCGGTGCGCGGTGCCTGAGAGGAAGGCGACGGGGTCGGCGCGGATGTCACGAAACGACCGGGCCATGTCCAGGCCGGTGGGTCCGGGTAGCCCCAGCTCGGTCGGCGCGAAGGGGCGAGTGCGCTGGCTCACGGCGCTAGGCGGGATGGTGGCGCGAGGCGGGTCCACACCACGCACGTGAGCAGCACGAGCGCGAACCCGAAGGCCAGGTCCTCAACGGGCGCAAAAATCAGTCGCCCGTCGCCGAGGAGGCTAACCGAGCCCGAGCCGATGATCGCGTTCGGGTCGTACTGCACGATCCGGCGGCCGGTGAGCCAGCCGTTGGTGAGCAGCTGGAAGAAGAGGATGATCGAGTAGGCGACCCACCACGCCCGGGTGCTGGTTACCTTGGTTCCCAGGATCAGCTGATCGATGCCCAGGGCCAGCACGACGGCGATGGCTGCCAACACGGTGTAGCTCACGGCTCGCGCTCCCCAAGGGTGTGGGTCGTGCCCCGACCGCCGCGGAGCACGACCTTGACGGCCTCGAGTGTCAGGATCGAGACCAGCGGGATGACGACGAAGAAGAAGATCTCTTCGATCGGTAGCTGGACCACGCGCCATGGCAAAGTCTGGTCCGCGTCGAACCACCAGTGACCGACGTGGGTGGCCCACACGTCCCACAGCAGGAACGGCAGCCCGGCGATGAGGATCGCCAGCGCCAGCCGCCGGGGCTGGCGCAGCACGGTGAGCCTGAAGGCGGGCACGAGGGGGAGGGTGCCGGCCACGCAGAACGCGAGCATGGCTGCATACGCGAGGTGGCGCACGGGTCAGGCCTCCTGCGGGATGGGCAGTGGGCCGGGGCTGTGATCCCCGGTGATTCTCTTGACGACGAGCTGGGCGCTGATGAGGCACATCGGTAGACCGACGCCTGGAGTGGTGCTGGCTCCTGCGTAGAGGAGGCCGTCGACGCGCCGGGAGACATTGGTTGGTCGCAGGAACGCGCTCTGGCGCAGGGAGTGCTCGAGCCCGAGGGCTCCCCCTTTCCATGCGTTGAAGCGTTGCGCGAAGTCCTGCGGTCCGATGCTCTCGCGGACCTCGACTCTGTCGGACAGGTCCCTGATGCCCGCCCAGGTCGAGATCTGCGCGATGGCGGCGTCAACCGCCCGCTCGACTCGCGGATCACCGTGGCCGTCGGGTCCGCCGGAGCCAATGGAGACATCGGCTGGGACGGGGATGAGTACGAAGAGGTTCTCGCATCCCGGCGGCGCCGTGCTGGGGTCGGTGGCGGAGGGCTTGCAGACGTAGATGGAGGCTGGCTCAGGCACGCGCGCGGCGGGGCCGAAGATGTCACTGAAGTTGCGGTCCCAGTCGCGGGTGAAGAACAGCGAGTGGTGCGGCAGTTGGGGGAGGGGGCCGCGCACGCCGAGCAACGCCAGGACGGCGCCGGGCCCGGGGGTGCGCCGGCGCCACGCGCTTTCTGGGTGCGTGCGCAGGTGCGTAGGTAGCAGGGCCTGCTCGACGTGGTGAAGGTCGGCCGCCCCAACGACGAGGTCGGCCTCGACAGAGTGCTTCTGGCCGCTCTCCTCGACCTCGACGCCGCAGGCCTGGGCGTGTCGGCGACGCCCCGGGGTTGACGCGTTCCGGGTGAGGATCCGGGTCACTGGAGTCCCGGTGTGGAGCCGGGCGCCGTGGCGTCGGGCTAGGCCGGCGATGGCGTCGATGAGCGTGACGAAGCCACCTTGCGGGTACAGGACCGGTCCGTCGAGGTCGAGGTGGCTCATGAGGTGGTAGAGACCTGGTGTGCGCTCAGGGGCTGAGCCGAGGAAGACGGCTGGATAGCCAAGGACCTGTTGGAGCCTGTGGTCAGTGAACTGGTGGGCGACGTGTGTGCGCAGCGAGCGGGTGAGCAACGGTGCCAGGCGTGGTCCGCTGCGCAAGATCTCGCGATGCATCAGGGCCTGCGGCCGCGCGAAGGTGGCGTAGAGGAAGCGGCGCAGTGCCAGGTCATAGACCTCGCCCGCCGAGTCGAGGTAGGCCCCTAGTGCCCTCCCGGCCCCGGCCTCGATGCTCTCGAACAGGTTCTGGTTGCGCGCGCGGTCGCCGTGTACGTCCACCGGTGGATGGCCGCCCTCGAAGAACACACGGTAGCTGGGGTCGAGGGAGACCAGGTCGAGCTCGTCGGCCGCGCTCGTGCCGAGGAGCCGGAAGAAGTGGTCGAAGACCTCGGGCATGAGGTACCACGACGGGCCGGTGTCGAAGCGGTAGCCCTCGCGGGTGAGGGAGCCGACGCGCCCACCAAGGTCGTCGTTCTTCTCAAAGAGGTCCACGTCGTGGCCGCGGGCGGCCAGGAGGGCGGCGGTGGCCAAGCCGGCGATGCCGCCTCCGATCACCACGGCGCGTCCCGGCGTCGTCGAGCTCATCGTGGACCCTCGAGCAGCGCGCGGGTGACTCGGCGGACTTTGACGTAGGCCGGGACGCGCACCCGGGTGGTGCGGATCGTCGAGGCCGGGGTGCGGCGCAGCAGTGCGCTGAGCTCGGCAAAGGTGGCGTGGGCGGCCAGGACGGCCCGGCGGCTGCTCGTTGGCAGTTCAGGGATGGCCGACGCAGCAGTCGCGAGGTCGGTGTCGATGTCGTCCACCAACTGCTGCTTGTCGGCCTCGGTTAGTTCGTTGGGATCCAGTCCGGGGAAGTAGGACCGGCCGAGGCGGCCGTGGTCGTCGGCGAGGTCGCGCAGGAAGTTGACTTTCTGGAAGGCGGCCCCAAGCGCTCGCGCGCCGGGGGTGAGTGCGGCATAACGGGCCTGGAAGTCGCCGTGGGGGTCCTCGTGGCGCAGGAACGCTCGTAGGCACATCAGGCCCACGACCTCGGCGGAGCCGTAGACGTACTCGGCGAAGGTTTCGGGGGTGTTCGTCACGAGGTGCAGGTCCATGCGCATGGAGGTGAAGAAGGGGTCGATCAGGCTCGAGTCGATGCCGCAATCGTTGGCGGTGATCCCGAAGGCGTGGACGACCAGGTTGGTGCTGTGGCCCTCCGCGAGCACGCGATGGGTCTGTGCTTGGAGCTCGTCGAGGGCGCGAGAGCGCGCAGGAATCGCGGAGGGACTTGGCGGCTGGTCGACGATCTCGTCGGCGAGGCGCACGAGGGCGTAGAGGTTGGCGATGTGGGCGCGCAGGGGGCGGGGCAGGAGGCGGGAGGCCAGGCCGAAGGAGCTGGAGTAGGCGGAGATGACCAGGGCGGCACTGCGTTGGGCCACGGTGTCGTACAGCAGGTCTCTGTCGTGTGACGGGTGGGTGTTCACGCGTTGGACTCCGAGGGGGCGGGCGCGGTGGGTGGGACGAGCAGGCCACTGGCCGGTAGCGCCAAAGCAAAGATGTCCTCATCCAGTCCGAGCCTTTGCACGGCCCCGCGCGCGCTGGCCAGGTAGCTACTTGCCAGGTCCTCGATGAAGGCTCGGGACCCCGAGGTAGTGAGCAGGGCGCGGACCTCCTGGAGTTCGCTGATCGAGAGCTCGCGCCCGGTGTAACCCTCGATCCGGGGCCACTGGGGCGTGGTCTGTGCATGGGCAAGCAGAGGTGTCTGCTTGTGGGTGCGTAGGTCGCTGGTGGCGCTCTTCCCGGTCCGGTCAGGGTCACCGAAGACGCCGATGAGGTCGTCGAGGAGCTGAAAGGCCATTCCCATCTGCCGTCCGGCTGCGGCCAGGTCGGCGCATAGATCGTCGGCGGCTCCGGCCAGCAGTGCCCCGGCGTGCATCGGCAGGGAGAAGGAGTAGGCGCTGGTCTTCTGCTCGGCCATCTGGAGGCTGTCGGCGAGCGAGGACGTTGTTGCGAGGGAGAGGCGGACGTCGGCGAGCTCGCCGGAGGCGGTGACGTGGAGGGCCTCGTCGAAAAGATCGAGCAGTTTGAGGACCACGTCGCGAGGCGCCTCGCACCCGCCGACGGCCCGCATCGCCGCGGCAATTGCCAGATCACCTGCAAGAATCCCGGCCGTCACGGCATAGATCGATGCGCCCGCGGAGTCGACGCCTGCAGCTCGGGCGCGCTCACGGAAGGTACCACTGACGTTGAGTTGACCTCGGCGGATGTCGTCACCGTCGATGACGTCATCGTGAACGATGAAGGCCGTGTGGAGAAGCTCGACCGCAGCCCCGACCTGCGCCACGGCGACGTGCGCCGAGCCACCCAAGGCGTCGTGGACTGCTGAGACCAAGGCAGGCCGGAAGCGCTTGCCCCCGCGTGTGGAGAGCGCCATTGCCTCCCATAGGGCAGTGTGGTCAGGGCAGATCGTTAGGGCCCGGGTGTGACCGTCGCCGACAATCAGGTTCAGCTCGTTGTCAGCCGTCCGCCTGCTCACGAAACCTCCCCGGTCGATGGTCGCTTCTGGCAACCTAGACAGTCTGTGGAGCTAAATCTATACATGACGCCCGGAGGAAGCGATGGTTGAGTCGGTGGGAGACGCTGACCTCTCCATTGGGGAGCTTTCGCGCCATACGGGACTGTCGGTGGCAACAATCCGCAGCTGGGAGCAGCGCCACCATTTCCCACGGGCCCACCGGGCCGGTGGGGGCCACCGTCGGTACAGCGCGGATGAGATGCGCCGAGTCCTCGAGGTGGTGCGGTGGCGCGAATCCGGACTTGGTCTGGCAGCGGCCATTCGGCAGCTGGTGCCCCGACAGGACCAGCCCGCGTCGGTGTATGCCGCTTTGAGGCGGGCGCACCCGGAGATCGCACTCCAGCAGCTGACCAAGCGGACGCTGACCGCGCTCAGTCGTGCGATCGAGGATGAGGCGGCCTCTTCCTCAAGGGAACCGCTTCTGTTTGGCGCCTTTCAACGGCTGGCTTTCTTGGAGGCATCTTTGGACCGGTGGGTCGAACTGTCCCGCACGGCTGCGGTGGCCGTTGTTTTCGCTGTTGGTGCGGACGCGGTCGGTTCGGCATCGGGTCTGCAGCCGGTCGCGTTGCCGGATGCCGCGCCCATGAGCCGCGAGTGGATTGTGATCTGCGATTCCGCTGAAGTGACGGCCTGTCTGGTCGGCACCGAGCGTCCCGGTCAGATGGGCCGACCTGACGGCGGCCGCCTCTTCGACACTCTCTGGACGGTGGAGCCGTCTGCGGTGCGAACCGCCAGCCGCCTTGCCGCCGGTGTCGCTGACGGGCTCTCGCCGGGCTGGCGCGCTGGTCGGCCCCTCGGCCCCCTCGATCGCTTCACGGCCCCGTCCTTGGACCTTGAGCGGATGGGCGGGCTCATGGTCCGCTCGCTCAGCTATGTGCAGAACAGCTCCCTCTGAGAGCAGCTGGGGTGGACGCGTGGTGAGCCGCGTCGATCGATAGAGCCGTCTCGCTCCCGAATTTGATGGCTTTTTTGGCTGGCCACGTGCCCCGTAGCACTCGCCTTCGCTGCGGAATGCGCAGGCCTGCAGAGCCGAGTGCTGTGCTCACGTGGCAAGAGGCCTGTTGCCGGTGGCGTCCCGTCGCTGTGACTGTGCCAGACGCAGCAACGGGGAGCGTGAGGTCTGAAATAGACGATGGATGTGAGCGTCATCGAGCGTCATCTGTCAATGGCCAAGTGGAGGTCCCCGGTTTTGGCCAGGTGAAAGTCCCCACCCTCTGCGGGTTGTTCAGGGGGTCAGGGGCGGTCCTCCTCGACGTTGGCGGGCTTGGAGCATGCGGTAGGACTGGC